>PDWJ01002277.1_pt1 | contig 20882 bp, 20 predicted proteins | sample 1430881 | NCBI WGS metagenome assembly PDWJ01 (sample SAMN01162460, study PRJNA174530) | Oral metagenome, whole genome shotgun sequencing project. | biome: Marine environment; feature: Marine mammal; material: Swab sample of the gingival sulcus; isolation source: swab sample of gingival sulcus... | reverse complement strand
TATATTTGCACCGTTGTTATTAAGAATTAATTAGTCTTTTAAGCAAGATGTAATTTTTTTTACGTTTTCAGGATTAGTTTTATTTATTGTTTTTTGATTTTAGAGCCGGCTTCTCCCAAAGCCGGCTTTATTTTTTATAACTGCCTGTCAATACATTCGGCAACGGCATCGAAATCATCCGGATGAAACCAATGAATGCTTTTATCCCGCCGAAACCACGAAAGCTGCCGTTTGGCATACCGCCTGCTGTTTCGTTTTATCAATTCAACAGCTTTTTCAAAACTGATATTACCTGTAAAATATTCAAACAACTCTTTATAACCGACTGTATTCAAGGAATTCAATGCTCTGTAAGGAAACAATGCCCGTGCTTCGGCTTCCAACCCCTTCTCTATCATTATATCCACCCGCTGATTAATGCGGTGATACAACTCTTCCCTGTCACGATTCAAACCTATTTTTACAATATTGAAATTTCTTTCTTTTTTGGTATTTGAACGCAATTCGGAATAAGGTCTGCCTGCCATTAAGCAGATTTCAACTGCATGAATCACCCGCTTGGCATTTTTTAAATCCACCTGCTCGTAAAATACCGGATCAAGAATTTTTAACTGCCGTCTCATTGCTTCTAATCCCTCAGCCTGATACTGCTCAAACACCTCTTTCCGCAGCTGCTCATCGATGGTAGGAATTTCATCAATACCATTACAAACAGCATCGATATACATCATACTGCCTCCCACCAAAAGCACCTGATCTTTATGCTGAAACAATTTTTCCAATAGTGCCAGAGTCTGCTGCTCGCATTCCCACGAGCTGAAATAGTCGTGAACCGAATGCGTATGTATAAAATGATGCGGAACAGCTTTTAACTGCTCCGGTTCAGGCACTGCAGTTCCAATGCGCATTTCGCGGTACACCTGCCGGCTATCCGATGAGCTGATTTCAGTGTTATATCGCTGTGCTAACCGGATACTTAAATCGGTTTTTCCAACTCCGGTAGGTCCTAAAAGCACAATTAAGGTTTTATTTTTCATACAATAAATAGTGATGAATTAGGGGGATTCTGAAAAATTAACTTTAATATTTAATAGTTCTTAGAGGATGTCCCAAAAGTTTAGATTATACGCAAGAAGCATATTATTCTTTGTTAGATTCTTAGAAATGATATATTTTAATAATTTGCCCCTTTTCGGACGCATTATTATTACCAATTTTTTATTCCTAATTATTAATTGATTTATAATAAGTCTTCGTAATCGTCTAAATTCTCAAACTGCACCCCTTCACCGCCGAACTCATCTTCAAAATCTCCCAGATAATCATCGGCAGTTTCGTATACTTTCTGCTGCGACTGCTCCAATATCAAATTTTCAAAATTTTCAGCATCGATCAACATCTGCTGAGGTACTTCTCCTTTTATTCTGCTGCATACAGGATAATTTTCAGCCGTTTTTTCCACATCCACTGCAGTTAGTCTGATATTAAAATATCTATCTGAAAAAAAATCAAATACATAAATAAAATCGGCTTGTTTCAACGACGAAAACTCCCGAATAACAGCCACATCCATTGCAACCACATTCAGATCATCGTCCTCATCTCCGGTATTCATTTCGAAAAGAGCAATTTCCAGTCCTCTTGTGCCGTCAGCTTCCATTCGATAGAACGATGCCATCTGAGAACTGTCATATCCAACAGCTTTTTGAATTATATTGTGCAAGTCGAGCCAGGTCTGCTCTTTATGAATATCTATCTCGCTGATAAAATCATTATTTTCAGGCGATGTAATTTTAAATCGGTATATCATTTCACTTTTTTAATTGTGTTAAAAACTGCATGGTATCCACGCCATCGGCATAATCCCAAAGCTCGGGTTCCTGAGCTTTTCCAAAAGCAACATAATCTGTACTGTCTTCTCTGACAATACACTGGATATTCTCAGAAAGCAGCTGCAGCCGGCTCTCTAATAATTTCTTATCGGTATAATACTCGTAATACAATACGCCAATGGGCGATGAAAGTTGCGTACTCTCCTGCAGCAATACAAATCCGTTATCGAAATGCGGCGTACTATTCATCAATAATATTGAACGCTGATAATCATAATTATTAGCATATTTGCTATGATCTGCCAAATATTCAAAACATTTCCATTGGTCTAATAAATTGGTGATATCATAACCTTTCGGCAGATATAATTTCGACACATTTCTACATCCTAATCCAAAATATTGAAACACATCTTTACCCAAATCCCTTAACTGTTCGTTAGTTTCGTTTCCCGAAAGTACCGCAGCAGAATTGCGGTTTCGACGTATGATATTGGGATATTTCGAGAAATAAGCATCGAAATAGCGTGCAGAGTTATTACTTCCGGTGGCTATTACAGCATCGAAATTATTACTGCCTCCCAAACGTGCGTGGGAAAACTGTATCAGCGTTTCAAATTCGGGATTAATGGCAGTTAACATTCCGGCAATAAAATCTAACAACTGATTATCTTTGGAAGATAACTTTCCGATAAAGGTATGTCCGGCCAACAGCACACAAAGCATATCGTGAAATCCCACCATCGGAATATTTCCCGCCATAATTACAGCAATTCTGATACCTGTACTGGCATCCGATACCTCGTACTTCTGTAACCATTGCTGCAGCTTTTCGGGCTGTAACATCTTACAAATGCCCGCTATGGCAGTATGTACCGATGCTTTGGTAAACCATAGATTTTCCTGTGATACCGCAGTTAAAAGCTGTTGAAAATCAACATAAAATTCTTCATTCAATCGTGAATTATTCTTTTCTGCTTCAGCGGTTTTAAACTGGGATAAAAATTCAGCTAATGTAACAAAAGCCTCTACCCTTTTTTGTATTTGCATCTTAATTATTCTCTTTTTACTGTTTTCCGGTGCAAAGATAGTAAAAATAGGTGGTTTAATTTAGATGAATAAAATAACAGCATATTCTTATTTGTAATAATTTATCTCGAATAATATTTCAATTTGAATATTCGAAAAAAGCGGCGGTTGACTTAAAATTGCAGCAGAACAAAAATTAGTCCAAGGTGATGAATTTATAAACAAGAAATTACAGTTATGGTTAAAAAAATCTAAATTAACAGTATATCTAAAGATAAAGTATATTCCCTTTTCAAATTTTTATACTTTTGCCGGAACAGAATTATAAAAACTAAAAATATAAAACAAAGTACGTATTATGAGAAAATTAAATCTGATAACTTTATTTTTTGCAGTCATATTATTATCAAGCTGTGCTGGATTAAAGAAGATGAAAAAAGAGGCAAATAAGATTAAATATCAAGTTAATCCAAAGGTATTAGTTGAATATGCCAATATGGTAGATGTAAAAATACAAGTTACCATTCCTCCTAAATATTTTGCTAAAAAAGTGGTGGTTGAAGCAACTCCTGTGTTAAAATTTAAAGGTGGAGAACAAGCCTTCGACACTAAAATATTGCAAGGTGAAAAAGTAAAAGGTAACAATATGGTTGTTCCGTTTAATACGGGAAAAACAATTCATTATGTATCAAAAATGCCTTATAAAAATGCGATGCGAATTTCGGGTTTATATGTCCGATTAAAGGGAAAAAAAGGCAAAAAGTCAGTTGATTTTGAATCAGATAAATTAGCAGATGGTATTCTTGCCACCGCTACTCTGGTAATTAATAACCCGCAAACCATATTGGCAAAAGATGCTTTCCAGAAAGTAATCTCTGACAGAAAAGAAGCAGACTTATTCTATCTGATTAATAGTGCAAAAGTACGTTCAGAAGAAGGAAAAAAAGAGGATATTCAAGCTCTTAAAGATTATGTTGAAGGAATTCGGGTAAGCGAAAATAAAGAATATAAAGGACTTGAAATTTCTGCTTACGCATCTCCCGACGGAAAAGAGGAGTTCAATGCCAGACTGGCTGCCAATAGAGAAAAAACATCAACAAAATTCTTAAAGAAGGAGATGAAACGTGCCGGATTAGAAAATTTCACAGCCAAATCGTTAATGAAATCAAGAGTAACTCCTGAGGATTGGGAAGGATTTCAAAAATTGATGAAAAATTCAGACATTAGAGATAAAGATTTAATTCTTCGTGTTTTAGCAATGTATACCGACCCTGAAGTACGCGAAAAAGAGATGCGTAATATTGCATCAGTATTCGATGAAATAAAAGACGTAATTTTACCAAAACTGCGTAAAGCTAAATTTATTGTAAACGTTGATATTATCGGCAAGAGCGATGAAGACTTAATCGATTTAGCATTACACACACCCGTAAAACTGAATATCGAAGAACTGCTGTATACTGCAACTATCTGCAGAAGCAATAAAAACAAATTGGATATTTACGAATCTGTTAAAAAACAGTTCCCAAATGATTGGCGCGGTTTTAACAATGCAGGAGTAATACTTTTTGCTCAGGATAATTTAGAACAGGCAAAAACCAATTTCGAGCAGGCAGACCAATTAGATCCCAACAACGGTATTGTGAAAAATAATCTGGGTGCCATTGCATTAAAGAACAGTAAAATTGAAGAGGCTGAAATTCTTCTGGGAGCCGCAACCGGTGCCGGACAAGAGGTAGATTACAATAAAGGAATTATTGCCATAAAGAAAGGCGATTATAACGGAGCTGTTCAAAACTTTGAGAAAAGCAATAGTGTAAATGGTGCTTTGGCAGATATATTAACCGAAAATTACAATGGTGCTTTGGCTAAATTAGATAATGGCGGTAATCAATCGGCTATTGCCTTTTACTTACGTGCTGTTGCTGCAGCAAGAACAGATAACAAAGAACTTGTTTATAGTAATTTAATGACTGCCGTAAGCAAAAGTTCCACGATGAAATATTTAGCTGAAACAGATTTAAATTTTGCAAAATATTTCGAAGACAAACAATTTAAAGCTATCACAGCACAATAAATAAAGAAAAACAATACACAAAAGCGACTCGTTTTAGGGTCGCTTTTTTTTATCGACATAAAATGATTACTTTAGTCGGCACAAATTTACACTTATGATTATAGAAGTTCCATATAAAATTATCAATAACTATCAAACGGTAGTTTTTTTCACTGATGTTTTTGAACAGACTAAAAAGTGTTATGCACAAGACATTACTTTTGATCTGAAATTAACTAAAGTATTTGAATCGAACATGTTTTCTGTTTTAGGCTGTTTAATCTCTACCTTAGAACAGAACAGAAACAGGATTGCTTTTACCAATATTCCCGATTCCATTCAAAATTTGTTTAATACAAAAAAAATGGAAGAAGGAAAAACGGTAAAAAATGCTTGGAAATTACTGATAAAATGCCAGCGGTTAGGAGCCGGAGAAGAGGAACTGATAGACTACATGGAACAGCGTATTTTTCCCGAACGCACGGCTGTTGAACTTAACCCGCAGCTAAAAATGGCAATACAACTGTGTGTTGCCGAGAGTTTTAGAAATGCTTTTACTCATGCCAGCTGCCACGAGGTGTTTATTGCCCATTACTTTTCCATCCACAATAAAAAACTGCGTATCACCATTGTTGATAAAGGCAAAAGTATAAAACAGGCAATTGCAGGGAAACATCACTCCAATAATTCTATAGATGCTGTTAATTGGGCTGTAAAACCTAATAATACCAGTGATATTTCAGGAGAACACAAAGGAATCGGATTGCCTACAATCCGCCAATTTATTGCTCAAAACGAAGGGAAGATTAAAATTATATCGGGAAATGCAGTATGGAAACAGGTAAAATACCGTATCTTTTCGAAACTGCAAACCAACAACTTTCCCGGAACAATTATAACATTAGAATTTGCAATATAAAAAGGGAGTGTACTCCCTTTTCTATTTTTCTGAAGCTGTTTTTAGTTTCATTTTGGAGAATAAATCCCATAGAACAATTCCACAGCTCACCGAAATATTAAACGAGTGTTTGGTTCCAAATTGAGGAATTTCAATGCATCCGTCAGAAAGGTCTACGATTTTCTGCTGTACTCCTTTTACTTCGTTGCCAAAAATTAAAGCATATTTCGTATCGCTTTCTACTGAGAATTTTTCCAATGATATACTATGTTCAGCCTGCTCTACCGAATAGATTTTAAATCCGTTTTCCCGCAGTTTCTCCACTGCCGATTGAGTATCTTCAAAATACTCCCAATGTACAGCATCTTCGGCACCCAGAGCAGTTTTATGCAGATCACGATGAGGAGGCGTGGCCGTAATACCACACAAATATACCGCTTCAATCAGCAAAGCATCAGAGGTGCGGAAAACCGAACCGATATTATTCATACTGCGCACATTATCCAATACAATTACAATTGGTGTTTTTTCCGACTGCTTAAATTCTTCAATACTTTTTCTATTCAGTTCGTTATTGCGTAATTTTCTCATATTCTGTTTTAATTGATGCTTTAAAATAACAAACAAGGGGCTGAAAAACCCCTTGCTAAATATTTATAATATAAATCGTACTATTATCTTCCCCAATCTACTTGCTTTCTGCGTACAGGCATAGTCATACATCTTGCACCTCCGCCACCACGTGGAAGCTCTGAACCTTCAATGGTTACAACATATTTGCTATGCTGAGCCAAATCAATCTTACCCGATAAAATATCGTTGGCAGGTAAAATATCGAAACCGTTATTATTCATAGCTTCCATGGTGTAAATATTTCGGGCATATCCCAATACTTTTCCCGGACCTACAGCAAAGAAGTTAGCACCACTATGCCACTGCTCGCGTTCCTGATTCCAGGTATCACCATTGCCACCGCAATAAATCGGTTTTAAATCCATACCTAATTTTTTAAGCGCTTCAAGCAGGTTCTTTTCGTACTCAATATTGGTTAATTTTCCATTTTCTATGGTGATATGTACAGTTTGATATTTGTTCTGTCCTAAAATCAAAGGAGCATACACCATACATTTATCCGTATCCAACAAAGTAAATACCATATCTAAGTGGATAAACGACTCTGGAGTACTTGGCAACTGCTGAACAATAATATGACGCTTTCTCTTCTCATTTTGAGCCAATAAGCGAGCCAGAATAAAATCGATACCCTGTGTTGATGTTCTATCACCATTTCCAATTAACAAAATATCATCACGGGCAATTAACACATCACCACCTTCAATTTTACATTTAGGATTTAGGTTAGGATAATCGATAGGATTTACTGTTTTGGCTTTAAATTCGGGAAGATAATCGAAAATTGCCTGCATAATCAGCGATTCTCTATCACGTACAGCATTTGCCATTTTACCGATTAGTACTTCGTTGTTTACCGACATAGAAGCATCGCGCGTAAAAAAGAAATTATGCAGCGGACGCATTTCGTAACGTTCATCACTTAAAAATTTGGTCAGATTATCGCGCTGCAAAGGCACTCCTTCAATCAACAATCCTGCTAAAGTTTCAGGTTCTTGCTCTAATAAATAATCTTTAACGCTGTGAGTATTGCCTTTTTCAGCAATGTGAGGCTCCATTTTGGTGATTTTTTCAATCAGTGCTTTTTTAGCATCAGCATTATTCAACACACGTGCCAGCAGATCTTTCACTTGATAAGTATTGGTAATTTTCCCCAATACGCCACTTAGCTGTTGATATTCTTTTTTTGCTACCGCCAAGTTTAATATATCGCTGTATAAAGCTCTCTCGGCATTTTCAGGAGTCATATTCTCTACTTCCGAACCTGGTGTGTGCAATATAACACCTTCTACTTCACCTATTTCTGAGCGAACATCTAATTCTACTATTGGATTCATTATTCTTTAGTTTATTCAGTATTTTTATTGATATTTTGTTTTTTACAAAAGAAATAAAAAATAAGGGTAATCAAAAATTAAAAGCTGAAAAGTTTTATTCACAGTGAAAAAGAGTGTTTTTTTAAGAAAAAATCTTTATTAGATTTGCACTATAGTTATATCAATACGCAATGTAAATGAACGATTTAAAAGAAAGCATAAAAAAATATACCAAGTCAATATTGGCAGAAACACAGGAGATACGGCAATTTTTACATCAATACCCGGAATTATCGTTTCAAGAAGTAAAAACATCGCAATTTATACAAAACAAGCTGAAAGATTACGGCATTCCTTACAAAAGCGGCTATGCAAAAACAGGTATTGTGGCAAAATTAGAGGGAAAAAATCCCAATAAAAAAGTAATAGCCCTGCGTGCCGATTTAGATGCGTTACCTATTACAGAGAATCCGGAAAATAAATTCTGTTCAAAAAATAAAGGCGTGATGCATGCCTGCGGACACGATATGCATATGGCTGGTTTACTGGGAACAGCTAAAATTTTAAAAGAGTTTCAAGACCATTGGGAAGGAACTGTACTTTTTATTTTTCAGCCCGGCGAGGAGCTGCTGCCCGGAGGAGCAAAACTATTGCTTGAAACCGATGCTTTAACTCCAAAACCCGATTGGATTGTCGGTCAGCACGTATTACCCGATATGCCCTGCGGTACAGTGGGCTTCCGCTCAGGAATGTATATGGCTTCAGGCGACGAAATTTATTTAACTGTAAAAGGAGAAGGAGGACACGCCGCTATGCCTAATCGTTGTGCTGATACCATCTTAACAGCATCGCATATTATTGTGGCGCTGCAGCAGATTGTAAGCCGTCATTGCGACCCGCGTATTCCAACAGTACTTACTTTCGGTGATATTCAAGGCAGAGGAGCAACAAATATTATCCCCAGCGAGGTAAAAATAGCCGGAACTTTCCGCACCATGAACGAAGAGTGGCGTGCTAAAGCCAAGCAGCTGATTATCTCCATAGCCAAACACACTGCCGAAGGAATGGGGGCAGCCTGCGAAGTGGAAATAAAAGACGGATATCCTTTTTTAATTAACGATGAGAAGCTAACCAATCAGGCAAAACAAAACGCTGTCGACTTTTTAGGCAAACAGTATGTTACCAATATGGATATTAGAATGACAACCGAAGATTTTGGCTATTACTCTCAGCACTATCCGGCAACATTCTACCGTTTTGGAGTAAAAACCGAAAATTCAGGGGCTTTACATACCCCAACCTTTCAAGCCGATGACAAATCGCTGGAAACAGCTATGGGTTTAATGACTTGGATAGCTATATCATTTCTAAATAACTAAATCCTCCATATTTGGATTCTGTTTAAAAAAGGATACAAATATCTTTAATACTGATTGTTATAAACCAGTCCTCCTTATTATGTATATTTAAACCATTTCAAAATAGCGGTTTTACTGTAAAAACTATTTTTCATTTTAATTTTTGGTTGTACTTTTGCAGTATAATATTAACACTAAAAAATTTAATGACATGGCTTATACAATTAATGACGACTGCATTTCATGCGGTTCTTGCGAAGGGGAATGCCCAGTTGAAGCAATAGCAATGGGTGACGAGCATTATACTATTGATGCTGATATTTGTACTGATTGTGGAACTTGTGTAGATGCTTGCCCGGTTGAGGCAATCCACCCGGAATAGTCCTGCAAAATAATATTTAAGATAGAAGCTGTCCTTTCGGGGCAGCTTTTTTTTATGTAGAAATTTCCCCATAGATTTACCCCGCATTTCTAAACTATTTTAAGGGAAACCAAATAAAGAACTAAATAATTATATGTGCTTTATAAATTTAATTAGATAGAGTAATTACCTATTACAAAGTTTTAGTAAAGAAACAGATATACTAAGGTAATAACAAACAATACCTCCTAAATAAGCTGCTCTATTTTATCTGAATATAATCCTCTTCCATTACGATTAAAATGCGTATAAATAATACGGGTTACTTGTCTAGCATCAGAGAATAAAAAAGGCTGTCCAAAATTTTCGGACAGCCTCTACTCCATATGATTATGGAAAATTTTCCTATTCTTCCTCAAAATTAGGATACATATAATCTACCGGAGGAACAAATGTTTCCTTGATAGTTCGCGGCGATACCCAACGAAGAAGGTTAATCATAGCACCTGCTTTATCATTAGTTCCTGAACCTCTTGCACCTCCAAATGGCTGCTGTCCCACAACAGCTCCGGTTGGCTTATCATTGATATAGAAATTACCGGCTGTATTCACTAAACGCTTCATTAATTTCTCTATAGCATAACGGTCGTTAGCAAAAATAGCTCCCGTAAGTGCATACATCGAAGTCTGGTCTAAAATATCCAACGTTTCATCCACCTTATTATCATCGTAAACAAAAATGGTAATTACAGGACCGAAAAGCTCTTCTTCCATGGTAATGTAATCGGCCTTTTTAGCGCGAATAACAGTTGGATGAATAAAGTAACCTACCGATTTATCGTAAGTTCCTCCTGCAATAATTTCTGCATCGTCTGAAGCTTTGGCTGCATCAATGGCAGCTGCTAATTTATCAAACGAAGTTTCGTCAATAACAGCATTATGGAAGTTGGTAAAATCTTCTACACCACCGGTTTTAATTTTTGCTAAATCTTTTTTCACTAAGTCAATAACAGCCTCCCATTTACTTGCAGGAATATAAGCCCGAGAAGCTGCCGAACATTTCTGTCCCTGATACTCGAAGGCACCACGCGTAATAGCTGTTGCCACCTCTTCAGCATCAGCGGTTGGGTGCATAAAGATATAGTCTTTACCACCTGTTTCACCAACAATTCGCGGATAAGTCTTATACTTATGGATATTATTACCAATAGTTTTCCATATATCCTGGAATACTCCGGTAGAACCGGTAAAGTGGATACCAGCAAAATCAGGAGAGTTGAAAATAACCTCAGCGGCATCTGGTCCTGAAACATATACCAAGTTGATAACACCGTCAGGGACTCCGGCCTTTTTAAATATCTTCATTAACAACTGCGCCGAATAAACTGCTGTTTTAGATGGTTTCCAAACAATGGTATTTCCCATCATAGCAGGAGCAGTAGGCAAGTTACCGGCAATAGCTGTAAAGTTAAATGGAGTAAGTGCAAAAACAAATCCCTCCAATGGACGTTGCTCCACCCTATTCCAAATTCCTTTTGATGAATTAGGTTGCTGCTTGTATATTTCAGTCATATACTGCACATTGAAACGCAAGAAGTCTGCAATTTCGCAAGCAGAATCAATTTCCGCCTGGAAAGCATTTTTCGACTGTCCCAACATGGTAGCTGCATTTAACTGCATGCGGTAAGGACCGGAAATCAATTCTGCAGCTTTTAAGAAAATAGAAGCACGATGTTCCCAAGCCAATGCTTCCCAAGCAGGTTTAGCTGCTAATGCAGCGTCAATTGCTTTCTGAACATGCTCTTTTCCTCCTTGGTGATAGTATCCTAATATGTGTTTATGATCATGCGGCGGAGCCATCACCTTTTTATTTCCTGTGCGGATCTCTTCGTTTCCAATATACATTGGCACGTCAATTTCTTCTGCACGCATTTTTCTGATTGCTGCTTGTAAAGCTGCTCTTTCCGGTGTACCAGGTGCATACGAGTTAATAGGCTCATTAGCTGCAACCGGCACATTATACATTCCTTTAGGCATAATTTAATGTTTGTTTTAAAAGTTATAAATTAAGTTATTCTATTTCTATATTTCTCACTTACAGAGCAAATATAACGAATAAAAAGGTGCTTTTTTATGAGGTTTATCAGTTTTATGGAAAATTAAGAAATATTATTGTTGTAGAATAGTTACCAACTGTTGTTATTAAAGCTATTGGCAGTTAATTGTTGGCTTTTCTTCCGTCTTCGGTCTTCCAGCTAGTTTGCACATTATCACATTAACCAATTGTCAAATTATATTAACCACAAAGGACACAAAGTATACACTAAATTCATAAAGATTATTGTTAATTATTCATTACTAATTGTTAATTGAATTTACATTACCCCAACAGCTCTTTTTGCATTTTTTTAGGCAACCCGGCAATCACTAAATGATACGAATCTAATATCCACTGTTTCATCAGCCGACTGGTTATTTTTCCTGCTGGTTTTACGCTGTTCCAATGCCTTTTATTCATGTGATACCCCGGAGTAACTTCACAGTATTGCTCTCTTAACTCTACAGCTTTCTCGGGATTGCATTTCAGATTTACAAACTCGTAATCTTCTATATCTGTAAGACAAAACATTTTTCCTTTCACTGTAAACACAAGCGTTTTATCGTCAAAAGGCATTTTTTCTTCCACTCCTTTTAGCGACAAACAGTAATCTCTTAATTCCTCAATATTCATAACTATTCTACTTTTTCTGCAAATCCAAGAATATAGCCGTTTAAATCCTTCACATAAAACTCCTGCATACCATACCAAGTGGTTTTTATACCGGTTATTTGCAGCTTTTTATTTTTTAACGTTTTATACAATTCACCAACTCCCTTAATATCCATATAAAACGAAACCGTTGCCCCCATATCTAGATCTTCTGCAAAAATCAAATCATTTTTAAATGAATCTGAGCGCTGAAACATCAAGTCAATATTGTCTTTCTGCATCATAGCATATACGTATTCCTTTTCTTCACTCAATGTCTGCTCCACACTGTCCTGACTTTCGGGCACAGCCATTATTAATTTAAAACCAAAATTTTCTGCGTAAAAATTAACCGTTTCTTTAATATTTTTCACTGCAAAATTAGGCGATAATTTATTGATTTTCATAACTATATTTTTTATGATTAAAATTTAGCAGTAAATTTATCTTTTTTTTATGGTTAGTAATTGTAAAAATCGGTCATTTTCATTTTTGTGCAGCTCTTTAGGCGTCACTCCTGCGTATTTTCTCACTTCTTTAATAAAATGAGCCTGATCAAAATAGTCATCTTCAGGAGATAATATACCTTCAGACAGCTGTTTATAATAAGATTTAAAACGGACAATTTTTAAAAATTCTTTTAAAGAGAACCCGAATTGTGTATTAAAATAGCGGTTAATCTGCCGACTACTCCAGGATACTTTTTCTGCTAATTCCGCTACTGTTTTTATCTGCCGGCTGTATACAAAATCAAATAACTTTAGTTTTCTGCTATCAATTTCATTAAGATGCTTTATTGAATTTTCAATGTGAGTTGTAGTATTGTTAACAAACTTTTCGAATTCATTGCTTTTACATCTGTCAATATTCCAAAAATGAAAAGGCAGTTCTTGACTGGTATCCAATATCGATTTTATTTCTCTCTGAAAAATATATTCGGCAGCTAAAAGTTTAAATCGTATTGCAAAGAATGTTTTGTTTTCGGGAATATCGATATTCTGGGGCTTTGTCCATATACCTGTAAGTTTTACTATCGTTAAAATACCATCTTCAAACTCGGCAATTAAATCGAAATAACCATCCGGCAAAATAGTATGCAGAATTGGCTTGTCTGTGGTTTTATGAGACCAAAAACACTGAATAAAATTTTGTAAGAATCCGTTCGGTGGTATCTCTATATGTTCCATGTTTATTTTTTATCCCTTAATAATTGGCTCACAATCTTCAGCAATTTCTTAACTGTAAAGAATTACTGTTAATTAGTTCTTGCTGGAAAACTAATAAATTTTCAAAGTCTCTGATAAGAAAGCACCAAAAACAAAGTTTTAAAATCAAAGAAACAATCTTACATAAAACAAGCTATATCTCAGCAAAATGTAAGTTTTTTCTTTTGCATTCGGTTTGCTCTATTTTTCAAAACAAGAGTAACGCAGTACCCAGGGTTTTCCTGCTGAGACTAATTACAAATTCAATTACTCTTCTCCGTAAACCAATAAGCAATTCTCAATCTGCAAATGGTGAAAAGTGTACTTTCTATTAAAATCAGATCGTACCACAGCCCCTGATATTGTTTTATCGCTCGGAAGAAAAGGATACACCTCTAATTCTTTGATCAAATGAATATCTTTTTTGCCGTAAAATTTTATTAAACACTCTTTGGTGCACCAATACTGATAAAGATGCAGTATCCGATTTTCAGAAACAATATGCTGTTGTTCTTTATCCGATAAAAACCGGGATACAATTTTTTCCACTCTGTCCGACAGATATTCCATATCTAAAGCCGTTTCACCATAAGCAGACAAAAAAATAGCAGCATAGTTTTTTGTATGGGTAATACTAATATGATAATTGCTGTTTTTTAACAGCGGCTTCCCATTCTGGTTGTGACAGATAAGTACATTATGGTCAAAATTCTGCTGCAACAATAAACGAACAGCTAAAAATTCCTTTTTACGGCTTTCGCTTTTAAAACCATTGAAAACTTCCTGCTCTTTAATAGTTAAATTTACCATTTCGAGCAGCTGAGCAACACTTTCGTTTATTTTCCAAATAAAGAGGTTGCCGTTCTTTGCTGTTTTCAGATGCTTTACGAGTGGCATAAATTATTTTTTCCATTTTAAAGTTTCAATCAGCCGCACAATATCATTATTGATATATTTTACTGCAGGCGCTAAAGAATCTTGATTAGGGTGTGCTTTAAAATATAGTGCTCCACGCAGAAAATGCTTACTGCTGTCGGCAACTACAAACTGAATAGCAGATGCAGTGTTGCCTTTCATTCGGTAAATAAGAGCATGCACCTTTTCCGCAGGTTTATGAAAAGCCTGTTCGCTGATGGCATCAGCTTTTATACTGTGTTTATAAGCTAACTTTCTGGCATCTTCAAGATATTTTGTCATTTTACTACCACTGCTTTGTTTGTAGCTGATATGCAGCGTTGCATTTAGTTGAGGATAATTGATATTCAACCAATATTTTTCTGCTCCTTTTGATTTATCAGGAGTAACAGAGGTAATATCGGCAACATCAAATGAAAAAGGATAATTTTTATCCCATCGGATATATTTTTTTTGAGGCAAATCGAGACGAAAATAACCTTTAGGTTTCGGGGTATACTTCTGTTGACAAGCAACAGATAAAATACTTACTATAGCTATTAATAATGTTATCTTATTGTTTTTCATATGTTTCTATTTAACAATCTTTGGCTTGATTTAACCGAAAAGTTCGCAAAAAAGTGTCTCTCAACTTCCAACTAACTTGCACATCAACTAATTATCAAATTAACACATTATTACTAATTGTTAATTGAGTTATCTTCTTCTTTTTTAAATCTGATTTTTTTTATTCGGCGATTATCTACTGCTTCCACCGTAAAAAGACAATCTCCATACTTAAATTCTTCTTTTTTTTGCGGTATTTCGCCTTTTATTTCCAGTAGCAAACCTGCCAATGTTTCAGCATCTCCCTTTATATTATTAAAACTATCGGAGTCAATATCTGTAATTTTAAAGAAGTCGTTAAGTAATGTTTTTCCTTCAAACAAATAGGAACCGTCATCTTCTAAGGTATGTGTAGCTCTTTCTTCATCTAATTCATCGGTAATATCGCCAACAATTTCCTCAAGAATATCTTCCATGGTAACAATTCCCGAAGTTCCGCCATATTCATCAACTACAATAGCCATATGTATTTTCTTGGTTTGGAACTCCTCCAATAAATCGTTAATCTTCTTGGTTTCAGGAACATAATAAGGTGGACGAACAATCGACTGCCAACGAAAAGAGTTGGGTTTATGATGATGAGGCAGTAAATCTTTTACAAACAACACACCGCGAACATTATCGAAAGAGCCATCATAAACCGGAATACGAGAATATCCCGACTCAATAATTACTGACTTCAATTTTCCAAACCCCTCTTTCACATCAACAGCAATTACATCAACCCTTGATTTCATAATTTCCACCACATTGATATTTCCAAAGTTTACAATTCCTTCTAAAATTTCCATCTCATCGGTAATTTCATCGGCAGTAAGTTCCAATGCCTGTGATAAATCACCCATGGATATATTCTGTTTCTTGGAAACGCTTTTATTTACAATGGAAGTAGATTTGATCAATATTGCCGAAAGTGGACGAAATAATTTATCCAGATAAAACAGAGGCGAAGCCATAAACTTCGAGAATTTCAAAGCTGTTTGTGTGGCATACACCTTAGGAATTATCTCTCCAAAAAGAAGCAATAAAAATGTAATAATCACCACTTGAAAAACAAACCCCAATGTTGGAACGTTACTAAAATCTATCAACGAATTAGTAATGTAGGAGGAAAGAATAACAATTCCCACATTTACAAAATTGTTACCAATCAAAATAGTCGCTAGAAGTTCTTCAGGTTTGTGCAGTAATTTTTTTAAACGGTTATTTTGTTTATTATCCTCTTCAGCAATATCATTCATATCTTGTGGCGACAGCGAAAAAAAAGCCACTTCAGAACCAGAAATCAATGCAGAACAAAACAAAAGAAGTACCATTACAGCAAATCCTATAATGGTACCCGATTCAATAGGTTTAAAAATAATATCACTCTGTATAAAGAGAGGTATAAAACTTTCTGTTTCCAATTTATGGTTTTTTAGTTAATAACTGATGGCAAAATTACTAAAAAAATGTGATAATTCTGTTTTGTCACCAAATTCCTACATAGTCTTCAAAAGAAAGCGCCAGATACTGCGTTACTATCATTTCTTTATCAAAGGCTTCAAAAATAAAAACTCTTCTTGTAAATAGAGCCTAAAGTCTAATCTACAATGGTTTAACAAATAATTTTATAAAGCAAATAAATACTTATTGCAATTTAACTATCGCATTGACAATTTCATTAATAAAAAAACAATAGCTTCAATTTTATGCTTTCTGACCTGATAATACCAAACATTTAAAATGGTAAATCGTCGTCATCTTGCGGCGCCATTGCTTCATCCGACTCTTTAGCAACATTGCTGTCAGCCTGTGATGCTGCGGCTTCACCATCGGCTTTACGTCCTAACATCTGCATATTATTGGCTACTATTTCTGTGGTATAACGTTTATTGCCATCGTTATCTTCCCAAGAACGGGTTCGCAAGCTACCTTCAATATACAATTGCATACCTTTTTTCACATAATTTTCTACAACTTTTGCCAATCCACGCCAGACAGTTACATTATGCCACTCAGTCTGGGTTACTTTTTCGCCATTTCGAGTATATGTTTCACTTGTAGCCAAAGGAAACCGGGCTACACTAACATCATTATCGAAATACTTTACTTCTGGGTCTTTGCCCACATTTCCTACTAAAATAACTTTATTTACTGACATGATAACCTTATTTTAAATATATAAAAACTATAATGCTTAAAATTACTACTTTTTTATGAATTATGAAAAAAATGACAATCTTATTTTTTTATACAATTGTTAAATTTCTGAAAATGTACAACTATCGGTTTAGGCAAAGGATAATCGTTTACCTGTTCATAAGGTATAAAATTGAATTGTCGATATGATTCATTTTCAACTTCCATTACTATAAATGTAATATATATATTTTGGTGTGTTAATTTATGAATTATTGTACTGCTATGATTTGAAATTGCAGGTGTAATATCCTTAAACAGATTTTCCCATTTTTGGGTAACTGTAAGCTGTTGTAAATTGATTGCTTTATCACTTTCTATCAACGGATATTGATACATATTCTGCCAAATATCTTTTTGGGTACGTTTCTCCAGAACAATACCGCTACTGTTACTAATTACCAGATAGTAAAAATATCTATCTCTAATCTTCAACTTTTTGCTTTTTACCGGAAGCTGAAAAATAGTATTCTCCTTTAGTGCAACACAATTAATACTCACAGGACAAATATCGCATTTAGGCTGCCTGGGCGTACACAACAATGCTCCAAACTCAATAATTGCCTGATTGTAAATTTCCGGAGCAGTTTTTTCCATGGTTTCGGAAGCAACCTGCTGAAAAATCTTTTTGCCTTCTGTGGTATCAATAGGTGTAGCGATACCATAATATCTGGCAAGTACACGAAAAACATTACCATCAAGAACAGCATAGGGCAAATTGTAAGCAAAAGCAGAAATCGCTGCTGCCGTATAAGTTCCAATACCCTTTAAAGCCAAAATATCTTTATAATTATCGGGAAATATTCCATTATACTGTTGTTGGATTATTTTTGCCGCATAATGTAAGTTTCTGGCTCGTGAATAATAACCTAAACCTTGCCATAGTCTTAACACTGTCTGTTCTTCAGCATTGGCAAGATGTTCTATGGTAGGAAAATGTTCTAAGAAACGTTGATAATATCCTATAACGCTATCGACTTTGGTTTGTTGCAGCATAATTTCTGATATCCATATTTTATACGGATTTTTTGTTTTACGCCAGGGAAGGCTGCGTTTATTTTGTTGATACCATTGTAATAATGCCTGATTAAACATTGCTTATTTATTTTTTTTGCCAAAAATGGTAAAAATATTTGATTTTGATTTCGTTAATAACTGAAAATCTCATATATTTGCACTCTGATTTGAAAAATAACATTTAAGTAATTGATAATTAAACATTTTTTAAAAGATGACTAAAGCAGATATCGTTAACGAAATTTCTAAAAATACAGGAATTGAGAAACTTACAGTACAAAAAACTGTAGAAGCATTTATGGACACTATCAAAGATTCTTTGGTAGAAGGAAATAATGTATATTTAAGAGGTTTCGGAAGTTTTGTCGTTAAGAAAAGAGCTGAAAAAACAGCAAGAAACATTTCAAAGAACACTACTATTATTATTCCAGAACATTTTATTCCATCGTTTAAACCTGCTAAAACGTTCGTGAGTAAAGTGAAATCGAATGTAAAGTAGTAAACATTGTATTAACTCATTAAATTTTAAGTTATGCCAAGTGGAAAGAAAAGAAAAAGACATAAAATGGCTACACACAAGCGTAAAAAAAGACTAAGAAAAAATCGTCATAAGAAGAAGAAATAATCTTCTATACGCTTGTTTGTAAAGAAACAGAAGATATAAACCTAAAGTACTTTTTAATGTTCTTTAGGTTTATCTGTTTGTATAGTAATTAACAAGGACTTTAGAAGTCCTTTAACCAAAAGAAGAGATTTATTGTGAATAAGGAACTGATAATTGATGTAAGTCCTAAAGAGATATCAATTGCTCTGTTAAGCAATAAACGGTTAATTGAGCTCTCAAAAGAGAAGAGTAATTTAAAATTTACTGTTGGCGATATTTATTTAGGAAAGGTAAAGAAGATTATGCCTGGTTTAAATGCTGCATTTGTTGATGTAGGCTACGAGAAGGACGCATTTCTTCATTACCTGGATTTAGGTCACCAGTTTCAATCTCTAAACAAATTTTTACAACAGGCTCTTGCTCGAAAAGGACGCGGTTTATCCATCTCAAAAATGAGATTGGAAAACGATATTGACAAAAACGGTAAAATTACCGACGTTCTCAAATCAGGTCAATACGTTCTTGTTCAGGTTGCTAAAGAGCCAATATCTACCAAAGGACCACGTTTGTGCTCCGAAATATCATTAGCCGGGCGGAACATTGTTTTAATACCTTTTGCTAATAAGGTATCTGTATCGCAGAAAATAAAATCAACCGAAGAAAAGACCCGGTTAAAGCAGCTATTGCAGAGTATTAAACCCGAAAACTATGGGGTTATTATACGAACTGTTGCCGAAGGAAAACGGGTAGCTGAATTGGATCAAGAGCTGCGGGGATTGGTAGACAAATGGGAAAGTAGTTTAAAGCACGTAAGAGATATGAATCCTCCCAAACTGGTACTGGGGGAAATGGATCGAACAACATCTATTCTGCGCGATGTATTAAACGAATCGTTCGAAAATATTTATGTGAACGATATTAACGCAGTTAAAGAGATTAAAAACTACATTTCAGGAATTGCTCCCGAAAAGGAAAAAATTGTAAAATATGTATCGGGAGAGATACCTATTTTCGATCAACTGGGAGTAGATAAGCAAATAAAATCGTCATTCGGGAAGACCGTATCATTTAAAAATGGTGCTTACCTGATTATAGAACACACCGAAGCACTGCACGTAATTGACGTGAACAGCGGAAACCGATCGAAAGCAGGTAACGATCAGGAAACAAATGCTTTGGAAGTGAACCTTGCCGCTGCCGACGAAATAGCCCGGCAGTTACGTTTGCGCGATATGGGAGGAATTATTGTTGTCGATTTTATTGATATGCACGTTGCCGAAAACAGGCGTAAAGTATTTGAACGAATGCGTGAAGTAATGGGCTTAGATAGCACCAAGCACAACATTTTGCCATTGAGTAAATTTGGATTGATGCAGATTACCCGCCAAAGAGTTCGCCCCGAAATGAATATTGCAGTTCGGGAAATTTGCCCAAGTTGTATGGGTACGGGAAAAATTACCCCTACGGTATTGCTTACCGATACCATTGAAGAGAGATTGAAGCTGATTGTAGATCGGCAAGATGAGAAAACATTAACTCTGAAAGTACATCCTTTTGTGGGAGCGTACATTAACAGAGGTTTTTTTAAAAATTTAAGAAAAACTTGGCAGTCAAAATATAAAGTTAAGCTAAAAGTGATAGAGATTCCTTCCTACGATTTATTACAGTTTAATTTTATAGATAAAGCCAATCAAGTTATATCGTTTAAGTAAAAGTACTTGCGGTAAAAACAATTTAAAGTATTGAAAAGAGCTTGGAAATACATTTTCCTGGCTCTTTTTTTTCACGAAACTGAAGTTAAAACCACAAAACATCAAATAATAATACGATTTACCATAGAATCCATCCTATTAAGACACTCTCTTTCTGCTTCAAAATAGAAATATCACAAAAAACCAATAAACACCTATAAATCAAAAATATAATCACATACAACAATTACTTTTCTATTCTTTACCTTCCCCTCTATAAACATTTCTTGTTCTATTAAATACCTTTCAAAATTTGTATTCTCAAAAGTCCAGTTAAGGTAAGTTCCATTAGTAAATGCAATTTTTGGGGAGGCAATAATAAAATATTTTATCGGCAAAAGGGAAAGAAAAACCTCTTTCCTCTTTTTGCC
>PDWJ01002275.1_pt1 | contig 20891 bp, 21 predicted proteins | sample 1430881 | NCBI WGS metagenome assembly PDWJ01 (sample SAMN01162460, study PRJNA174530) | Oral metagenome, whole genome shotgun sequencing project. | biome: Marine environment; feature: Marine mammal; material: Swab sample of the gingival sulcus; isolation source: swab sample of gingival sulcus... | reverse complement strand
ATCACTACAATAACTGTTATGAAAACCTTCATATCAGCTTAAAAACATTCTCTAAATAAATATCTTAGGTCATCATCATCTTTGTGTCAATAGGCATGTCCGCTCTGAAGCAAAGCATTGCTGAATTTATTATTCTGATGAGAGAAATAATGGTCGGGGCGAGAGGATTTGAACCTCCGACCTCCTAGTCCCGAACCAGGCGCGCTAACCGGGCTGCGCTACGCCCCGACCGATGGAGATGGAATCTAAGAAATTAAGCTCTATACGGCAACTTCCTACAGGAGAAAGCTGAGGCCTGAAAGAACGCCATTCATTATAAGAGTGATAATCGCGCCTGCTGTAATCACACCGAGAAATACTGAGGGTAAAGCCAGCCTGAAGGGAATGCCGAAGACGAAAGCAGCTGCGCTTCCTGTCCATGCTCCGGTGACTGGAAGAGGTATTGCGACAAATGCAGCAAGCCCCATAGCCCTGTACTTCTCCACATGTTTTCCTGCTCTTCTACGGGTTCTTTCAAAGAGCCAGTCAAAGAACTTTTTGAAAAGGCTCCACCTGGAGAGCCACCGGCTGACAGGTCCGAGCAGAAGAAGAATGAATGGTACAGGCAGCATATTTCCTGCCACTGCAAGTATGTAGGTTTTCCACCATGGCCACGCCCACTGGTCTGCCATTACTGTGCAGGCAACCGGTATGGATGCCCTGAGTTCAGTAACAGGCAATGCAGAGAGAAACATCATTACAATCTCACCTGGAACATTACTTAGTGCCCTGATTATCTCAAGGGCAATTTGCTCACCCATTCCATCCCTCTTTTCCAACAAGCGGTACAAAGGAACACGGGAACGAATCAACTTCAACAAGCTGACCGCCCTGCTTTCTCCACACTGTGAATACCTGATTGCTCTTTGAGCCTACAGGAACCCCTGCAAGGCCCCCCTCAGCAAGCTGCTCTGCGAGAGATTCAGGCAGTTTCGGCGCTCCTGCGCTGTAAAGAATACCGTCAAACGGAGCGTACCTGCTCCACCCTCCGCTGCCGTCTCCGTAGCGAACCATGACATTTCTGGCGCCTGTTGCCAGAATGTTCTTTCTGGAAGGCTCCACAAGCCCCAGAACCCGCTCAACACAGTAAATCTTTTTAAAGAGCCTGGATGCCACAGAGGCAAGGTAGCCGCTTCCGCTGCCTACCTCAAGGAACTTCATGTCAAATACAGGCTCCATTGCATTGAGCATTCTGAATACTGTTGCCGGTTTGCTGATTGTCTGACCATGACCTATTGGAAGGCTGGTGTCTTCCCAGGCCATTCTCTTCCAGCCTGGAACCACAAAGATATCTCTGGGAACTTCCGCCATGGCATCAAGGACTCTTCTGTTTCCTTCAGGATACAGCTTACCCAGTTTTGCCGCCATAGCTGCAGCCTTTACATTCACAGGCATCTCCACTGCTGAGGTTTGCCGGTTAAGCGCAAGAGAGGGACCGGAAGGCCCCTCTCCCCAGCCTGGTCGGGGCGACTGGATTCGAACCAGCGACCACTTGAACCCCATTCAAGTGCGCTACCGGACTGCGCCACGCCCCGTCAGGAAGCACAATACTATTCAACAGGATTTCAGTCGTCAACCTCGGTCAGAGGCTGTTTTGACAAATCCCTTATCATTGACTCTATTTCACCGCAAACCCTGTCGAGAACTTCTCCGGCAACAGCTTTATCTTTCAGATCAAGGGTAAGCTGACCGTTGTTCTTCTTGAGATTCTGAAGCTGTTTCCTGGCCCCTTCTATGGAATACCCTTCCTTGTTCACAAGCTTGTCGATAAGCTTGATCAGCTTCAAATCACCTGGCCTGTAACACCTGTTTCCTGCATTGTTCTTGTGGGGTTTCAGTAAAGGAAACGCACTCTCCCAGTAGTGAAGGGTATGGGGCTTGATGCCAAGCATCTCGCTTACTTCTCCAATGGAATAATAGAGTCTTGCTCCTGTGTCCTTCATTTTTTCTTTCCCAGCAGCCTCTTCCACCATGGAAGAGCTTTCTTTCTCAGTTCCTGTATATTTTTCAGCCCATTCAATGCAGGGCTGTAGTCTTCCTGCCATGAAAGCGCATCGTAAAAGGATTTAGAAGCCCGCTCCAGCTGGCCGGCCTTGATATAGAGATTGCCGATCAGGGTATGGTTAAGAGGGTTGAAGTACTCAATCTCAACAGCAGCCTTCAAGTCCTCAACTGCTTCTCTCAATCGTCCCCGTCCCTCTGATGCCCTGGCAAGAAGCCGCCTTATCTCAGGATCTCTGGGAAAGGCAAGAACAGCCTGTTTAAGAAGAGCATCTGCCCTCCAGAAATCGCCTTTTGAGATAAGCTTCTTAGAGTTAATCATAACTCGTTCAAGCCGTTTGCGACTCATTCTGGAACCTGGGCCGGAGGTCTGTTTTTCCTTTCTGACAGTCTTTCCCGCCGGCCTGGCTTCCTGCTGCGGTTCATCTTTACCTGCATCCGGTGAAACGCTTCCCTGTTCAGCAGTAATGACATCTTCCTGCCATTCGAAATCAGGGTCACCGAGGAGCTTGTCGTAATCAGCTCTCTTATCAGCTTTGCTGAGAACTGAATATGCCTTGTTTATCCTGGCAAACCTTTTCTGTACTTCAGGGCTGTCTCCGGCAACATCAGGATGATGCTTCAGGGCCATCTTTGCGTACGCCACCTCTATCTCCTCAAGAGTGGCGTTCCGTTTTATGTCAAGGAGCAGATAGTAGTTCTCTGCATTCTTTCCTGCCATAGCTGCCAATGCCTCTACCTTAGAACTGTAAATCTCTCGGTAACTGAAGAACTCGCAGTTTCAGCTCTGATAAGGTACACTCCGTCAGGAATGTTTCGAGGTACAGCCCATGTACCGTCTGAAGGGTATGCAATGGTTCTTCCTGATACATCCAGAATGGAAACTGTCACATTTCCCGCTCCGGTTATTTCGTATGAAAGCACTGATGAAACCGGATTTTCTGAAAGGGAAACATAGAGTCCGCTTTCTTCAGTACCTTCACTGCTCTCCTGCGATATACCGGTATAATTCAGAAGGAACATGCAGAGGCGCTTGTTCATGAACCTGCACTCAAGATTGTTTGTGGCCAGGAGGGTACTGTCGTTCTGACTGCCCCAGAAACCGTTGTCATCCACTTCCGGAGTGTAGAACAGATATCCGTTCTCACCATAGGACCAGTCAATAGCATCGCCATTGGCATTGTAAAGGATTTCTCCGCATCTGCCATACTGATAGTTGTTCTGGGATGTTAATTCTACTGCCCAGTTCTGGAAGGTGGACTGATGAGGTGTAGGGGTGTTGTTGTAACTGTAAGGATAAAGGAGATAGCCTCCGTAAGTGTGGTAATGAAATCCGCCAATGGGATTTATGCTCTGCATGAAGGAAATGAGAGCCTGGGTTTCAACTTCACTGGCTGCCTGGTGACCTCTGTATGTCTCGCTGTATGGATCAGGGCTGGAGCCGATGTTATCATAACCCCACATATAGGTGAAGTTCCTGTTCAGATCTATTCCGGAAGAAGCAACAGGATCAGAAAAGTTCATGTTCTTCCTGTGGTTGTTTGCCCCTGAAGGAAGGTTGTAGTAGTATCCATCAACATTAATCATGGGAACGAAGTAGACCTGGGAATTGTCCAGAATAAAGGTTGCCATTGTATCAGAGCCGTATTCAGCTGAAAGCCATGAGGCAAAATCTATCAAAACTGCATTGCTTCCCGCTTCTCTTGCGTGAGTCAGCGCTGTGAAGAGAATGGCAGGCGCTCCAGCTCCTGCATTGGAGATTCTTACATAGTACAAATCCCTGCCTTCAAACGAAGTTCCGTATGAAACAGGGGTATCCACAAGGTCGCTGCTTTCCGCGAGAGTTGCCCAGAATACATTGTTCTCATTAGGGCCGTAGTAATAGCCCATCTCTGTATTGTCTGTTGACACCAGTGTTGACCACTCCAGGGGAAGAAGCCTGGCATCAGGATACCTCTGAAGAGTCTCCTCTACATAACGATCTGCTATACATACATCTACAAAACCTTCATCTCTGCTGCCGGCAGTTATGTCATAACCCATTGATTGAACAGATATGAAATCGCTGTCGGTAACAGCAGGAATTCTGACAAGCCTCTCTGCATTCATTGCAGAGGACACAAGCAGAACCATTGCTGCCACAAGTAGTTTTTGCATTTTAAGCTCCTTACTCTATAGTTGACATTGGCAATTGGATACTGTAAATTTGCCCGTCATAAGGTAGAAAACCCTAATACGGGATTAAGAGCTACGCTCGTGCCGTATATTCTGCGAAAGGAGAGGGCTCTTGGCAAGGAGCAAACAGTCAGTCAAACGACACAGAACCGATGGAACAAAATACGAGAGAAACCACAGGAAGCTCAGAAGGCTTCGCACAGCTCTCAAGAAGGTTAAAGCCGCTGGAACACCTGAGGAAAAAGCAGCAGCCGTTAAAACAGCTCAGAGCCTCCTTGACAAGGCCGGCAGAACAAGGCTTATGCATCCCAACAAGGCCAGACGGCTCAAGAGCAGGGTTCTCAACTAATTCATCCGGTTTATAGATAAGCCCTCCGTTTCAGGGGGGCTTTTTTCATTCAGAAAGCCTGAAATCATACCTGAGAGTTGTCCAGACTCCTGTAGTCTCACCGTTGTTTCTTGCAGGACTCCACCTTGTGTTAAAAGCTGCAGCAAGAGCTGCGTCATCAAGTGAGTTCACACCGCTTCCCTGCATTATTTGCGTTTCCTGAACCATACCGTTTGCATCCACATAGACCCATAGTGTCACCGTGCCCTCTACACCTGCCATTCTGGCCATTTCAGGATACTCAGGCGGCGGCATGAAGATACATGCAGGAAATACCTCAACCGGCTGAAACACAGGAGGACCAATCTCATCAGTACCATTTGCTGCGGAACCTGTACCCATCTCCACAGTGCTTACAGATGAAAGACCAACAGTATCATCGCTGAAAGAAATAATCAGTTCCTGAGAAATCTCCTCCACTGTCTCTTCAACCTGCTGCTGAATTTCAAGGGTCTCCTGAACAATCTCCTGCTGCTTCTCCTCTACTGTGGCATCATAGGGAAGAAAAGCTTCCACAGCTTCCATGGAATTGTCGAAGGTTCTTGTTGAGAGTCTGCCCAGATCACCTGCAGGAATGAACTGGAAGAGAACATTAAGCAGAAGGAGACCGGCAAGAAGACCGATTTCCATTCCATTGTCACGCTGTCCTGTCATTTTGCACCTCCTTTACAACAGTGATACTGTTAAAGAGATAGCCTTATTCCATGATTACAGGTCGGGAACCACCCTGCTCACTCCACCGGGAAGATCCTGAACAGAGTATCCTGCTTTCTTCAGATCGTCCCGCATCTTGTCAGCCTGGGCAAAAAGTTTGTTCTTTCTCAGGTATCCTCTGAGTTCACCAAGTATGGCGCAGAGTGCTTCAGCTGAATTATCTGCTCCCCCTGACTCAAGAACTATGCCCAGAACATCTGTAACAAGAACATCCATAAGGTCAGCCATTGCCCTGCGGTCTCCGTCTGATGGATTTCCCTCAAGTATGGTATTACCTGATCTTACGAAATCAAAGACCGCAGCCAGTGCTCCAGGAGTGTTAAGGTCATCATCAAGCTGATTCTCAAATGCTTCCCTTGTTCCCTTCACAAGCTCAAGCACTTTCTCTGATGGTTCGCCTGCTTCCGGTGTGCCGAGGCGGTTTCTAAACGAAACAAGCCTTTCCAGACCGCTTCTGGCCCCTGCAAGCCCTTCCTTTGAGAAATCCAGCGGGCTCCGGTAGTGGCTTCTCAGTATGTAGAGCCTCACCACCATTGGATGCCAGTTGGCAAACAGGTCTCTGAGAAGGGTAAAGTTGCCCAGACTCTTACCCATCTTCTGCCCCTCAACGGTTACCATGTTGTTGTGAACCCAGTATCTGACGAAAGGCTTTCCGGTAACTGCCTCAGACTGGGCTATCTCGCATTCATGGTGGGGGAAGGAGTTTTCTATGCCGCCGCAGTGTATGTCTACAGTTTCGCCAAGGTAGCGCATGGCCATTGCAGAACACTCAAGATGCCATCCAGGGTATCCCCATCCCCAGGGACTGTTCCAGCGAAGTATGTGATCATCACCTGCACTCTTCCAAAGTGCAAAATCCCTTGGATCACGCTTTCCCCTGGCAGTGTCTACTCTGCTGCCTGAAAGGGCTTCATTACCTTTTCTGCCGCTGAGTTTTCCATAATCTGAAAATGACGAGACATCAAAATACACATCACCATTAACCTCATAGGCATGACCCTTTTCAATCAGTTTACGGACCATTTCAATCTGCTCCGGAATATGTCCGCTGGCTCTGGGGGATATGTCGGGCCTGAGTACATTAAGAGCATCCATATCCCTGAAATAGCTGGCAGTATACTTCTCTGCTATTTCCATCGGTTCAAGCTTCTCAAGCCGTGCCTGCTTCTGCAGCTTGTCTTCCCCTGCATCTGCATCATCGGTGAGATGGCCCACATCGGTGATGTTCTGTACATATCGCACCTTGTAGCCAAGGTACCTGAGATACCGTACGAGAACATCCAGACTCACATAACTCTTGCCGTGCCCCAGGTGGCTGTGTCCGTAAACAGTGGGGCCGCACACATACATACCCGCAAAGGGCGGGTTGAGCGGTTCAAACTGCTCCTTGCTCCTTGTAAGCGTGTTGTAAAGAGTTAACATCTCTATCTCTCTTTCCAGTAATCAGTCTGCATCGCCTCACGGACCATTTCCATGGTTTCCGTTCCTGCGGCAACGGCCCTGCCGGTCCCGGCGCGAAGTATCTCCTCCACCCTTCCAGGTTTGTCAAACTCCGCCCTTCGTTCCCTGATGGGAGCCAGGGTCTCCTCCAGTTTTGCCATAAGGTTCTTCTTGCAGGCTACGCATCCTGTAGTGCCCTTCGTGCAGCATTCCTCTATCTCAGGCACCTCAGCTGCGTTGAATGCCTTGTGGTAGGCAAAAATGGTACAGATATTCGGGTGACCAGGATCCGTTTTGTGTATTCGGGCAGGATCGGTCACCGCACTCATTACCTTCTTTCTTATCTCAGACGGATCATCTTTAAGGTAAATGGCATTCCCAAGGGATTTGCTCATCTTCGCATTACCGTCAAGGCCAATAAGCCTTGAGACATCACTGATTTTTGCCTGAGGCTCAGGGAATACCTGACCGTAAAGCTCGTTGAACCTTCTTGCAACGAATCTTGTTACCTCCACATGAGGAAGCTGGTCTTCACCTACTGGAACAAGCTCTGCTCTGCAGAAAAGAATATCCGCTGCCTGACTTACAGGGTAACCCAGAAATCCGTAGGTCATGTCTGTATAGCCGTACTGCTTCGCTTCAGTCTTTATTGTGGGGTTGTGCCTGAGTCTGCTTACAGTGGTATAGAGGCCGAAGAACACTGTAAGCTCAGCTATCTGCGGCACCATACTCTGTACAAAAATGCTGACCTTTTCCGGATCAAGCCCTGCAGCGATATTGTCAAGGGCTACCTCCTGTACATGGGTCTTGAGAAGTTCAGGGGATTCCCAGTGAGTGGTAAGAGCCTGCACATCAGCAACTATAATGAAGGTGTCGAAATCGTTCTGAAGCCTGACCCTGTTTCGAAGTGATCCGACAAAGTGCCCAAGATGAAGCGGTCCTGTGGGCCTGTCACCGGTGAGAATTCTCTTCATTTCCAATCCTTACAGGTTAGTTTTAAGAGGATTATCCGAATCCCTGAAGTCCCTCAGATCAATCTGACCTGTGTATTTATCAACAAGTCTTATAAGATTATCCACAGTTTCAGCAACCGCAGGACAGACTTTGGAATAGTCTTCCAGGTATCTGAGTGTTCTGGGAATGTGATTAAGATAGGTGTCGTTGCCCAGGGCTCTGTACTGATAGGCAAAGGTACCCATAGCCTTAAGATTTCTCTGAAGCGCTGAAAACACAAACTGAAAAAGGTTTGCTCCGTTTATTCCCAGAATATGTGCCTGAGCCATGCCTCGCCACTGGTCCCCTGAGTCACGGTAACTGTCTCTCAGTATACTGGCAAGGTCATAGCACGCAGGCCCCTGGCGAGCATCCTGCCAGTCCAGAAGATAGACAGCGTCATCTTTTATCATCAGGTTGGCTGAATGATAGTCTCTATGGGTAAAAACTGTGCTTTCAGATTCCATTGCCCTGTCACAGAGATCTCTCAAGAGCTTCTGGGTTACAACCAGTTCTTCAACAGGAACCTTGAGAAGCGTAAAGAAAAGGTGTTCAAGGGTATGCTCCATCTCAGCCATGAAGAAGCTGGAAGTAAAGTACCTTCTTCCTGCAATGCTTACACTTGATTTTTCAGGTGTAATCTCCCTCTGAAGCCTTCTCAGCAGAGAAAGAGACTTATGAAGATACCTGAGATAATCATCCTGGTCTTCAACATCAAGAAGCCTGCAGTCTCCAATATCCTCCTGTAACACATAACCCATCTTCTCATTGCAAAGCACAATTTCAGGAACAGGAAAATTCATTTCGCTGAGAAGCTTGTGAATATCGAGCCAGGGCCACAGAGGTGTTCTTGAACTGTCCATTGCTACAAAGACATCACCGCTGGAGTGAATTCTGTAGAACTCCCTGCATGAGGCATCACCGGCAAGAGGTTCTATTGAATCAAGTTTGCCAAAGCTGTTTTCTATCCAGAATGTCAGATCATCCATTTTTTCTGTCAATTATTTCCCCCTGCAAAAGTGTCCGGAAAACACTCTTCCCTCCACCTGGCAGCCAGCACCGACTTCTGATCCTTCAAGGAGAACGGAATTTCGCACGAAACCACCATTTCTGATAATACAACCTGCGCCTACATAATAAAAGCCCTGAAGAACAGCACCGTCTTCCACCACAGCAGAGGGGTGTATATAGCTTCCCTTTTCCAGAGTATGTTTTCTGAACAGCTCAGTTTCCCCAAGGTCAAGCCACCTGTTACAGGTAAAACACTGGCTCAGTGATATGCCCTTTTTATATGCTGCCCTGCGCAGATCACTGAAGACACCTCCACTAATCTGTTCTTCGGCTGCAGCAGATGCCACCTCTCCGGAAATAACTGATATTCCTGTGTAGTGCCTTTTTTCACCTTCAAACTCCAGTGCCCTGTAACTGCCGTACTCCGGCATTTTTCCTGTAAGAACAGTCCATCCTGTATCTTTTTCAGAGTAAGTCTTCACAAGGGCATCAAGGGGAATATCCATGCAGAAATCTGTGTTGCAGATAATCCAGTTTCCCTGAATAAGCTCTGCATTTCTGGCCAGAGTGCCGGCGGTTCCCAGTGGTCTCTCCTCAAAAAGCAGCTCAAATCTGCCATTCCAGTACTTCTTCATCTCCCTGCGTATCAGCTCAGGACATCTGGACGCATTGCAGGCTACTATTTCAGGTTTCAGTTGAGTGAGCTGCAATGCCAGACTGCCAAGTACTGTATTTTCCTGCCATGGAAGAAGACACTTGGGACGATACAGAGAAAAGGGTTCCGCCCTGATGCCATAACCGGCTGTAAGGAACAGAACCCCTGTAATCAATGTCTGACTCCGTCTTTAGTTCAGTGATACTTCATACAATAATTTAGCCTGTCTTGACAGTACAGGTATGAACAGAAGATTCTTCAGAGAAACATCTGCTTTGGAGACTCTTCTGCGTCAAACCAGGCTGCATGACAAATGAGCAGACCTGTGATGCTCCAGCCGGAGTAGGACACTAGCCGTATATCTCTTTTCTGTTGCAGTCACAGACCTTGACTCTGCGTCTCTGTGAACGCCATGTCTCTTGGGCCCCCTTAAGAGAAGCAAGATAAACGACAGGAACTTTTTCCTTGCCGCATGCAGGGCACATTTCCTTGAGAACGGTACGGCTTTCGTGGGCAAGTTTTGCAGTAAATGTTCTGTCTTTCTTAGGCATTATCTATCCCTTCGCGCCATTGCAGGTATCTTCCCTGCAAGCTCCATCATTCTGTCAAGAAGCTCACCTGCAGGAAGCCCTTCAAGGGCTGCTTTAATAATCATCAGTATACCCCTGCGAACCTGCGAATATGATTCGCGGCCCGAAGAAGCCCACCACAGCGGGCACGAGTATAACATCTTATCCCCCTCATCGGCAACCCCTTCAGAGTGTTTAAAAGAGGAGTTCTCCATAACAAAGCGGAGAAGCTTCAGGTATGCCCGGTGGTCCTGATTGGCTGAATGTGACCAGAGTGGAAAAGGCTCTCCTGCTTCAAGATCAGGAAAAGTTGTAGACCAGCTTCCTTCGGGAATATCAGATTCTCTGAGTGGAAAACTGCTGCAGATTCTGTCAAGTGATGAAAGCCTGATGCCTTCCAGTTCAGTTATTCGCTCAAGAAAGGGAAAAAGAAAAAACTCAATGGCACCTGTCCTGTGATGTCCGTAGGTTTCTCCATCCATCGCAAGAATAACATAGGAATCATCATCGCCTGTCCATTCTTTCAGGTCTTCGTATATCCTGTCTGCCATTGCAGAACCGTCATTACCATGAAAAGATATACGGTTCGACCAGAAGTTGCTTCTCAGAAATACCGCAGTTCCGTCAACAGCAGGTATCCAGTTGAAAGGCGCTTCTCTTCCTGAAAAGACCCAGGGTACATCATCGGTAATGGTCCATCTGTACCCCTTTGACCCTATTGTTCTCACTGTATGCTCATTAACAGCCATCTCCGGTGGAAATACCCCTGAGGGGCGGTAAACTTCACCAAGTGCCCTGCTGTTAAGACAGTCATTGAGTTCCAGCTGCCTTATAACCTCATCATCTGGAATCAGGGGCAGAATAGGATGATAAGCACCGCTTCCTGTAAAGGAGCATCCGGCAAGTCTGGAAGCAGCTCTCAGAGTATCAGGGGATAACCGCTCAAGCTGTTCAGTAAGGGAATAGTTTATGTTGATTGTAATCTCGTATTCTGAACGCTGAAGCATCTCAAAGAGAGGCAGGTAACACTCCCTGTTAATCTTCATCACAATCTTCGGATCCTGAGTAGGCGGCTGATAGAAATGAAGAAGAAGTCCTATATGCTTCACTGCAAACCGCCTTTTTCTGATGAAAGTGTTACCCTGTCTCCAGCTCTGATACCCATAAATGCCCCAGCAGATCCTCCGTTCAAAGCAAGCTCCAGGTATCCCTGACTGCCTGCAAGAAGCATGAGTTCTTTCGCGTCTCCCTGCTGATAATGATCTGTATGAATAAGAGAGGAATCACAAGCCGCTGAGAATGCTCTGTCGTATACACCTGTTATTTCCCTGTGAGAATCTGGAATATTCAGAATACAGTTCCCGAAGTGATCCACATGAAGAACTGTAGTTTCAATGGCATTGTCGGAAACTGTGTTCTTAAGAAAAGAAAGCTTTACCGGCTCTTCAAGCTTTTTCAGAGTTTGCATCCAGTCCGGATCCACTGCTGCATACGCTGCGCAAATGGCAAACAGGTCTCTTCCGTGAAAGGTGGATGAGGAACCTTCAGGAGCCTCTGGCAGTTTTCGGCAGTCATCGAGGGTTCCCATAAGTGATATAAGACCGTTGTCAGGGGCTATGACATACCTGCCCTTCCATCTTGCAGCAAGCCCTGCTCTTGAGCTGCCTACACCTGGATCCACCACTGCCAGAACCACCGAGCCTTCAGGAAGATGCTCAAGAGAAGACTTAAGGTGAAATGCTCCTGAGAGAATATCTCCAGCAGGTACAGTATGACAAATGTCAACAAGGAGGACCTCGGTTCCGGTCACTTTGATAACAGAAGCTTTCATCTGGGCAACATACGCATCATCATGGCCGAAATCCGAGAGCAGAAAAACCGGAGCTGTATACATCAGACCCTACCTGTGTTTAACCACTACCAGGGTTCTGTCATCTGCCTGGGCAGCAGAACCTCCGTGGCGCTTAACTGCCTTCAGTATTCTGTCAACTATCTGATCGGCCCCCAGGTCTCTGTGTCTGAGAACAGTATCTGTCAGGCCAGAAACACCATATTCCACATCATTCTCGTCCATTGTCTCAGTTATACCGTCGGTGTACATAACCAGTACATCACCGGAATGTATCTGCCTGGTGCCCATACTGTATGGTGCGTTTTCCATCACACCCATGAGAATACCGCCTGTCTCCAGTTCCTCCACTGAACCATCCCGTCTTATAAGAAGAGGAGGATTATGACCGGCATTGCAGAAGGTAAGAAGACCGTTCCTTGTATCAAGCACACCGTAGAACATTCCTACAAGGCTTGATGCTTCCCCTTTCATGGTAAGCTCGTTGTTTACCTGGGAAACTATCTTTGTGATATCGAAAATGCTCTGAACACTTGCTCCGAGAGTTCCCTTCATTCCTGCCATTGTCAGTGCAGCAGGAATGCCTTTGCCGGATACATCTGCAACTGCAAGACCAAGATTTCTGCCGGGAAGGTTGAAGAAGTCGTAGTAATCCCCTCCTACCTCTCTGGCTGAGCTGTAGTAAACGCCGATATCATAGCCGTCAAATTCAGGAGGAGCTTCAGGCAGAAGCCCCATCTGCAACTGTCTCGCTGTATTCAGTTCCACTGCCAGTGAATCACCTCCGGAATGCCTTCCCAGATAGAGATCCGGCAGTTTTTCCCTGAGTGTTCTTGATGTTGTTACAGACGGATGACCGGTAACAAGTGTCACCACAGCGTCCCTTACCTCTTCCGACCTGTCGCTGAGCAACGATGCAAGTTTTTCTGCAAGCTTCGGAACTTCAGGTATACTCTGAAGCTCTGAGATAGAGTTCACAGCCTGAAGCCTTACAGAAGAGTCACTGTCATCAAGAAAACTGACAAAGAAGCGTGTTTTAGCCTGAATATCAGGCTTCTCCGCACAGTTGGCCCCTCTGAGAATACTCATTCTTACAAAGGGATCACTGTCGGAACACATTTCTGCCACCTGCCCTGCGAACAGTTCTTCAGATTCTGCCAGTTCAGCCAGAGCTTCTCCGGCAGCAGCGCGAACTGATCTTTCAGAGTCACCGGAAAGCCTGTTCAGGAACTTTAGCTCCTTTTCCCCTGAGAGCCCCAGACGCCTTATACCGAAAGCCATAGCCTTCCTCACAGATGCGTCATCATCTGCAGCCAGCATGCCCAGCATATTCCATGCAGGCTCCCCAAGAGAGTCCCGGTTCCAGAGAAGGAACCAGGGTAACCGCAAACGCTCCTCAACGCTACCTTTGTTAAGAAGACTGTTTACCACATCAAGGGTTATCCAGGCAACATCCTCCCTGCCGCCTGCGAGAAGCTGAGAGAGAGATTCTCTGCCTCCGAAACCCTCGCCTGTCAAGGCAAGTTTCAGCAGTGTACGCTGCTCGTCCTCCTCAAGTATCCTTACATAGGGAAGCACCATGGCAGCCATCTCATTGCTCACAGGCATATGCTCCGCTATCAGATGCCAGAGTATGCTTTTCTCTTCTGTGGAAAGATCCTCGTAGCTCATCAGCATGCACTGGGCTACTGTGTGAATATCGTTCTTACCTATATCGGTGAAGAGCGCGTTACGGATTTCCGGATCAAAAAACCTTATTCTGGCACCCACGGTAAAGGCCACTATACCTCTGCCTCCCTCAGGAAGCCTATGCATAAGCAGCCAGAGAAGATCACAGGACTCCTGGTCAAATTCTCCCATCTGTCTGTTCATCAGACCTCTCACAAGCTCTGTGAGTTCATCATCATTGCTGCCTACGGAAAGAGCATCGTTAACAATGGCCATTTCCCCCTCTGAGAGCCTTGGAAAACGGCGTCCCAAAAGGAATAGAAGAACTCTTCTCACCACCGGTGACCTGTCCAGGAGGAATGTTTCCACGAATCCGCCAGGGTCTCCTGCCACACCCCACATATCTATGGACTGGAGCAGATTACCGCGCACAAGTTCGTCTTCGTCTGCTGCAGCGGCTTCCACAAGGTCTCTGAAGTAGTGGTCTTTTCGAAGCCATGGGTTCCCCAGAGCCAGAGCAAGGGCTCTTCTCAGCTCAACCTGTCCAGAGTCCAGAATGTGCCTGCAAAGACCTTCTGATGCCCTGTCAAATGCCTCTCTGTCAGAAAGGAGCATCGCAAAGAAATCAGTAACATTTTCCTCTATGGTCTCTTTTGATGCTGTAAAAAGCAGCCTTGACTTTTCCGATGAAGAGAGGTGCCTGTACATATGGGCAATACTGTATCCTGCTCTTCTCTGCTCTGGAACCGAACTGTTCAGCAGAGTTTCCATAACCACTCGAATAAGAGGACTTCCGCCGCCGGAAAGGTCTGCAAGCCCTCTGTCAACGGCTGACAGAAGAAGTGTATCGCCACTGCAGAGATGAATCACCCCATCTACGGAGAGCCTTCTGAATGGAGTTACTCCCCTTGAGGCCCTTGTCTTTGAGTACATTTCCTCAAGGGTCTCTGTTCTGGGAAAGGTCTCCCTCAAAAGGAAGTGAAGACGGGACCATATTTCAAAGAGAGAAGATCTGAACAGTGTCTCGGAAACAATAGGTTCAAAGAGAGAGAGAAGAACCAGTTCGGCTTTTGAGAACAGATCAAGATTTTTGAAGGCAGACAGTGCCTTCTCGCCCTCTTCTATTCTCCATTGTCTGTTTTCCTCAGGCGCCGGAAGAATCACATGGGCATCACCGAACAGGGAAAAGAGACCTGCCATTCTGGGATCAGATGAGGTGAGAACAACTCTTCTTCTGGAATCGGTAGCCCTGAGAATAACTGTAAGCACAGAGTGAAAAAGATGAAGAGGGTGAATCTCAGTCTGCCTTCTTATTGAGTCGATATCAAAAAGCAGTATACAGTCATCAGGCCCTCGAAGAAGCCGCTCTATTTTGAATGCCGACACATTGCTGTCAATGTGCTCCATAGGTACAAGTCCCTCATCGGCTGCTTCCATCAGAAGAAGTCGTGCCAGAGTAGTTTTTCCTGCGCCCATTGAGCCTGACAGGCACACAAAGCCTCTGTTCCTGAGAATGGAAAATGCTCTGAGCAGACTCTCCATGTCCACTGATTCTCCTGCAACACCGTTCCATGACTGAATCAGCTCTTCCCCTGAAGGGTATGAGTCAAGGTCTCTGTTGATACTGCATATCCACTGCTCAACTGTGTTTTGCAGAAGTGCAATAAGGTCACCTCTGGTCTGCCACAGCCAGAGACGCTCCCACTCTTTAAGCTTTGAGAATACCGGTTCAGAACTGTGATCTGTTGCTGAAACAAGGGCCCCCACAGGAACACCGAGACGAAACATCTTGAAAAACATGGCTCTGGCCGATGCGGAAGGTCTCTCCCCCAGCAGAAAGAGAATAGCATCTGGAAGTACTTCGGATTCCTCCTGGAAGACTTTTACTCTGTCCGCCCAGCCTGGAGGACGCAGATTACCTGTTTCAGAGAGGATTACCGAATCGACCCCGGCTTCAAGAACAGAAGTATCCGCCCAGACCAGAAGATCGAAACTGTCAGGCATTCGAACTCCGTCAGTTAAGAGGCCAGATCAGTGTAGCTCTGGTTTTTCCCTCAGGATTCAGACTGTAGTCGAGCCATCTTGACAGATTCCTGGCGATAAGCACACCTCTTCCTCTGGTACTCATAAGATCTTCCCCTTCTCCAGGGCGATGACCAAGCTCAGAATCAGGCTTCCAGCTGCCGCAGTCATCAATAAGGAACTGCAGCCTTCCGGGAAACGCGTCAATTGAAATGGTTACAGATTTTTCCGGATCTCCCTGATTTCCGTGTTCCATACCGTTCTTCACCACTTCCATCACAGCGATGGAAAGACTGGTAACATCGTCTTTGGAGACCCCTGCAGTGCAACCTACCTTTTCGATGAAAACCTGAATTGTCTCAAGAAGTGATTCATCACTGGGAATCGTAAGTGTGATTCCTTTGAGCAAGATCAGCCTTTCAGGCTTTCAAGAGCTTCACTCTCGTCAGTAAAGGTCTCGAAAATTGTTATGAGCTTCGTGATGATGAAAAGCTCGTGTATTTTCCTGGTTGCATTGAGTATGGCTATCTTTCCTCCGATTCTGGAGATGGATGTGTGACCACCTACCAGAACTCCAAGGCCGGAACTGTCCATCCAGCTCACGCCTCCGAGGTCAAGGAGCACATTGCCGCTCTCGTTATTCACAGCTGTCTGAAAAACTGTCTTCAGTTTCATCAGATCAGGCCCGCTGATAACTTTTCCGCTAAGACGAATAACTTTGATTCCGTCTTTCATCTCCTCTTTGATCTTCATTGCTTCCCTCCGGTTGTGTACAGATAAAAGAAATTAACTTCTCCTGAAGAATAGAAAAATATCAGGCCATTGTCACGAGCAAATCACATAGTCTTTCCAGTTTTCAAGACCACGGGAGTCAAGGTAGGTGCATATTCTCTCTCTGGCACCTTGTTTTCTGGAAGCCACAAGCACTGGAACGCCACAATCACTATGCCACTTTGAGGCCTCTATCACATTTATGCCCTTAAGTTTACGCCCTGACTCCACAGGAACAGGAGAAATAAACCCCCTTATTGTAAACCTCTGTTTAAGCAGTTCCGCAGATAGCCTTCTGGCACACTGCCCTGCCCCTGCAATAAAAACATCTCTGCCCTTCAATGCAGGTACATGGGCGAGATACATGGCTCTTGTCCGGTAGAATGCTGTGAGAGAATACCGGCATGATGTTCTGGAAAGCCTTTCCCTGTGTTCCCTCCAGCCCAGCAGAACTTTGGGAACCCGGTAAAAGGAGAAGCCTCTGCTCCAGAGCCTGAGCCACAGTTCGTAATCTTCAGGCAGCGGAATATCCATGTATCCCCCCTGCTGAAGAACAGATTCCCTGTGAAAAAACCCGGTGGGATGAGGCACAGGACTCTCAACAAAAAGAGATCTCTCTATCTCTTCCGGCTCAACTGTAGAGTTAATCCACTGCTCATAACGGCGAAATCCCGCTGTAACCAGATAGTCTGGAAAGCATCGAACTCTGGAAGTGATTATGAACCTTCTGCCAAAACGCGATGCGGCTTCATACTGCAGCGCAAGTCTTTCAGGGTGGCAGATATCGTCACTGTCCATTCGGGCAATCCACTGACCGGATGCTTCCCTGAGCCCGTAATTAAGAGCTTCAACGAAGGAGCCATTCCCGTCCAGCAGTCTGAATCGGCTGTCTGCAGTATATTCAGCAGCAATCTCCCTTGAACTGTCGCTTGAACCGTGATCAATCATCAGTACCTCGAAATGAGAAAACGACTGACGCAGAAGGGAATCAAGGGCTCGGGCAATCCATTCCGCTGAATTCCGAAAAGGCATCACCACTGAAATCACAGGTAAAGCCATAGGTATCCTGAAATGCTTTGAATACTGAGCTTATACCAAATTATTATATGGCCAGAAAAGAGACTGAAGAAATTGATTTTAAGCAACCTGACAGGCAAAACAGGCTCAGCGAGTGAGCGCCGGAAGAATATTGAGGTGCGGAAGAACACTAAATCATACCCTGGAAAGCGTTGATAAGCTCCTCTGAAGTCCTTACCGGAGGACGGCACGCACCTCCAACACAGAGCTGGGCGTATGGCCAGCCGGACATTGGCAGATAGGCCTCTTCCATGTAAAGAGAATCCTCAGGCACAGAAGGATCAAGAAGGTCATATCCCTCTTCTCCTGCAAGCTCGGAAGCGGCAGCCGTTAGCTCATGAACCAGTGGATCATCCGCATAACCCACAACATAAACATGAACACTGCTCTCCTCCGGTTCAGGCACAAATCCTGAATCGGCTCCTTCAAGGGCAGAGGCAAACCACTCACCGCTTCTTGCTCCAACTGCCCGGGCAGTTTCACTTCCTGAACCATTCAGAATAACCGTAACAGGCAGCACATCTCCAAGGGAGTATCTCTCTGAAACATCCGCAGCTTCAGAAGGCTCAAGCCACACAACTGTCATTGAAACCGGATTGTTCTCTCTGAAACTCTCCAGTGTGGCAAGGTCAGGATCCCCCATGTCCACAGCAATGAAAACAGCAGAGCCTTCCATTTCACCACTCAGTTCATCCAGCTCAGGCAGTTCCCTCACGCAGGGACCGCACCAGGTTGCCCAGAAGTTTACAAGAACAGGTTTTCCTCTGGAAGCATTCAGAAGACTGTCCAGAGAAGAAACACTCGTGAGAAGCACACCGTTTTCACCTGAAAAATCAGAGCCTCCTGAGTGGGAGAGATTCACAACAAAAACAGGCACCAGAAGCACCAGAACAACAGGTATCCAGAGGAATCGTTTCACAGTCACCGTCCTGCACTGTGGGAAATGGCATTCACAGGACAGACCTGAATACACTTTCCGCACCTTATGCACTCACCGGAACTGGAATTTTTATAAATATCTATTCCCATGGGGCATACAGTTCCGCACTTGCCGCAGGAAACACACGAGGAAGAGACCTTCATTCTAACCACAGATACCTTTCCCATTATTCCCCATACTGCCCCGAGAGGACAGAGTGACCGGCAGAAAGGCCTTTCCACAGCCACAGCCCATAGAAGTATCAGCACCGCCAGAGAAGACTTCCACCAGAAAAGGAATCCCAGCTGAAAGGTATCAGGATTAGCTGAAACCAGAGGCCAACCGGCAAGGGAGGTACCTGCAGGACATATGGCCTTGCAGAACCAGGGATCTCCACTGCCTCCGGTAAAGAGAGGAAGCATTGAGGGAAGTACCATAACAAACAGCAGGAGTATTGCATACTTTGCAGGCCGCAGGGAATCATTGAAACTCAGTTTTGGAAAAGGAACAAGGTAGAGAAACTCCTGAACCAGACCGAAGGGACAGAGCCAACCGCAGGCAAAGCGTCCTGCAAGAAAACCGCAAAGCCCCAAAAAACCAAGCACAGAAAGAACAACAAGCGCATCAGGCTGCCCTGTTGCCAGAAGCTGCCAGAAGCCGGGTATGGCAATTATTGACTGAAAGCTTCCTGCAGGACATGCAAGCACACTTGAAGGACAGCTGTAACAATGCAGTCCAGGTATGAAAGTAATTTTTGACATACCGGTGTAAATAGACCCTGAGACCCAGCCTGACAGATGCAGATTTGAGGCCAGCAGAGCTCCGAACTGAACGGTCTTTCTGATGAGACCGTGATTTCTCAGCCTATTCCTATGCATTCCAGACAGATGTTTGCGGCCTTTGCGAGAATAGCATAAGGGTTACCGAAAAAATAGCCGGCAACAAGCATTCCCAGAGCCAGAAAGAGAAGAAGATATCTTACAAAACTGGAGGCGGCGACCAGATTCGAACTGGTGAATGGTGGATTTGCAGTCCACTGCCTTCCCACTTGGCTACGCCGCCTTTCTGTTTCTCGTTATTGGTGGGCAATCATACAAAAACCGAAAGCGCTCATCAAGAGCCGTCTGTCCAGTCCAGCCCTATCCAGAAGCCTTCCTCCCAGGTCATGTCTCCCAGAGGTGTTTCAATAGCAGGCACACCGAACATAAGCAGCCGCCCCAGATGATCTTCATCACGAAGATTACTGTCTATTCCTCCTATTGCCAGAGCAAGGGAAATGAAATCCATAGGCTCAAGCAGCCCAAGCACCTCAATTCCGTCAAATTCTATTCCCAGGTCAAGCACTGCAACCACACCGTCGTCTCCTATACCGAACTCGCCGGTGAAGAGCCCGTCGGCAACCTGAACGGTGTCTTCCTCAGATCCTTCAATAGTGTCAAGGAATAGATCGTAATCCAGTGAAGTGAGAGTAATGGACATTTTAGGCAGGCCTGAAACACCGGTATTGGGGTTCTTTATTCCAAGGCCCATTGTGAAGTCCATAGGGCATACTCCACCGGCAAGTACCGATACCACTTCAGCTATCTGAAAGGGTGTAAGGCTTCCCAGGTCGGATATATTGATTCCGCATATTCTGAACTCACTGGTGTTCTCTATTCTGAACTCTGCATTCAGAAAGTTGAGAACATCTGTAACACCGCAACCGGATAAGAGAAGAACACCGGCAACAACAAGCATCAGCACTCTATTTCTCATACACCTTACCGCCTCTCACATTGCGATACACCTGAAGCGCATTCGGAAACTGACTTTGGTCAAACCCAATCTCACCTGTTCCGCAGGAGTGAAGCTACTCCGTTATACTCAAAGCCACTGAAAATGATCCCTCAGCCCCATATTCGGCAGCGGCAAAGCGCCATTATGCCCAACAGTTATCAAAACCACCAGTCTGAAAGACCGCCGAACAGATACATTATACAAACAGAATACGCTCTGCCACAGAGCCGGCAGATTTGAGCAAGCTGACAAAAACAGAACAAGAGAACCGGAATCATTGCCTGATAAGATGGAAGAACCTTCCAATCTCAGACAGAGCCTTATCCTTCTGAACGAATGTACCAGGTTTCTCAGCTTTTTTTGGCACACCTGTGTATAAACAAATGCGGGTAATTGCGCGTCAGCACAATCCCCGCTCCACTTTTTTTGCACGCCTGTGTATAAACAAACGCGGGCAATTGCGCGTCAGCACGATCCCCGCTCCGCTTTTTTTGCACGCCTGTATATAAACAAATGCGGGCAATTGCGCGTCAGCACAATCCCCGCTCCGCTTTTTTTGCACGCCTGTATATAAACAAATGCAGGCAATTGCGCGTCAGCACAATCCCCGCTCCGCTTTTTTTGCACGCCTGTATATAAACAAATGCGGGCAATTGAACGACAGCACAATCCCCGCTCCACTTTTTTTGCACGCCTGTGTATAAACAAACGCGGGCAATTGCGCGTCCCTCTGTGACAGTATAGGTGAGACATATCCCCTGACGATTATTAGTGTAGAAGGGCGGGGAGGTTTTACCGATGAAGGTATTGAGTTTCAAGAGAGA
>PDWJ01002389.1_pt1 | contig 20894 bp, 12 predicted proteins | sample 1430881 | NCBI WGS metagenome assembly PDWJ01 (sample SAMN01162460, study PRJNA174530) | Oral metagenome, whole genome shotgun sequencing project. | biome: Marine environment; feature: Marine mammal; material: Swab sample of the gingival sulcus; isolation source: swab sample of gingival sulcus... | reverse complement strand
AGCGGAAGCTGCCGTTGCAAATCCTTTCGGATTGTTGGAAAAAGTCAACATCGAAGTCAAGGACGAAAATACGCGAAATCCGCTAATGGTTATTTGTCGTGACTATAACGACTGTTGCATCAGCGCATCGTTCGAATCCATACTGAAAGGTTACAATGACCCTCGTCTTGCCAAAATGGCATTGCCTGTCGGTTGGATGGATAAAGGCGACATTAAGGATAAAAACGGGAAAGCTACAAATTCCATCGGCAAGATCTACGGTGTCCGCAACGGCTTTGAAGTTCCTTCTGCCGGTGAATATAAAATGTATTCAATCCCGATGGTTAAAACCGATGGCACGAATCCGATGTCGACCGACTATCCGTTACCGATAATGAAACGTGCCGAATCGTACTTCCTGCGTGCCGAAGGAGCGTTGCGTGGCTGGGCAATGAACGGAACAGCTGAGAGCTTCTATAATGACGGCATACGTGTTTCTTTTGAAGATTACGGCGTGTCTGCGGATTATGCGACCTATGTCGAAGGCACAACATTAGCAGCCGACTATGTCGATCCGCATGATCCTGCACTAAATATCAAAGGAATGAACGATGTTCCCGTAAAATTCATGACCGGAGGAACAAATGAACAGAAACTGCAACAGATTATCACGCAGAAATGGATTGCCGGATTTCCCGAAGGACTGAACGCATGGAGCGAATACCGCCGTACGGGTTATCCCAAATTATTCCCGATTGTAAATAATCGCAGCAAATACGCAAAACTGACTACATTGGGGATCCGTCGTATGCCGTTCTGTCGGGATGAAAGAAACAACAATAAAGCAGGTTACGAATCGGGGCTTCAGATTTTAAATGGAAGAGGAGGCGATAACATCGCCACACGCTTATGGTGGGATGTTGATAAAGGCAACTTCTAAACAACCGGCTATAACATAAACAAAGGAAATCGACAGCGTGTCGATTTCCTTTTTGTTTTAAAACGACCTATAAATCACGCAAGATGCGAATAATCAAGCCTTGTTTTTCTAATTCTTTGCAGATTAATTCAACAGCCTCATAATTTGAAGGATGAATATTTAATTGTGATAGATTTAACGTATATTCCATGTTTATCGGGATTTCAGTCACATCGGATGATTCATCTGCATCGATAATCATTCCAACGGCAGACGTTTTATTTGATACAGGATCAATCAGAATAAAAGCTCCGGTGTGGCGATTTCTCGCGTAAGAATCAAAGAATAACTGTTCGCCACATGTAATTTTAACACACGCAATATCGTTTAGAACGAGTTGCTTAGTATATACGCGCTCCAATGTGTTTACATTTACTTTATATTCGATATGGCGTAATCTCGCTCGTGTCGTATGAGTGGTATGTTTAAGAAAAAATGATGTGTTCGGATTCATCGGTCGCTCATCCATCCACACAAGCATTGCGCAAATATTTCGATTAGTCAGCGGCTTGCTATCCGGAAAGACGACCATTTCTCCACGCGACAAGTCTATTTCATCGGTTAATGTCAGGGTCACGCATTGAGAAGCGGAGGCTGAGTTGATCTCTTTCTCGCAATGAAAGATTTGTTTGACACGAGAAGTCTTACCCGAAGGGAGTATGTATACCGTATCACCTTTGTGAATCGTTCCTTCTGCGATCTTACCACAATATCCTCGAAAAGACGAAGAACGAAGTACATATTGCACAGGAAAACGTAAGCTCGTTTTGTCATAATTGCGATCAACCGAGACGGTTTCAATGTGTTTTAAGAATGGCTTACCATTAAACCAAGGCATATGCGAACTTTCAGTCGTAACATTGTCACCTTTAAGAGCAGACAACGGGATACAATAGATCGTATTTAGCCCGAGCTTGTCAGCAAATTGCCGGAAGTTCTTTTCAATCATTCGGAACGCTTGTTCATCGTAATCAACCAAATCCATTTTATTGACTGCTAGAACAATGTGTTTAATACCCAACAGCGATACCAAATAAGTATGTCGACGCGTTTGCGTGAGAATCCCTTTACTTGCATCAACGAAAATCACAGCGAGATCAGCTGTAGACCCTCCGGTGATCATGTTTCGCACATATTGTTCATGACCCGGGGTATCAGCAATAACAAACTTGCGAACCTCGGTATCAACATAACGATAAGCTACATCGATCGTGATACCCTGTTCACGTTCAGCTTTGAGCCCATCAAGCAACCACGCATAATCGATGGCACTGCCTGTTTTTTCACAGTCTCTTTCAAGTTCACCCAATTGGTCGGCAAATATTTTATTTGAATCAAAGAGGAGACGACCAATAAGTGTAGATTTTCCGTCATCCACAGAGCCTGTAGTAAATATACGAAGGATATCTTTGCATGCTTTCATCTTAAAAATAGCCCTCCCTCTTTTTTTGCTCCATGTTTGCTCCCGGATCAAAATCGATTACACGCGTGGTACGTTCACTCCGGTCAGTGCGTCTCACTTCTTCGATAATCTTTTCGAGTGTATCGGCATCGCTTGGAATGGCTCCGGTCAACGGATAGCATCCCAATGTGCGGAAACGCACCTTTTGCATAGAAGCCTGGGCTTTCAACGCAGCAGGCATTCGGTGGTCATCGACCATAATTAAATTTCCATCCAGATTAACCACCGGACGTTTTTGGGCGAAATAAAGAGAAACGACCGGTATATGCTCTGCACGTATATATTCCCAAACATCCAGCTCTGTCCAATTCGAGAGTGGGAAAACACGCATACTCTCTCCTTTATTCACACGTGTGTTGTATATATCCCATAATTCCGGCCGTTGATTTTTAGGGTCCCATTGGTGAGCGGTATTGCGAAAAGAAAAGATGCGTTCTTTGGAACGACTTTTTTCTTCGTCACGACGTGCGCCACCGAAAGCCGCATCAAACCGATACTTATCTAATGCGTGCAACAACGCTTGTGTCTTCATTAGGTCGGTGTGAACCTTGCTTCCATGAACAAACGGATTGATACCCTCGCGAAAAGCTTCCATGTTAGACTCTACGATAAGTTTCCAATGATGTGATGCCGTATATTCGTTACGAAATCGAATCATTTCTTTGAACTTCCATAAAGAATCAATATGCATCAAAGGAAAAGGTGCTTTACATGGAGCAAACGCTTTTTCGGCGAGATGAACCATGACAGATGAATCTTTACCGATAGAATAGAGCATAACCGGATTTTCACATTCGGCAACCACTTCGCGAATAATATATATTGCTTCATCTTCAAGTGCTCGTAAATGACCTCTTAGCTTATTCATAACAGATCAGTGGATAGACCTTTACAATGATTTGTCGAATCGCTTCTTCTACGCATACCGTTGATGTATCGATGGTAAGCGACGGTTTTTTAGGAGTCTCGAACGGTGCCGAGATACCGGTAAAATCTTTTAAAAGACCTTTTCGGGCTTTTGCATAAAATCCTTTTGTGTCGCGTTCTTCACAAACCGATAACGGAGTACTGACAAAAAGTTCAAAGAAATATTTCGAACCGATGATACGAGCGGCCATTTCACGCATAGCTTCTGTGGGACTAATAAAGGCAGCAATTACAATCAGTCCGTTTTGTGCAAAAAGTTTACATACTTCGGCTATACGACGGATATTTTCAGTCCGGTCTTCAGCCGAAAAACTTAAATCGGCATTTAATCCGGAACGAATATTGTCACCGTCCAAAAGACAGGTCATTCGTCCGGCATGGTGTAATTCCTTTTCCAAGGCAACGGCTAACGTACTTTTTCCTGAACCGCTTAATCCGGTCATCCAGATAACTAATCCATGTTGATGAAGCAATCGTTCTTTATCTTCACTTAAAAGCATCTTATCGAAAATGGTATGTATGGTTTTATTTTTTTGAACAATAAATGATGGATTAAGCAGATTCTCTTTGTTATATTGCAACGGTTCCATTGTGTTTGCTTGATAGATTTCACCACCGGCACAACGCACGATAGCATGTCCGGCTGCCGTATCCCATTCCATCGTGGGAGCAAAACGAGGGTAAATATCAGCTTTTCCTTCAGCCACCAAACATATTTTCAGGGAGCTTCCGGCTGCTATCAATCGAATTGTTTTGTGTCGGCTGCGCTGCGTGTTGATATAAGCCTCTGTCTCTGCGTTACGATGTGAACGTGAAGCGACGATGACCCATTCATGATGTTTTTCAGCAGATGGTATGGATATAGCCTCTCCGATTCTACTCTCGTCATAATCAATAATTTCCGAAACTTTAAATGCGCCTATGCCTTCAGCTGCAAAATATAATATTTTTTTGACAGGAACATAAACGACTCCTACAACCGGTACACCTTGGGAAATAAAAGCTATATTGACTGTAAATTCATCATTTCGTTTAATAAACTCCTTCGTGCCGTCTAACGGATCAACCATCCAAAAAGTATCCCATTGTCTGCGCTGTTCGTAGGGAATAGAGACACCTTCTTCACTCAGAATCGGATAAGAGGTTGTTTTTAATCTTTCTGTAATGACGAGATGAGCTCTCCGGTCAGCTTTCGTGAGGGGTGAAAAGTCTGTTTTTAATTCGACTTCGAAGCTTTGTTCCGGAGAAGAATATATTTGCATAATCTCTTTTCCTGCATCTAATGCTGCACGGATAGCCACCGATAAGTATATCTTATTTTCGATCATTTATGCTGTTTTAGAACTTGCGAATATAGTAAGAATATTCTTTCTATTCGGTTAAAAGCACGGTCATTTTGGTGAGCAAATCAAAATTCCGGTCTATATAAGTCGTTTCCCAAGGTGCTTTTTCATCAGGGTTGGTTCGTAAAAGGAGCAACTTGTCAGCCGCATCGGTATCGCCCCGATAAATGTAAACACACCATTTTACTACTAAGTTATCAGGAAATTGCCGAGTCCAATCCTGTACCATTCGATCAGCTTCGGTTTTTTCACCCAATTGCCTTAATGCAATGGCTGTTAGCAGCTGATTTGAATTAAAATAATTCGCATCTTTCGGACGTGCATGGGCTATTTCTTGAAGCAATAATGTTTTTACCGTATCATCCGGATTAGCCCTTGCTTCCAAATAGTTCTCCAAAGAATTGTCAATCTGCCCTTCGTAAGGCTTGCCGACACCGAGATTTTCAATCCATATTTTCGAATTTTCTATGGCTTTCAAGGCTTCCGAATATTTTTTAGCTTCTATGGCTTGAATGGCTTGATAAAGATGAGCATCGCGATATACACTCCGACCGGTATACGCTCCTTCCGTAGGCAGAACATTCAATTTTTTGAGCAGAGCGATGCTTGCTGAATATTGTCTTGTTTCACAAAGTGTTCTTGCATATTTCAATCCAATGATATAGTTCGACGGATACTTTTTATTGTATTTGGAAGCTGTAATATTTGCTTGTTCCCACTCGTTAGCCTTTATGTAATAACGAATAAGGGCGTCACCGACTCTCCAGCTTGCCTCTAACCGCTCTGCTTTCTGCAAATCGGCAAGACGATTGGTTTTCCGTTTTAGTGTAGCACGTGTCACAAACAATGGCGCATAATTTGCATCGTCACACTGATTAAGCAATGTCAGAGCTTTTGTCTTATTACCGTTTTTCATGTATATCAAAGCCAAATAGTAGTTTATTTTCCATGAAGGTTGAACGGAGGCAGCCCATTCCAAGGGTTTTAACATCTCCGGGCGGAAAGGGAAAACCATCTTCACGGATGCGGTATTAACATCCCTCAACAACGCTTCAGAAGCATCATCCTGTCCTTTCACATGGAGCAAATAAGCTTGCAAAAGAGTTGCAATCGGATACGCTTGTACGAATGAACAAAGTTCGACAGCCTCATTCAAACATCCTTGTTTGGAATACCATACAGCCATTTCCAGCAATGTTTCGTGTGGCAGTTCGTTACGAATCATATCGGTGAACTCTCTTTTGTGTTTGTCGGACGGCTGAAGCAAATAAGCCTCGTAACGTGCAACATGGTTCAGCGGTGTATTTTTCAGTATTTCGTCAATTTCCGTTCGGGCTTTGTCTTGTTGGTTGGTGTTACGATAACAAATCAGACGTTGTTGTTTTGCATCCATATTGTCGGCATTGTATTTCAGGCTTTTTTCGGTATACATCATAGCAAGTGCATAGTCTTTCTCTGCAATAGCCAGTCCGGCTAATTGTGAATATGCGGCACTACGGAAAGCCGGGCTGTATGTTGCTACGGAAAAGCCGTCTTTGGCATCCGTCGTGTAGCCGAGAAATTTGTTGGCAAGCCCATAAACATAATTCGCTTCACCGTCGTATGTGTTTAGGCTTAGTGCATGCCGGCTGAGCTTGAGTGCTTCCTCATATCGCCCTGTATGATTCATTAGCGAAGCGAGACGAACTATCGCCGGTGCGAAATGCGAATCTTTTTCCAGACAAAGCTTCAGGTCTTTCTCTGCCCTGTCGAACATTTTGATGTTCATCCATTGTTCACCTTTAATATACAAGCCATACACGGAATTCCAATCGAAATCTTGGGGCAATGTTTGCGGTCTCCTTATTTGATGGTCTTCAATCGCCTCCGAATAAACCAGTTCATTATTTCCGATGATGACTTTCAATTTAGCATCTGAAGGAATGCCGGTTAATGAAATTTTTTTGTTCCATGTCTTCATTGCTTCCATTTGAATCGTATACGAAGCAATCTCTTTGTCTCCGTTTAACAAACGAACCCTTGTCGTCCCATTCTGTACGGGTGAGAAATAAAGCATTAATTCATCTTCTTTGCGTTGCCAGTTAATGGCGCCGATCGGTCCGGCTTTGACAATTCCTTTGGTGTTTTTTACCGGATACCAATATTCTGTCCATTCGTCCGTACCCTGCGGGGTGAAAGAAAAATGTTTAAATGGAGTGTAAGCGCTGTTTGTCGCAGGTTGGTTATACATACGTCCCGATTGCAGTTCGACGTATTGACCATCTGTATCGGTCAGCAGATCTTCCCAAATAGCTCCATCCCGTGCCTGACTCCATAAGAAAATTTTCATGCCGAGTTTATCATCATGACGGGCATAATGTACCGACCCGAAATCGTCATCAACCCAATATGCACCATAGAAATCGTTATAATAACCCATCACATGATAAGATTTGGAACTTTCAAAAGCATTGTTCTTATACCAAGAGAGATCGCGTCCTTGCTCATCAATCGGAAAGGAGAAGCTCTTTCCGTCATGTCCGATATAATGGTTGCCCGGATAACAAAATCGAAGATTGCCTTCAGCTTTATATCCGGCATTCATCCATTGATAATAAGGTTGATCCATTGATGAAGCATTATACCATGTTATATGAGTCGTAAAAAAGGCTTTATCTTTCGGGAGATTCACCTCAACAGTCCAGTTGCTGCGAGTGATGTAATCGTTTGCAGACAGATAACAGCTGACGCTTCCATCCGGTTTTGTGCGGATCATATAATCTAAGGGCGTAACGGATGTAGGCGCATGACCGATTATGCCGAAGTTGTATTCGATACCACCGGAGACCCATGCTCCACGCATCGCGATATCACGGAACTTTACTACATGATTGTAATAAATGAACTCTTTTCCGGTTGATTTTTCAACGGCTCCCCAGATTCTTCCACCTATTTCGGGGAAAAGCGTTACTCGGATATACTCATTTTCGAGTATAACGGTTTTCCATTTTCGAGGTTCTCCTTTGTCCGTGAAGCTGTCGAAACGGAAATACGGATAATATAAACTCTCCGGATCAGCTATTGGGTTCGGGTCGCTGAACGGATACGTTTTCATTGTTATCTCTGCTTCTTTCACCGTCGCCTTTTGTGCTGTTACGGTGAATGCGAGTACTGCTGCAAATAAAGACAAAAATGTTTTTTTCATTGTATGATAATTAAAAATCCTTTTCCTTTAGGGACAGTTATTATTTCCTCAGGTCTCCATGTCTTTTCAGGCTGGAAATTTTCCATTGCCGGAGCATATAATAAAGCTTTATCCTTGTCAAGGCCGATAGCCTCCCAGTCTATATCCAATTTGACATTCACGTCATGCTCCTCCCATGTAGCAAGAGAAACAAGTGTCTTTTCGCCTTTTCGCACGTAAACGGTTGCCGGTGTTTTTTCATTATTTGTTTTTATCGGGTTATCCTTCACCCAATAACCGATCATCTCACTATAATCAATACCGAAGTCATCCCATACTTTCCAGATAGCCCGAGGATCACCTGTCGAAGGTGCTCGGCAGGTCATGCCGAAAATCATCCCCCGCCACGGGTTACCGCCATCCTGAAGCATTTCTCCCATCAAGCCATAGGGAAGTCCGGATAATTCGACCAGCCAAAAATCGGGAGGAAGATCGTAATCGAAATATTCTCCGAACCATAGACGATCAATATATGGAAAATGTTCAAGGTAAAGATTAGCGCTGTTGGCAAAGCCGTCACGTTCGTTGTATTGATTCGCCGAATGTAAATCGATCATCGCATCCGGATTATTACGAATGAGCACTTTACGGACACGCTTCATTGTTGTCCTGTCGAACGCCAAATCATCGATATAGAGTCCGTCAACACCTGTGTTTTTCACAAGCCAGTTCAACCCTTCCACATAATAGTTGTGCCATCTTGACACACCGCTATTGACGATTGCTGCATCGCGAAAGTTCGGAGCGTACCAGGCTGCAATATAGTTTTGGTCTAAATGTTCTTGCAACCATGAATAACCTCCTCCGGAACCTTGAGAAAAAATTTCGTCACCCAAACTACGCAACGCAAATATTTCGGTCGCACTATTAGAAAGCTCACGAACGGTATTATAAATTTTCACTTTAATGCCTTTCGCATGTGCACCGTCAATATACGCTTTCATCGCTTGAGAGCGCAAAAAAGGATAGTTGATGTAGGGATTGATCTTATTGGCATGATGTACGTTGACAACTGTTCCCCCGTATTCGTCGATCTTATCGATAAAATCGTAACGATGATAATAACGATCCCGCCATTTCTTTTTAACATCTACCGGTTTGAATGGTGTAACAGCCAGATTGAAATAAAACTTGAGTGTTTGACCTTTTTTGACTTTTCGCTCACCGGAATAAGAGGATACCAATGCGCCCTTTTGCGTACGGCTTATACGGATACCGCCATTTCCGTTATTAAACCACGCGTCGGGCATCAGAAGAGGTTTGTCTTGGTAGAAATTTGTGTTTAACGGACGAGCATAAGTATGATCAAACAAACGGATTTGAAGTCCGGCATTGACATTCCCAATCCATAGGCCGTCTTGATTACGTCTGACGTTCCATTTCCAATCTAACCGATCCGGACAAAGCCCTCCTTTTTCACCTAAGCCCATGAAATAACGGGCAATATCCGGATGGAGATTCATTTCCAACCGGATATCTTTCATTTGTATGTCTTTCAGTGCAATCAGTGTTAGTTTATATTCGATATTACCATCGAACTCCATTGCCGCTTCAAGATTCATGATAAACGATCGGTTTTTATTTAATGCTTTCCATCCGATGATTCCGCGTTTACGTTTGGTAAATTCGAAGTTCAGATTTTCCCATATCGTTGGGTTATTATTATCATCGATAACGAATTTGATGGGTGATAAAAGCATATTACGCCCTTGGGTTTCTATTGTCGTGAGACGTTCTGAGAAATAACTGGTGATTTGTTGAGGGAGTCCGTTTGCATTAATAGTTACCGACCGTCCGAGACAGTTTATGGTTCTGTCGTTACGTATGAGTTCAGTAAAAGGAGCCACCACCTCATCATCTTCGCCCAGTTGTGAGTTGAGCCAGCGCAGACGCGAATGACGCCACGGTTCATTATCTCCACATGCTGCAATCAAATCGTCCGAAACCGTTATACGCAATCGAATATCTTGCGTTTTCATCCCTTCGCCGCTTACCGTAACGACACCTGTATAAATGCCGGGGCAAGCTTGTGTATTGATCTGCGTTCCAATCCATAAAGCTTGCACTTGACCTATATCAATATTACATTTCTTGCGAAAAACCATGCCTTTGACGTTCACTCCTTCGGTATTGATACAGCTAAAAGAAGAAGCCGGTATTCGGGCACCATCAGAAGATATTAGATCGGAAAAAGTAACATTCAGATTACGGACAGCCTGTCTAGCAGCCCAGACACCAAGCTGGAAAGTATAAAACTCTCCACGCTTAGTTGTGCCTTCGAAATAATCATGACGGTTATCCGTAATCCATTTATAGGGAATATCCGTTGTCATACGAATCGGGTACTTACGGTCTTCCGTAAAGATGACTGTTGGAGTTTCTGTTTCTTTCATCAACTTGTCTGTTTCCGCTTTTGTGGCAATCACTTCCATCGGATAGAAACTATGGAAAGCATTTATCGATTCGAATCGGACAAGTTTAGCTTGCGGTAATCCGGAAGATTGAGTATATTTATTCTTCCATATCTTATCGGCTGTTTCGAAGTAAGGCTCATAAATCAACTTCTGATAATATGCTTTTCGATTGCCAAGCGTCTTCAGATAATAGACGTAATAAATTCCGGGAACAGTGACCGGCTGAAAAACGAGTGTGCATTGTTCGCGGTTTGCCGAAATCCTATGAACATTCGTGATGCGCTGTCCCGTTGATGCGTCAATAATCCGAATTTGATTCTGTTCGGGATGAAGCATACGTAACCGCCATGGGAGAATGACCTGAACAGCATCTGATTTTTGTGCAACTTCAATAACAGCGCGATGATTTCCGAGAGAATCGCTGTCCCACGTCCCGAATCCGTACAAATCATCGGAAGGCTTCAGCTCCTGTGCCTGTGCTATTGCAGTGACCAAAAAAACAATCAGAATAAGTTGCAGTTTCATTATGAATAATTTTTATCGTAATTTAATTGATTTTCTATTTAGTTTTTACATTCATGCGCGCCCTTATTTCTTTTAACAAATTCTCCTGAGGCTGTCTTTTTTGTAAATCAGCAGGCTCCGCTTGTTGTGCAAAGGCCGCTTTCAATTGTTCATTTTCCTTTTCAAATTTGATGATTTGTGATGGAGTAAACGGCTTGATTTTATCAGAAGGTATTAGCAATTCATATCCTAAAGCCTTCAGTTCTTTTCCTGCTACGGTTTCAAATATGGTAATCTCTTCAGATGTGAGTTCATGCATAAATTTGTTCTTATTGTTTTTCAGAACAGGTCGCTTGACATTTTCCCACATTTTTCCGGCAGCAGATGTGTGATCAGACTCTTTCGTCTTATAATATTCCATTGCCTTAGTCGTATACTTAACATCAAGAAAACGACAGAGTTTCTTTAATTCAACCTGAGCATGTTCAATTAAATCTTCGTATCGAATCGCAATAAATCGGGAAGGGTCTGTTTCCGATTGTAATTTCAGACATGCGGCCTGATCACGTTGCCAACATCGAGCAATCGAATACATATGTTTCTCTCCGACAATTGCTTTTTTGAAAGAGAGTGCCACATCGCGTCCATCCCGATATAAATAAATATATAAGGGATGAATGCCTGCTGCTTCGATTTGACGAGCATAATGAATGTTTTGCATGCTTTTGTTAATCCAAATATGAGCTTTTGTTTGTTTTGCTCCCGTCTCATAAATTATACGAAATATTTCGTAAAGTGAAACATGTCGGCATTGGGCGGCAATTTCAGTTTCTTCTAATCGAATATTCTCCCATGCAACAGGATTGAGCCGTACCATTTGACAGATGTCATGGATTAATTGTTCGCTGTTCTTTTTGTTTATTAGCGAACCGTATGACGGCAATAACGGTAAAAAACGTTGTATCAGATGAGGCGGATGAGGAGCAAATACACCGTTTAGCGTATCCAGCATTACGCGTAATAAGTTTGAGCCCGAACGTTGTGTTCCGATAATTTGAACCGCTTTCATGTCATTCATAAGATAGATCGTATAACGCCGATGCAGCCTGCCGCAAGAATCAGGTAAATCGGACTGAGTTTATATTTAATAGTCAGAAATATTGTTACGACAAAGATAATTAAAGAAATCCAGTTTATCGATATCATTTTACCTATAACTGGAACAGAAGCGAAAATCATACCGATGACAGCAGGTCGGATACCTTTAAAAACGGCTTTGACCTTTTCAGATTGCTTAAGCCATTCCAGAAAGCGAGCACTGATTAGCATTAATAAAGCCGGAGGAAGGAAAAAAGAGCCTGTCGCTATGCCTGATCCGAGAATTCCCCCGACTTTATATCCGATAAAAGAGGCACTGATGAAAATAGGACCCGGCGTCATTTGCCCGATGGCAATACCATCGGTAAATTCGGACGGAGACAGCCAATGAAGATCTTCTACAAACATTTCATATAACGTCGGAATAACGACATATCCACCACCGAAAAGCGTCAGACTCATTCCAGAAAAAACAGAAGCTATTTGTACGGGGATCGTAGTATTTTTAATAAAATGAAGCCCAATGATAAAAACGGCCAACATGCTGACAAAAAACAAACTGGTTGCGATAAGAGAACGCGAATGCGTATAAAGAAGCGTGTTTCCCGAATCTACTTTCTTCTTCCGAGAACGAAAATAAAGCCACCCGCATAAGCCTCCTCCTATAATCACACACAACGTTGTAAGGTAACCTTTAATAAAGATGATTGCCAAAAAAGCAACGATAAAAATAAGCCATTGGATTTTTGTCGAAATTTGTTTCCTACACATCGTGTAGCCAACGGCTGCAATCAGTCCGGTAACTACAGGAAGTATGGTTTCGAAAATTTTACGTACAACGGGGGTTTGCCCGTAAGTAAAATATAAAAACGAAAGTAATAGAATTAACAAAAATGAAGGTATCAAAATGGCTATAAAAGCGATCGCAGCCCCTCCGATTCCACGCAGTTTATAACCTACATAGACGACGACATTAAATGCGACAGGACCGGGTAATACCGAAGCTAACGAGATGCCATCCAACAGTTCCTCTTCGGGTAATCTGCGATCTATTTCGCATACTTGCCGCTGAACCACGGCTATTAATGCCATAAACCCCCCGAATGTGGTCGCTCCGATCTTAAGAAAAGTACGGAAAATATAGCCGTATGTCACTGCCGCGACCTTAATCATTTCATTTCTTCAAAATATGCGTCCCATGTGTCTGCCGGCACATACATCCCACGGTAAGGTACAAAGGATAAATTGATTTGCCACAAAACATCTCCTGCGGGATTGGTTACGACAACCGCGCCACGTTTTGAGCTGGTTTGTAAAATATTCCCGTTAGGAAGCAAATAAGCACTGCCCATACGCGAAGTATATAGTTCGGATGGTAATTGTACATTCAGGGTTGTTTTTGCCGTTTTGTTTTTTTCATCCAAAGAGAAAACTTTTGCTCCCGAACGTTTCGCATATAATCCGTTGTCAAAAAGAACCAATTCTCCTTTAGTGTTGAAATGGGGTGCGTGTTGAAATGAAAAATAAGCTGTTGTATCCATCGTAAAATCGCCTCCTCGTCCGAAGCGCCATTCTATTTCTTCCGTCTGAGCATTTATCTTCCATATTTGATCTTCAATTGGAGCAGACAGGTAATAGTTGCCGTCTGCGTCCATACAAAGCCCGTTGATATGGAATCGATCATATTGATAACGTTCCAGATAAGGGTCATGTTCCGTATCCCAGTGATCCCATACTGACCATGTTTTTAGAATATTACCCAAAGTGTCCAGAAAGAGAATACCGTCACCGCCCAAGGTGTCGATCGCTGATTGTCCAATCGACTTATTATCAAGAATCTTTTTAGGACGGTATAATGTTAAAATTTGATGTTTGTTATTCATTAACACATCATGATGTAAGCTTTGATATTCTTTTTCTGAATGAATCTTATCAAGATCAAATCGCCACATCAAGGTTCCGTCCAAACGAATCTCGGCGATAGCCGTTCCTCCGGCAAAACCGATGGAGCCGCGACGCATGGGTTTCTTTTTTTCATCGGCTTGTACTTCTTCTTTCGATTGAGGCATATCATCTCGTACATCTTGAATCGGAGGGCGAAGCATGGCTAAAATCGTACCACGTGGGGTGATACATGCCGAACGAACGCCAATGTCTTCAACTTGCCAATACCAACGCACTTCGCCTCGTCCGTCAATAATCATGATATATCCCGGTATACGTCCGTAAGTCACCATCACCATGCCGTCGCCCAGCGCTGAGGCATCATGCGGACGCTCTTCAGTCAGCCATCGGTTGACTAACCACGGTGATTGCGCCCGTGTCTGTAAGGGATAGCTGTGGGTTGAGAAACGAAACATATTCTTAATAACGACTTTATAAGTGTATGCTGTATTGGCTTTCAAAAGCAAAAGGTCAATATGATGCGCCGTATCGACCGGAGTGGGAACGGTACGAAACTTTTTTCCGCTTTCCGTTTCCATATATTCGATATAGACGGAAACAGGTCTGTCTATAGATACATCGACCGCATAATGCATAGCAGAATGTTGGTCTGAAAGAATAACACGGCGGATGTCAGGTCTCTTTTGCAGGTATAAGAATCCGCCCCCTGCGATTAGAAGCAAGAATATAAAGATAGCAATGCCTATACGTTTGTTCATCATAAAAAATCAATAAATACAACAGGACGTTTGTCCCTTCTTATCCGGTTTATTTTATTTCAACATATCCTCTATGTATATTCAGAATCATGTGAAGCTTTTTCAGTTAAAAAAGACTGCCGGTTAGTAACCATTCATACTAATCGAACAGTCTTTTTTCTCAATCTTGGATCATGGCAACCGTTCGGGATTAGCCGCTGACATATGCGAATTCAACTGCGCATCCACAAGTGGATAAGGGAAATAACGAAGTTTAGGCGTCACATTAGTAGGACTGGTAAGGTTCAACTTTTTCAAATGAGCGTTGACCACCTCCTCATATTTCCCAAAGCGGATAAGATCGGCTCTACGTTTAAACTCAAAAACTAATTCCCAGCCACGTTCATTCAAAATGGCCATATTCATCTCTTCCTTACTTTTCGGAACAGGAAATTTATCATCTTCGCTGTATGCCGGTGCCCCTGCACGTTTACGAATCTGATTCAAATAAGGCAGTGCTGCCGAAGGACCATTCAGGTTATTTTCGATTTCCGCCTTACAAAGAATAACATCCGCTAAACGGAAAATCGCAATTGTACGACCGTCGTAGTATGCATCGGAAACCATTTCGTATGAGTATTTCATGGTTGCCACATTTTGTAACAACTTCGTCGTATCATTTGGAGGAGCTGTCTCTCCTTCTTTAGGCAAATAGTAAAAGAAACCTTGGTTTGTTGTTTTATCACGTGCGCTTTTTCCCGTATAGTTATAGTAAAAAAACTGTTTACGCGGGTCTGCATCGTTATACGATCTCCAGAACGGAAGTGAAACAGCATAATACTGCCATCGATTACTTACTTCCGGATGGTCTTTCGGACCGAAGTGATTTGTGATTTCACCTCCGTTTTGCGACGATTCATGCAGTATGCAAAAAATCAACTCTTTATCAAACTTATTCGATTCAGACCAGATATTTTTGAAGTCCGGATTTAGCCTATAAACACCAGCATCTCTGAGAGATAGTACCATATCAATGTATGTTTTTGCATTGGCATAATCGTGATCACGCATATAAAGCTTGCCTAATAAGGTAGCAGCGGCACCTTTTGTGGCTCTCGACTTGTCTACGTCCCATTTCTCAGGAAGCCGTTTAATACAGTCTTTGAGATCGTTTGTGATGAATGAAACAATTTCCTCAACCGGAGTGAGCGGAGCATCTTTTGCATTGGCAGGATCAACAAGTTCTGTATAGAATGGAACAGGACCGAACATACCTGTTAAATCGCGATAAGCTAAAGCACGCAGAAATTTTGCTTGTCCGATAATCTGTGATTTTTTAGATTCATCCATGCCTACCTTTTCTATATTTGCCAATAAAAGGTTTGCATTGCTAATCACTTGATAAGCTGTTTGGTAATTAAGTCTGAAATAACGGTTGTTTGCGTCATAGCTCATCGTACTCATTTTAGTAGGGTCGCCCGCTGCAGTAGAGTATCCCATATCCGTTGCGTAATCGGTTGTCATGACAATATAACCGCCGTAATATAACCAGGCGTCCCCGGGATAAGGATTCAAATCGTTATAAATACCCACTAATGCGGCATCAATATCTGATTCTGTCGAGTAAGCATTAGCTGTCGTCAAACTGCTGTATAACGTTGGCTCAAGATCAGTACAGGCCGTCAGCCCTGCCAATACCATATAAAGTCCTAAAATATATTTTTTCATTTGTTTATTGCTTTAAATAAGTTGTTAAAAAGTGATGTTAAGACCAAACGTATAAGTCCTCATCGCCGGATACGAGTTAAAGTCAAGGCCGGCACCGCCATTTGCCCTTTGTCCGCCTTTTCCACCAGCTTCAGTTGCTTTCGTATCCACCTCGGGATCCCATCCGGAATAGTCTGTAAGCGTGAACAAGTTCTCTGCTTGTGCATAAATGCGCATGCTACTGATTACTTTTTTAAAGGGAACTGTATATCCGAGTGTTAGTGTTTTCAGACGTACATAGGATGCATTCTCGATAAAGTGATCATTGATATACCCTCCATATTTTGAATAATAAAACCCGTTTCGCGGGATATCGGTTTGCGTGTTGCTGGGAGTCCACCGATTGAGTGCATCTTCCGTGCGTCTCCACTCAAGATTCATGCGAGTCATGTTTAACAAATTATAGCCAACTGAACCTTGGAAAAAGAGATTTAAGTCAAACCCTTTGTAAGCGAAATTATTTGTAAGACCGAAGGTGAAATCAGGATTGGCATTTCCGATAATCGTTCGGTCTTCTGAATCGATTTTACCATCCCGGTTCACATCTTCAAATTTAGGATCGCCAGCCTGTGCATTTGGTTGCGGAGCATAGGTCTCGCCTTTTTGCAATACACCAATATATTTATATCCGAATAGCGATCCCAACGGATCGTTTTCACGAAGGATCGCATACGACTCTTCCGAGACAGTACCCATTGGTTTCGAAGACGTAATATAAATATCGTCTCCTCCGATGTCTAATATTTTGTTTCGATTGACGGCAAAGTTTAACTTTGTATCCCATTTGAATTCGCCAACTAAATTTTGCGAAGCTATTTCCAGTTCGAAACCACTGTTTCGCATCGAGCCGATATTGCGTTGTCCCGATACAAATCCGGTATAAAGCGGCAAACTTAATTTCAGCAACAAGTCTGTTGTTTTCTTGTAATAAAAATCCATACTGGCCGTCAGTCTATTATTCAAGAATCCCATATCCAATCCAAGGTTCGTCTGTGCCGTACTTTCCCATTTTAAAGATTGATTCTCTGCATTTCTATTATTCAAATGAGTTCCTGAAATATTTGTATTTCCGTCAAAAGTATAACGATTATTCGACATCAAAGCAAATGAAGGATAATCGCCGATTCGCTCATTACCCGTCACTCCATATCCTGCCCTGAGTTTCAGGTTGCTGAATATATCCATATTTTGTATAAACTCCTCTTCACTCAATCGCCAAGCAATAGAAGCCGATGGAAATGTTCCCCAACGATTCTTTTCCCCGAACCGAGATGAACCGTCTCGACGAATAGTCGCCGTAATCAGATAGCGATTATCATACGAATAGTTTACACGTCCGAAAAACGAAACCAAAATGTTTTCCGTTTTATTCGATGCTTTATTACTGACCGTGTTAGCTGCTCCCATGTTATTATATCCGAATAAATCAGTAGAGAAACCTTTCGTATCCATTCGCCGAAATTCGCCATTATATTTTTCATACGTGTATCCTCCCATAACATTCAAATCATGAATATTGTTAAAGGTTGTTGTATAAGTAAGCAAGCTTTCAAAAATTTGACGAGTCGAATTGAAATCGTAGGTAGAAGCTACACCTTTCTCAATACCTCCTTGATAAGTTGAATTAGGAAGATAAGAACCTTGGAATATGCGTAACAGTTCTGTTCCGACAGTCACCTTAGCAATTAATCCTTTTATCGGTTCAATTTCGACAAATGCTGTTCCGTTAAACTTGTCATTTACTCGATCATTCTTCCGTTCAAGCAAGTTGGCTAAAGGATTGTCGCCGCGTCCTCCAGGAGGACGGGCATATGAACCGTCCGCATTGTATACTGGAACCGTCGGATCGTATTGCAAGATAGAAAGTAATACATTAGAATTTACAATGTTCCCGGAATAATTCTGATAATTTTGTGTCTGACGATGTGCATACACGGTAGCTCCCGCTTTGATATAGTCATTAACAGTCTGGTCTACATTGACACGACCGGATACGCGATTGAAATCCGTGTTCTTCAGAACACCATCTTGTTTGAACAATCCTAAGCTGGTCATCACCTTCGTCTTATCCGACCCTCCTCTAAAAGAGAGGTTATGATCTTGTACAGAACCCATGCGCGTGGATTCGTCAATCCAATTTGTATTCACGTCGCTCGCCAACTGCGAGGCAGTATAAGCCCCATTCTCAGTATTTTCCTGTCCTTCAATCTCTTTATATAAGGCATTAGCAAGATTCATATAATCTTTTCCGTTGAGCATATGGAAAGGATTCATAAGTTTCTGTACACCGACATAGCCGCTGTATGAGATTTTGTTTTCTCCCGAACGACCACGTTTTGTCGTAATCAAAACGACTCCGTTCGCTCCACGAGCACCGTAAATAGCCGTCGCAGAAGCATCCTTTAAAATCTGCATCGATTCAATGTCATTAGGATTTAGGTTTAATCCTTCAGAGGTTGGAAAGCCGTCAATGACATACAACGGTTCATTGGTACTACTGATCGAGTTACTGCCTCGGATTCTTACCGAAATGGTTCCTCCCGGCGCTTTGGATGATTGGCGAACATCGACACCGGCAGTTTTTCCTTGCAAGGCTTGCGCTGCATTACTGACTGTTCCACCCATCACCATCTCATCAGAAGAAACGGTAGATACAGCACCTGTTAAATCTTTCTTTTTCTGGTAGCCATAGCCGATAGCTACTATTTCATTTAAACCGATGGCGTCTTCACTCATTGTCACGTCAACAGAAGTTTTCCCGACAACCTTTATTTCCTGTGTTTGCATTCCTATAAAAGAAAATACAAGTGTTGCATCACTGGCGACATCATCGATGGAATACTTACCGTCAATATCTGTTGCGGTTCCTCGAGTTGTACCTTTAATCGAAACAGCTACACCCGGCAGCGGTTCGCCGAAATTATCTTTTACAATACCTGTTACGCGTTTTTGTTGTTGCGTAATGCCTAACGGTGTCACACCGATACTCTCTGTCGCACTTGCTTTCCATGGCACACATATAAAGCATGCGAATAGAAAAGAGCTTATCAAAGCCTTTTTTTTCATAGATTTACTTTTTTTCGTTTTTCTTGTTGATAAATTGCAATTTTACAATTATTGCTGCAAATATATATAAATTTTTAAATATAAAAAAGAAACAATAAAATTATATCGCACGCTTTGCTCACACAAGCTCTCCTTTATCCACATACCGTTAAAAAATAAAGCGATTTATTTAACAAAATATAAAATATAGTTCTTTCTATCACCGTCAATCCGTCTTTCATCTTTTCCACATAAAAATAATCTTTTAATTTACAGACAACTAAACCATCCATTTTCAATTATAAAAAATATTCATTAGAATCACTAAATAAAAAAGACCAAGCGTTTGTTCATATAAAAAAAAGACGTATCTTTGCAGTCGCTTAGATAATATGGTATAATTTATTAAAGTAAACATGTATTTAGATTCTACAAAAAAAGAAGAGATTTTCGGTAAATACGGAAAATCAAAGGTGGATACAGGATCCGCAGAAAGTCAAATTGCTTTGTTCTCCTATCGCATCCGTCACTTGACGGAACATATGAAGAAGAACAAAAAAGATTTTAATACGTCGCGCGCCTTGAAAATGTTGGTAGGTAAACGTCGCCGTCTTTTAGACTATCTGATGAAAGTCGACATCGAACGTTATCGTGCAATTATCAAGGTAAAAAAGGCAGCTTTACTGAAAAAAGCTGCCTTTTCTGCATTTCTTATGACTCTTTATGCCTACCGAAAATTTTAATTTAAACTTTATTTGGGGGAAACCCGAAGGCACTCCCGAATTCCCCCTTTGAAGGGCGAGGGATGTTTGGGGGGAAGGTAGCAATGTAGTAATGAATTAAAAAGCCCTGTAAGGGAGATATAATTCAGCCCAATGCGAAGCGTTAGGGAATGGTATCAACGGTTCAGCCAACAAACGCCGCAGGCGTTTACGGTCGGCATAAGGTTTTTCGGCGTAAAGAAAAGCGTTTGGCACGGCGTAAAGAAATCCGGGCTGTCTGAGCACAGCGAGGTCGAGAGGCTCGACACCCCGGAATGGGCATCGTACAATGCCAAGCCCACCGAACAATGCCAATAATGCCCGTGGCGGCGTCGCCACCCTTGATTTTTGTAACTTTTTTATCAAGAAAAAAGTTGGAAAAACCCCAATTCATTCAGCAGGATAATTCCGATACCTGCGGGAGCGATATATTTGATAAGGAAATGGTAGCTTCGAAAGAAATAGAATGCGACGGAGCCTTCATTCGTCAGTTCTGCTTTCAGAATCTTTTTATCCACGCGGTATCCGACAAAGAGGCAAATAAATATTCCACTCAAAGGCAGCATAATTTTAGAAGTGAGAAAATCAAGAGCTTCGAAGAATGTCAGACCGAAGCATGTGTAGTCTTTCATCGGCCCGAAGGAGAGTGAGCTAAAGAGAGCCAATATAAGAGTGCCGATCGATACGTATGTTGCTGCCCGTTTGCGTGTCATGCCGTACTCTTCATGAAGATAAGCCGTAGAGACTTCG
>PDWJ01002274.1_pt1 | contig 20900 bp, 17 predicted proteins | sample 1430881 | NCBI WGS metagenome assembly PDWJ01 (sample SAMN01162460, study PRJNA174530) | Oral metagenome, whole genome shotgun sequencing project. | biome: Marine environment; feature: Marine mammal; material: Swab sample of the gingival sulcus; isolation source: swab sample of gingival sulcus... | reverse complement strand
CGTGCAAATTTTGATCATTAAATCGGAAACTCACCTTTTCGCCGCTAGGACTAATCGACCAAGCAGACTCAGGGATAGTCTCTCCATTCACTTCAAAACTAAAATTCTCCTTTGTCGGTGTTTTTAAAACAACATTAAATGTCACATTAAATTCATCGTACAAGTAAGTGCTCGCTTTTACAGGACGAGGATACTTTGAAAAGTCGATTTTTAGCGCCTCTTTTTCTTCCCCGCCGTCATTAGCCGCAGAACCAGGTTTTGTTGTTTCCACAACCGTTGGATCTTGCTCAGGAGCATCTGTTGCTTCCGGAATAACGACGGCTCCATCTTTTTCGAGAACATAAGCTAAAGCCTGTTTATCCATCCCCAAGCTCTCAGCCAACATCTCATCTTCAAATCGTCTTGGAAGAACCAGCGTATTTGCCATGTAAATAAACGCTTGCCCTCTGATAATAGGACTACTGCCATCTCCCACATCATTGGTAATATTGAGTTCTTTCGCCTTTGCCATAATATCTTCGTTTTCCCAATTGGCAGTGTAATTAAGCGCTTTTAACATAAACGACGCCATTGATTTTTGACTGACATTTAGCCCAAGTCCAAATTTCTTATTCCCAATACCATTGGTAAATCCTTTAAAATAAGCATACTCTATGTAACTTGCTGCATAGTGATCCACAGGAACATCGTCAAAAAATCCAACCGGCTCAAACGCTACGGCCTCCTCTTGATAACCAAGCAAATTAACCAAAATGATAATCGCCTGTTCTCGGGTAAATCGATTCATCTCCCCTAGACCTTTGTCTGTTCCCGCAATAGCTCCCGCATTTTTCAGAATTTCTCCCGTTCGAAGATACTCTTCCGGCGAATCGCTAATCGGCGCTGAAAACACGATACTAGTGGAAATCAACAATACCAAAAGAACACAAATAAACTTCTTCATATCGCCCTCCTTCTATTTATAAACTAATTATATCACGATAGAGTAATCATTAGTTCACATTATGTTAATTTTTTTGCCGAAACCCTTCTTCAAACTTCCATATTGAACATATTCACTGGTTTAAAATTGATTTTTAAACATACATAAAGTATAATAATTCTTGTTGCTAAGCGTAGGGAAATCGAAACCTTACCCTTAATCCACAATCAAGTAATGGAGGACACATGCTTTTTTCATCTCCAGTATTTCTGGTTTCTTTTTTACCGGTGGTACTTCTCCTATACTACGGCGTCCTGCGAAATAACAGAACCCTTCAAAATATTTTTCTATTTTTTTCCAGCCTGGGATTTTATGCGTGGGGAGAACCAAAGTTCGTCCTCATTCTCATCGGCTCCATTATCGTCAACTGGTACTTGGGACTTGCTGTCGACAAATATCGAGAAAATACTCGTCGGGCGCGATTGATTATCGTTCTCGACATCGTCTTTAACCTCAGCATTATTTTTGTTTTTAAATACTTGACCTTTAGCGTGCAAACGATCAATAGCATCCTGAAACTGGGGGTTGACATCCCGACCATTGTTCTACCGATCGGTATTTCGTTTTTCACCTTTCAAGCAATTTCCTATGTACTGGATGTCTACCGTGGACAGGGGGAAGCTCAGAAAACTCCGCTCAACGTCGGGCTGTACATCGCCTTTTTTCCTCAGTTAATCGCAGGTCCTATCGTCCGATACAATACCATCGCCAAACAAATTAACGAACGAACCGAGAGTTTTTCCCTATTTTCCGAAGGAGTCTGTCGCTTTATCATCGGACTATCCAAAAAAGTCTTGTTGGCAAACAGTTTTGCAGCAATCGCCGACTACAGTTTTCGAATGATTGGCTATGCTCCAATCAGCATTGACATGGCATGGATCGGTGCGATTGCGTACACATTCCAAATTTACTACGACTTTTCCGGATACTCTGACATGGCAATCGGACTGGGAAAAATGTTTGGGTTTCATTTTGAAGAAAACTTTAACTACCCCTATATTTCTCGTTCCACATCGGAGTTTTGGCGACGATGGCATATTTCACTCGGTCGCTGGTTTCGAGACTATGTCTACATTCCCATGGGAGGAAATCGCGATAAAAACAAGGTATTCTTTAACCTCTTTCTCGTATGGCTCCTGACAGGAATCTGGCACGGAGCGAATGTCACCTTTATCCTATGGGGCATGCTCTACTTTGTCAGCATTTCCGTCGAACGTCTGCTCGGTTTTGAAAATATCAAGGGGTTCCATATCCTAAAACGAATCTACACACTACTTCTTGTCACCATGGGATGGGTTCTATTCCGCTCTGAAACAGTCGGTTCTGCAATAACCTACATCCGATGTATGTTTCACATCGAGAGTTTGAATAAGGACTACCTCCTCTTTGTACTGGAAGAAAACGCCGTACTTTTCCTTATGGGAATCCTCTTCTCCACTCCGATATATCCAATGCTGAAAAAAACAAAACTCCCTTCTCATCCACTGGTAAAGATCGGATATGTAGGTACTCTGTGCTTCCTATTCCTCGCCTCTTTTTCTTTTTTGATAAAAGGATCCTACAATCCATTTATATACTTTAATTTCTAGGAGAATTATGAAGATAAAAAAAGAACATGTCGTCGCCGGATTTTTTCTACTATGCCTACTTTTCTTTAACTTGGGCATACTCTACCAGTCAGGTATACCTTATGGGGAATTCAAAGCCCAATACCGAGACATTGCCACCAAAAACCAATCGAATGGCAATGTCTTTGTCAAGCTGGAAAATGCAACCAAAGCCTATGAAAAGACGATTGAAACGAGTATGTTTATCACACCCCTTATCGAAGTCAACGGGCTCTATCAAAACATACTCGGAAAACGAACGCTTCAAGATGCCGGATATGGTGAAATTTACAAAACCAAGAGCGGTCAAATTATCTTCGGCATCAAAAAACTTGAGGAGGAAGTGGCATTTGCTGCCGAAAAAACAATATGGCTACACAAGGAACTGGAAAAGGCCGGTATCCCGTCAGTCTATATTCAAGCACCCTTTAAACTCTGTCATACCGAAGGGGAACTTCCTCGGACGAAAGTCGACTTTTCGGACGAAAACATCGATTCCTTCTTAGAGAAAATCGGGAATGCCAATGTTCCTATGCTTGATCTCCGACCTCTCCTACTAGATGGTGAAAAGGAAATGAATGAACTATTTTTCAAGACCGATCACCACTGGCGCATCGAAACCGCTTTCGATGCAACATGCCATATCGAACGACATCTTAACAAAAAATTCAACTTCTCGATAGACCCTTTTTTCATGGACGAAAAAAATTATCAACAAGACATCTACCCCCAGTGCTTTTTGGGAAGTATGGGGCGACGAACGGGGATGCTCTACGCCGGACTGGACGATTTCACCTTGGTAACGCCGTCATTCGAGACCAATCTCACGCTGCAAGACATCGCCGATGACGGCTCCGCTTTGACCCACAATGGATCGTTCCAAGACATTCTCCGAATGGAATACTTAGACAATCCCTACAATGTCTACAAAAACAGGTATGGCGTCTACTACGGTGATAATCGAGAGCTTATTTTCAACAACCACCTCGTGAACAACGGCAAAATTTTAATCATCAAGGACAGCTTCGGCGTTCCGGTGTACTCCTTTCTCTCCCTTGGCGTATCGGAAGTCAGAGCCTTGGATATTCGTTTTTTTAAAGAGTCGATTCTCGACTACGCGAAAGCCTACCAGCCCGATGTGGTTATTGTCCTATACAATGGGGATATATTTTCTCACTTAATGTTTGATTTTAAATAGCAAGAAAGAGCTGCCATTCGTTATTTATCTGCTTTTTTCCACTTCTAAGAATCGTTTCGCCGCTTGATGCGCATGGTATAATTCCTCCGATGTAAAGGGAAAACTGATTTGAAAGCGACCGGACTGTTCCTTTCCCAGCAAGGAGCCGGGACCACGAATGGCAAGGTCTTTTTCGGCGATTGCAAATCCGTTGCTACACTCGGTAATGGTCTTTATTCTCTCCGTTTGTTCGCCTCGTGACATCAAAAAACAATACGATTTTCTCGTACCTCTTCCCACTCGTCCGCGAAGCTGGTGAAGCTGTGATAGTCCAAACCGCTCGCTCTCCAAAATAACCATTACATTGGCATTTGGATTATCCACGCCCACCTCCACCAAGGTCGTCGCGACCAACACATCCAATTGTCTCTCCTGAAACGCTCTCATAATGTCTTCGATGCGTTCTTCTTTTAGCTTGCCGTGGACAACCCCAATTTTCGCTTGAAGAACTTCCTTTAATCGCTTGGCAACCGCTGTCAGATTGCTTTTTCCTTGCTCAATAGCCGGAACGACAAAGTAGGCTTGTCCGCCTTCCTCAATTTTCTTCTGAATAAAGGAAATCATCTTCTGAGCATCCTTTGTCTCTACGAACTTCGTCGTGATCGGCATTCGTCCACTCGGCATCTCCTCCATTCGACTAATATCCATATTCGCAAAAAAGGTCATCGCCATGGTTCGCGGAATCGGGGTCGCGGTAAGGTATAAATTATGCTTCACCGCCGCTTTTGACAAAGCCGTCTGTCGCTGGACTAAGCCAAAACGCTGTTGTTCATCCGTGATAACAAGGGATAAATTACGAAATATCAATTTGTCCGAGAGAACAGAATGCGTGCCAAAGACAACCTGTGCTATACCTTCACTCGCCGCACGATAGACCTCTTCCTTTTCCGCTTTTGTCTTTCGGGACGACAAAAAATAAACTCGATCTTCACCAAAAAGACGAACATAACCACGATAGAGCTGTTCCGCCAGTACAGTAGTCGGCGCCATAAAGAGCACCTGTCTTCCTTGTTCGACCATCATTCGAGCCGCGACGTATGCGACCACACTCTTTCCGCTCCCGACATCCCCATTGAGAATGCGATTCATGGTGTACCCACTCTCCAAATCACGCTTAATTTCCGCCACTACCTTTTTCTGTGATGTGGTCAGAAAAAACGGGAGAGCGCGAAACGACGAATAGCTAAGGTTCTTCATAGGCTCGACCTTACTTCGCTTTTTTGACGCCAAAACATGGTAAAAAATACGAAATAATTCCTCAAAGACAATTCGTTTTCTCGCCTTCGCGACCTCCTCCATACTCTCCGGTGCGTGGAGCATACGAAGGGCGGTCTTTCGAGGCACAAGCCATGGGTTCTCTCGCAGCACCGAGGCGGGTAATGTTTCCTCAAGCTCACACTCCGGTAGCAAGTCCAACGCGCCTCGATGAATTTTTTCGGCGACCGAAGCAGTTAAACCACCGGAGAGGCGGTAAACGGGAACGATTCTCAAAAAAAATTCATCGACCCCGAGGGAAAACTCGGGGTTAAAGACCGCCCCGTCCTTTGCGTAACCGTGGAAATAGTAGTCCTCCCCCAGACGCAAGCGATCACCTAAGTACTTCGCATGTAAAAAAATAACACGAACTGTTGCCAACTCGACCGATACATCGAGAAACACCTTACTTCGAGACACCGACTTTTTCACAATTCGACCTTTAAACAAGACCTCTCCGTTGGGAACCGTGTACAAAATAGGTGTACATTGTCGTCGGTCGATATAACGTCTCGGAAAATCAAAAAGGACATCTTCGACAGTGTGCATCCCCATACTAGCCAGTAGTTCTGCACGCCGTTCTCCGACGCCCTTTATCTCACAAATAGTCATCTTATACTAATCCTAAATTCGCATTCATCACTCAATCATTCGGAAAATTCCTCCGCGATTATTCCACCGAAATAATGTAGTAGTACACCGCCTGTCCGCCGACATAGACATTGACATCGATGTCCTCATACTGTTCTTCCAGCTTCTTCCGAAGCTCCTCAACACACTGTTCATCGACATCTTCTCCCGTATAAATGGAGATCAACTCCGACTCACTACCAACACACTCAGCGACTGCTTTCAGCGATACATCCGTAATTGATTCCCCCGCGGAAACAATCTGTTTCCCATGAACGGCAATATAGTCGCCCTCTTTGATCGTATGACCATCCATTTCAGTATTTCGAATGGAATGTGTCACACTAATGGTCTTGACCTCTTCGACAACACCACTCATCGCCTCGAGATTATCCTCAATAGAAAGTCCGTTGTCATAACTGATAATCGCCGAAATACACTCCGGAAGGGTCTTTGTAGGGAGCACGTGAACATGCTCGCCTGCTACACTACTTGCTTGCTCCGCGGCAAGAATAATATTACTATTGTTCGGAAATAAGATAATCTCTTTCGCATTTAAGGTCTCGATCGCGCGAACAAAATCACTGGTGCTGGGGTTCATCGTCTGACCGCCCTCAATCACGTAGTCCACGCCGAGATCTTCTAGGATATTCTTAATACCCTGACCCGATGCGACCGCGACGAAAGCACAACTGACTTCCTCCTCAGAAACCGATTCTTCCACCACCGCTTTTTTATGCGATGGGACATCTTCTGACACCCCTTCCAATATTCTGCTATGTTGTTGCTTCATATTTTCAATTTTTATCGTCACCAATTGCCCATGGCGAAGTCCCATTTCCAAAACTTCTCCCGGATTATTCGTGTGAATATGCACTTTTAGAAGATTTTCATCGCGAACGTAGACCAACGAATCACCCTTTGCCTGAATCATATCCCGAAAACTGCTCTCCGGTTCGCGATCGACATCGAGAATAAACTCCGTACAATACGTGTACTTAATATCCGCTGGGTCAAAATCGGCTTGTGCATGTTCGTGGTAGTCTACGGCAAGGTCATCGTCCTTCGTAAATTCAACCGCTGTTCCCAAAAGCGCTTTCTGCATCCCTGAAAGAAAATAAATCAGCCCTTGTCCACCGGAATCGACCACACCCGCTTTCTTTAAGACCGGAAGAAGATTCGGCGTATTGGCAAGCGCCTCCTCGCCAACTCTTAAGATTTCTTCAAATAATTCCTCAAAGCTCAGTTTTTTCTTATGAGCATTTTTCACACTGTCGGCAATCTCCTTAATAACCGTCAAAATGGTTCCCTCAACCGGTTTCAAAACCGCTGAGTACGCCGACAATTTCGCCTGCTTTAATGCGCCACAAAAATCCTTAACCGTCACTTCATCCTTGCCTTTTAGACCATTGGCAAAACCCCTAAAAATCTGAGAAAGAATGACACCGGAATTGCCTCGCGCACCCATAAGAGAGCCCTTTGACACAATCTTAGAAACGGTTTCCGCGCTGTTTGCCTCATCTTTTAAATGCTCTATCGCAGACGTCATCGTAAGGGTCATATTCGTTCCTGTATCACCGTCCGGCACAGGAAAAACATTAAGGCTATTCACCACTTCTTTATACTGTTTTAAATTCGCCGTTCCGCCGATAAGCATCTTCGCAAGGAGGCGACCATCAATCGTATATGTCTTGTTCATACAATCACCTATCCTTTCATACTCACGCCTTCAATATTGAGTTTTACACTGTCAATTTCAAGGCCGGTCTGACTTTCCACGGCGTATTTTACGCTTTCTATAATATTCTCGGCAACAACCGAAATTTTTGTTTCAAACTTAACTATAACAAAGACGCTAAGTGAAATCTTTCCATCGTTATTTTCGACTTCCACTCCTCGAGCGCTCTGTTCTCCTTTTAAAATTCTAGCGATATTAGATTTTGCAGAACGATAACTCATACCCACCACACCAAAACACTCCATTGCTGCATTGGCTGCAATTTGTGCGATTGCCAGGTCACTATACGTTATTTTCCCTAATTCTTCATTTAGTGTATTTGTCATATTTCCTCCAACCCTAGTATTGTACACGAAAGACAATAAAATTTCTACTCATCTTTTGACAACAGATTGTAAAAATCCTCAAGTTCCATCGGCTTGTAGAAGTAGTACCCCTGTACCATATTGACACCCGTTTCTTTTACCATATTAAGTTCTTTTTCCGTCTCCACTCCTTCGACACAAACAATCTTTCCGATTTGATGACAAGAATAAATAATGGTAGAGACAAATTTACTGTTTTCATCATCATCGGACATTTTTTTTAAAATACTTTTATCCAGTTTAATAATATCCGACGGATACTTAAAGAGCATTTCTAAAGACGAATACCCCACGCCAAAATCATCCAATGCCATCCGAAGACCAAGACGCTGACAACTATCCGCTAATTTTTTCAATTTTACAGGGGCATCGTCGTAATGACTCTCAGTAAGTTCCAAAACCATTGAGTTTCCCTCCAAATTCAATCTATCCAGCGTTTCTTTAATATAATCCGAAAAGGTTTCATCACCGGTCTGATTATAACTGACATTAAAATCAATAAAAAAATCCGGAAGGTACGATCGCGCTCGTTTACATATCTTCGCCGCCTGCTCAAACACCCATCGGCCAACGGGAACAATAAGATTGTTGCTCTCCAGTTTTGGGATGAAGTCAACAGGCGATACATCCTTCCCCTTGTACCGCCACCTAAGAAGAACTTCTCCACTAATTATTTTCCCAGTCTCCGCAGAAACAATCGGCTGTACAACCACTCTAAAATTATCCATCATACCGCTGGCGTCTTTATTCAACGCCATCATCATCTGCTTCTTAACTTTGTAAGTATCATTGAGCTCAGAGGAAGCCATCACCTTAATATCCGAGGTATTGCGAACCTGCTCATACATATTCAGAATCCCATTCATAATTTTTTTTGAGTCAATATTGTTTTCGTAATTATAAATAACACCAACAGAACAGGGAACCTTTACGAAAATATTCTTTTCAACATAGATATCGGATACAATCTGCTGAATTCCTCGCGCAATCTCCTGAACATAGCCCGTATCCTCCGTCTGAAGAATGGCTAAAAAACGAAGCCCATCCAGTCGATAGAAAGCGATACCACCGGAATAGGTATTCTTAATGGTACTGGTAATATTTGAGATAAAACGATTGGACTCCTCTCGACCGTTTATTTGATTAATATCACTAAAATTATTAAATTTAAAACAAATATAAACAGCAGACGATTGATTTTGATACAAGGTAACGATCCGCTTAAGCGCCGCCTCTTCCTTCATATACTTGCTGACAGGATCAACTTCTAAGGTGTTATTCAGCTTGGAGATATTTCCACAAAAAGAAACCGGCTCATTGTCATCCCATGTCATATGACCATAACATCGAATCCAATGCTCGTCGCCTTTTGGATCATGCACTCGATAAACTAAATCGTGAATACACTTTCCGGCAGCCCACATATCTTCCATATTGTCTTGGTAAAGTGTGCGATCGGTCTCATTGGTAATAAATTCAGCCCACTTGCCCGGCAAGTCATGAATAATATTGCTCTCAAACCCCCATGTATCTCGCATAGAATCCGAAAGATACCACAAATCTTGCCTTAAATCCCCAATATAATGATAAGAATCATCCGTTTCAGCAATAAAACTAAAAAGACTATCCAACCCAATATTCGTTTTTTCAACAAAATTTAACAGCAAATTTTTATCCAATGAAAATTGATTGACATCCTCAACAACGACTTCTCGCTCACTGGATCGTTCCGCTTCAATAGAGGGCACAAAAGGTGTTTCCTTTTTAGAACTCATATTTCGCTCTGCCATAGCAACCAATTCAGCGATATCGGCACAATCATCAATAAATGCTGTTCCCAACGACACGGAGAGATCGCTCTCTAACAAAATCTGATCAAAATTTATAAGCAAATTATCGAAGGTTTCTTTTTGAATATTTGGAAGTAAGACAACAAACTCATCTCCTGCCACTCGATAGGTCTTGTAATTGTAAAAAAAAGCAGATAAGACCTCTCCACAACGAATAATTAATTCATCACCGACCGCCAATCCCATGTCGGTATTAACTTTTCGAAGATTCGTAATATCAAGATAGACAATACCGAAAGACTCGGGGTTTTCCAACTTTTCATAATCATCAAAAAGCGCTCGCCTACTCCTTTGCTTGGTGAGTTCATCGTGAAACGTCAAGTATTCTACGCGATCCGCTAATTGGATAACTTTCAAAATACAAGAAAAAATATCCGAAGCAACCATCATGGTTGGAATCATCTCTTTCTTAGATATAGTCTTCAAATTATCAAATCCTAAAAAACCGGATAACTCACCACAAATAAAAATAGGAATGACAACAAGAGATGAAATATCTTGAGGCTTTAAAATAGCATAAATACTGCTATGCCCTTCACGAATTTCCTCAATATCTTCTATAAGAATACATTCTCCGCGACGAAAAGTATCAAGCCAATCGTCTAAGTTTTCATTTTTTAAGGTATCTTTTTGAGAACAGATACCCTCTGCACACCATTCATAGGTATTGGTAAAGGTACCGTCTTTATTCCACTCAAAAATATAACTTCTTTCCGCTTGAAAAAGCTCCCCCAAGTAAGCTAACAATTCTTCTAACTGAATATAAGGGCGCTTGTTGCTGGATAGTATTTCAAACCATTCTTCAATATAAGGAATACGCAAACACTGTTCCTCTGAAGAATTTAACCTCATAAATTACCTCACAATACCGGGTCACAAAAAATTGAAGACTCCGCATTCATCTTCCATTTACACTATACGTGATTTTTTTTAAATATGCAAGAATATCCATTAATAAACTGACATTTTTAATCGAATTAAACGAAATTATCGTTCAATTAAACAACAGCCTTATGTTGTTTCTGTGACATATCGTTGGACGCCGGCAAAAGTAAACCGAGGAAAAAGCCGAATACACAAGGAATCAACCAATTGATGCCAAGTCCATCCAGCGGTATCTGATGAATAAAATCAAGAAACTCTACCGAAAACAAATCACGAGTTACCGTCAGCACACTGACGATAAAGGAAAAGAGGACAGATACCCTACAAGCGTTCATTGCTCGAGGTGATTTTTTAAAGAAAGACATCAAAATCAGCAAAATAACGACAGGGTAGACAAGCGTAAGAATAGGCGCAGCGATACTGATAATCATTGCCAGTCCCAAATTGGAAATAAGAGCGGAAAACAGACAAACCGCAAGTACCGTGTGCTCATACTTGATTTTTCCTTTCGAAAGATCAGCAAAATACTTACCGGCAGTAGTTGTCAGTCCTATCGCCGTCGTAAGGCATGCCATAAGCACAACAATCGCAATGGTGATAAGACCGCCATAGCCCATAAGAGCATTGACAATATTGATTAAAAACCCAACAAGGTCAGGAGTCGTCGCATCAATTTGTTCCACAAACAGCGTCCCTGTGGTCGCGCCGAGGTAAGCAAGTCCACCGTAGATAATAAAGAGGAGAATACTCGCGACAACCGCTGCTTTGGAGGCAATAGTATTCGCTTCCTTTCCCTTTTTATACCCCTTATTGTAAATCGCATTTAAGACGACACTGGCAAAAAGAACGGAGCCCATGGCATCCATCGTCTGATAACCGGAGTAGATACCATCTTTCACTACACTGGTAGAAATCGGCACCATAAGCCCTGCTTTTGGGGAAAAAATACCCACAAAAATAAGAGCGAGAATACTGATTGTGAGTATCGGCGTCAGTATCTTGCCGATAATATCAACCACCTTCGTTTGGTGGATAGAAAGAGCATAGACAACCAGAAAATAAAGAACAGAAAAAATCGCTGCATACCATTTTACTTCCTCGTCAAGACCGAGCAAGGGAACCAATCCCAAAGAATAGGTAATCGTCGCAGTTCTCGGAATCGCAAGCGCGGGACCAATGCATATCATAATCGCTGTTGCTAAAAGCGTACCGAGTTTTGCTCCAATCGGCTTTGTAAGCAAGGATAGGTCGTCATTCGCATTGACCAAGGCGTAAATTCCCAGAACAGAGAGTCCTGTATCCACAATATAAAAACCCAGGAAACCCAAGAACCAAGACGTTCCGGAAAGAACGCCCAAAGCTGGAGGAAATATCAAATTTCCCGCCCCAAAGAACATAGCAAAAACCGCCAGTCCAACGACTAAGCCATCTAGATTTCTTCTCATTCTGTCATTCATATATCGTCCCCATGTATGGATTATGCAGCTATTCAGAAACTAAAACAAATTCAAAAGAACTTCCCTACCAGTTGGAAGAATAACCACAAATTTTCTCTTGAATTCTACCATACAAGCTATGAAAATACAAATTAATATTACATTTTGTTAAAATTCGCATTCCGATTATACGATACAGGAATCTCTCGTCGCACCTTTTCATTTCGTTCCATATCGAGATCCAGCACCTCGACACATTCCTCACTTCCCGCCTGCCAGACAACATCACCCCATGCATCGGTTACGATGGAGTGTGCATACGACTTGAATTTCGACTCGGCATTTCTCGCACCGGAAATGCCGACAAAGAAAGACTGTGTATCGAGGGCGCGCGAGCGAAAGAGGAGTTCCCAATGCACCTTGCCTGTTTGATAACTGAAGTTTGCCGGCACAAACACCACTTTCGCTCCCTGCCTTTCCAGCGCATAAAAATCTTCAGCAAAACGAATTTCAAAACAAATGGCGAGACCGAATGTACCAAGCGGCGTTGGAAAGGCAGTCGGTGCGCTGTCACCCGCGGTAAAGGTATTCGATTCCTTAAATTCCCGACCGTCCGGCAAGGTGATGTCGAACAGTTTGCGCTTGCTGTGACAGTGCACCTCGCGCCCGTCCGGCGAGAAGGTATAGCTGGTATTGTACAGTTTGCCGTCGCGATATTCCGGTATCGTGCCGCCGACGAGGTAGACACCATGTCGCTTTGCCATGGCAGACAGCGACTGATAGACACCGCCGCCCTGTTCTTCCGCAAACTCCCTGTAGTACCTATGTTCCATCGGACAGCAAAACATCTCCGGAAGCGCCACCACCTCTGCTCCGCGATCAGCAGCCCTTGCCACCATCTCCGCAGTTCGCGCCACATTCTCGTCCTTGTTATACCCTGCCATCACTTGAACAATTCCTACTTTCATACCTTCTCCTTGTTATTTTTATTCTACGCTTTTCTCATTTCCCACGTCCTTCTTTCAGCGCGGTATAAGAAGCGCGCGCTTCCTGCTAAGGCTACTTTTCGTACCGATCGGCTTAAAAAAACGACTCCTTCAGACGAAACCTGCTGCTAAATAAGCTTCATTCTAAAACACCTCAGCGACGAGTTTGACAAAAAAGATACCCAGGACGGTCAACATAAGCGGCTTGACGATTTTCAGCTTCCCTTTTTCAAAATACTTCGCCCCCAAGTAATTACCCAATATACTGAAAAAACTCGCCACAAAACCGAGAAGTATAATGGACTTCCCATTCATAAAGTAAATAATAAAGGATGTGGTACTCGTCGTCGCATTCATAACCTTTAAAATGCCATTGGATGTCCGAATATTCAAATGCACCCAACTATTTAGCAAAATCAACAAAAAGGTCCCCATTCCCGGACCGTAAAACCCGTCGTAAATCCCCAGCAAAAAAGTCAGCGCAATGGTCTTTACAAAAGCTTCGCGATTGCTGAGCTGAGGTCTGTCTTTTACAAAATCAGCCGATTTCAACACATAGTACGCTGTAACGGGGACAATCACCAACATAATTTTCTTAAAAATCGAATCGCTGAGCATCAAGGTGATATTTGCCCCGATTGCCGCTCCAACCAGTCCCATCAAGACGGAGACCGCTCCTAATTTTTTCGGAACATATCCCTGCTTGATATAACGCACTGTCGCAACCGCCGTTCCGGTCATCGCACTCATCTTATTCGTTCCAATGGCATAGTGCACCGGAAGCCCCGTCAGCATGTACGCAGGCAGCGAGATCAAGCCTCCCCCACCGGCGATAGCATCCACAAAACCGGATAAAAAGACCAATGGACATACAATTAAAAAATGATAAAACTCCAATTCCATACTTTACTCTTCCAATAATTTATTCCAATATGCTATGTTCTTCCGGGAACATACCGGTCTGTGCAACGAAGTAAAAATACTTGCCAAGCTCCTCAAACACCTCGTCAGAGAGCACGACCTCGTCATCGATATAAACTGCAAAAATAACCGGATATTCTCCATAAATCGCTCCGACACTACCCACACATAGGGTACTGTCCATGACAAATGATCCTTGTTTCTGAAAAAAACTACCCGCCGGCAAAGCCGTCGTTACAGAACCTTGATTCGAGGTATTTTCCATGTACTCTTTTAATCTCTCATAACCGGAATTCTCTCCATAGTTCTTACAAAAATAACGAATCATATGTCCCATCGTACGAGCACTGTACATCCGACCATTGTACGAAATACCCAGAACAGCACTCAGCTGCTTTTTATACCAATCATACCCCGCCGTGCTACACACACTTCGAATCAGCATATTGGTCGCAATATTGTCATTATGTGAAATCATCAGTTCAAGCAATTCCGACACCGTCCGACTCTCCCCGTCCACAATACTACTAATCAGCAAGCCCTCACCGTCTTCATAATCCTTGTCTTCCAAGTACTCCACTTCGTCGTCAAGCGACATACCACCTTGCTCGACCAAGTTGTAGACAGCTATCGCAATCGCCGGATGAATCGTACTCGCCACATAGTACTCTTCCTCTGTTCCGTACATGTAGACCTTTCCCGTACGCATATCCTCGAGATAGACACTAATATGCGAAGAATGAATGTTTTTCGCAAGGTACGAACGAACAAAATCCAATGTTAAGTAGGAAATCCCATCGGCCTCAATCCCCCATTCGGAACTACTGTCCGCCGTAGCAACATCCAATGTTTCACTGCTAGCCTCTTTCGTTTCCAACTCGGTGCTACTGACTTGATCTGTTGTTTCATCCGATGCCGACAGCTCATCCGTTCCCGCATCGACAGTCTCTTCCGCACCCGTATCAATATCTTCCATTGTTTCCTCATCCGATATATTTTCCGAAAAACGTTCCCCTTTGTAATCAACAAAGACGATACTGTGGAGCGGTTTCACCCATGCTTTCACCCACTCCCTTTCCGTAGAGTTCACAATGTCAGACGAGGCGGACAAACTCGCATTTCCCGTCGATAAGACATCACCGGGCTCATCCTTCATTTCCTGATCATCCACCTTTGGTTTCTTCGCATCACTCACCGTTTGATCCTGTGCTATTTCTGACGTCTGCAACCGTTCCTCTTCGGACAAAGAAGTAGAAACCCCGCTATCCGCAGAATCTCCGGATAGCACCTCGCTCTTTACTGAATCAGAACGCCTCGCACTAGAATGAGACTCAAAATTCACCTCCAAAGGAACATTGTTCTCCGCTTGTTTTTTCATGGCTAATGCACCAAAAAAAGTAGCAAGCGCTAAAACAATCGCTAACACCACATATGCTACTGGCTTTCCTCCCTTTGACATAGTATCTCCTCGCTATTGCTACCTTATAATTTTCTATCTTGTCGTTCGTCTCACGATCTTTGATTTCGATAAAACAAGTATAGCACCAATCACCATGATTGCAAAATAGACATCCCTCTATTTCTCACGATACCTCGCTCTCGGTATTCTTCAAATAATCTCACTCGCAAAACCAGTTCGAAAAAATAATACGTATAGAGGAGAAAAAGATAAAAACTCTTAATGCCGTTAACATTTTTTATTCAAAATAGTATCCATCGTGGTACTATAAACAGCCCACTATTTTTCAATCCGTTTCTTTATTGATTCGATTGCAAACTTCGCTGAATTTTTTACATCATCATTTGTATTTTTTGCAATATGTCCCAATAAAAAGTAAGTTCTGTCTCTTTTCTTCTTATCCTTTTCAGAATCAATAAATCCAATTAATTCAGGTATATAACTTGCATTATCAATTTTTTCAGCTTCTCTAAAAGCTTTCCAAGAAATAGTATCTGAACTATTATAACCGGATTGCACCGTTTGGTCTGTTTCATCATTCACCCTAGAAATGATATCCACCAAGTACTTATCCATTCACTTCACCTCTTCTTTTCACCATCTTATTCTATACGGATTAAAAATATATCTTCCTGATTTTCAAGTTTTTCGAATTTGTATAAATTTGGAAATTTATTTTACCATGTAATCAAATATTTATAAATAATCAAGTCAAAACACTTTTTAATTGTGTACAATTAAAAACAGTGAGACCAAAAGAAATAAAACAGGAGAAAAAGGACAGCTCGATATAAAATACATACCAATTAAATTCCCCTTGGCTATACTAACCTCAGCTAATCTCCTCTCAAAATTGCACATCTTAAGACTGATACAATTTGTACATACGGATACACACTTATTTCAGCTTTTTATTCCCCCTTCCTCGTATAAATCTCCAATATATAGAATACGGAATAAAAGCACCAAATAAAAGGAAATATTTATTAACATACATATTCGCAATACCTTTCGCATTAAAATGGATAGGAATTCTATTTGGAAGAAATAAGCAAATAATAAATATTACAAACAGTATTCCTATCAGCACCAATACATCTTTTAAAAATCTTTTTTCCATAGAACAGCTCCTCCTTAAACTAAATAAAATTTGATTTACAAATTTTTATATAAATTCCACTTGCAATAACAAGTAAAATAAATGCTACACCCAATAATGTCGATAATATAGGAAAACGCAAAAACCAATGGAGAAGAATCGGTATAACTAATGCAATCATTCCAATAATCGCAGATACAATAACTGATATACTTTGTTTTACTACCATCATCTCACTTTCCCATTCAAAGTTAGGATATTTTTTATTTAAAGCAATTCCTATCACTGTTATAAAAATGGAATAACAGATAGGAACAATTATTAAGCTGATAGTTTGAATAATATCCATATCAAGCTTTACCCAAAATACAAACACAGAAATAATATATCCAATGAAATGAAGCGTAAGATTTATTGCAATCTTAGAATTCAAAATCATTTTTATTGAAATAGGAGAACTTTGCAAAATCCAAACATTGTTACCCTCTAAAGATATAGAAAACGCTGTCGGACAACTAAGTAAAAGCATCGAAGCAATGACAACAGGAGCAAAATTAGAAAAATAATCATTTATATTTTCAATTCCCGAATATTCTCCTATTTGTTGTGAAGAATTAAAAAGAAAAAATACACTAAAAAAACATAAAAGTATCACACCAAGTCCTGCATTCAACACTACCATATATGAACTTAAAAATCGTCCCATTTCTTTTTTATATAAGGCAAAAAATACCGATTTTTTATTATTAGAATTTTTGTTATTAGAATATCTTGATGTTGTTTTAGCAAGAGTATTAAGCAATCCATATTTCAAAGAAACAAATTTTATAAATAAGTAAAAAACTACTACCGAAATAATGATAAAGACAGTCATTTCAATATACACCGGGAAATTATAGTATTCCATAAAAAACTTAGATAACGGATAAAGTCCAGTAACTTGATTAGCAAGCATAATGCTTATACTATCCGAATCACTACCGGATTTCATAGCTGATGTAGCTATATATCCAATACAACCAATCACCATAAATGAAAAAATTAAAGCGATTATATTTTTTCTCTTAAAGAAAGAAGAACTAATTACAATAAGAATCCCCATACAAGAAGCTATACACATAGGTATTATTGGTACAAAAATTATGGAAACAAAATAAAGTAATATTTGTACTATATCTCCACCATCATTCATCACCCAAACAATCCCACCTGGAATCATGAAAATTGTTCCTATTAAGAAATTCAATAAATACATAAATAGAAACTTACTACTGATGATATCCGTATTTTTTACAGGTAATGATAAAAGTGATTCCATATCACGACTACCAAACAAGATGCCGTTAGAATAAAATATTGTCAAAAATAATATTGCAAAACTAGAGACTGCGACCATATATGCTGGTATCAATTCTTGTTGTCCTGCTTGAACCAATACTTTAGCAGTTATAATATTGTATACACAAAAAAATAAAGCAAGAGTTATTATTCCAAAAGCTGTGATAACAATGGTGTTTTGTTTTTTATTTCCTGTTTCTCGAAATTCATTGATAGGAAAAAAATTTATTATTTGTGCTCTAATTAGTATCCATATTTTGCTCATCTTCTTGCACCTCCATAAAAAAAGTTTCCAAAGATTGCTTGCCTTTAACTACTGCAGTATTTCCACTTGCTATCAACTTGCCCTTTTTTATAATTGCAATTTTATTGCATAACTTTTCAGCAACATCCAATACATGTGTTGAAAAGAAAATAGCTCCACCATCTGAAACACACTCTTGCATTATTTTTTTCAATAGAAAAGCTGCCTTTGGATCGAGTCCAACCAAAGGCTCATCTAAAACTAAAAGTTTAGGAGAATGTACCAACGCAGAAATAATCGCTGTTCTTTGTTTCATTCCATGTGAATATGAAGATATCGTTGAATAAAGATGTTCTGTCATTTCAAACAAATCACCATATTTTCGAATTTTCTCTCTACGCTTTCTGGTAGAAACTTCAAACAAATCTGCAATGAAATTAATGTACTGAAATCCCGTCAAATGCTCATATAAATCCGGATTGTCAGGAATATAAGCCATCATTTTCTTACAAATGACAGGCTCATCTTTAATAGAATGTCCGTTAATACTTATACTTCCTTTCTCAAAATCATGAATTCCTACTACAGCTTTAATGGTTGTAGTTTTCCCGGCTCCGTTTGCTCCAATAAAACCATAAATATCACCAGGCTGCACAAAAACAGATAAGTCATCAACAACTTTTTTGTCTCCATAGTATTTACTAAAATTCCTTATTTCTAACATCGTTCTCCTCCGGTATTGACAGATTGTCAGTTATTTTTTGGAACAATACCGATAGCTTACATAGCAGTGACTATCGGCACATTATAATATTATTCTATTTTACTTTAATTGCTAAAAAGAGTATCCACATCTAAACTTCGCTCAAGTATTGTCTTAAATGCATTTAAGTAGTTATTAGCTGTTTCGTATTCTAAATGTTTAATACTCATCTTATTAGATACAAATACATAAGCTGTCATGAGAAATTCTGCTGTTTCTAACGGACGTTTAACAGAAAAAACTTTTTCTGCTATTCCTTGATTTATGATTCTTTCAAAGTATATTGTCATTTTTTCAATAAGCTTATGGGATAATTTATCTATCATATATCTATTTTCTTCAAGATCAACTGTTTTTTGTAATTCGGTTTCCTCATCTGTAATACTTTCAGAAGATATAATCGTTCCGTCAATAAAAGCTCTAATTTTTTCTATTGCATTTTTTTCTTCATCATAAGCAATTAAATGAATACGCTTTAATAACTTATCTGAATATTGTTCTACAAGGCAATATAAGATATCCTCCTTATTTTTGAAGTGATAATATAACAATCCCCTTGATATATTTACTTTATCAACTATATCCTGTGTTGTTGTATTTATGTATCCTTTCTCCATAAATAATAACATTGCAGCATTGATAATCTCAGCACGGCGTATTTCCGATTCTTTCACATCTCTCATTTTACACCTCCTATTATCTGTATAGTACATTAAAACTGACAATTTGTCAATCAGCTTCATTCTTGTTATTTTATGCTTTTATATAGCCCACCTATATTATCGTTGATGGCTACGATCCTTACACCCTTTTATCTTAGTATTTCCATACCTTGACCGACTTTTAGATACTCTCTTCTTCCCTATCTGCTCCTTTCAAAATAAAAAAACAGTTAAGAGATTTCTCCCAACTGTTTTCAATTAATATATTTAACTTTTTTAATCATATTTTTTTAATAAGCGATTAAATACTATAGTTCCAATGAAAACTTGACTAATCAAGTATGCTCCTAAATACATTACAATATGATCCGCATCGATAATATTTAAAACTCCAAGTATGGAGTACACCATAATAGATATAGCTATAACGAACATCCCAATCCAATAAGTATACTTTCCAGCTTTATCTCTGATTTTTTGTTTCAATTCATCTTGTTGTTCTATTTCTTCCATTTCCAATTTTTCTTGGTATTTTTCCTTGTTTTTGTTCCAGTAAAAGTATCGAATGATAATAACAATGCCACTACCACCAAAAACACCTGTCATACCATAAAATATGCCACTCATCTTATTGTCACGAAAATAAAGAGCGGCATACAGTGATATACCAGCTAGTATAATATAAATAAAACCATAAATTAGATTACTTTTTTTCATTTTCCCCTTCCTTTTCATAAATAAATACTTCTTCTATCGTCTTGTTAAAATATAGCGCTATCTCAAAGGCTAAATCTAAAGATGGATTATATTTACCCGTTTCAATAGAACTAATAGTCTGCCTAGATACTTTAATTTTTTTTGCAAATTCATCCTGTTTTAAAGCTAATTCTTTACGAAATTTTTCAACATTATTTTTCATCTAACCTCCTATATTATCAAGGTTCCTTTACATAAATATTATATATTAAACAAAATTTTATGTAAAGGTTCTTTTACATGATGTAAATAAAAAAAAGCATTGAATGTAGAACTCTCCGTTTTCAGAATGGATATTTCCTATCGAATTTACTTGAATTGTGTTTTGCATTTTTTCTCCTTTCTAATTCCAAGTTTATTACTCTAATAACAAATAATGAATGTATAAACACTAACTGGGTTTATATCCTCTATATCATCATCTTGATTATAGAGGAATATTAAAATTTGTTCTCCATAATATTTGTACAAATATTATGGGGTGAAAATTATTTGTTTAAAAAAATTTTTATTACACCATCGGCAAAATAAAGTTCATAAATTAGAGCAAAAAAAAGACAAACTAAAAAAAATCCGAATCTCCTAATAAAGACTCGGATTTCCAACTTGGTGGAGGATAAGGGACTTGAACCCTTGACCCCCTGCGTGCAAGGCAGGTGCTCTCCCAACTGAGCTAATCCCCCAAGCA
>PDWJ01004409.1_pt1 | contig 20921 bp, 18 predicted proteins | sample 1430881 | NCBI WGS metagenome assembly PDWJ01 (sample SAMN01162460, study PRJNA174530) | Oral metagenome, whole genome shotgun sequencing project. | biome: Marine environment; feature: Marine mammal; material: Swab sample of the gingival sulcus; isolation source: swab sample of gingival sulcus... | reverse complement strand
CAAACCAATAATGAAGCTTTCAAAAATTTGAACGTCATAATAATTGTAATGGAAAGTATGTCGAGCCAATACTCCAAAATACTTAACCCCGACTTAGAACAAACATACAGCCCAAACTTAGACTCCATCATACACAAATCACTGTTGTACCCCCTTGCTTTTGCAAATGGGAGGAAATCGATACAAGCGTTTCCGGCAATATGCGCATCAATTCCACACGTGATGAACTCACACACACGCTCCGTATACGCAACAAATACAGTAACGAGTCTAAGCACAGAACTAAAAAAGAAAGGCTATTCCACCTCATTTTTTCACGGAGCCGACAATGGAAGTTTAGGTATAAACGCATTTATGAATTTAGCCGGTTATTCAAAATATTTCGGTAGAAACGAATACAACAACGACGCAGACCATGACGGAACATGGGGGATATGGGACGATAAATTTTTTGATTTTTTTATAGAAAAAATATCAGAATTTAAACAACCTTTTCATACAGTATTCTTCTCATTATCAGCGCATCAGCCTTTTGTTATACCAAAAAGTTTTGAAGAAAAATTTAAACACATAGAAAGCGAACAAATAAAAAGTTTTGCATATTCAGACTACGCATTAGGCAAATTTTTTGATAAAGCAAAAAATAAAAAATGGTTTAAAAACAGTCTGTTTATAATTACGGGCGACCATGGCACACAGCCTATTGCACCTAAATACAAAAGTTTAGTAGGCTCGCACATGGTGCCTATAATATACTACTGCCCCGCCGACAGCACACTTACAGGTATAGACAGTACACTCACTCAGCACATAGATATAATGCCCACAGTTTTAAACTATTTGAACTACAACACCCCTTATTTCTCTTTAGGAAATGACATTTTTGATGAAACAAAGAAAAATGAAGTTTTTATAAATAGAAATAATCTTTGGCAATACTTAAATGGCGAATTCGTAATACAATATGGCAACGAAAAGCTCAAAGCTATGTATAATTATGAAAAAGATATCTACTTAAAAACCAACATTTTAAACGAAAACAAAACCAAAGCCGAAGAAATGCTTAAAAGATTGAAAGCATTTATACAAATACACAACAAACGAATGATTGACAATCAATTAACACAAGACACCACTGCTACTCAAAAGCGGCAATACAAAAAAAGTGTATAGAAATTTATTTCAATACTATATCAAGCTCAAAAGAGGCTAATGTATTAATAATCAAACGATTACAGGAATTTACAAAACACCGCAACTTGCTGATTACCAGTCAATTACAATTCAAAATTCAACAAAATTTCAGAAATAAAAGTTTTTTAATTTTTAACCACCGAGTTATACTTTTTCCCTTGCCAAGTATTGAGTTCGTTCAGAATTTTTATTATTTTATGATTTACTTCAAAATTTTTGACACGTCCCCAACGCGGTGCTATCAACATATCGGTAGGCACTTCGCTTACGAAACGCTCCAACTTTACCTCCGGACGTAAACGCTCTATGAAACGAGCCACAAAACGGATGTATTCATCAAGCGTAAACAACTCATAATCAGTAGTATTTGATATGTAATCTTGGTGCATTTTCGTACCTTTTATAATTTGAAGTTGATGTAATTTCAACATATCAAAAGGCAATTCTGAAATATAATCGGCGTATGCGAGCATTTGTTCACGGGTTTCATCGGGTAAGCCTAAAATAATATGCAACCCGACTTCAAATCCTCTGCCCGCTGAATTGAGCAATGCTATTTTAGTATCATCAAAAGTATGTCCGCGATTTATGCGTAATAAAGTTTTGTCGTAACAGCTTTCAACACCATATTCCAAAACTATGTGATAATCATTAGCAAGCTCTTCCAAATAATCTAATATCGTAGAATTGACACAATCGGGACGAGTGGCAATAACCAAGCCTCTTACCCCCGATACGGAAAGAGCTTCCGAATACATTTTTTTCAATGTCGAAAGCTCAGCATAAGTATTTGTAAACGATTGAAAATAAGCTAAGTAGCCTTGCGTTTTGTATTTCGCCGAAAAAAAATCAATGCCCTCTTTCAATTGTTGTTTTATTGTTTTGCGAGGACTTGTGTAAAAGGGTTTAAAGGTATCATTGTTACAATAAGTACAACCGCCTTTGGCTTTTGACCCGTCTCTATTGGGACAAGTAAATCCGGCATCTACGGATATTTTTTGCATTCTATTCTCAAATCGCCTTTTTATATAAGAGGCATAGTCGTTGTATGGCAAATCGTGTCCCCATAGAAAATTTTTATTTTTTTTCATCTTTCAAGCTCAATTCTGCAACCTCAATAGCTTGTTCCCAGCCTATACGTTTGGCTATAATTTTTTTGTCTTTGTCTAACATATATAATACGGGCGAGCTTTGTATATCAAAATTTGAACGGAACGGGTCAAACGGATTCCAAACATTGTCCCAGTCGTATAGTTTATGTTCATCTATAAAATCTAACCAGTGCTTATATTCTTTTGAAAATTCTTTCCATTCCTTTATATCTTTATTCAAGTACACTGCTAATACATCTACGCCTTGACTTTTAAGTTTTTTCTCTTTGTAGGCTTTGTAAAATTTAGGAGTTGCTTCGCGGCAGTGGCTACAATCGGGAGTCCAGAACCAAATAATTGTAAATTTATTTTTCATCTTAAGCAATGAGCCCTTGCGCGTATTATCAGTTGTCCACCTACTCAATACTTCTACTTTTTTGTTATATTTTTCATTAGAAGTACCATTTTTTTCAATCTCAAGTCCTTTTTCTTTGTAGTCATCTGCTTTGGTAATTATTTCCTTTATCTTTTTTTCTGATTTAGGTAAAAGGAAATATTCTATGTTGTGAGATTTTGCCCCAACTAAACATTTTTTCTTTTTTAAAACTCGGTCTTTTAAGTCCGAAATAAAGTCTCGGCTACTCCAACTTGCTTCTTTTATGTAATATTTCTCTGCCAAATGTACATACACGTTTTCCGCTGCCATTAGCTGACTCGAAGCATATTTGTTGAATAAATATATAAGCATGTATTTAAAATGTTCTTCATCGTCTCTTGCTGCTTCTATGAATTTATCGGTAGCTTCAATCAATGTATCGGGTATTTGCGGCAATACTTTATCTAAATATGTTTCAATTTTACCTTGATATATGGGGGTGCGTAACATTCGGTCATCGCTATAATCGAAATTATCAAAATAATGGTTACGGAAATAATAGTATTTCTTTTTTTCATCTTTTATATTCTTAGGCACATTAACGTCGCGCGTAGCTTTCAAAAATTTAGAGAAAAAATAATTCGGATATTTTTCAATTGTATTATCGTATAACATTTCTAATTCGTTACGCAATTTATTAATTTTTTTATCTATACTTTTAGTATCTCCACCTAATGAGCGTTTCTCTTGCAACTTGTACATTTCAATATTTGTTTCGGTCATTTTGTTTCTATATTCCGTAAACAAAACATTTTGCGGGTCGTCTTTAAATTCAAGTTTTGAAAAATCGGAAGTATCGCCGCTTATGCTAAATTTTTGATTTTTATCTATAATCATATCAAAAAATCTTTTGTTGGAAAAGAATATAAAATACATTCCGCCGGGCAGAGCTTTTTTGCCTTTAAAAACGCCTATTCCTTTTTTGTTGGTTACTAAGGTATCGTCGGGTACCAATTGGTCGGCTCTGTGATGTCCTATTATTACAGTATCTTGATATACATTGAATTTAATTTTTATTTCGTAGCCTTGTGAAAAAGCAGCTGCAAAATTCAACAGAATAAAACTTATTGTGATTATTATATTTTTCATAATCATTTTTTTTTAATAAAAGGGTCTATTTTTACAATTCGTTATATAACGATTTATATTTTAATTAACTTATAATTTAACGTTGCAAAATTAAGTAATAATATATAAAATATTAATTTCTCAATAAATTTTATATTATAAATACTTCGTTAAGTTAAGAATTAAAAGTTAATAGTCGAGAGCTAATTTACTAATAACCAGCCGAATACAAATAGCTAAAAAACACTACAAACACCTGATTACCAACCACTTATACAAAAACAACAAACTATTGGCATTCTAAAATTACTAAAGATTTCAAAAAAATTTAACCCCCATATTCTAAAAATTACAGCATTGTTGTAACAATGCTGTAATTAAAATATGAAAAAAAATAGTAAATAATTAAATTCCAAAAGTAAGAGTTATATACTGGAAAGTTCTTGTTATGTCGGCAATAGGTTCTTTAATATTTCCTATGGGGTCATTAGGAAAATTCAAATTAGCATCGTACATATACATTTTCATTGGCGATTTTGCAATAGAGTAACTTATGTCTATGTATCCTGCTCTGCCTGCAAAACTGATACCTCCCGAGTATACCATTTTTGCATTTTCCAAAAGCCCTGAACTGCTTGCAAAAGCATCGGGATATATTGCATAACCGCCTCTCAAACGTATTTTACCAAAATTTAATTCCATTCCGGCTCTTAGGTTATGGGTTTCTCTGTATAAATCTCTAATTAAATCATTTTCTTTATCAAAATCGGCATCTACGGATTTTAAGTGCATTTTTGAATAATCCACAAATTCATATTCAAAAGAAAATGTCATAGGGATTGTATAAAAGCTACCGAGTTTATATTGGTCGAGGACAAATGCTGCACCTACATTGAAACGCATTGGTTGATGCAAATTCCATGTAAAAAAATTATCATCAGAACTTTGATAGTAGTCGTAATTATTGTTATCATCAGGCGTGTAAAACGATGAGCTTATACCGGTTTTGTATTCTTCATTAAACGAGGTAAGAGTTTGTGAATGTACAGCCGCACTAATTCTAAAATACGGAGTTGGCGTAATTAAAACACCTGCTTTCACATTTATTCCCAAACCTGATGCTTGTAAGGTCTCATCGTATTCCATATTTTTAGGATCTACCCTTACTTCTTCTGTGTCTTTCATTCGCAAAATTTCATTATAATCAGATTCTTTAAAGCGAAATCGTCTTTCGTGATTAAAAACTTGCGTTCCTATTGTGGCACCAAAATTAATAAGGTCATTGTAATTCATAGCAAAGCTCAAGTCTACTTCACCTTTTCCGCCGGTTGACGATTGTGAACGCCTTTGACGTTCTCCGTATTTTTTTTCATCAGTTACAAAAGAGTAATATTCTGCGTTAACAGTATCATATTCCAACAAATAGGCATTATAAGCCAATTCTTCTCTAAAAATAGAATATCTATTCTTATGGTTGGCATTATATACATAGTAGTCTAAAATTGAGCCTGTATTATTAATTCCCGAAGCCACTATGTCTTGTCTGTATTCGCCCATTCGGTTGTATGCAATTCCGAAACTAATATTTCGCCAAGCCGATTTTTTATTTCTTTTAGCCCATACATAGCCTATATTGTTTACGGTATATCCAAATCGATTTTCATTTCTTGTATTTCCACTAAATCTTGCTTCTGTATTATCAATGATAAAGTTAGAAGAAAAAACAAGATGTCCGCTTCTGAAAAGCCCCAATCCCGCAGGGTTTACAGACATTACCGACAAATCGGCACCAACAGCCGAGAGTGCGCCTCCCATAGCCATAGATTTTGAGGTACTACCATAGTGTTGCTGTGAATAAAGCAAGGCATCTGCCTGATATTGAGCAAAAATTTGCCCGAAAGCAAACAGGAAAAAAATATTCAGAAAAAAAAGTTTCTTTATCATGGTTTCTGTTTTATTTATTATTTAAAATGAAAACAACAATGTTCTGATTTTTTATATAAAAATTTCACAAATAAATGGGAAAAGATATTCAGAAAAGTTGTTTGTAAAAAAACTCAGGTCTTGTATTTGTTCAAGACCTAAGTTTTAATAATATTTTATCTTCTTCCGGAACGAGAAGAGCTACTACGTCCTGATGAGCTGCTACGACTTGAGCTGCTGCTTCCGCTTGAACGAAAACTTGAACCGCTACTACGACTTGAACTGCTTCCACTTGAGCGGTAGCTTGAACCACTGCTACGACTTGACCCGCTTCTTGAACGATAGCTTGAACCGCTACTGCGCGAGCTTCTCGGACTTGTGCTTCTATTGTAAGAAGAACGATTTGTGCCGGAACTGTAATTTGAGCGTGAGGTGCTACCGGGACTTCGATAAGAATTTTGATTGTTTCTTCCGTTACTGCTTCTGTAACTTGAATTTGTAGCATTCGGACGATTGTAATTTGAACGGCTACGGGTATTCGAGTTATTTGAGTAATTTGATTGATAACGAGAAGAACGATTGTTGTTTCCGGTTCGTGAGCTTGAGCTTCTGTTTACCGACGAACTTCGATTTCCTGAATTTCTATTCATAGAACCGTTGCGATTGGTAGTTCTACTTGATGAATTTCTGTTTACTGTACCATTACGATTGATAGTTCTGCTTGATGAGTTCCTATTCACCGTACCGTTGCGATTGGTAGTTCTACTTGATGAGTTTCTGTTTACTGTACCGTTGCGATTGGTAGTTCTACTTGATGAGTTCCTGTTTACTGTACCATTACGATTGGTAGTTCTGCTTGATGAGTTCCTGTTTACCGTACCGTTACGATTGGTAGTTCTACTTGATGAATTTCTGTTTACTGTACCATTACGATTGGTAGTTCTGCTTGAATTATTTCTTGCTGTATTGTTACGTGTTCCTCCACGGTTTACATTTGTTCCTCGTGCGCTATTGTTTCGTGATACATTACTACGGTTACTACCCGCTCTGTTTGCATCTCTGCGATTTGTACCTGAACGATGTCCGTATGTACTATTTGCTCGTCTTGATCTGTAATAGTCGCTGTAATATCCTCCGTAGTAACCACCGTATCCGTAGTATCCATCATAGTATCCGTCCCAGTAACCGTGTGTGTATCCGTGCGAATAACTACCATAATAATATGGGCTATGATACCATGAGTAACGATTGTAGTAACTGTATGGATAATAATATCCATAATCGTAATAGTAGTTATTATATGGGCGATAATAATACGACGGGTAGTTGTAACCTATAGAAAATCCGTAAGGATATCCGAATGAGAAACTCCAACCGCCTGAGTAATAGTAGTCGTGATAGTAATCATCTACTACATATACGTCAGAGTGAAATCTGCGTAGTCTCGTAGCATACGAAGGGCGGTCTTTTATTATTATGATGTCTTTATCGCCATCATCTTCTATTACAATTGTGTTATCTGTACTGTTGCTTGAATAATATTCTACATTATCCGAAGCTGAGTTGTCGTTTGCATAATTGTCTACAACGGCTGCGGTGTCTAATGTTTCAACATTTTGAACATTACCCGAGGTTGAGTTGCTTGTTTTATCGACAATTACTGTTGTTCTTCCGGCTGCGTATGCATCGTCGTAGGTATGTACGACTCTTGTTGTGGTGCATGCACTCATTGCCAAAAAGATTAAACTTACCAATAGTGCTAAATTTTTCATTTTATTTCCTCCTTATAGTTTTATTTCAAATTCAAATGAAAGTTCCAAAAACTATACCAAAACTCAAACTAATCTTCTGAAAAGCTTGTCCTGCCTAAGTTTCGAGAGTTTACAAAAATAAATTTAAGTTTTCCATTTTGTAAATTATAGCAGTTTTCAAGTATTTTGTTCTTGTTACTTTGTAATGAGATGTTTTTTTATTAAAATTCCATAAAAAATATCTAAATTTATGGATAATATTTTGCTAATGTATTGTAAATTTTACAAAATAGCAAATGTTTATTCAATTAATAAGAATACAAGAAAGTATAAAAAGCTGTCCTTTGGGGTGGACAGCTTTTTAGTAAAATGAATATTTCGTAAAGTATTGCTCTATAAATCTTCAAAACTATCTACTGAATAATCTAATAAATTATCCAACATTTCATCTCTGTTTTCGTCTTCGTCCTCATCTAAAAAGTTTTTAGAAATTTTAAAATTATCATCTTCCGTTGTTTCAGTTTTTTTACCTGTTCTTACGAACTCAATGATGTCATCTAATGCGTCTGCAAAACTTTCAAAATCTTCTTGGTACAAAAAAATCTTATGTTTTTCAACTCGGAAAGTACCATCTGTCTTGTAACGTCGTTTTCTTTCGGTAACGGTTACATAATGTTCCCCTTTTTTACTTTCTTTTACATCGAAATAATAAGTACGTTTTCCGGCTTTTACTGATTTTGTGAAAACATTTTCTCTAAAATTTTCGTTGTTTTCTATTCTTATTTCATCCATCTTTAAATTATTTATTAATAAAAATCTTCTCGCTGCAAATGTATATAATTTTTTAAAATTCAGGTATAGTTTCTCTATCTAATCTATAAAAATAATAAAAATATTTTTGGTTTACCTTATAATTACGTTAATATGAGAACTTTGGGTAAGCCTAAAGATAATCTACAAAAATTCAAACTTCTGCTATCCAATGGGGGTAAACCTTTTGAATATAGTAAAAACGACCAAGAATTTACAAAACTGATGCATAGTACCGCTATGGTGAAGTTTTGTAAATTAACGAAGTGCCTTGTTTTGAAGTAATTTGAGTGCGTAATAGATTTTCTAATGCATATTTCGGGTTAAATATATTTGCTTGCTTCTTTTATACTTAATTTATCCATTTGGGTTTGATGTTTTTCTATAAAATTTCTAACCCAAACGGGATTTGTTTTTGAGTAATCTCTTAAACTCCAGCCTATTGCTTTGTTTATAAAAAATTCGTCGCTTCCAAAGTTATTTATAATAATTTGTGCCAGAAGTTTGGGATTTGTTTTTTCTTTTCTCAAAAGTTGGTGGTCTATTGCAATTCTTCTCACCCAAAAATCTTCATCTTTTGACCATTTTAGCATCAAATCGTCTACTCGGCTGTCTTTCAGTCCTATATTGCCAACAATGCGGTCAAATTGATCGATTGTATCCCACCATTGTTTTGTTTTTATGTATTTAAAAATATTTGGAATATCATCAAAAGTTAAATATTTAGCCATAGCTCTAAAATAATCAGCAACTAAATATTGAAATTCTCTATATTGGTCTTCATAGCATTTGTCTAAGAATGCCCAGTCTATTTTTTTGCTTTTTTTTTCGTTTTTCAGAAATTCCTTATACACAGCTCGCCTTTCGAGTGCCTGTATGCCGTAAAAACAAAACTTATTTCTCATGTAATTGGCTTGTTGTGTAGCTTTTTCTTTGTTTTGTTTTTTTTCAAATCCCTGTTTTATTTTTAAATATTTATCTGTCATTAATAGTTGGTTATTTTCTTGTAAACACTTAATAATCAGAAGCTTACAGCACTATGCATTCTTTATAACTTCCTGATTACCTGCATATTATATTTAATTATAATTAACTTATTGCCGAATTGCTTAGTGAGCAATTTTCAAAACTATTTCCCCTCATAAAATAACCAAACCAAGGGATGCTGTAAAAAGTATCCCTTGGTTTTTGCAATATCAATTTAGGATTTAATTTCTGTGTTTTTCTTTAAATTTAGTAAGTCCTTTTTCCAAAAATTCTTTAAATCTTTGTACATCGGGGTCGTAATAAAAAACATCTTTCAGTAGAAGTTCATCATTGAAATCTACTATAATGTAAGCCGGTTGTGAGTTCATTTCAAATCGTGTAATTTGAAAATCTGCATATTTAGCACCGAGTGTTTTTTTAGTTTTGCCGTCATATTTCGACACTACCCAGTCTTCTTTCGGAAGTTCCGTTTTATCGTCTACATAAAGCGATGCTATTACAAAATCATTTCGCAACATTCGTAATATAGCGGGGTCGCTCCATACGTTGTCTTCCATTTTTCTGCAATTTACACAAGCATAGCCCGTGAAATCTATAAGTACAGGTTTCTTTTGGGTTTTGGCACATTCAAGTGCTTGGTTGTAGTCGAAATAGCCTGTAAGTCCGTGTGGTAATTTATGAAAATCAGAATATTTTGGTGTGCCGCATGCCGCTTTTTTGTGGCTGCTGCTGCCTTCTGTTAATAAATGGTCGGTATTACCGCGTACTACTTCTGCCATGTCAAAATTATGTGTTGTCATTGGTGGTAAGTAGCCCGAAAGTATTTTTAAAGGTGCACCAAACATTCCGGGTATCATGTATATTACAAAGCCGAATGTTATTATGGCAAACATAAAACGAGGTACTTTAATATATGGCATATCGCTGTCGTGCGAGAATTTTATTTTGCCTATTAAGTACAATCCCATTAGGGTAAATATTGCAATCCAAAGTGCTAAATATACCTCACGGTCTAATATACCCCAGTGGTAGGTAAGGTCAGCTATACTGAGGAATTTTAAACCAAATGCTAATTCCAAAAATCCTAATACTACTTTTACGGAATTGAGCCAACCGCCTGATTTTGGCATGCTTTTCATGAGTTGCGGGAAGAATGCAAATACTACAAAAGGAAGTGCAAATGCTATTGAAAAACCTAACATTCCTATTATGGGACGCATGAAATCGCCACCGGCAGTTTTCACAATAACAGAACCTAATATTGGACCTGTACATGAAAACGATACAATTACTAATGACAATGCCATGAAAAATGGAGCAAGAAATCCACCTTTTTCTACCCGCGATTCTGATTTTGATACCATCCAGTTTGGTAGAACTATTTCAAACATACCAAAGAAAGAGGCTGCAAAAACTAAGAATATTACGAAAAATATTACGTTTACCCAACTGGTACTCAACCAATTGGCAGAAGCCGGTCCTATGGTAACCGCTACTAAAGTACCTATGATGGTGTAAATCAACACTATGGATGTTCCGAATACAGTAGCTTCAAATAAACTTTTTTTCTTGTTGCTTTCGCCGTGCATAAAGAAAGATACAGTCATTGGTATCATAGGGAATACACAGGGAGTAAGAATTGCTACAAGACCTGCTAAAAATGCAACCCAGAAAATAACCCAAAGTGACGATTCTCCGTCAATTGCTGAATTTATTTTTTTACCTTCCGCTGTTTCTGATTTAGCTTCATCTTTATCGGGGGTATCATTTATAACTACCGCTGTATCGTCGGGATTTGTGTCTGTTGGTTCAGTAACTACCGTGTCTACATTTACCGGCTCTTCTACTTCGGTATCGGTATCAGGTTTGGGGTCGTCTTCCGGCTGCGTACTTTCGTCGGTATCAGGTTGTGATGAATTTGCAAGTCCTTTTATTTTATAGGTGTGGTCGGTATTGAAAAGGATACAAGATTCTTGACACGATTGTCCGGATACGTTTACTTCTATTGTAAAATCTTCTTGCGAAAGCACCTTTATTTTTTGTGTGAAATAAGCCGTTTTCTTAAAGTATTGAATATTAGCCATCATTATGTCGTCATATTCTTTTTTGGGTTTTGGCCATTCCGACACTTTACCTATCAATTTATATTTATTAGATTTCTTAAAGGTAAACGATAAAGGTGTACCGCCGGCGGGTTCAGAATATTGTCCGTACAATTTCCAACCTTCTTGAATTTTTGCTGTTGCTTTCAATTCAACCGTTTCAGCATCTATTTGCTTGGTACGAAAATTCCATTTTACCGGTTCTATGATTTGTGCATTTAAGCCGGTAATGAATAATAAAAAACTGATTGCGAGTAAGCTGAGATTTTTCTTCATATCTTTGTCTTAAAACAAGTTTTTGGTTTATATAATTATTTCAAAAAAAAATTCAATGTTAATCTCTTTTAATTTTAAAGTAGTGTTCTTCCTTTATAAGCATGCAAGTTCCATTTTTTTTGTTACACGCCTGTCCGTCTACGTATATAGGTAATTTTAGCGGTTTTTCCAATATTTTGACTTGCTGAGTAAAACTTACAGTGCCGGAAAAATATTTTACCATGATTTCAAAAAAGGGATCTGTTTCTTCTTTAGCGGTTTTTGACTCTGTCATTACACCTATTATTTGGTATTTACTACTGCATTCAAAAGTTATGTCTAAAGGCATGGGACCACCTCTTTCAAAATTTCTTCCGTACAAATACCAGTCTTCTGCAATTTTTGCAGTTGCTTTCATTTCATAAATACTGTCGTTAATTTGCTTTATTGAATAATCCCATTTTACCGGCTTCTGCTGCTTTTGCGCAAAAACAGAGGTGTTTACAATAATAGTTAGTAATAATAATGCTTTTGCGAATTTTAATTTTTTAAATCTCATAATTATAAGTTGGATAGGTTTTTATAAACATAAATTCGCCACAAACTTACAAAATAGAATTGATAAATGATAATTTTTTTACATGTTATAAAAAAATATCAAATATAAGCTAATTAAACATAAAATATATTCCCCGCCTTTGGAGGGGTGTCGGACGGGGTGGTATCAAAAGAAACAGATTGTCAAACTGTTCTATGATAAAAATCATAAATTTCAGGTCTTGCTCTATCAGTCTCTAAGTCGGTATCGAGTAGGCCCACTTTTTGAACAATCTTTTTCTTTGAAACTCCTTTTTATTATCCATTTGCCTCTTAGCATATCTTTGAAATTCATTTTTTAATAGTAAAATTTTAGGCAATATGTAAAAAATTTAAACCAAATTAAAGTTTTAATTCTTATTTATTTTTTCATAATTAACTTTGTTTTCATTGTCTTTTTTTTACATCTTTGTAATGGAAAAACAGAAAGAACAACTCACATAAAGCACTGATTAACAATAGATTAATTTTATAAAAAAATGAAACAAGAGCATATAGAAATTATTTCACGCGAAAGCGGAAAAACATATAAACAAATAGAAAACACCTTAGAATTATTTGAAAACGGCGCAGGAATTCCTTTTGTGAGCCGATACCGTAAGGAAGCCACAGGCAGCGCCGACGAAGTTGAGTTGGAATTTATAAAAAATCGTTACGAGGAGCTGAAAAAAATTGAAACTCGTAAACAATCTATTTTAGAAAGTATAGAAGAACAAAAAAAATTAACCCCCGAACTGAAAAAACGTATAGAAGAGAGCTATATTCTTACTGAACTGGAAGACATATATTTGCCATATAAAAAGAAGCGAAAAACTAAAGCCGACAAAGCACGCGAACAAGGACTCGAACCCTTAGCCGAAATAATAATGCACGAACAAAACGGTTCGATAGAGAACATGGCAAAACCCTTTCTGAATAAAGATTTGCCTGATACACAAAAAGCCATCGAAGGGGCTAAATACATTATAGCGGAACAAATTAATGAAGATAAAGCTACAAGAGAATCGGTGCGAGGCTATTTTAAACGAGAAGCCCAAGTAAGCGCCCAAGTAATAAAAACAAAAAAAGAAGATGCCGCAAAGTATCACGATTATTTTGACTTTTCGGAAGATTTAACAAAAATTCCATCGCATAGACTTTTAGCTGTACTGCGCGCCGAAAAAGAGGGGTTGCTTAGAGTAAATATACGTCCTGCCGACGAAACAGTTATAAGTTACTTACTTCGTAAATATGTTAAAAAACAAAATCAATGCTCCGAGCTTCTTACGCAAGCTGCCGAAGATGCTTATAAACGTTTGTTGCGCCCTTCGGTAGAAACAGAATTTAGAAATGCAGCTAAAGAAAAAGCCGATAAGGAAGCAATAAAGGTTTTTGTTAAAAATTTACGACAACTTTTATTGGAAGCTCCCTTGGGAGAAAGCAGAATTTTGGCAATAGACCCCGGATTTCGTACAGGTTGTAAGCTCGTTTGCCTTGACAAACAAGGAAATTTAATACACAACGAAACAATATATCCGCATGCACCCCAAAACAAAAAAATGGAGGCTGCCAAGAAAATAACAAACTTAGTTTCAACTTATAAAATTGAAACAATAGCAATAGGCAACGGTACGGCAAGCCAAGAAACAAACAGTTTTTTGAAAAAATATGTATATCTTAATGATGATATACAGGTATTTACGGTAAGCGAAGACGGAGCTTCGGTTTATTCGGCATCAAAAGCTGCACGCGAAGAATTTCCTGATTACGATGTAACCGTTCGCGGTGCTGTATCCATAGGACGCAGGTTGTCAGACCCTTTGGCAGAATTGGTTAAAATAAACCCTAAATCTTTAGGAATAGGGCAATATCAACACGATGTAGACCCGAAAGCCCTACAAAACAGCCTCGACAGAGTAGTGGAAAGTTGTGTAAATACGGTAGGAGTTGAACTGAATACGGCAAGCAAATATCTCTTGAGTTATGTAGACGGACTGGGCGAAAAACTTGCAGAAAACATTGTTGAATATCGTACACAAAACGGAGCTTTTCATTCGCGTAACGATTTAAAAAAAGTAAAACGTTTGGGAGATAAGGCTTTTGTGCAGGCAGCTGGTTTTTTACGAATAAGCAATTCGTCTAATCCGCTGGATAACACTGCTGTACACCCTGAATCTTATAATATTGTTAAACAAATGGCTAAATCGTTAAACTTATCAGTTGAAGACCTTATAAACAATGAACAAGCATTGTCGAAAATAGATGCTCGCCAATTTATAACCGACAAAGCCGGTTTGCCCACAATAACTGATATTCTTGATGAACTAAAAAAGCCGGGACGTGATCCTCGTGATACTAAAAAATCTTTTACTTTTAATCAAGACATAAAAAGTATAGAGGACTTAAAACCAGGCATGAAACTGCCTGCTATCATTACTAACATTACTAATTTTGGGGCGTTTGCAGATATTGGAATAAAAGAAAACGGTTTGATTCATATTTCAAACCTTGCTGATACTTTTGTTGAAGACCCTTCTGAGCATGTGGCTTTGCACGAACACGTAATGGTAGAGGTATTAGAAACCGATATTACCAGAAAAAGAATACAGCTTAAAAAGATTTCTTAATGTCTGTGATTTAGCCGTATAGGTTAAAAGTTAAAAATTAAGAATTAAAAATGCTTAAGTTTCATAGAATAGCTTTAAGGTTTGATAATCATGTAGTTATAAATCACCGCGCTTATATTAGTATAATCTTTTGATTATCAAGACTTTAAAATTTTAATTTAATGTTTACAAGTTTTTGTCAACTGATTTTATGAAACATTAAATCAATTTTTAACTTTTAAAATAATGCAAAATTAATTATTTTTAGAGGTTAACTGAACAATATAATTCCCAAAACTAATTAACCCTACTCCTATTAAGAAGTAGGGTTAACAGAATATAAATATGAAGTAAAATAATAAAATTACGGTTTTCAATAAGTTATTCTAAGCTTTTTCATTGTATAAATGAACATCTGTTTGTGGGAAAGGAATAGAAACACCTTTTTCATCAAATAATTTTTTCACTTTTTCATGAGTGTCAAAATATACTCCCCAATAATTTTCTTTCTTAGTCCATACTCTTACTGTGAAATTAACAGAGCTGTCTCCCAACGACGAAACTACAATAAAAGGAGCTGCGGGTTCTTTAAGTATTCTATCATCGGCACTTACAAGGTCATTTAAAAGACCTTTAGCTTTATCAATATCATCTTCGTATCCTATTCCAAATTCCATATCTACACGTCGTAGAGATTCTCTTGTAATATTTGTAATTGCTCCGTTTGCTAATGGTCCGTTAGGTATTATAATAACTCGATTGTCAGGAGTTTTTAATTCTGTATGGAAAATTTCAACAGCATCTACTATTCCTAAAAAACCTTGTGCTTCAATTAAGTCACCTACTCTAAAGGGTCTGAATATTAAAATAAGTACACCACCTGCAAAGTTAGCAAGACTTCCTTGTAATGCTAAGCCAATAGCTAAGCCTGCTGCACCAAGTACAGCAATAAACGAAGTCGTTTCAACACCTACCATACCGGCAACTGTGATTACAAGCATTACCCACAAAAGCACTTTTATCATTGAAAGTAAAAAACTTTTTAGCGCTTTGTCGAACTTACGTTTATCAAATATTTTCGAACTTAACTTAACAATACGTTTTATTAAAAACGCACCTATTAGTAAAGTTATAATTGCAAGTAATAACTTTGGAGCATACTCTATCGCCAAATCTGTTATTTTGGTGACGTAATCATTCATTGAATCCATTTTTTATTTTGTTTTAATTGTTAAAAAAATATTGTTTTTGATTTGCGTGCAAAGTTATAAATTTGTACATAATAATAAAAATTTAACTTTACTTAGGCATAAAAAATATATATATTCCAATTTTTTGAAATTAAAGTTTTTTTATAACCAATTTATAATCAGAGGAATTACATTTATGGTAACTTTATACATTTTCAATACTTTATTTATCTAAAATTTTTGCCTCTACCCTACGATTAAGTTGTCGTCCCTCGGCGGTAACATTATCGGCACGAGGTTGTGTGGGACCGTATCCTTTAGCCACCATTTGTGCAGAATTAGTACCTTTTGACAATAAGTAATCAACCACCGACTTAGCCCTGCGTTGAGATAATTTATTATTAAAACTAAGCGAGCCTCTACTGTCTGTGTGTCCTGAAATTTCAAGTTTTAAATTAGGATATTCTTTCAAAACTTTTATCAAACGGTCTAATTCGGAGAATGACTCAGGACGTAAAGTTGCTTTTCCTGTGTCGAAAAACACATTGTTTAAAACTATTTTGGCTCCAATTCCCATAGGTTGTAATTGTATGTCTTTATGAATTACTTCATGTACTGAAGTATCGGCAATAACAAAGTTTTCGGAATGGAAAAAATAATCTTTTGCTCCTGCCGTGAGTGCATAATTTTTGCCGGGAGGCAGTGTTACGGTATATTTTCCGGTTGCGGCGTAAGAAGTTGTAACTTTTTCTAATTTTCCGGTTGCATTGTCTACCAATTCCAATTTTGCTTCTATTGGTTTGCCCGAATAAGCATCTGTAACTATTCCGGTAACTTTTGAAAGTTGTATTATTTTTATACTTACAGGTTTCTCTATATCTACTTCATTTACAGGTTCTTCAAGATACGCCAATTGTTCTTTTGATTCAGTTTTTGAAACAAAGAAAGGTTTTTCAGCACCTAAGAAAGTTACTTGATATAGGTCTAAATCGCCGTAGTTTTCCTCATGCTGTGAGGCATAGTATCCAAATCTTTCATCTTTTGTGAGCATGAAGAACACATCATCATAAGGCGTATTTACAGGATAGCCCAAATTTTCGGGTTTTGTCCATGTACCGTCATCGTTGCGTGTAGTTTTATATACGTCGTATCCTCCCATTGAGTTGTGTCCTTTTGAACTAAAATACAATGTTTTTCCATCGGATGATACTTCTACTGTTTCTTCATCATATTTTGTATTTACTATATCGCCAAGGTTTTCCGGTTTTTGCCATCGGCTTTTATTTTGTTTTCTTATACTCACCCAAATATCTTTACCGCCTTGTCCGCCTTTTCGGTCGCTAACAAAGTACATGAAAAGCGAATCCGGCGTAACCGAAACCGAACTTTCATGGGTTCTTTTATTTGAAACTCTTTTTACTTTATATGCTTTTCTCCATTTACCATTTCTCAATATCAAATTATATAGGTCGCCTTTACCTTTTTTGCCTCTATATACACAGAGTTCTTTACCATCGTTTGACAAATCTACTACTGCATCGTTATATTTTGTATTCAATGGTCTGCCGGGGTGCGTAGCTTCATTCCATTTACCATTTCTAAATTCTGAACGATATACGTCTTCTTTAAACAATCCATTTTCAATATTTCTTCGTTTACCTGTTGTGTTTGGTCTTCGCGAAGTAAAGTATAAAACCGAATCTTCTAAAAAGAAAACCGAGCTGTATTCTGGCGCGTCTGTATTTATATTTCGTCCAAGGTTGTCTATAAAGCAACGTACGGGTTTTTTCATCAATGCTATACCATTTCTGCATTCGTCAATTTTTTTATCTACTTTCATTTTTACTTTTTGAATCTGTCGAGGGTCCATACCATCCATGTATTTTTCAAAATCAGCTATTGCTTCTTCATATTCATAAAGGTACATTTTGGCTAAGCCTCGTTGATATAGAATGTCTTTTGCTACTTGGTCGTGTACAAAGTATGCTTCTTCAAAATATTTCAAAGCTTTTCTTTGTTCGCCTGTTTTCAAGCAGCACACTCCGATTAAATAATTTAACTTGGCGCTGCCTTCATTGTATTTGTAAGCTGTCAAATAGTGTCTCAAGGCTTCTTGGTATTCTCCGCGCTTTCTCATTCGATATTTTCGGTTACCTTTACGAATGCTTTTCATTGCTTCATCTATTCCTTCATCGGAGTCAGATAGTTTAAATTCAGATTTTTTCACTCTTAGAAATTCTTGTGAATATACCGGCGAAATAACTAAAAGGATAAGAATTACTGTAAGTATTTTTGAGGTCTTCATAATCAAAATAATCCTAGATAAATATAATATTTGTTATTTACATTTTAATAATTCGGGGTTTTCAATTCCGAGTTCAACTGCTTTGCCCCAATCTTTACAAGCTTGGTCAAAATTGCGAATATTTTCGTATGCTGTTCCTCTATTTGCATAAGCTTGAGCATATTTAGCATCTATTTCTATTGCTTTAGAGAAAAACTGTATAGCTTCGTTATATTTCTTTTCAAACATTTTTATAACGCCCATGTTATTATATGCTTCAGAGTATCCTGCACGTTGATTTATGGCTTTTTGGTAGTCTTCAAAAGCTGCTTTATTGTATTCTTTTGCTTTCTCTTCTTTGCCTTTTTTTTGCATATCAAGGGCTTTTTGATAACGTGCAAAACCTCTATTAAAGTAAACTGCCGGATATTCTACTCTTATTTCCAATGCTTTGGAGTATGCTGTAATTGCTTCGTCGTATTTGCGCAGTTCTTTTCTTACTCCGCCCAGATTGCTATAACAGAAAGCCATATTGGGGGATATTGTAACGGCTTTCATATAATCAGCTTCTGCTCCGTCATAATCTTTCAAATGTCGTTTGGCACTACCTCGGTCGTGATAAGCGTATGCGTAATTGGGGTCTATATTTATAGCTTTAGTAAAATTTTCAATTGCTTTATTAAACTTTTTTGTTTGAAAATATGCTACTCCACTGTAATAATACAATTTAGATTTAACATATCCCTTTTTTTCTGCCTGAGAAAAATCTCTTAATGCTTGTTCGTAATTGCCTACATTTAATTCGGCAAAACCTCTATAAAAATAAATTTTAGGCATATTGGGTATTAGTGCTATTGCCTTTGTGAAATCAGACACGGCTGCCGAGAAGTCTCTAATTTCATTTTTCACCGCACCTCTGTTATAGTATGCCTTTCCAAATTTAGAATTGAAAGATATGGCATTAGAAAATTCATCTAAAGCCGTGTTATAATCTTGCTCTAAATAGGCTTTAACACCTTTGTTATAAGCTAATTCCGCTTCCTGATTAGCTGCAATTACTTGTGTGTCTGAATTACCTCCTTGAGCATAAATACTAAAAGGAAGTATTAAAAATAATGCAAAAATTAATGTCCGTTTCATAATAATTTCTACTTTTATGAAAAAATGTATTAAGGCACAAATTTAAAAAATAAATTTTGTTAAAAATAATTAAAAAGATAAAAATGAAAAAAAAATATAAATATACAGATTTAACATATTTACAATCGGTATCTGATGATATTAATTTTATAAAAAAAATATTGTTAGCGCTCGACAAAGAATACAACGAGTTAAAAGAAAACTTGACCTATAGCCTTAATGAAAAACAAGAAAAAGAGCTTAAATTTTATTTACATAAAGCAAAATCTTCTATCTTAGCAACAATAGTACCTTCACTTCGCAAAATTATAATTAAATTTGAACAACTGGCGAAAACAGAGACTAATTTTCAAGTACTTAAAAAAAACTTAATTGAATTAACCTCAATAGGAGACCTCGCTGTGAAAGAGATACATGAAATTGAACAAACACTATAAAGTTATGCCTATACCTTATTCTTTAAACAGAAGTTTTCCTGTAGACAAAAACGAGTTTTCAGGTAAATTCCCGAATGTATTAATTAAAATATTTGAAAAAGAAGGAGATAAAATAAAAAAAGTCAGTCCGTATGGGATTAGCGTCGAAACCAACAACAGTCTTTTTAGGCAAGTGTATGATTTTGATATTGATATAATTGAAAAAGACGGGCAATACCAAATAGCCTATGAATTACATTTAGAGAGTTTGTTACGTTTAAGTATTTTTATAATGTTTGGCTCGGCTATGTTTTTATTTTTATCTATCAGCGAATTTTTGATTTATGGAAGTCTGCTTACAATATTTTTTTACTTGTTAAATTTATTTTTCATAAAAAATTACGTGCAGAAAAAACTTGATATTTTCACGGGGAATAGAAAATACAATTCTAAAGAGCATGCAATTATTGAGGAAAAACAGAAAAAATGGGCAAAAGAGCCATATACTTGTACTGCTTGTGGCGAAAGCATTACAGATTTAGATTTGTTTTGTCCTGATTGTGGTATTCGTGTAAAATCCGACCGTAATATGATTCCTGTAAATATCACAAAATATGAAGAAATGGTTATAAGGTATGAATACAAAAAAAGCAGCAACCCTCATTAAAAAACTAATAGTCAGACATTTATAGTATTTTTATTGTTTTACACAAATTTTATTACAACTAATATAAAGCTAGTGTTTGAGTTACGAGTTTGTCTGTTATTTCGCCGGCTTTACCTTTTATAAATATATCTGTAATAGTATCAGTATAAGCGCTATGTTCAAAGTTAATTTCAATTATTTTGGCTCCGTTTTGTTTAGCTTGCTGCGGAATTAAAGCAGCCGGCACAACTACCCCCGAAGTACCTATAAGTAAGAATACGTCTGCCTTACTAGCTTCGGCAATAGATTTTTGATATGCGTCTTGCGGAATTTGCTCGCCAAAAAATACAAAATCGGGACGCAAAACTCCTTTACACGACGGACAAAGCGGCGGCAAATCTTTAAATAATTCTGCTTTAGCCTCATAGTTCTCTTCACATTTAAGA
>PDWJ01002270.1_pt1 | contig 20943 bp, 16 predicted proteins | sample 1430881 | NCBI WGS metagenome assembly PDWJ01 (sample SAMN01162460, study PRJNA174530) | Oral metagenome, whole genome shotgun sequencing project. | biome: Marine environment; feature: Marine mammal; material: Swab sample of the gingival sulcus; isolation source: swab sample of gingival sulcus... | reverse complement strand
AACCATGGAGGCGTCGGACTGGATCGTTGATATTGGTCCGGGTGCCGGTCATCTGGGCGGACAGATTGTGGCCCAGGGCACCCCCGAAGAGATTCGCAATAATCCTGCCTCCATGACAGGAAAATTCCTCACCGGCAAAGAATCCATTCCTGTCCCTAAAAAACGGCGGACACCCAGGTCCATGGGCAACAAATGGATCACCATCAGCAGGGCATCGGAAAACAACTTAAAACATGTGACAGCCAAGATTCCAGTGGGCCTTTTGTCTGCCGTGACCGGGGTGTCTGGTGCCGGAAAATCCACCCTCATCAATCAGATCCTTTATCCGGCCCTGGCGGTCAAGCTGAACGGATCTCAGATGAGTGTGGGCACCCATAAAAAGATCACCGGCCTGTCCCACATCAACAAAGTGATCAACATCGACCAGAAACCCATTGGCCGGACGCCCAGAAGCAACCCGGCCACCTATACCAAGGTTTTTGACCATATTCGAGATTTTTTTGCCAAGTTACCAGAGTCCCAGGCCAGAGGGTACAAAAAAGGGCGGTATTCATTTAACGTCAAGGGCGGACGGTGTGAGGCCTGCAAAGGCGACGGCTATATCAAAGTAGAGATGCATTTTCTAGCGGATGTGTTTGTGCCCTGTGAGGTGTGCGCTGGTAAACGGTTCAATAAAGCGACTCTGGAAATCCGTTATAAAGACCATTCCATTGCGGACGTTTTGGATCTCTCTGTGGTTCAGGCCCGGGAGCTGTTTGAGAATCATCCTAAGATCACAAATATCCTGGATACCCTCATTGACGTGGGACTCTCCTACATCAAACTGGGCCAGGCCGCGACCACTCTGTCCGGAGGGGAAGCCCAGCGGATAAAACTGGCCCGGGAACTGGCCAAACGGGATACCGGAGACACCCTATATATCCTGGACGAACCCACCACCGGCCTTCATTTCCAGGATGTCCGCATGCTCCTGTCCGTACTTCAACGGCTCACCGACGCGGGTAACACGGTGGTAATCATTGAGCATAACCTGGATGTAATAAAAACCGCAGACTGGATCATTGACATGGGCCCGGAAGGGGGCAGCAAGGGCGGCACTGTGGTTGCTACAGGCTCACCTGAAAAGGTCGCAGCCAATCCAGAAAGCCATACTGGACGGTATCTTAAAAAGGTGCTGGTTTGATTGCACTTCACAAAAAGAAGCGGCCCACTCTATCGGCTGCGTAGGTTTGGCTGAGAAACGAAACCCGACATGAATGCTTGAATGTGTTGGGTTGCACTGCGTTCAACCCAACCTACAAGGCTGAAACGACCTGACGACGCGCATATCCCTTATGATCAATAACAATAAGCGATACCCTGTCTTTCCTTAAGAGGACGGGTATCGCCTTTGTCACGTGTTATTTTATCAATTTGTATCCATTTCTTACCCAACCAATGATGCCTTTATCAAGGTGATAAATATCCTTAAATCCAAGCGCTTTAAACGTGCTCATGGCTTTTCGGGTCCTGTTTCCAGATCGACAATAAACAAAATAACGTTTATCCCGATCCAACGTTTTTAGGTTCTCGATAAATGATGTATTATAAAAATCAATATTGATCGCACCTTTGATCTTACTGGTATGATATTCTTGTGGTGTTCTAATATCCAAAATAACGATATTTTCTTGCTGAATCACTTTTTGTGCTTCGGCGGCGGACACGTTCTTAATAGCAGGATCAATACTGACCTGCTCTACGATGAAACTACTTAACAAAAATAAACCGGCAAGCACTAAGCTTTGAATTAAAAATTTCATTTTTTCTGTTACATTGGGTCCTAAATTTCAGTCTTAATTATAAAATTTTAACATCATCAACCATTTGACGCCTATCGCATTTTAAAATTCCGACCTACCCTTCAATGCACCTCACACCGATTTGAATCATAGATGTACAAAAGACAGATAGACCTGAGGCCCATGGTCAAAACTAAATCTGCCACAGATATGCCGAATTTTATTTTGAGCATGGGATATCGTGGTCCCCAAAAATTAGACAATATGTTACGTTTCCGTCGAATAACGATGGACGCCACAATGACAAAGGGCAAACGATATTTGAACTGCTATAGAAGTTTTTTCCCACCTTGATACACCGCTTCTACCGTTAATGCCGCTGCGCCGTGGCCGGGGTGTTTTTCGGGATTCCACTGTTTCATATCATCAAAAATCGGCCCTTCGGTATAGTAAGAAAGGGTGCCTTTGACCTGGTAGGAGGTGTTTTCCGAAGTGATGAACAAAATGCAGGCCTTGGAGCCAGATTTGATATTTTCCATGGTTTTATAAAAATAATTATTGGCAACAACCAGCGTCTGCTCATCATATTTACTCACGCATGTCGCATAAATAGAGTTAGGCATTCCCTCCGTATTCACTGTAGATAAAATTACAGGGCCGTTGTGGATATCCCACGCTTTACTGACTTCTTCAGGTAATTGAGGCATAATGTCATTCCTTTCATTTTATTTGTCTAACCCGTTGAACTGTTTAATTAAACTGATACACATTAGCATATGTATATTTCAAATCCAATAGCAGTAGATAACTACATCCAGCATTAAAATGTAGTTGGATCTCAAAAAACAGCCGTCCTGGATATGTATGCAACACTAGCAGAAACGAGAAAAAAAGCGCTTTACTTTTAATATGAAGAGAAATCAAACATCATAGAAGCCCCCATCTCCCGGCATTGAGTGTACTCACGCTATTCTCTATTCTCTTTTGGTTATTAGAGACAGCATAATAAAAAAAATAATTATTATGTGAAAGTCCGATGCAAACCCATTCGCTTCTTTCAGTGTTTGTTGTGGGCAGACTTCGTGAAATACCAGGTCGGCATTATTGAAGACAATACGGGCAGCCTTGATACAGCTTTTTATATTTCAGCCGGTCTCTTGGTCTTGTCAGTTGTTCTCTTTTTGATGCTGAGACGACCAGACGACTCTCATATTCCTTATAATCAGTAAATTTTATTTGAATTTTATCCGTGAGAAAGACGTATCTTGAAGCAAATCTTGCGTTGGCGGTTTGCCAGTCCGGCGATAGTATTTTACCACTTGCAAGAGCTGATGATAAAGCCACGAAAAAATCACGAAACCTGGTAAGGACCATGGATACTATACTGAGAATCTAAACCGGATAGCATAGGTATACCAAACATATTTAATGCTACATAATTTATTTTAACTATCATTTCTTTATTATGATAAGAAAACTATTGACGCCCCATTTTATTTCCTATATGTAGTCAATAATAAATGTTTTTTAATTAATTGCCTTAAATGAAAAAGGAATAAAAAGATGAAAAAGCTTATATTCATATTCGCGTTTCTTCTTTTACCAACACTGAACACTTATTCGGCCACATTCAGTTCTGGCACTGTATTAACAACCACATTCTCTGGCTTAGCGGATCTGGGGGAATCTAACTCTACCAGCACAGCCGATACAGCATTTGTTCATTTTCCTGCTATGTTGAATTTACAAGACATGTTACCCATACCCATAATTAATGAAGGCGGACAATTTTTACTAAGTTGTTATGAAAATATAAATGACACGACGCCTTATTCTTCCACGATTGTAGATGGCCCTTATTATGGCGGTGGATTTGGCTGGGTAAGGGAGCTCCTTGGTCCCCCATCTGGAATTTTTGATGGCGACCTTCTTTGGGAGGACTTAGAGGGGAAAGTTACCATATCTATTATTACAGGTGTGCTTAAACTTAACGGGCTTGATATACAAGTTGACATTGCGGGGAATCGATATGGCAATAGTTTTTCAGATGATACATTTCAGGTATCTTCGGTGCCAATTCCCAACGCAGCTTTACTTCTTATCACAGGACTGTTGGGTTTTGTCGGATTAAAAAGAAGATAATAAATCTTATCCAATAACCTACCTGCCCATATAGTTTAAAAAACAGGCTTTTGAGACAGCACATAATTTTAATTTTTATCGTACTATATTGAAATATATTTAAATAGTTAGAACATTTTTTACAGCAGCAACATTAATAGATGTGCCATAAAATAGAAAACTTAATTGGATTATGTTTTATTTCTGGGCATAGATAGTTTCAGGCACATAGGAAGAATGACAACAAAATGAAACAAAGATGAAACGCTATAGTATACTTATCGTTATAATTGAGCCTCAACGTCCCCTTAAAACCTGGAGCACCTTCCTGAATTTGTCATTTTAGGCGAATTTATAGATTTATCTATACTTTCTGATATGGAAACGCTGGATCATTCAGCAATCGATACAACCGTTGTTTTTTATTGGTTTTTTGCTGATGAAAGTCCACCAGGGTTTCAATCACCTCAATCACTTCTGTTTCGGTGATCCCTTTTTTTATTCTGATACCGGCCCGCGGCGCAACCCCATCCTTGCCGCCCGCGTATACGTTAAGACCCGACCCTGTGGCTTCTATGGCGATGTCAGTGGATCTGGTACCTGAGCACCCAAGGGTGCATGCCCCAATGGCTATTTTCAGCTTCTCTTTAATCCCGGTACGATCGCCAAAATGATTCATAATTTTTTCACTGAGCCTGGCCGTATCAATTTTTGCCATTTTGCAATGCGGTGCGCCAACACAAACCCGTGGCAAGGGGAATAACCCCTTTGCCTTGAAGATAATACCGTATGGTTCGATTTTTGACTTTATTGTTTTAACGACATGTTCCGGCACATTGTTGAGTCTGAGGTTTTGTTGGGTCGTCAGATATATTTCAAGGTTATATTCTTCCACCACCTGACACACCACTTTCATTACGTCCAAAGGGACCGGTTCGCATCACAAGACTTACCGTTTTCATTGGGTCTGACATACGCTTCTAATTCACCCTCTTTTTTTATTGTTGTACAAATTAAAGTTCTATTTACAGTAGCAAATTATCCCGTGCATTGTCCATTCAGGATTTGGCCTATTGTATGTCATAAGACAGTCTGTATAGGTTGCTCAGATGTTTCAAATTTTGTTGTGGGCTGTGCCTGGGTATCGATAAATCAGGGACGGTCTGTGGCCATTATTGGCAATCGCTGTATCGAAATTGGGAAGACAGACTCAAGTATCAGTACATCTATGATGGATTAGCAGGGTTAAGGCGCCAAAACATCTAAATGGCTTTTGGTTGCTTTTGTATAGGGGTGAGCATCGCCGAGTTTATTATAAAAAACGGTATATGCCTTTTTCAACAATGCTCTGGCCTGATCCAGCTCGCCCAAATCTTCCAACAGCAGTGCCAGATTTGAATAGCTTATTGCGGTGGTCGGATGATCTTCACCAAAGGTTTTTTCATTTGATTTCAGGGTTTTTTCCAGTAGTGATTTGACCGCCTTCAGCTCACCCAAATTTGCCAGCACCGTTGCCAGATTTGAATAGCGTATTGCCGTGGTCGAATGATCTTCACCAAAGGTTTTTTCAGCTGATTTCACTGCTTTTTCCAGTAGTGATTTGGCCGCCTTCAGCTCACCCAAATCTCTCAGCACTATTGCCAGATTATTTTGCAGACCAGAGAGAGACTCCCAATTTTTATCTGCCAGGCATTGAAGAACAAAGCGGCCATAGGGCGCCCATATAAAACGGTCTACAGGATTGCCATATTCGTCTGATGACAAACACTGCGTTAAGCGGTCTTGCAGTGGTGTAATAAACTCTTGCTGATACGCTTTTTTATGCCTTACCACTTCAGCCACAATCTGGTGGAGCCTATAGGTATCCTTGGCCTCATTTTCAATCAGCCACCCTTTTTGAGATAGAGTGCTCAAGTGCTTGGGCAAGGATTCGATACCCTCTGAAACCAATTTTTCAATATGGGCATAGGGAAGATCTATGCTGGGAAGCAGGGCAAGATATCTTAGCAATGTAATTTCATCATTGGACAGATTACTTAAATCAAAGGTGTTTGACAGGTAGGAACGGATACGGTCTATTTTGATCCCTCTGTGGGGTATGGCGACACCCGCTGCTCTGTCATCTGTGATGGCATCGTTGATCTGCTGCTCCGACAAGCGGGCATGTTGAGCCGTTTTGGCAAGTATTTCAAGGGTTAGAGTATGATATCCTGCCTTTTCAACCAGCGTTTCAATACATGCCTGAGATAATACATTTCTTTTGTAATAGCGTTCAAACAAAGCGATGGCATCTTCCTTGTTTAAAAAATCCAATTCCATGATATCAAAGAAATCCAGGGTTTCCCTTGAGGTAACCAGAATATGCCAATCCGGCGGTGCTGGCAGGCTGTCTTTGTATTGTGCCAGATTGTTGCCGGCATTGTCGATGATCAGCAAGTTTATACCCGGCAAGGCTTTCAGTTGTCTGATGACCTCGACATAGGTCTCTTCGATGGGATTGCCCTTTGGTATTTGCAGATTCTCAAGCAATCCTTTTGTGCCCACCATATTCTGCATATAATTATTGCCGCTTGAATCCACCCATAAAATATGCTGGTAATCATCGTAGTATGTGTTGATATAAACAGCCGCCAGGGTGGTTTTACCAATGCCGCCCATACCATTCATCACCAGCACCTGTTTTTTAGCAGCCAGGCGCTCACGCAACTCCCGGAGCTTGGCATGGCGGCCAATAATGTCCTCTTCTATTCTTCTCGGCAAGATATTACTCAGTTCTTTGGGCAACGATTGAACGCCGGGTGATGATGCTGTTTGTATGTCTTTTACGGCCTCTTCTAAGTCCTTTTTAGATGCAGGAGATTCTTTTTCTTTATGTCTTATCTTGACCCAGAATTTAGCAATCAAAAAACCAATATAGCCAGTAATAAGACCGATAATGATGGAAAAAATGGTTTTCTCCATTCCTCCCATTTCATTGATCTTGTCAATGATCGGCTGCCAAACCTTTCCCATAAAGACAGTTAACGCGGTAAAAAGCTCTACCAATGACGTCTTCAATGCATTCATGCTGGTTTTTTCCCTTCATTCATTGCGCATGGGTAATTTCGAAAGGCCACACAGACGATAAAAGAAGCTGCCCACTCTTCCGGTTAAAGAAAAGGGGCCGATTCTCTAAGGCCCATGATCAAAATAAAATCGCCCATCGACTTGTCTTTTAAGTCCCCTTTGGCGTGCCTTGATGGCGACTTAAAATCCGGCATATCTGTGGCAGATTGAATTCTGATCATGGGCCTAAAGAAAAAATGATGTCATTTCAGTTACAGTTTTTCAAATACCGCGGCAGCCCCCATACCACCGCCGATGCACATGGACACCACCCCATATCTACCGTCCACTTCTTTGAGGTTTGCAAGGAGGGTGGCGGTAAGTTTCGCACCGGTGCAGCCCAAGGGATGACCCAATGCAATGGCGCCCCCGTGAATGTTGATTCTATCCATATATTTTTCCAGATCCAATTCCCGGATGCAGTGCAGGGCCTGGGCGGCAAAGGCTTCGTTGATTTCCCAGATATCGATGTCGTCAATGGTGAGACCAGCCTGTTTCAGGGCTTTGGGAATGGCATATTTTGGGCCGCCCCCCATTTCATCGGATTTGCATCCAATGGTGGCGTAGGTGATCAGGCGTGCAATGGGGGTCAGCCCCAATTCCTCGCATTTATCCTTGGATGCGAGGATGGTGGCGGCTGCCCCGTCGGTGGTCTGAGAAGAGTTGCCTGCGGTCACACTGCCGCTGGTGGCAAACACGGCGTTCAGCTTACCCAAGCCTTCGGCCGTGGAGGGCCGGATCCCATCGTCATGTTCGACAATAACGCTTTTTTTTTTGTAGGTGCCGTCTTCCTGCTTGACATATTGATACGCTGGTGTCGGCACGATTTCGGTGAACTTTCCAGCATCTCTGGCTGCGGCCGCTTTTTCCTGGGATTTTGCAGCAAAGAGATCCTGGTCTTCACGGGATATCTCATACCGGTTGGCCACATTTTCAGCGGTGATCCCCATGGAGATATAATTCTCAGGGGCTTCTTTTGAAAATTCAGGGTGAGGGCGGGGCATATTGCCGCCCATGGGCACGAAGGTCATGGATTCGCAACCCGCCCCCATGCAGACCTCTGACCAGCCCATGGAAACCCGCATGGATGCCAAAGCAATGGCTTCAAGGCCGGAGGCGCAGAACCGGTTGACGGTGGCACCGGATACCTTATCAGGAAATCCCGCCATTTTGGCGGCAATCCGGCCCAGGTTCAGTCCCTGCTCTGCTTCGGGAAAGGCGCAGCCCAGCATGACGTCGTCCAGGTCCTCTGGCGTGAGATTCGGTGTTCGGTTAACAGCTTCTTTCATGATGAAGGAAACCAGTTCTTCCGGGCGGGTCTGACTGAACAGTCCTTTTTTTTGCTTGCACCCCGGGGTTCTTACGGATTGTACAATATATGCGTCTCTCATTGTGAATGTCCTCCTAAATATCTGGCGGCCTAGTTTCTAAGCGGTTTACCGGTTTTCAGCATGTGATCGATTCTGGCGATGGTCAATTCTTCCTTGCAGAAATCAACAAATGCCTCACGTTCCAGCTTGAGAATGGTGTCCTCATCCACTTCGGAACCGGTTTTAACATTGCCCCCACTCATCACGTATGCGATGCGCCGCGCCAAAAAGGCATCATGTTCACTCATGAATTTACCGTTGCGCAGGTTGAACAATTCGGCATTGACCATTCCCTGCCCCGCATCACCAATCACCTTAAGCGGCTTTTTCAGGGGCGGTACATACCCATCATCAACCATCTTGAGCACTTCTTTTTTGGCTTCGCCAATGAGGTTATCCCGGTTCATCACGATACGGTCGGCAAGTCCCAGAAATCCGTTGCCACGAGCCTGGGCTGCGGACATAGACACGGCGGCCATACCGATTTTCATGAAGGCCGGGACAAAAATTTTAGCCAGATCAATGTCTTTTGCCACTTTCCCCGGCAGGGCGTCCATATATTTTTTCCACAGATTCATGGTGCCGCCGCCAGCGGGCAGCAGGCCCACGCCAATTTCAACCAACCCCATGTATAGCTCACTGTGTGCCACAATGCGGTCCGCCCCCAGGCAGGTTTCGCACCCGCCGCCCAGCACCATACCATACGGCGCCGCCACCACGGGGAAGGGCGCATATTTGGCGGCCTGAATGCCGTCCTGGGCGTTTTTTAGAAAGGCGTCAATCTCAGCATACTTCTTTTCGTGGCAAAGCGTGGAAACATAGCCCAGATCCGCACCCGCAGAAAAGGCGCCTGGCATGCCGCCTGCTTCATTGCCAATGACAAGACCGACGCCGTTTTTATCTACATAATCCAGCGCGTTGCCAATGGTATCAACGATTTCAGCATTGATGGCGTTCATTTTGGTGTGAAACTCAAGACAGAACACATCGTCGCCGATGTCCACCAGGGAGGCCGAAGCATTTTCAATCACGGTTTTATTGTTGCCCTTGGCTGCGGCAATGGAAACCATGGATTTGGAAACCGGAACCACTTTGTATTCACCGGCAGCAAAGTCAAAGTAGTAGCGGATACCGTTTTCCAGTTTATAGAAAGCGGTGGCCCCTTTTTCCAGCATGGCGGTAACATTGGCAGGCACGTCCAGGTTTTCAGTCGTCATCCGATCCACCGCCGCTTCAACACCATAGGCGTCCCAGGTTTCAAAGGGACCCATCTCGAAATTGTATCCCCATTTCATGGCGTTATCGATTTCAACAATAGTGTCGGCAATTTCAGGGATGCGGTTGGCGGCGTATTGGAAGGCATTAGCCATACATCTCCAGGCGAATTTCGCACCACGGTCCTCCCCCTTGAGAACGCAGGTAATCTTTTCAACCAGGGTGCCTTTTTTCTTGGCCGCGTCCAGGCAGGGGAAGGTCGGCCGGTTCAAGTCTTCATATTCCAGGGTTTCAAGGTTGAGGACTTTTCTGATCTTTTTCCATTCCGGGGTCAGCTCAGTTTTGTAAAACCCGCCCTGGGTTTTGTTGCCCAGCATATTTTTTTCAACCATAGTACCGATAAATTCCGGTAGGATCATGATGTCTCTTTGCTCATCGTTTTCGCAAAGATCATAGGAGTTTTTAGCAACATGGGCCATGGTGTCCAGACCCACCAAATCCGTGGTTTTAAAAATGGCGGTTTTGGGGCGGCCCAGTGCCGGGCCAAACAAAGCATCCACTTCGGAGATGGTAAATCCGTCTTCCACCATGAATTTGATGCAGGCCCCAATCCCCTGGATGCCGATTCTATTGCCCACAAAGTTTGGGGTGTCTTTGGCCCAGACAATGCCTTTGCCCAGATTCCTTTCGCCAAAAGCGGCCATGAAGTCCAGGATTTCTTGCTTGGTTTCGGTGCCGGGGATCAGTTCCAGCAAATGCATGTACCGGACGGGGTTGAAAAAGTGGGTGCCCATAAAATGCGATTTAAAGTCCGGGGAAAATCCGTCACTGATATCTTGAAGGGGAATACCTGAGGTGTTGGTGGTAACGATGGCGTCCGCTTTTCTCACCTTGGCGACCTTTTCAAACAACGCTCTTTTGATCTGTAAATTTTCAACCACAACTTCCACGATCCAGTCGCAGTCGGCTAATTGTTCAATGTCGTCGTCCAGGTTACCAATGGCGATGCGGGCGGCATCCTTTTTGTTGAAAAATAACGATGGCGTTGACGCAAGCGCAGCGTCCATACCCGCCTGAACAATACGGTTCCTGGCAGCGGGATCATTTTTTTCTTCATCTTTTAAATCAAAGGGAACGATGTCCAGGAGCAGGACATCCACACCGGCACCGGCGAGAAGGGCCGCAATCCCCCCTCCCATGATGCCTGATCCGATGACTGCCGCCTTTCTGATCTTTCTTACCATGATTTCCTCCTAATATAATTCGTATGTATGCTTAATGTTTATGAATGAACATTCATTTCCACCTACCGAATACATGCTGGATTGTCAAGGAAAAACATTTTAGCACCCACCTTTTATATTTATAAAAAATAAATTAATTTCAAGTATTTGAAACAATAAAGACACCACGTTATCAATGTGTTAACGCGGTATATAATCATAGGCGTCAAAATGAATAACAATTCATTGATCAATCAAAATAGCATCGTTATCACCGCGACGCTGGTTTGATAAGGTCTCGCCTTTTGTTTTTTACAAGCGATTATGATATTAGTAGATCGTTATGTCTTCTATTTATGCGAAAATACGTCCTGAGACCCCTCTGAACATCAATTCAGTTGCCAAATCGATTGCAGGGCTTCAGCGGCCCAATGGTGACATCCCCTGGCATACCGGCGGAAAAACCGACCCTTGGGATTTGGTGGAATCGGTGATGGGACTGAATATTGCCAGATACCATGACCAGGCCCGAGCCGCTCTGGACTGGTTGGTGGCGAAACAGAATGTAGACGGATCCTGGTTCTCATCCTACATAAACGGGGTACCTGAAGACCGGACCACACAAAGCCATATGGCCTGTTATCTGGCCGTGGGATTGTTTCATCAATATCTCATCACCAAAGATATATCGTTGTTGACACGATATTGGCCAGCCATGGCTGCCGGTGTTGAATTTGCCTTGGGGCTCCAGGTGTCGTCTGGAGAAATCTACTGGGCAAAAAGTCCCCAAGGAAACATAGACCCCATGTCGCTGCTGTCTGGCTCCTCGTCGATTTTCATGAGTTTGAAATGCGCCCTGGCCATTGCAAGTATTTTGAAAAAAGAAAAAACGTCGTGGATTAACAGCCTGAATCGCCTGGAACGATCCATTCAGGAAAATATACATGCCTACAATGTGTCCAAATCCAGATTTTCCATGTACTGGTTTTATCCCATTCTCACAGGTGCCCTGCGAGGGGAAAAAGCCGAAGCCCGGATTGACCGATACTGGGGGAAATACATGGTTGAGGATCAAGGGTGCCGGTGTGTATCCGACGAACCCTGGGTCACCATTGCTGAAACCTGCGAACTGGTGCTGGCGCTCCACGCAATGGGCCGCAAACAAAAGGCGGGCATTGTCTTTTCATGGATCCAGAACCGGGTGTTTGAGGATGACACCTTCTGGTGCGGTTATACCTATCCAGATATGGTGATCTGGCCCGAAGAAAAAATTTCCTGGACCAATGCCGTAGTACTGATGGCTGCTGACGCCCTGTACGGCCTGACGCCGGCGAGCCAGCTCTTTGCCCACGACAGCTGGGACAGCTTCCGGTACCGGGGGCCCAACCATGATTAAGGATCGCCGACCCTACTATGTCAAGCAGGCCTGGTACAAACTTCAAGCCGTTTATGTCCGCCGCTACCTTGCACCTCAATTGAAGTCCCTGGGGCCCCACGCCTATATTGTGAAGCCCTGGCATATTGAACTTTTTGGCGGCCCCATTTCCATCGGCAGCCATGTCACCTTGCTGGGATGTTCCGACAAAAAAACCCGACTGACGGTGTGGTCAAACAAAACAGACATCAAGGGCATCACCATCGGTGACCATGTATTGATCTCTCCGGGGGTAAGAATCTCTGCCGCCAACGACATCTCCATCGCAGATTCTTGTATGTTAGCCAGCCATTCCTATATAACCGACTCAGACTGGCACGGGATATATGACCGGTCTTTGTCCACAGGCATCGTATCACGGGTCGTACTCGAAGAAAATGTATGGATCGGGGATTCCGCCATTGTCTGCAAAGGGGTGACCATTGGGAAAAATAGTATTATTGGTGCCGGTGCTGTGGTGACCTCGGATATTCCTGCCAATGTCATTGCGGTTGGCAATCCTGCACGGGTGGTTCGGGAGTTGGACACCGAACGGGAGATGATTACCCGCAAAGACCGGTTTGCGGATACCGAAACCATGACCCGGGTACTTGCAGAATCTGAAAAAGCCTTTCTTGACGGCAACACCCTTTGGGGATGGCTTCGCAGCTGTATTGCGCCTAAAAAGGAGATGCCCTGACCTACGGACATCCATAATGTCGGAGATTATAAGGAAACATAAAATTACGGCGTGTCCCGAGTGCGGACAGGTTCAATATTTGCCCGATATTATTGTTGGTGAATCTGCCAGGTGCGGTAGGTGCGCCACTGTGCTGGCCCGAAAAACCCGGGATACAGTGGAGCCGGTTCTGGCACTGGCACTGGCGGGGTTGATTCTCTTTATTATTGCCAATGCCTGGCCCTTTTTATCGCTAGAGCTCAAAGGGCTGGTCCGGGAAACCACCTTTGCCAGCGGGATCGTGGGACTCTATGCCCAGGGAATGACCGGGCTGGCACTGGTGGTGTTCATGACATGTCTTGTATTTCCCCTGGCCCAGCTACTGGGATTGATTTACCTACTGCTGCCCATTTGGCTGACCGGCGCGCCTGCACCATATACAGCCCCGGTATACCGGTGGTTAGGGCACCTTCGCCCTTGGAGTATGACCGAAGTATTTATGCTGGCCATTCTCGTGGCCATGATTAAACTATCCAAACTCGCAACCATTGTCCCAGGGCCATCGATCTGGGCATTTGCCGCACTGATCCTGGTAATAACCGTGGCGTTTTCTCTATTAAACCCTGAAGATATATGGCAGCACCTGCCCATACAGGGGGGTGAACCGGATGCCGCTGAAGCCCAATATGTTACCGTCTGCCACTGCTGCCGTCTCACGTGCAGGCTCCCCTCAAGGGAGGAACATGGGTTCTGTCCCAGGTGCGCCGCACGCGTTCATGGCATTAAACCCAACAGCCTTCAACGCACCTGGGCCCTGGTTATAGCGGCCATGGTGTTTTATATTCCTGCCAATCTTTATCCTGTTACCGTTTCCGGTATGCTGGGGCAGCAACAGGCCGATACCATTCTCAGCGGTGTGATTCTGTTTCTGTTGTCAGGGTCATGGCACATCGCATTGATTATTTTTGTGGCCAGCGTAGTGATTCCTTTGGTAAAATTGATTATTCTGGTTTATCTCTTATTGTCGGTGCAGCTCAGATCCCGCTGGCGACCCCAAGACCGGACTCGGCTATATCAATTTACCGAGGCGGTGGGACGCTGGTCCATGGTGGATGTGTATGTGGTCACTGTGCTGGTGGCCCTGGTAAAACTAAGTCCGCTGGCATCGGTGGATGCCGGCCCCGGTGCAATTTATTTTGCCGGCGTGGTTGTAATTACCATGTTTGCGGCACAACGCTTTGATCCCCGCTTGATATGGGATTATGAGGACGTTAATGATGGATGAAAACAGCCAAATACCTGTCGCTGAGGTATCCCGAAAAAAAAGCATCTCATTGGTGTGGATCGTCCCCTTGGTGGCGGTGTTGGTGGGGGCTGGCCTGGTGTACACGACCCTCACGGAAAAAGGCCCCACAGCCGTCATCAGCTTTGAATCGGCCGAAGGGCTTGAAGCAGGTAAAACCATGGTGAAATATAAAGATGTCAATATGGGAAAAGTCCAGTCTGTAAGGCTGACGCCAGGCCTGGAACGGGTACAAGTCACAGTGGATCTTGCCAAGGAGGCAAAGGACTATCTCACAGATCAAACCCGATTCTGGGTGGTACGGCCCCGACTTTCTGGCAGTACGGTAAGCGGCTTGGGGACCCTTTTATCCGGGGCGTACATTGCTATTGAACCCAGCAAAGCGGGCGAACCACAATCAGAATTCAAAGGACTGGAAATTCCGCCCTTGGTGACCCGTGAGTCCCAGGGACGGCTGTTTACGTTGAAGGCCGACCGCCTGGATTCCCTGGATTATGGGTCCCCGGTGTATTTCCGAGGGATGAAGGTCGGTCAGGTGACAGGCTACAGCCTTGAAGAAAGCGGTGACAAAGTGGATATTCAAGTGTTCATTGATGCGCCCCATGACCGCAAGGTGACCGACACCGCTAAATTCTGGTCTGCCTCTGGCCTGGATTTGGACCTGGGCAGCGAGGGCGTGAAAATTAACACCCAATCGTTCTTAAGTATTCTTTTGGGCGGCATCGTTTTATACACACCAACAGCGGCTAAATCAACGAAACCCGCTAAAAGCGGCCGGGTATTTACATTGTTCGACTCCAAGGAAGCGGCCATGGCCAGACAGTACGGCCATAAAGCGGTTTTTCTGCTTAAATTTTCCCAGTCCGTAAGGGGGCTGGATATTGGCGCCCCTGTGGAATTTCGAGGGCTTCCCGTGGGCCAGGTCGCGGATATCGGCATTGAATTTGACTGGAAGAATGGACAGGTTCTTGTGCTGGTACGCATTGAAATTGACGTTAACCGACTACAGCCTCACATTTCAAAGGGAAACGCACCGGATGAATTTCAAGCCCTTGAGTTGTTGGTGGCCCAGGGCATGCGAGGACAGTTGCGCACCGGCAATCTGCTGACCGGCAAACTGTTTGTGGCCCTTGATTTCTTTAAAAATGCCGAGCCTGCAACAATTACACACCATGGTAAAATTCTGGAACTGCCCACCACGCCGGCACCTCTGGATGTATTGGCGAACAGTCTTCAAACTGTACTCAAAAAAATGGAACAACTGCCGGTAAAAGAAATCAGTACCCGGATGCTGGCGGCTGTGGACAGCATTAAAGAAGCCGGCAACGCGGTCAGTGCCCTGGCCAATTCCGGTGATGTCAAAGGCGCTGTCAAAGCGTTTGACCTGTTAATGAAAAAGATGCAAACGCTTACCCAGGAACTTAACCGGGATTTGCCGGCGACCGTGACCCAGGTTCGCACCACCCTGGCTGGCGTCAATGAGGTGGTGTCCAAAGACGCTGAGGTGGTCACAGCACTCTACCGGGCCCTGGATGAGATGTCCCAAGCCGCAAAGGCATTGCGTCACCTGGCAGAGGATATTGAACAGCATCCCGAATCTTTGCTAAGGGGAAAGGAGAAAAAATGAGGCAACGATGTATTGTGATGGCGGCCATGCTGTTGATCGTATCTGGATGCAGCAAGCTCTCTCCCACCCCATCGTTCTATCTCTTAGACCATATAAAACCGGGACATGCAGCGGGACACCTGCCTGAAAATTTTTCCATCGGTATCGGGCCTGTGCGGCTTCCAGACCATCTGGACCGGGCCGAAATTGTGACCCGAAAGGGTGACAACCAGGTGATCATTCGTGAATTTCATCGCTGGGCGGCCCCATTGAATCGGCAGTTGATGGTGTCTCTGGTGGTAAATTTGACCACGCTTTTGGGGACTCCGAAGGTCATTTCCTATCCCTGGGATCGGGCCAGACGGCCGGTACTTCGGGTGGATGTCACTATTTTGCGAATGGACCGAATCAAGGGCCAAACGATACTGGATGCGGTCTGGGATATCCGAGACATGGCACAAGACCAAATCCTGGTCACCCGGCACTTTGAATATGCTGTAGACCTGCCTTTGGATGACGTGACCGAATATGTATCTGCCCAGTCTGAAGCGGTCAACGCATTGAGCCGACAGATTGCCCGAGGGATCACTGAGTTGTCTGACCGATCCTAAAATGGGCCTGACAAACTGACAGCATCAGGCATCTCCCCCGTTTTTCCCTTCTACCGCGCCATAATACATGCCATGGTACGCCAGTACCATTTCCGTTTCCGGAGTCTGTAGTAAACAAATCGATAGGATACTTGTTTAAACCTTTTATTTATAATATATTCATAATTATCCCCAACGGGGGGATATGGTTAATAAATACATGGAGAATACACATGTCCCGCCATACCCATCAGCACCACGATGCCATTGCCCAGCGTTTAAAGCGGGCCAAAGGTCACCTCGGCAAGGTGGTGGCCATGATTGAAGAGGGCGAACCCTGTGTCGATGTGGCCCGCCAGCTTCAGGCCGTATCCAACGCGGTATACAATGCCAAGCAAGCCCTGGTCAGAACGCATATCGGGCATTGCCTGGGTGAAGATATGATTCAGTCCCGGTCTGCCCAGGAGATCCGGGCAGAGTTGGATGAAATTACCAAATATCTGTGAGAATGAAACGATGGATCGCACCGAAACCCTCACAGCCAATGTAACCCGGTATCCCTGGTATATATTTTTCCGGGACTGCTATTTCTGGGGGCCGGCATTTTTTCTGTACTTTACGTCGGTGCTGCCCCTGTCCGAAACCCTGTGGCTGGAGTCGGTCTATTTTGTCAGTGTGGCGGTGCTTGAAGTGCCTTCAGGATATCTTTCAGACCGATTTGGTCGACGGTATACCCTGGCAGTATCCTCGGCCTGCCTGGTTCTGGCGTATCTTATTTTCTGGATCAGTCACAGTTTTATCGCGTTCGCTCTGGCCCAGGTATTTTTAGCTGCGGGGTTTGCCTCAGCGTCCGGAACAGATACCGCCTTGCTCTATGAAAGCCTGGCTGGCTTGGGTCGAAAGGATGACTATGCCAAAAAAGAGGGTCAGGCCATGGCATATTCATTCCGGGCCGGTGCCATTGGCGCCCTGGCTGGGGGCCTCTTGGCCCTGGGGCATCTTCGGTGGATCTATGGGGCGTCTTTTGCGGCAGCCCTGATCTCTTTTTTCATTGCATTGGCGTTTACAGATCCCAAGAGACCTTTGGCATCGGATGACTCAAATGAAAAAGGCCAGCGCCATGCCACCATGATACACCAGACAGCCGCGCTATTCAGCCTGGCATTTTCTCGGCGGCTTCGATTTTTCACCCTTTATATGGTGTTCATGACGATATTGGTCCATTTCCCCTATGAATTTTATCAGCCCTATCTGGCTGCAGTGATGAAACACCTGGGGGTGTCTGGCGCTATCACACCTGGATTTACGGGTGTCCACCTGGCGTTGACCATGATCACGGGAAGCCTGTTTACCGGTGTGGCAGGCCGGATTTACCATCGGTGCCGGATCCGGCGGGCATTGTTGGGAGCAGCCCTGTTTCAGGCAGTGATACTGGCCCTCATGGCCATTTGGATTCATCCCCTGATGGCGGTCCTTTTGGTCTGCCGAAATCTGGCCAAGGCCGTGTATATCCCCTTGGTCAATGCTGAGATATCCCCCCAGGTGGCCGCCTGTGAACGAAGTACCTATCTATCCCTTCAAAGCCTGATGGGACGGTTAGGCTATGGTATCGTTCTTATGATACTGTCTTGGGTTACGGCTGCCGTTGGCGGCGGCCTGACAATGACGTTGGCCGCTGTCGGGGGCATTGGGGGGATTCTTTGGCTGATCCTGAGATGCATTGAATTTCCCAGCCGAAAAGGACAAACCTGTTGCGGCAACCTTGGGAAGAGCATTGGCCATTCCCATCATTCAAGACGATGACCCACATATATCAATGGCAGATCAACGCATCCGCCCTAAATCAAGGAGACCCAAATGACGGATCCCCAAGTGTTGGAAATTTTTTCCGACTATGTTTGACCCTGGTGTTATTTCAGTGTCGGGAACATTGATAAGCTGGAAAAGAAATTTGAGATTCAAATAAAATGGCGGGCATTTCCCCTGAACCCTGGGCTGCCTGAAGCAGGCATTTCTCTGGATGCACTATTCCGGAAAAAAGGCTACCCGATCAGCGCAGATAAGGCAATGGCGGACCTTAAGATCACCGCAGCAAAGATTGGCGTTCCTATGGGGGACAGAACGACGGTGTATGACAGTCGATTGGCCCAGGAGCTGGGTCTTTGGGCCGCATCCATGGGTAAAGGCCATGAATTTCACAACGCGGCATTCCAGGCTTATTTTGTCCGGGGTGAAAATATTGCGACCCTGCCGGTACTTTTGGACATGGCCGCGAATGCCGGCCTTGATCGGGAGGCGGCCCGGGCAACCGTGGAGAGCCGATCGTTCAAGGCTACCGTGGACAGAGACTGGGAGCTGTCCAGAGCGAAAAACGTGCAAGCTGCCCCTACGTTTTTCATAGGATCGGAGCGTCTGGTGGGTGCCCAATCCTATGAACGGCTGGCAGAGCGGGTTGCCAAATATGCCAAACACCGAAAATGAGATCGGAAAAAAAGACCTGAAGACCGGAATGAATTGCCCCAAATGTTGTATGCTCTGTAAACTAGATGGGATAAAATAGATATTGAATTCAATGAAATACAATTGGGGGCATGAAAATTGCTATAATTTTCATAAATCACATCAAGGCCGGTGGGAAGGAACGCCACCGGTAACATCAACTTTTCGGCCCGGATTCAGGAGGACGCCGCCGCCGTAACGTTTCGGCTTTAGGAGGCGACATTGAAGATCGATACGTTTGATCTGGGCCTGTCTGTATCAAGGACCCATACAAAATCCATCACCCGGGAAACCTCCCGAAAGTTTTCCTTTACTCAGATTATGCAAGGCATCCAGGCGCCCAACATGGGACCTGGCCTTACCACGAACACTGAAACACCATACCGCCAATGGTTCACCCCCGTATCAATGAACGGGCAAGACGCCCTTTCAATGACGACGAAATTCAGACAAGAACTTGAAAATATACGTCAGATCATGGATGCGCTGATGGCATATATCAATAGTAAAATCGCAGGCGGAGGGTCGCTGAGCAGGGCAGGGGGTGTGAATCTTTTTTTACGTCCGGTATCCCCCAAAATGGTGTGGGAATATACTGAAACCCACAGTGTTAAGTTTGAAGAATCTGAGCATACACAGGTGTCCACCAATGGCACGATTCGCACCGCAGACCACAGAGACATTGATTTTTCCTTTGACCTGTCCATGGACCGATCCTATTTCAGGGAAGAAACCATGACCTGCACCCAAAGCGGATATACCTTTATTGATCCTCTGATCATTCAAACAGGAATGGCAGCACCCGAGTTGGCTGGTGCCACATTTAACTTTGATCTAACGCTGGACGGTAATGAAGAAACCCTACCCCTGCCTGGGGCTGGCACAGGTTTTTTAGCCCTGGACCGCAATGGTGATGGCAAGATAAACGATGGCAGCGAGTTGTTTGGCCCGTCTACAGGGGATGGATTTGGTGAGTTGGCAACCTATGATGTTGATCACAACGACTGGATTGATGAAAATGATCCCATATTTGACCAGCTGACTTTATGGGAATATGCTGAATCATCAGACGCTGCCAATGAGGGAGAGGGTGACGGCATGGTGCTGACCCGACTCAAAGATGCGGGTATCGGTGCCGTTTATCTGTCGGGTGTATCCTCACCGTTTGATCTCACCGACGCCCATAATGAAGTTCAAGGACGAATTACTCAAACGTCAGTGGCCCTGACCGAATCAGGCAACGCATTGCCCGTCCATGAAATGGCGTATAAAGTTTAACCTAAAGTGGGAAACCCACAACCTCCTCATTTTCTTGTTTTTTTACAGGAATTGAGGCGTAAAGCACTAAATGTGCCATGCAGTATGGTAACTTTTTTTATATGAAAGATTATTTCTAACCGACTATTTTTTTTAATTATTTATTTCGCATGGGCGCTAACAAAGGGCCGGACAGGACCATGGCCGTTGTGTAAAACGCTGTGATTTGTTAAAACCCGATCATGAAATTTTCACTTAAAGAGATTATTGATCTGGACTATTTTTTAAGTCTGGATACCACCCGAAACCAAGACACCGAAGATACATCAGATTCCAGGGACGCTGTGGCGGCCCGGGACCGTGAAATTTACCGAGAGATTGAAACCCATGACACCGTCAGCATTGATGTCAATGATGACACAGCACTGTTACGGGCCTGGCTTGATCGGCGCAGGCAATCATTTATCATGAATCGGGATTCACGGCGGCGTTTATCCGGCCAGCCGGAAGAACAAAAGACGACGATTCAGCTGCCAGGGGAACTGTTTCAGGCCCTCTACAATTGGGGGACTCGGGTCATGGCCCTGATTGGGGGGCTGTTGGGATTTCTTTTTGCATATTCATTTCTTGCCTATCACGGCAGTCGTCCCGTCAATGTGACCCTATTCATTGCGTTATTTATTTTTTCCCAAGCGGTTATGACGTTGGTCGCGGGTGTGGTGCTGTTTCGACGAATGCGATCCGGGAATCGGTCCGGCATACGATATCCCTTATTTTTGA
>PDWJ01002567.1_pt1 | contig 20972 bp, 19 predicted proteins | sample 1430881 | NCBI WGS metagenome assembly PDWJ01 (sample SAMN01162460, study PRJNA174530) | Oral metagenome, whole genome shotgun sequencing project. | biome: Marine environment; feature: Marine mammal; material: Swab sample of the gingival sulcus; isolation source: swab sample of gingival sulcus... | reverse complement strand
ACCATCTGTCGAGATTGCAGAACTGAGCCACACCCCGTAATTTAAATGTTTATTCTAACTATCTTTTTTCAATGTAAAGCATACACCACTCGGCAGATTGCTTCGCTGTAGTGATTACAAGATGATTGTTTAATACTACAACAGTTTAATACAACTCATCTTGATAGTCAAGGTTTTTAACGCTTTTTCTAGATTAAGTCAACGTCAATATGCATTGCTCTTAGACACAACAAACTACTGACTATTGAGAATATTTATTTTCAAAGAATCAATTGTTTTTTGAGACAAATGTTCTCAAAAAAACTAGCTCGTATATTCAATATACGAGCTAATTAATAGTTTTGGTGTGTTTTTAGTTTGTCGTCGTTAACTAGTCAAACCAACTTGTCACTATCGATTGATCGAATGACTAATATTTAAACTCTGCCGCTTCAGCTTTCAATTCAGCTGCAATTTCTGATAATTTATTGCTTGCGTTAAAGATGTCATCAATTGAATTTGTCTGTGTTTCAACATTGGCGTTAACCTCTTCTGTTGTCGCTGCATTTTCTTCAGCGATTGCCGATAAGTTTTCAACAACGTTGATAATTTGATTATTTTTTTGTTCTAGTAACTTAGCGTTTTCTTGTATTCTATCGACAATAATCTTGCTCTTTTCAACCGCCGCTTCGATTTCATTAAACTTTTCTCTTGTCACTTTATTTTGATTATCAGATTCATTGACAATTTGCGCCGTTGTCTGAATTCGGTTTACAGCAATATTTGATTTTTCTTTTAAGCCGTCAATAATGACTCTTATTTCATCAGTAAATCTAGTCGAATCTTCAGCAAGTTTTCTGATCTCTTCCGCAACAACCGCAAAACCTTTGCCCGCTTCGCCAGCGCGTGCCGCTTCGATAGCAGCATTCAAAGCAAGTAAGTTGGTTTGGTCAGCAATTGATTGAATCATATCAGATGCCTTAGAAATACTTTCTGCACTTTCATTCGTTTCAAGAATAATTTGATTAATATAGCTAGATTCTTCTTTATTCTTTTCACTCAAATCTTTTAGCCCTTCAAGCGCTATTTTACCCTCATCTTTTTTGATGTCAATGTCTTTTGTTGCCGTTTTTAGATCTTCTAAAACAACGTTCATTTCAGATAATAAGTTTGAACTCTCTTCAACGTTCTTAGCTGCTTCCGCCGTATCATGCGCTTGATCAGTAGCGCTTTCAGCGATATTTTCAACTGCTGATGCGACTTCTTTAGCTGTTTCATTCGTGCGTTGCGCATTTGTGGCTAGTTTTTCGGCCGTTTGTGCTGTATCACCGGCATTTTGCGCGATATTTTGGGAAATAGACAACAAGTTCGATAGCATAATATTTAGCGATCGTGTAATATCGCCTACTTCATCTTTTCGATTGCTATATTTATCTATTTCGTCTTTGTAATCGTTAGTATTAAGATCGTAATGGGCGACTTTGTCTAATGCTGTTCTCATTAAAGCTAGCGGTTGGCCAACTTGTTTTTTAACTATTACTATGGTTAAAACAACCAATAGCAATACACAAATAACAGAAATAACGACATTCATCATCACGTCTTTTTTTATCGCTTCAACAGTGGCTTGCCTTGAGATATTTAATAAAATAAAGCCTTCTACTTCACTATTATAATTTAAAAATGGAATCATGACATTTTGATAAAGTCGGTTGTCAACATAATACATTACGTTTTTATTCTGCTTTACTTGAGCGATATTTTCAGTTGAAAAACTGTAATCAAATTTTTTGGTACCCGCAATTGCTTCAATTTCGTCTTTATCCTTAATGTCATAAATAGCAGCATCACAGTTTAATTGTGTTTTTAAATCGCTTAAGAACTTTTTGCCAAAATTTTTACCATATTCAACTGTGCCCAAATGTTCACCATTATAGCTCATTGGCGCAACCACTCTGATGCCAAAACCTGCCTTTCCCTTTTCAATACCGGAAACCACTTGTTTTGTTTCATTTGCCTTATTTACGGTAAAGCGAAAGCTCTTTAAACTGTCACCAAATTTTTCAGGTTTATGTAATCTTAAAAAAGAATCAGAATTAGGTAAGTGAAACTGAAATTGCGAAACTTCGTTCTTAACATTTTCAAAAGTTGGCAATAAATCATCAAGCATTTTTTGTCTGTCTCTAGCTGCAAACAATTGCGCTATATGATTGTCATTTGAAACAGAAAACACAGCCATTTTCGTATTTTCGATATCTTTTTGTATAATAGCATTAACAGTTGCAATTGTTTTTTTGATCGTAAATTTTTCATTCATTTCATTAAGCCGTATCATGCTTAAAGCATTATATACTGCAAATCCTACAAATATCAGCGTCACAAATGTAGTAATATAAATTGTAAATTTTTTAGCGATACTCATATCCACCTCCAGATGTTCTCAGCGCTGTTGAGGAATGCGAAAAAAATAATATCAGTTGTCTTAATTCATTTTACCGCATCAAGCAAATGATCAAAACAGGTATATATTAATTTGTCACCCCAAAATACGTCACAATGAATATCGGCAATTCCAATTTATACCTTTAGCGAATTTTCTATTTAAAAAGCTGTTATTTAAAACATTGTTAACGAATTAATATTTATTAAATTATTGTAAGTTAAAATAGATAGAAGTGAGCATATATTAATAAAATTAAGCCATATCAATGCTAATTGATGTCGGAAAGCTTACTTTAATATTACAATAAATTTATTTATATAGGCTTAATTATGTCTATTATATTTAATTTTAGACAAAAGCCGCGAGATTAGTTCAACAGATCAAACCGTTTTTATTGACTTGACGATTTGGTGTTATAAGCCAATAAATAAGTCCTTTTGGCGTAACAATTGGTGTTTACTTTAATCGTTGTGCCAAAAGGACTTATTTTCATTTTTATGTCAGGCAGTCTTTCATTAAGATGACCGCTACGCAATAGACAACGCATTTAATCGTCACCTGTTATTAACATTATGTTAGTTTTGAAATACAAAGGTCTAAGATGGCATCAACGCTATATGTCTTTGACAGATTAAGCATATTTGATACCATTTTTTGATACTGATCAACATCTTCAATTAACAGTTCAATATGATGCTGCAATTCATCAACGTCTTTAACTTCAATTGCCATCTCATTTTCAACTAAAAAATTAGTGTTTTCTTCTTCTTGCCCAGGTATCGCAAATGGAATAATCATTGGAATTGATTTGTGTATCGCTTCTGTTGTCGTCAAGCCACCAGGCTTTGAAATAATTAAATCTGATTGGTCCATCAATTCAGAAACGTTGTCGACAAAACCATATACTTTAAGAACACCCCTATCAATATAGGCTTGATGTTGCCTTTTCAATTTATCTGATAAAGCCCTATTATTACCACAGACAACAACTAAATTCATTTTTTTCTCTAGCTTAAGCAATTGATTAACAGCACTTTCCATCGCTTGCAGCCCCATGCTGCCACCCATTATCAATAATTGAAATGGTCGATCCTCATTATACTGACGTATGGTATTCTGTAAAAATTCTTCACGCGTAGGAATACCGTAGATATGTATTTTTTGATCGTCAATGCCCTTATCAATTAGCGAATTTGCCGTAAAGTCACTGGCTACAATATAGGCGTCGACTGCATCGTGTATATAAGCATAGTGCGCTTTAAAATCAGTTACAATTTGAACGAATGGCACCGCGATACGCCCTTTATCTTTTAGTTTGCCAACAATTGGTGCACCAAACGGATGTGTTGCAATAATTAGATCGGGCTTAAATTCATTGAAAATCCATTTTAAACGTATTTCAGTCGCCAAAAAAACGTTTTTAAATACTATTTTATTGGCGGCTTTATTATCAGCAGTCTTATAAAACATACCGTATGCCTTGGGTAATTTCGTTGCTAAAAGTTTGTAACCATCTGATATTAGCGTGTTCATGCCTTTGCTGGTCGACTTAAACATATCGACAATATGTACATAAATGCCGCGTTCTTCAAATAAACGCTTTAAATTTAGTGCTGCTTGGTTGTGTCCTGCCCCAGTCGAGGCAGTTAGAATAATAATACTTTTCATCTATTATCTCCGTCACTCGATTAATTACTCTTATAATTCTAAAAAATATTATACCATAATTTTTGATAATTTGGTTTTATCAAACTCAGATTATCAACGATAATGTAAAAAATCACTTCAACCTTTGTAATATCTGCGTTATAATTATAAGTAGCTGATAGTATGTATAAAAGCAGAAAGTTGGTGAAATGATTATGAGACAAGTTTATGATTACGTTATAATGGATACATTTTTAAAAAATGATTTACAGTGTATTTCTATGGGCGCACATTCAACAAATAATAATGAAATTGCCCTTATTAATGAAATCGAAAAAGATTCACTGATTAGCAACTCAACTTTTAACGCCCTAGTCAGGCACTTAACTAATCTTCAATTTAGTAATAGCGACAGCAAATATACCCTTGTTACACTATATAACGAAGGCGTGCCCTTTCCTATTTTCATGCAAAACTACCAATTGCAAAATGACGAACGCAAAGCTCTGTTGCTTAAAATACTAGATAAAATTGCAGTTTATAATGAATTGCCTGACGATTTATTGTCGCTCTTAATTGATGAAAACCAAATTATCATATCTGATAGCGACATATTATTAAATGAAATTATTAATTTAGAAAAATACGATACTTCTGTTACATATCAAGATTCTTTGAAAATTATTCTTGAAAAAGTGCTAGATTTATGTGATTGCAAACCTTGCTATGATATTAATGACTACTTAACTAGCGACAAATATTATCAAGCGTCTAGCTTAATAGAAATCATCGATAGTATCAAAACTTTGGTTGAAAACGTTACACCAATTGAAGATGATGAAAATCAAACACCAATTGAAGATGAGCTAAATCAAGCACCAATTGATGATGACGTAAACCAAAGCCAAACTACTGAAACCAATGATGCCAACGATGATAGGGTTATCCAAAGGAAAGAAGATGACGTCGTTGAACCGTTTATCTACAAATTTGATGTTGAACTTGATGATGTCCCCAGCGCTGATTATAGCAAAAATAAAGCAAACAAGAGTAATAAAGAAACGCCGGTTACAGCGGAAACAGCGATTAACGATGATATAAAAAGCAGAGAACAAATTATCGAAACTGCACTAATCGCTAACAAAGCTCACACAGCTAGCAATATAAATAAAACAACCAAAAAAAATAGGCGTATGCCATATAAAACGCGTGCCCAACGCCGTCGCAGACTGATTTGGTTAATTGTTATTGTTTCAATTATTTTACTGCTTAAAATGATGTGGCCGCAGTAGATTAAAGCTAAAAGTAGAAAGCAAACGCCTCCCAGCTTGTCATCTCGACTGAGGTGCGCAGTATGCAATGGAGATATCTTGCTTTTAAAACCCGAGATTTCTCGACTGCGCTCGAAATGACGAATAGTAGAAAAAATATAAATGTAAAGCGCAATTGTCTAGAAAACGCTTTATAGCTTACTATTGCGCATAATCGTGGCGGCAAATTGTACTGCCTTTTTTTCAATATCTTTTACTTTTAATATCGTAGCGGGGTCGTTGGCAGTTTCACATAACATGGCATGTGGCGGCAACATAAACCCTTTATTAAAATTAAGCGCGTCAATAAGCTGCGCCGCTACAACGTCGCCACCTGAATTGGCCGATACAATAATGCCATATACTTGTTTATCACTTAGCGACATTTTGCGATAGAGCACCGTTAAGCGATTGATCAGTGCTGTATGCATTGCCGATACCGCATCATTATAATTTGGACAGACCCACACAACAATATCTGCCCATTCAATTGCAGGCAGTAATTCTTTCGTTACTTGGCCACCATAATAACAACTATTTTGTTTAGAAAAATGTAAACAAGTCTTAAAGTCACAGCCTTTACAATCGATTATTTCTCCGTTTTCAATATGCAGTGTTTTGACATGATACTTGTCATCAATATTTTTATTGACCATTTCCCAAAGTGTTAAAGTATTGCTTTTATGGCGTTCAGAAGCGTGTAATGCCAGTATTTTGGTACGCTTAACAGGTTTGTTTTTTTCAATGTTTTGATGAAACGCCTTTAATCTTTCTTGACAAATAGCTTCTAGCGGCATGTCATAAACTTTTTGCCATGTTTTGAAGTTTTTATAATCTTCAACAACTTCAAACAAGGCATGGCCATTAAAATGGGCACCATGTAAATTTAACACAAACGCCAAGCGTTTAGCATAATCTTTGGTGTGAAAAATACTATTTGACGTCAAACAAAAAGCACACTTAACGCCATTAAAGGCGTTTTTATTGTGCGCTAAATACTGCGTGATTATTTGATTTATTTGACAGTTATCGCCCAAAATATCTAAATCGGCAGCGATTATCAGTTGATCACCTGGCAAAAGTTTAATTTTCTCTAATTGATCAATAATGCTATAACCGCCCAGTTGAACTAAGACGTCAATGCGCTCTGCCAGCTGTTGAGACGGCATTTTACTAAGTATGTAACGCTTCATATTGCTTCTCCAACTGTTTCAGCGTTTGAATAAGCCACTGGTCAACCTGTTTATGATAGGGTATTGTTTTAAGTTCGATGCCGTTTGGTGTCATCCTATTTCTAACGCCACAAAAAACATTATCAAAATAAACTGCACTGTGCTGCCAACGCCCTTCAAGCATGGCGACAATGGACAGCGCACCTGATGATAGCGCTGGCGCAATATAGGGTTTTTCGCCATAATCACGCACGGCTAAATTTGCCATGACCGCCTTTTCAGACAGTGACTTTGAAATTGTCATGTTGACATCGCTATAATTGTCGACGACGACCAAGCCACTACCATGTGGCCCAAATGCCATCGCTTGGCTATCGAAATTAATCAACTGCATTTGCTTGGCATAATAGCGCGCCCGCGCGTACATAACGCCTAGCCCAAAACCGCGAATTTTTATTGGTGTAATCTGCGCGCTGTTTAATTTTTTTGCTTTTTCAAGCGCAACTTTACACAGTAAATCGACTGGGTCTGACATGATAAAGAGCATGCCTTCATAGTGACAATTAGCAGCATTTTCAACGTAACTTTCTAATATCGTGGCATTGCTCTTAAATTGATGTAAGCGCACATCGGCAATGTCGGCACCAACTGCCGGCACTGATTTAGACGCTGTAAATACAATAACATCGCTGTCAAATAGCGTTTTATCGTCTTTGACAACAACTGGCACATCTTGAAAATCTAATGCCTGAATTTGGTTTAATTCCATTTCAAGTGCCGCTGTGCGGCTGGCGTCAAGGTCATATATGCCAATTTCTGACAGCACTGCTGGCGCCAATAGTTTTAAACCTACCGCCAATGTTCTACCGACGTCACCTAAGCCAATAATTGTCAGACGATAAGGCGGCTTTAGATTAGCGTACCACTGTTGTATGCTTTCGCTCGAAAAACGCGCTGTTTTTCGAGCCGTATTGTTATCAAAGATAGGTGCCGCGCCGCCCTTTTTGATAGCTTCCTCTGTGCTAATAATGCCTTCATAAGCAATTCTATTGTTCATTTTGTTCACCATAGTAGCTAATTATTTTCGATAAATAGTCGGCATCGGCACTGACGACATCAACCGGACTTTGCTTCAGATCATAGTTTAAATAATGCCGTTTATATGGTATCCGCGACGATATTAGAACAGCACTTAAATCTTTAAGCGTAAGACCTTTGCCGTTTACCCGTAAATATTCGTCTTCCAATGCCTGAAGTACAATGATGTCGCTTTCTAGACACGCACGCGACAAATCTGCTACTTTATCTTTTGACACCCCACTTAAAAATTTGGGATAAACATAGGGCAATATCAAATTAATTGATTGCAATGGCGCATCGCTTTGTAATACTTGTCTTTGTACTGCATCGCCACCAATAAATGGGTATAACATCGCTTCATTAAACCAAAATTTTACTTTTGGAATATAATAGGCTGATTCAACTGCAATATCGTTCATTTCTAGCCAAGCTTTGCCGCGTCCTGTCAAAATTGCAGCGACCAATCTGTTAATCGCAATCTGATATTTATTAAAAGACGTCATAATCGCCTTTAATCGATAGCCCTTATCGAAGATATCATCAACCAAAATCACGGGGCGCTGAAATGACTTTATAGTCTTTGTTTGAATGTCTAAGTCTAAATAATTTGGTGCATTTTTTACGTCGTAAGATTGAAAATCGAGTCGATAAAACCGTTCGGTGTGTAATGCCTTTGTCACTGTATTAGGAATGCGCCAGCGCTTAAATAAATCGCCATAAGTAACGCACATTTTATCACCGAGCTGGCGTGGCACTTTTTCATAAGTGTCAACACCGTTGACATCACATATTTTTTTTATGAGATGTTCATACAGCATTGTTCGATCAAACGAAAGCACTAAGCTACCCTTATTAAAACGACAGAGTGCTTGCTGTAATTTTTGTCGCGCCTTGCGAATAGCCAACCCAATTGTAGGTGCATCGCGATACGGCGCCTTTATCATCGATTTACAATCTAAATTAAGAATAATCGGATTGCTCATATCGACAACTTTAATACAGCTGTCACCATCACAATGCGCAATAAAACCTTGTAATTTTAGAATTTGTTCAATGTTTGCAGTGTGCTGATCAAGGGCATTTTTATAGATAGCGTACGTGTAATCTTTCGCCATGACAAATGCCAGCGTTTCAGTTAGTACAATTTGCTCAAGCTTCATGCCGTGATAACTGTCGTGACAAAGTAAAGTGTCAATTACAACAATGCGCCCAACTGCCATATTTCTAATGTAATCACTAATTTTGTCAGATGGAAATTCGTGATAGATCATGCTACTGCGTAACCAGTGAAATAAAGAACAAGCAATCAATTTATTGTCATTGTTAATATCTCTTATCATCAGACAACGCAATGGCACATCAGATGGCATTTCACTGAGTAAATGCTTTATTTTTTGACCGTCGATGGCAAAGGCTTGCTCTATTTCAGCAATTAACTTGCCATCGATAAGTTCTGTCACGGTAACACCAGTTGAACGCACAGTCAAAGTGTCTTTAAAGAGTGGCTCATGACGATAGAGTGCCGTATTATAAATATATTGCTGTGCTTTTTTTTCTATTAAATCTGAAATATCACGCTGTCTGTCAACACAATTGCGTATCTGTGTTGAACTAATTCGCTCTATTTCAGGGCTTAAAGTCATGCGAATAACATCACCCTTTACGCTTTTAATAGCCATTTCTAATTGATGCTGAGCAGCTGCGCCAGTACCAGTAGAACGCTCAAAGATGACATGCGAAAAACTGTTGATAACATCTTTGACGTCTTTTTTTTTATAGGCAGAGGCATTGGTCAAAACATCTGCGCCCATCACCAAATAAACCTCGCGATTGACAAACAATTTTTTGAGATTTAGCAAATCGCTCTTATTGGCAATATTGACAATATTATTTTGCGGAAAAATATAAATATCGCTTTCGTCGGCAATTGACATTTCGATAATCTTGCGGCGCGTTTGATTCGGTTGGGTACGCTTCGACCAACTAAATTCATCTATCGCTAAATAGACTTCAAAACCCCTATTGCGAATGGCAACAGCGCTGTTTAAATGCGCTTTAGAAAACGGGTCAAAAGTTCCAGGAAAAAAGGCAACATTTTGCGGTACTGAAAAGACGTCATCGTGTAATCTTAAGTTCTCTTTTTTCTTAAAGGCAAAGAGATAGTTTAATGTTAACGCCTTTGTCAAATGTCCAAAGTAGTCATCTTCTTGTCGCGTAATGGCGACAATCAGTTTTTTGGCAATTCTTCCAAACAATAGTTTTTGATTTGACGAAATAATGCTTTTATAGAACAAAGGGCGTCCTAATACCCGTAAGGCATGTTGTGCAATTGCCGGCTTGTAATGAAACAAGCCATTGAAGATGACTTTTAGTAAAGCTGACAATTTGTCATCTATTTGTTCCAAACTGCATGAAGCTGTCAATAGCGCCTCAATTGCAAATTGCGTCGCATCGAGAATTAAAATAGCAATTTGTTCATCAGCACCCTTTATTTCCGTCACAAAATCAGTAACGATTTCGTAAAATTCAGATGCTGGCAATTTCATAATCAATCGACCTAAAACATGCGGAATATGCTTAGTAAAACGGTAAGTCTGAATTTCCAACGCAAGCAATAATTCGATCACAATATCATTTTTTTGTCCTGCGGTCAAACCGTCAAAAATCTGATATAAAGCATCTCCTGCGCGCTGACTAACTTGGTAATCAGCGCTTACTTTAAGCACATTTGAAAAGTGTAGCGCAGTGTAAAAAGAATCTGCTTCACCGCTTTCAATTAATTGTGATAATAAGTCAATTTGTACCAATTTAACAACACGCGGCGTCGCCACTTTTAAATTGCTGATATACATGTCACTGATGTTGATCTCTGATAAGTAATCGTATTTTTGACTATTTGTTATCTTCTGATAAAAGTACTTTTCTACTAATACATATTCAGTTTCAATTTTATGTTTTTCTGCAATTTCAGTCTGCGCTAACTTAAACTTTTCAAGCAAACCACAGTAGGTATAAAGCGCTTCAAGTTTTAATTCAGAAGACGACACAATAATGATATTCTTGACAATTTGAAGCATTGCGACACGCGTTGATTGACTACAATGCTCAGCCGATAGGGCAGCGAGCACCGCTAATACGTAGGGAAAACAAGCCGCTTTTCGGCGATAGCGCTGTAAAGCTAATACAATTGTATCGACATAAAATAATTTATCATCTACTTTACTTTTTTCGATTAGGGTTGATGTAAAACTCTCTAAAGCACTACCAAGTCGTGCGCTCTGCTGTTCAGATGTTGTGACATCACTCTTTAAAAATCTATCAATAATCAGATTGATTTCAGAATTAATCGACTGCTTGTTATTACTATTATCAGCGACGAATAAACAGGCGATTACCGTAGCGGCTTGACGCCGAATTTCAATATCTTCGTGTATCATTTTTTCATAGAGAAAAGAAAGAATAATTTGTTTTTTAGCATCGCCCAGTACAAAACTATAGTCACAAAATGTCACTAGTAAATCAAGTAAACTTTGGCGCGATATATTACTGCGCGCCTGTTCTAAAACGTCATTTAACGCCGTTTCATCTTTGAAGCCGGCGTTGACAAAAGTGGTGTGGTAGACGTTTAATAGATAAATGACATCAAATAAGGCATTGCCATTTAGTAGCGCAAAATCAACGCCATTGACGAGACATTTAATGTCATCGGTAGGTGTGATGCCCAAGTTTTCAAAACGCGTCTGTAACGCTTTGTTTGAAATGTCTTGCATTGTTGATGGTACGTTACAATTTAGGTTAAACGGCTTAAAATTTGTTTGGCAGTAATCTGTTACTTTTAATATATCTGCCAACGTCTGATTGAATTGATCGCATGAATGATTCATCGCTAATTCTCCCATATCATTTGGCCTTTCACATTCAGCATTTGATTTTTAATTTACTTTCCACTTACTACTTTCTACTTTATTAATAACTATCTGCTGACTTTGCCACGCCGATAATTTGCAGCGAACCACCTGCCCCTATCCGGCTAGCACCCGCTTCTATCATGGCGACAGCCGTGTCGTAATCGCGAATGCCACCAGATGCTTTAACGCCCATTTCGGGTCCAACTGTTTTACGCATAAGAGCAATATCCTTCGCCGTTGCACCACCTGTGCTAAAACCAGTTGACGTCTTGACAAAGTCTGCACCTGCCGCCTTTGACAGTTGACAAGCCTTAATTTTTTGTTCTTCAGTTAATAGACATGTTTCAATGATGACTTTCAATAGCGCTTTACCTTTAATCGCCTCTACAACCGCTTTAATATCAGCTTCAACAAAGTCATATTGACCACTGCGCAGTGCACCAACATTGATAACCATGTCTATTTCATTTGCACCATCGGCAACAGCTTGGGCCGCTTCTTGCGCCTTTAATGCTGTCGTATTGGCGCCTAATGGAAAGCCAATCACACTACAGACTTTCACATCTGAATCTTTAAGTTCTTTACTAACTAGTGCAACATAATGCGGATTGACACAAACTGAAAAAAAACCATATTGCTTTGCTTCTTGACATATTTTTATAATATCATCAACTGTCGCCTGCGGTTTTAATAATGTGTGATCAATATATTGATTTACTTTCATAATGACTCCTTACTTGGTATATACTTCTGGTTTAAGTGATGCGATATAAGGTAAATTGCGATACTTTTCTGCATAGTCTATGCCGTATCCGACAATAAAGACATCGGGGATAACGCTGCCAACATAGCGCATATTGACATCTACTTTACGCCTGTCTGGCTTGTCGAGTAATGTACAAGAAGCCACCGATGCGGCGCCACGCGATATTAAATTGTCCATTAAGTAGTGGAGGGTTAAGCCCGTATCGACAATGTCTTCAACAATTAAAATATGCTTGCCAGAGATGCTGTGCTCTAAATCCTTTAGTATACGAACGACACCCGAACTTTCAGTTGACATGCCATAACTGCTAACTGCCATAAAGTCAATCTGTGCCGGAATGTCAATTTTGCGCATTAAATCTGCCATAAAGACATTGGCGCCTTTTAATATACCTATCAGCAATAGATCTTTACCGCGATAATCGTCTGCAATTTGTTTGCCTATGTTTGTGACAATTTGAGCAATTTCTCGTTCGTCAAACAAAATTTCTTGTACATCTCTAAGCATTACCAGTCCTCCTCAATATCAATTGTTTGATTTTTGTCTTTTGACTTTTGTTTTGCCGCAAGTTCGGCAGTTCGCTTTTTGACTGTGTGTTCAAAGTACCCCTTTAGTATTTTACCACCCAACACGACAACACCGCCTAGCATTAGTGAATCGTCTAGTATGCCAACTGGCACTAAAAAATCGGGAATAATGTCTGCCGGAATAACTATATAAGCAAGTGCTGCCAATATTAAGAACTTTTCCAAAAATGGGTAGTCGCCATCGCGCATGTAATCAAAAAAATATTTAAAGTACTTGATATTTTTCATTTAATTATCCAATCTTATTGATTTTTTTATTTAAGGTTTCAGCTAGTTCTTGATAACCTGATTTGCCAAGTAGAGCAAACATATTTTTCTTATAGCTTTCAACGCCTGGCTGGTCAAACGGATTAACACCTAGCATATAACCGCTGATGCCACAGGCTAACATAAAGAAGTAGTAAAGATAACCTAAGTGGTAAGCGTCGTTTTTAGCCAATTCAATAATAATATTTGGCGCGCCACCATCATTGTGCGCGAGTATTGTGCCAAGCATCGCTGTTCTGTTGATGTCTGATATTGACTTGCCAACTAAGTAGTTTAAACCGTCCATATCTGCTGCATCAGGTTGAAGCTTTAAATCGTCATCATTTGCCACGACATCAATGACGGTTTCAAACAACAACCGCTCGCCATCTTGCACATATTGACCAAGTGAATGTAAATCTGTAGTAAAGCTCATAGCATGCGGCAGTATGCCCTTGCCATCTTTACCTTCACTTTCACCGTAAAGTTGTTTCCACCATTCCGCTAAATAGTTAAAGACAGGGTTATAATTGACTAATATTTCAACTTTATAACCGTTTTCATATAAATAGTTGCGCGCTGCAGCGTAGACAAGTGCTGCATTATCTGTATTTTGATTTTGCTTAAAATCATTATAAGCTGCCTTTGCCCCTGCCAGTAGTGCATCGATATCAACGCCCATTGCCGCGATCGGCACAAGCCCAACTGGTGTAAACACAGAATATCTGCCACCGATATTGTCAGGAATCACATAGCTGGGTATAGCATTGCCATCGGCAAAGGCCTTTAATGCCCCCTTGCATTTATCGGTAGTTGCTACAATGCGCTCAACATATTCTGAGCCGTACTTTTGCTGCATAAACTGCCTAACCAAGCGAAATGCCACAGCAGGTTCTGTTGTCGTACCCGACTTTGAAATGACATTGACAAAAATATCATCATCTTTCAAGTGGTCAAGCAATGCGCTAATATATTGGCTACTCATCTGATGCCCTAAGAAGTATACGCGTAAACCCTTGCCTGTTTTTATTTTTCTTTCATTATCAAAATGCGGTAACAGCGCTTCAAGTGTGCTCTTGGTACCAAGATATGACCCGCCAATACCGATGACGATTAAAGCTGTCGCTTTCTGGTTGATTACATTAGCCATCTGCTTAATTTGTTCAACAAGTTCAGGCTCAATTGTAGAGATGTAGTCGACCCAACCAATAAAATCATTGCCCGCGCCATCGCCATTATATAATTTTTGTTGCGCTACAGCGGCGCGCTCAATATAAGGCGTTAATTTGGTTTGTTCAAATGTTAAATAGTCGGTGTTGATATGTAACGGTTTCATAAGATCAGCTCCTTTTTAGGCGATAGTTATAGCAAAGTATAATTTAAAACGAGATACACAGCATAAATTCCCGCCAAAAACATACCATCACGCCGCGTAATAGTTTGGCGTTGCGAGATTGTAAAATATCTAAAGGCATAGACAATAATTAACATCGTTGGAATCTGCAGAATATAAAATTGACTCGGTACGCTAAGCCCTGCACGTGTTACCGCAGCCGCGCCACCGACGACAAATAACACATTTAAAATATCTGCACCGATAATATTACCAACTGCCAGTTCACCATGTCCTTTGCGAACGGCAGTAATGGCCGTAACGAGTTCGGGTAAACTGGTGCCAAAGGCAACAAGTGTCGCTGCAATGACACTTTGCGGTATACCAACTTTAATTGCCAAGTGTTCAACAATCGGTATTAACAGTTTACTCGACGCAATGACCAAAAAAACGCCAAATAATAGTTTAAATAACTGGACAACAATTGGCGAACGTTCTTCTTCAAGTTCAAGCGCTTCTAGATTTGAACGCGACCACTTAACTGTCGCGTAAAGATAGAGCACTAACAAAAACAAGAATAAAAAGCCAACTGGCTGGCTAATCACACCATGTTTACCGGCTTGCCAAAATGGTAAGCTAACCGCTGCCAAAAGTGTAACCGCTACCAATTGTAGGCGACCTTGCCGCTTAATGACCAGCGATTCAACTGGTAATTTACCAATCAGTGCTGCGATACCAATAATTAATCCTGTATCGACAATAATTGAACCAATTGCATTGCCAAGTGCAAGATCAGGATTGCCATTTACTGCCGCCAATACTGATACAGTCGCTTCAGGCAATGTCGTCCCCAGCGAAACAATTGTTGCGCCAATAATCATTTTGGGAATACCCCAATGAACCGATAAGCTAACGGCTTCATCCACTAGAATGTCAGCACCCTTACTGAGTGTAAAAAGTGTAATAGCCGCTAAGATAAACAGGGCTACTATCGGTAGCGGCTGAATAAAGCTGACGATATAGCTGTCCATTAGCCCTCCAGCATTGCCGCTAAATTGTCAGATGATTCGTTTTCGATTTCTTTACTTTCTTTTTCATACCTCGAATATTTGCCAATAATTGAATTAAATAAATAGTGTGCTGTAAATAAATCTGTTTTATTAAGCAATTCATGTGCACCATTTAACAATAGGCGTTGCATACGACTTTCTTGCAAATCATAAGTTTCAAATATGCGCTGTCTCAACGTTGGGCATGGTACATCAAGCATATTGAGATAAAAATTAAAAACGTGATTTTCAGGCCTTTTATTGAGTAATGCTTTAGTAGCAGTTAAATCATTTTCGGAATTGTACTTGATCAGTGCCAAAATATCGTATTTGACTTTGCGCATGGTGCCTTCAAAAGGCCGATAATCAATTTCAAAATCAACTTCTATTGCACTGTCTTTTGTAATTTCAACTTGACCACTGTACTTTTGGTTCTTTACTAAAAATTCGCGACCTAATAAGTGCATCAAATAATTGTAAATTGCCTGAGACTCAAATTCTTGGTCGATCATCATGGCACCCATACCGAGAATGACTACTTGTGAATAATAGACATCTGACTGATCAAAATTGCGCGTATAATTGCAAATAATGCGCTTAAGCATACTAAACTTAGTGCCTCTTGACAACAACATTAAATACAGTTTTAATGTCTTGTTGACATCGCGGCGCGGCGATTGATCAACTTTTAAAAGCCCTACTTGTTTCGCATAGAGCGACTCTTGATAGACCAAACCAATCAGATCGATTAATTTAAATTTTTCAGGAATTGCTAAATTAGCAATGCGCTCTAGATCAAATAGCGCCTCCATTTCTTTCAACGTATCATACTTATTTTTCATCACGTTCCTCCTTACGATTTATGTTTACCCGTTTAACGGATAATGTCACATACTTTTACTTGTTTTTTGCCCTATGTTGATTGTAACAGCGCCCACAGACCGATTCGTATTCAACGACGCCCTCAATGACGACTTGTTCACCTTCAAACACAAATTCACCATCGACCTTGCGCGCATTGAGTATCGCCTTGCGTCCGCAGCGGCAAACTGTTTTCAGTTCTTCAATTGAATGCGCAATTAAGAGCAAGCGTGTACTACCGGGAAACCCATTCATCAAAAAGTCAGTTCTTAAACCATATGCAATGACTGGAACATCATCTTCAACTGCAATTTTGAATAATTGATCTATTTGTTCAGTCGTCATAAATTGAACTTCGTCGACCAGTATACAGTCAACCGATAAATCGACAATTTCTCTTATGCAATCGCTCTGCTTAATTAAGTGATCAACTGTCTTATTGACACCTATGCGCGACACGACGCATTCGGCGCCTTTTGTGTCTACTTGCGGCTTGATAACCTGCACGCGCATGCCGCGCTCTTTGTAGTTATGTGCCACCTGAATAAGTGCGGTAGACTTGCCGCTATTCATTGCGCCGTATCTAAAATATAGTTTTGCCATTATGCCTCCTTTTCCAACACTTATTATACATGAAATTTAGTCGTTAGACAAAGAAAAAACACCCAAACAATAGGTGTTTTCTAAAATTAGTTTAAGCAAACCTATAAGCCGAGTTCTGTATTAGACGATTATCAATCTTGGCGCCCTGTCACCAACGACGCTCCTGCGACCTACCTTACGGGAAGCGACGAGCAGCCGCTTATTGCCCCTACTTGGTCTTGCTCCGGATGGGGTTTACATAGCCGCAAAGTCGCCAATGCGCTGGTGCGCTCTTACCGCACCTTTCCACCCTTGCCGATAACCTAAGGTATCGGCGGTATATCTCTGTTGCACTATCCTTGAAGTTGCCTTCACCAGGTATTATCTGGCACCCTTGCTCTGTGGAGCTCGGACTTTCCTCACAGCTTAGCTGCGCAACCGTCTGGCTTACTCAACCACATTATAAATAAATCTTTTGGTGCTGTCAATAGCTAGTAATAATGTGGATAATTATGTTGCTAATCACCAGTAAAAACGCGCTGTTCCTTAACTATCAACTGTATAATATCATACTTTATGCACAAATTATCCACAATTTTTATTTTTTGCTCTGTCAACTCAAAAAACTGTATTTTTCGTTGAAAAATGGACATTCTTGAGCTTGCTAATTGATTGCTTTTGTTATCTTTTAACAACTTATCCACGAAAAGCGCTAGAAGTGTTGAAAATACACACCAAGCAAAATTCCCCTGCTTTGTCAAGGGGGATTTTAAATAATTTTTAAAAAAATTCTTTTTTGCTTTTTTAAGCTTGTCCTTAGTTATTACCGCGCTACAAATCCAGTTTTTTTATAGACTTTACGCAGCGTTTTTACGGCGATACGTCGCGCTTTTTCAGCGCCTTCTCGATAAACCGTTTCTAAATACTTTTTATCTTCTAATAAATTGAGATACTTTTCGCGAATTGGCCTTAACGTTTCAACTGTTACCTCGGCCGTTGCCATTTTTAATTCGCCATAGCCTTTGCCAGCAAATTGTTCAACTGTTTTAGTCAGCGGTTGCTTCGTTAAAGCACTGTAAATCGTGATTAAATTTTTAACACCCGGTTGTTCATCAGCTAGCTGAATCACACCAACCGAATCGGTAACAGCACGCTTAAACTTGCGCACAATGACGTCAGGTTCATCTGTTATATAAACCGAGGCATTGATATTTTCATCTGATTTCGACATTTTGCTAAGCGGGTCTTGTAAACTCATAATACGCGCGCCAACTTTTGGATTGTAGACTTCAGGTATTACAAATGTATCGGAATAGCGATTGTTAAAACGCACCGCAAGGTCACGCGTAATTTCTAAATGTTGTTTTTGGTCATCGCCAACGGGTACCAAGTCAGCTTGATAAAGCAAGATATCAGCCGCCATTAAAGCTGGATAAGTATATAACCCTGCATTTAAATTGTCGGCTCGCTTGGCAGATTTATCTTTAAACTGCGTCATGCGATTGAGTTCACCCATATAAGTCATACAACTCAACACCCAAGCCAGTTCGGCGTGTTCAGAAATATGCGACTGAATAAACAGCGTATTTTTAGTCGGATCAAGACCGCAGGCGATATACTGTGCAATACTTTGAAGTGACAATTTGCGCAACTCGGCCGGTTCTTGTCTGACAGTGATGGCGTGTAAATCGGCAACAAAATAAAACGCATCGTATTCGTCAGCGAGTTTCACCCAATTGTCTAACGCACCGATATAATTCCCCAAAGTCAATTTGCCCGATGATGTAATACCACTTAAAATGCGTTTTTTATCGCTCATTGTATCCTCCATTGTATAATTTTTAATCTTTTAATGACATATTACTAGATATTTGCAAATTTAGCAAGCGGTTAATAAGCGGAAAGTTGTAAGTGGAAAGTGGAAAGTTGAAAGCAAATTCTTAAAGTCAAAAGACAAAACCAAAGTCAACATCAGGCGATTGTCAACAGCGGTTTCAATCGCCGATAAAAGCGAGATTTCTCGACTTCGCTCGAAATGACATAAAAGAGGCGCTATATGGTAACCTGGCACCTTTGTGAAACCTGGCACCTTTGTGTAAACAGCGCCAGTGCGCGGTGGAGCTTTGTCTTTCGCGTAACGTTCCGCAAAGCAGGTTGTCCTAGCGAAACGATAAAGCGGAACGATTTCAGCACCAGCTGTGTTTCAATCGCCGATATAAGCAAGCGCGCCATTTTAATGATCTATAAAAGTCGAGATTTCTCCACTTCGGTCGAAATGACAGTACGGCCGATGACTAAAGCGCATTAAAAAAGCACTTGCCAAATTTTCAACAAGTGCTTTTAAATAATCTAACTAACAATCTTATTTAGCTTGATTAACTTTCCATTCTTTCCAAACATTACCAACTAAATCTGGACCTGGTTTAAGTGTTGCTTTGCTATTATCCCAGCCAGCTGGAGCCGCTTCAGTACCCTTAGTTGCTCTTACCATCTGAAATGCTTTAATTTGTCGAATTGTCTCTTCAATATTGCGACCAACAGGTGGTGTCAATATTTCTAATCCTTGTACAACGCCATCTGGGTCAATAATAAAGCCACCACGTGTGTCAACGCCTGCTTCTTCGTCATAAACGCCATAGACTGTACCAAGTTTTCCAGCGCTGTCTGTACCCATTTTATAAGGCACGCCGCCCTCGACCATCTTCGATAATTCTTGTTCGTTCCATACTTTGTGTACAAATACACTATCTGTACTCAGTGAAAGAACTTCAACACCTAATTCTTGTAATTCACTATATCTGTCAGCAACTGCTGATATTTCAGTCGTTCAGACAAAGGTAAAATCACCTGGATAGAAGAATAATAATACCCATTTTCCTTTGTAGTCACTCAGTTTAGCTGTCGTAAATTGACCTTTATGATAGGCCGGGATTTCAAAATCAGGTGCTGCTTTACCAATTTTTACCATGCTTTTGCTCCTTTCTTCACTGGCATTTTCAACAACTGGTTGCAACGTAGATGTTTCAACTTTTGCAGCTGGACTACTGGCACGACAACCGGCTGTTGTCTTTGCTTCTGACATAAATACCTCCCAATACTTATTATCCTAAATTATTTAAGATTTTGTATAATCGAGTTATTTACAGTTTTTTTGTAAATAACCCCTTCTAATTATACCACAACAAAACAAATATGCAAATTGTAACAATTACATTTTTATATTTATTATAAACATGATTATTTGACAAAAAAACTTAGTTTGCTTAAACGAAATATACACGCATCTACAGGCAATTATGCAAAAGCTAAATGCTTATTACAACATTATACCCAGAATATTCACGCCACTACCTGAAATTCGCGTCAACCTTTGAAATATCTGGGTTATATATTAAAAATTTATAAAAATAACTTTTTTTACTTGTACAGTTTGCCGATATATGATAAAAGTATACAAGTCTAGAGTAATCGCAGTTATGCTTGTATGCTTTTGGACAAATTTTTTGCAAGCAGGAGGTTTGCGTGAATAATAAAATTGAACAAATGCTCAATGCATTAAATTTTTACACAATCAGTAAATTGTCTATTAAAAACGATAGCAAGATCGTTGCGATCGAACTGGTTGACGATGCTGCCAATAAACATACGGTTGAATTTGGCAACGTCGACAGCTATTTGTTTTTAGACGATGAAATGCTTGATGATTTAAGCGAAAGCTATCATCTTGCTGGCTCAATTACTTATTTTAGCGATAAAAATAGCGCCATTGTTGCAGTTAGTCATTACGAAGATGGTTCGGTTGAAGAACATGCTATCGCCAGCCCTAATATTATTCTCAATACTGAAACGGCTAGCATTATGATGGAAGCTAAAAAAGTGACGATTAATGGCGAAAGTTATGCCTTAAACCGCAAGCTGAACTAGCTATCTTTTATATTTTTCGATAATTTTATACTACGTTCGCTCATCAATTGATGAGCGATTTTTTATTAATTCACAATATCTTGTT
>PDWJ01002267.1_pt1 | contig 20996 bp, 19 predicted proteins | sample 1430881 | NCBI WGS metagenome assembly PDWJ01 (sample SAMN01162460, study PRJNA174530) | Oral metagenome, whole genome shotgun sequencing project. | biome: Marine environment; feature: Marine mammal; material: Swab sample of the gingival sulcus; isolation source: swab sample of gingival sulcus... | reverse complement strand
GGCCTGGCCGGAATCCCCTGGACTGGGCGGCCGGATTCCTCTGGAATGAGTGGCCGGAATCGCGTGGAATGAGCGGCCGGAATCACTGGAATACACACCCAAGTTCATAATAAACGTTGGGGCGTTCTTCGGAGAGATCAAAAATAATGAATTCAGCTTGTTCAATGAGTTCCTTGATTTCTTGAATAATAAAACCAGAGCCAGTATTTTCATCAACACGTACGGGATTAAGAGATAGTTTTTTACATTCATCTTTAATTGCTGAATAGACATCATTTGTACCTTGTCCCGAAAATGGCATTGCAACAAAAACGAGGTTTGGTTTAAATTTTCCATGGTCATATGGATCATAATTTGAGCCCTGAAATTGTTGATCATAGAAAGTGCTATCTCGACCCATTTTTGATTGTTCCTCCAGCTAACAAGTGGATGGCTGATACAAGGTTGGGTTGTTCGTATCTCATCAGGCGCATAAGGAAATCTTGTTACGTCATTAAAGGGTCGATGCATGCCTCATGCATAAGCCAAGCCGTCCCCTTAAACTCGATACGACACCAGATAACATCAGTCTTTTACCCGATCAGTCCCCTTAAAATCCTCTTCCATGGGATAAAACAAGATGGCTGAATGCAACCATATTCCCGTAAAGGTTGTATGTTTATAAAACTATTGGTGCGATGCCACAATATAGGGAGGTGTGTACTGGAAAGCACGAAAGGCGTTGGCTGCATTGTACCGTGTCTCATACCTGGACAGACAACAGCAACTTCGCTTTCGCAACCGATCTGGATAGCTATCAGGTGGGCCGCACGAATGAAGAACTTCAAAAAATTGCCTTGCAGGGTCCCCGTAGTGCTAACCGGGCACCCTGGTAATCAGCCGATTGGGTTACATCTATTTTTTGGTCTTTTTTGGGGTGGGTTTAGTGCGGCAGTAGGCTGCCACTTTCTTACCGGATGATGTTGTATAGCTCTTCACCCAAGTACAGGTACTGCTTTCCTCGCACTGTTTTTTTTCCATACCTTTGCACTCTGCCGCAAAAGCATAGCTTCCTGATAAACAAAGGGCTGTCACAGCCAGACCTGCGGCAAAAGCCGCTGCAGATTTTAACATCATCGATTCCTCCCTGGATCTAAGATTGATAAAACTGGCCAAGCCACCGGGGTTATTCCCCCCCTCGTATTCAGCACGCTGCCAAAGGCCTGTCCTTAAGCACGGTGATAAAACCCGAAAACCATGCCTCTTGAATGAGCCGGTCACTTATGTATTTTTATCAAATCTAGACATTGTTGTAAAGATGGAACCCTCCTCACCGAAAGAGGAAAAGGGTTGGCGAACATGTTCAGGGACAACGAGTTAAACCTCCAGCAAAACATACCTACATAGTGACGCTTTCACCTGCTACCCGTCTCTACCTGTTGAGAAAGGCGGTGCATATGCTCTGAAACAGCTACCGAATACTCACAGGTATGATCCAGAGACGACATTGCTTCAGGCATATTCTTGACCTGCCTGCGCACCTGATCACGAATGGTCTCCATCCCAGGAAGCTGCCTGACAACTTCTCCCTTTCGCATGACAGGTTCAACCAAGGCTACTCCATCATGGTTTTCTGTATGCAAAGCCAGCACATCAGATACCATTCTACCGTCTCCACCATACAAGCGAAACACCTGCTTACGGCCCGGCCAGGTTGCCTTGCTCAGTGATTTTTTCTTTTTACCATGACCTTTGTATTCCACAAGTTTGTAAGCACAATCAAGATATGGAGAATCAGAGGAGGTGGTTAATCGTGTTCCTATTCCATAGCCATCAATGGGTACATGCTCTTGTTCAAATTCCTGTAATATATATTCATCGAGGCTGCTGCTCGCCATAATGCGTACCTGGTTCATCCTCGCATCATCAAGAGCCCTTCGTACCTGCCTGCTTAAACCGGCAAGATCACCGCTGTCAAGGCGCACCCCTTTGACGACTATGGAATTGGCTGCATCTTGAGAAGCCATATCAATGACCTGTCTTACGCCCTTCATGGTATCATAGGTATCAACCAAAAGGATGACATTATCAGGGTGACTGGCAGCATACCGTGAGAAAGCTTCTTGTTCCTGCTCATGAGCCATAACATAGGAATGGGCCATGGTCCCATACATTGGTATACCGAATTGCATACCGGCTAAAACGGTGGCAGTGCCGTCAAATCCTGCAAGATATGCGGCACGGGCGGCCAGAAGTCCTGCCTCGGAGCCATGTGCCCTTCTCAGTCCAAAATCGATTAGCAACTTGTTGGGTGCAGCCAACCGCATGCGAAGAGCTTTGGAAGCCACCATGGTCTGAAACTGCATAATATTGATTACCCTGGTTTCCACCAGCTGGGCAATGGGGAGAGGAGCGGTAATGCGTATGAGTGGTTCATCGGCAAAGATGAGGGTGCCTTCAGGGACGCCATCAACATCCCCGTTATAACGAACATCTTGAAGATATCTCAAAAAAGATGCATTAAAAAGCCTGGTGGAATGAAGATACCCTATTTCCTCCCGGGTAAACCTCAGATCTTGCAAATACTCCACCACCTGCTGGAGACCGGCGGCCACGAGAAAATTCCGGTTTTCCGGGAGTCGTCGGACAAAAAATTCAAAAACAGCAGTTTCCGTCATGCCATGATCCAGATAGGCCTGCATCATGGTCAGTTGATACAGATCGGTTAATAGAGGGGAGATAGTGGACATCAGACAAGTTCCTCCAATTGTGCAACCTGGGCGCCTAGTTCTCTCATGGACAGGATTGCCCTTGAACCGTCTTCGGGGGCGAGATTAACCGCCTTCATGGCATCGAGCAGCAAAACCACTTGAAATTGAAGCGCCAAAGCGTCCTTGACCGTAGCCAACACACAGTACTCGGTCGCAAGACCACCTATGAAAAGGCGCTGTATCCCGTGTTCCTGCAAAAAAACAACCAGATCTGTCTTGTCAAATCCAGAGTAGGCATCCGCCTCTCTCTTGCTGGCTTTGGAGACGATATGCACAGAACATGGGAAATCAAGCGATGCGTGAAAAGCTGCCCCTTTACTGCCCGCCACACAATGTTGAGGCCAGGTTCCCCCCTGAGCGGCAAAGGAACAGTGATTCTCAGGGTGCCAATCTCTAGTGGCTATGATCGGCAATTGTCTCTTTTCAAAAAATCTGATATAGGCGTTAATGGTTGGAATAATGGCATTGGAACCGTCCACGGCCAGGTTGCCCTGCTCAAAAAAATCATTTTGCAGGTCAACGCAAAGTAGTGCGTCCTGTCTGCCTATCTCGATTACCATGTTTCCTCCTGTTTCCCATTGAGTTGCAGAATGCGTCCCACTTCCCACTTTTTCCAAGAAAGCATTTCGCTGATCAAGGCGGCATGCCATGCAGTTGAAACCAACTCCCGCAAGGAGCCTGCAAAGAGAACTCCGTGTTAAAAACTCATAAACTGAAGGGCCCACTGTTAGGCGTTGACCCAAAACTGCTTGCCAAGCCCAGATTATCAGTCAGCCCATTGCTCGCCCGATTTTTTCATCAGCTTAGGTGGTGCCAGGTTGGGGTGTTTTGGGTATCTCAGTATACGTGGGTATATGGGGGACCATAATACGGCCAAAGATGGTACCAGATGGGGTGACCTTTCGTGTCCTCTTTGTCATAACTTGAGACCGCTTACGGGCACCATATACATCTGCTTTTGTTATTTTTAAATAAAACAAAATATTAATGAGATATCCTGGCTCATCCAGATATTTCATCAACAGTGAATGCAAAAGGCCATTAATGTTGTAAAGATTAATGATTCCGGAAGGATAACCTTACCAACATAAATGGCCAATGAAGACAAACTGTACACAACTCAAAGAAGATTTTCAAGCTCTTGCTAGACAGCAAAGAGGAGCAGATTTCCATGCAGGAGAAATCACTTCTGATGGCGTTTTTAGCTGCTACGAAAAAGTGAAAAACAAACGTCCAAAGCCCAGATTTTTCATCAGCTCAGGTGGTGCCAGGTTGGGGAGTTTTGGGTACCTCAGTATACTTGGGTATTTGGGGAAGCGCAATACTGCCGAAGATGGTACCGCCTGGGCTGAGCTTTGGCGAACAATTTGTCGAAGCCAGAAATATATGCCTGTTCGAAGATGGGTTTGGTGAGGAGTTACGAGAGAATAACCAGACAGGCCGCCTACACAGGTGGTCACCAACCACATATTATTTGCCTCGATCTAAGGCGTTGCTTAAAATGGTACATCATCGCCCATGGTCGATGGACCAGAGTATGATGGGCCTGGATCACCGTAGTCGCCGCTGCCAAAGCCACCGCCCGAATTGGCGCCTTTGGGGGTGAGCATTTTCATTTCCTTGGCCACGATCTCTGTGGTATACCGGTCATTACCATTCTGGTCCTGCCATTTCCTGGTTTGCAGACGACCTTCGATGTAAACGCGGGACCCTTTGGAGAGGTATTCTCCGCAGATTTCGGCCAGCCTCTGCCAGGCAACAATGCGGTGCCATTCTGTCTGCTCCTGCATCTCGCCATCCTGACCTTTCCATCTTTCCGTGGTAGCGATTCGAAACGTTGCAACAGGTGTACCATTCTGGGTATATCGCATTTCAGGATCAGCACCAAGGTTACCTATTAAAATTGCTTTATTGATCATTGCTCATATCCTCTGCTTTTTTCTTGTACCAAAAACCGTGCGTGCGCGGCAGGCCTGTCAGCTTAACGTAACGCTCTTTTTCTTGTTCCACAATGAGGTGTTGTATAAAACCAAGTTTTCAACTGCTACGAACTCAGGCTGTACACACAGCCGCATATTATACTGTGATACCATGAAAAATCCACCATTATCATGACCGCCTCAAGCCGACGGTTCAGTCCGGTATGGCTGGAATGCTACCTTGTTTCTCAGACCTGCACCCAGAGACATTCTGCCAGATATCATCTTTTTCCATTTCAAAAAGGTCGCCGGGTGATACATGTTCTCTTCTCTTGCGGCAACACGGATGTTTCGCAGTACCAGACCCCTCTATATATATCCGGCTGCTTTGGGTAAGCCGAGGTAATAATTCCCTTCTTGTCTGCGTCCATGTTTAAGGCAACCTGTACCGTAGAGAGTGCATTTACGCACCAGTTCCTTAACGGTGAGCGACTGTTGCTCTGTAGAGAGCAAACCAGTTTTTAAAAGATCCAGCAGGGCCTCAATACGATAGACGTCCATCCCCACACGATATTGAAAAGAGAGCTGATCTTCCCTTCCGCCATCCTTGCAAATGAGTTGCTCGGGGACAAGAAGAAACTCTTCGTGCGCAGCAATGCGAAGCCAAAGATCGTAATCCTCACAACAGGGGAGACAGGTATTAAACAGTCCAAAACGGGTAAAGGCCTCCCGTTTCATCATGACCGTCGACATACCAACCATGCACATTCTCAGGCTGGCGTTAAAAATATTGCCGTGAGGAGGGTCGTGTTTTTTCTTCTGATTCACCCGAACTCCCTTTCGATACCATATTTCCCGGGTATGGGATACCAAAAACCGTTGCTGAGTAGCCATGGCCGCATACTGTTTGGCAAGCTTTTCCGGTTGCCACCAATCATCGGAGTCCAGAAAACAAAGATAGGGAAAACGGGCCAGACAGATCCCCCTATTTCTTGCCGCCGCAACACCAGCATGCGCCTGCGTACACACATGAACAGGGAAAGAGCTTTCCCTGGCAAGCTGTCGAATAATCTCCTGGGAATTATCTGTTGAGCCATCATCGACGAGTATAAGTTCGCCTGGTTGCAGGGACTGTGCCTGTATGGAACGAACGGATCGTACCAGGAAATCAGCACGGTTGTAGGTTGGAAGAATAACGGAAATCAAAGGTGAAATAATCAAAAAGTGGTGTGAGATACATACATCAGCAGGATTTTAACAAAGAAAAATTATTTCCTTTTGGCGGATTTATCCGCTCTGTAGTATAATTGTGAATCGATTTTAAGGACCAAGACAGACAAGACTCTCTCCTCATGCCTTATGCAGGCGCATGGCCTATATGTACACAGACATTCTAATCAATGCAACACCATATGAAAACCGGGTAGCGCTTGTTGACAACGGCACCTTGGTCGAATTCCATCAGGAACGGCCTTTAGAAAGAGACCTCATTGGTAACATCTATCTCGGTCGTGTTGTCCGGGTTCTCCCAGGAATCAATGCCGCCTTTCTTGATATAGGGCTTGAGCGAACAGGTTTTCTGTATGTGGATGATGTCAACCGGGAGGCTGATAATTCCGAGGTTATGTCCGAAGAAACGGGGTTGAACAATGCGTCCGATAAGTCCTCGGGGCCTCTCTCGATTCAAGACCTGCTCAAAGAGGACCAGGCCGTCATTGTTCAAATAGCCAAGGAACCTATTGGCTCCAAAGGGGCCCGCCTGACATGCCATATTACGCTGCCTTGCCGTAACCTTGTTTATATGCCGCAAACGGACCATATTGGCATTTCCAGAAGAATAGAGGGTGAAGAAATCCGGAAACAACTCCGAGAAAAAATACGAGCGCTCCGACCTCCAGGGGCTGGGTTCATTATCAGAACTGTGGCAGAAAATATCAGCAGCGAGGAAATCGAAGCAGACATGGAGTTTTTGCTCTTGCTGTGGGACGAAATCCTATCCAGGTCGCTCAAATCAACGGCCCCCTGCCTCCTGTACCGTGACCTTGACATAATCCGCAGAACCGTCCGTGACTATTTTCATGAAGACCTCAAGCAATTAGTTGTTGATGACAGGCAGGTCTATACGGAACTCGTTCGTTACGCCAAAACCTTTGCACCCAGCCTGGAACCCAAAATTTTTTACCATGATGCCGTCAACCCACTGTTTGAAGCCTACGGTGTTGAAATAGATATCAACTCTGCCCTGGATAAAAAAGTCTGGCTACGTTCCGGCGGCTATATAATCATAGAACCGACAGAAGCCCTGACCGTCATTGATGTCAACACCGGAAGATTTGTCGGCAAAAATGATCTCGCCGAAACCATATTCAAGACCAATATGGAGGCTGTCAAAGAAATCGCATATCAGATCCACTTGCGGAACATCGGTGGTATTATCATCATTGATTTTATCGATATGGATGACGAAGAAGACCGGGAGAAATTGTATGAGGCCTTTACAAAGGCTATGCTGGACGACAAGAGCAAGGTCAACATTCTCAAGCTTTCGGAATTTGGCCTGGTCCAGATGACCAGAAAACGGCTTTCTGAAAGTTTAACCCAGTCCATGTGTGAGCCCTGCTGCTACTGCGGTGGAGACGGCCTGCTTAAATCCAGGCGGACCATCTGCTATGAAATTTTTCGCAAAATAACTAAAGATGCCCGCAAGATATCAGCACCAGGGGTGGTCATCAAAGTACACCCCAAGGTTGCAGATATGATGCGCAATGATGAGGCGAACCATATAGAGGAACTGGAAAAAATTACCGGAAAACGGTTTACCATTACCGCCGTTCCTGCTATGCATATTAAACGATACGATATTCTCTGGAAGGAATAGAGACGAGAAAGAAGTCTTTTCTGAAACCGTGCCGGATTCAGGTTCCTATCAAACATACCTCACCAACTCAATACAATGGCTAGAAGAAACAAACGAAGAACGCTTTCCGGTAGAAAAAAAAATGGATTTCTTGGTACATTTTTCCTGATACTTATTGCCCTGGCCCTTATAGCTACTACCGTTGCCGGTTACATCCTCTTTGAGACGGAAAAACCTAGCCTGCAGCTTGAAAAAGAAATAACTTTTCTTGGAAGCACTGCAAAGCTTCCCTTCAAAGCCTCGGACCAACGGAGTGGACTGCAGTCCATCACAGTCAAACTTGAGCAGGATGGCAACAGGAGTGAGCTATTTAATCGCAGTTTCCAGCGCAAAGCCTGGTTCAAACCCGCCGGCCCCCAGAATGTAGAGGAAACAGTGCTTATTGAGACTCAACGCGCGCAACTGAAAGACGGCCAGGCGGAACTGATCATAACGGTACGTGATTTTTCATTATACCATCTCTTCAAAGGTAACGAGACCATCCAACGCATCGCTGTCACCATTGACAGTGCCCCCCCCAGGGTTTCTGTTCTTCATACCCAAAATTATCTCCGCCAGGGAGGGAGCGGTATTGTCACCTATAGCCTCTCTGAAAAGGCCGTTCAACACGGTGTACAGCTGGATGATCTTTTTTTTCCCGGCTTTCCCATCACAAAAGATTCCTCACAATATATCAGCTACATCGCCCTACCCTGGGACAGCGCCGCTCCGAAAAGCACCAAAGTCATAGCCATGGATGCAGCAGGAAACGAAGGCAAAGCAACCCTGTCCATCAAGTTCAAGGCCGTTGCCAGAAAGAAAGATGAAATCAACATAAGCGACAACTTCCTCGATACGAAGCTGCCGGAGTTTCAGGAACGCTATGAGGAAATGCAGGGTACCATGGTCGAGCAATACCTGTTCGTCAATCGAGAGGTGCGTACAAGAAACGGGAATACGATTAGAGAGATCTGCTCGAATCCCGAGCCCGAACGAATGTGGCAGGATCGCTTTCTACGTATGCCAGGAGCGAACAGGGCTGGCTATGCTGACCAGCGAACATATTTCTACAAAGGCCGTGCCATAGACAAACAGACTCACCTGGGTATTGACATTGCATCTACAGCCAAAGCGCAAGTGCGAGCTGCAAACAGTGGCAGGGTCATATATACCGACTACCTCGGCATTTACGGCCACATGGTTATAATTGACCATGGTCAGGGGGTGTACAGTCTTTATTCGCACCTTAGCAATATCAGCGCCAAGACAGGGGATATGGTCGAAAAAGATACCCCTCTCGGACGAACCGGAACCAGCGGTATGGCAGGCGGCGACCACCTGCACTTTGGCATGCTCATCCACGGAATATGCGTCACCCCAAAAGAATGGTGGGATCAACACTGGATTGATGTGCACATCAAGCACTTTCTGAACACAGTGAACTGATCTCTTCAAGAGGACGTGGACGGCACCATTCACAAGGGGTATCATGTTTGCTGTCAGCCACACCTATTGGCTCAATATTCAGTGGTGTTCTGAGTGTTTCCTTGCGCTCACCTATCTAATGTGTACGAGCGCCTTTGTTGATAAAATCTGTCTACACCAACAGTCATGATACTACAAAGAGATACGTGCAGGCTCCGTGCTGTGGTGGTATGTACTGTACCTTTGCCAATCGACTCTCTGCCCCTTAACCTCCTTTAGTTTGCATGCGTCTGCCTCGTTTCCCTTTTCTTTTGTATAGTTACATTGCAACCGAGTTACTTGCCCCTTTTTTTGCAAGTTTCATCATCTTGTATTCGGTCTTTTTTTTAGTTCGGCTCATCCCTCTACTAGAAATTGTCCTGGATCTGAGGATTGGTTTTACCGATTTTGTTCGTCTTTTTTGTTTTATTTTTCCCCATATGTTGCTGTATGTCATCCCCATGGCCAGCATGACAGGGGTTATTATTGGCTTTACCAGACTTACCAATGATCGAGAAATTCTCGCTTTGAAAGCCTGTGGAATCAGCCTACTTAAAATACTGCCGCCGGTCATCGTTATAGCGGCCGTCATCGCCGGTCTCACTGGCTTTTTCTCAATACGCTTGATACCCGCTGGTGAACAAAACATGAAGTTGCTCATGTTTCAGCTGGCCAAGGAAAAAATCGATAAAGGTCTGAAAGAAAAAACCTTTACCGAAGCTCTTGGAGACTTGGTCGTCTATGTGGATCGCATCGACGATCAGGATACCTGGCATGGTGTGTTTGTCTCTGATATGCGTGATCGAGACCAACCTATTATAACCGTTGCCCGTGCAGGGCACATGAAAGCCAATGTCGGGAAGATGATGGTGACCATTGTCCTAGAAAACGGTACCCTGCATAATACTGAAGGGGTGGACAACCAGGTGATCCATTTTGAAAAATATCAACTCTTGATCCCTTTGCATCCTCCTGAAACCGTTGATGGCGAAAGGATAGATCAGCTCAGTCGCGGAGCATTGACGCAGCAACAGCTCCTTGAGATGGCGAATCGGTTTGGACCAACAACCAGAAGAGGTATCGTCTTTCTGACAGAGTACTGGGACAGATACGTCCTGCCTGTGGGCTGCTTTCTTCTCAGCCTGCTGGGGCTTCCTCTTGGGTTGCAGGCCGGCCCTGGAAAAAAGGCTGTCGGGATACCTATAGGATTGGGTTTTTTCGTCGGCTATTACATTCTTTTCACCGCCTGCACGGTCATGGTCGAAGACCTGGTGCTTCCCGTGATTCCTGGTATGTGGTTGGTCAATATAATTTTTGCGTTTTGTACCTTATACATTTTTTACCGGGTAGAACGAGAACAGCCCCTGCTTCCTGACAAAGCACACAATGCGCTGACAAAATTCTTCAAGATGACCATCACCCCGATGGTAAAGAGCATGCAAAGACTTGCGCAGCACATACTCCGCCCGACCTACTCTGACAAAAAGGATGAGATGGACATGGCGGAGCCCCTGATTCAGGCAGACGCAATAAGTAGAGAGTACCACCTGCCTCAGTGTGAAAAGTATAATGACAAGAATTGCACCATGGCATTCATTAATATTGAATTAGCCGAAAGGGGGGGGTTCACCCCCTGCCAATACTGTAAGACATTGCTGAAAAACCAGGACAACAGGGTCCCATGAAATACTGCCTAAAAGTGGCCCTGAGCGGACTCTTACTCTTTTTCATTGCCTCTCAGATAGATATCCGGACAGCGATGAACGCAGCTCAAGGTATATCTGCACCTACGGTGATAGGAGTTATCTTGCTGCAACTGGCCGCAGCCTGCATAGCCGCGTATCGGTGGTCCCGTATTATGGAGGTTCTGGGATGTGAACAACCCCTGTCTTTTTATGTAATGAGCTATTTCAAAGGTTTTTTTTTCAATCAGGGCCTGCCCACAAGTATAGGTGGAGACGGTTTGCGCATATTGGATTGCAGTAGAGTGCTGAAAAACCGGGACGATGCTTTTTACGGTGTTTTTCTCGATCGTATTATTGGCTTGTGCGGCCTATTAATCCTCAACCTTTTGGCGATGATATGCAATTTCAACCTCCTCCCGGTGCGAACTGCGACCTTTATTCTTTGCCTGACAACAGCCCTACTCACTGTTTTTGTCGGGCTTTACTTTGCTCCCGATATGAAAGTATTCTCCAGAATTGCTCTTCTGCACTACCTGCACCGGCTTTCTGCACAATTTAAAAAAGTTTTTTCATCAGGTGAAGCGATTTATACACAAATATGTCTTAGTATGCTCATCCACTCCTGTGCCCTGCTCTCGTTTTTCCTACTGGGGAGAGGATTAGGCCTGACTTTTGGGTTCCCCGTGTATCTGAGCCTGGTGCCGCCGGTTATTTTATTGACCATCTTACCGTTTTCCCTGGCTGGTTGGGGGATTCGAGAAGGAGCCATGGTTGGGTTATTTCTGCTGGTGGGCGCTGACCAGGCCACCGTCTTATCCTTTTCCATCCTCTATGGTCTTCTCACCTTGCTTGCCTCCTTTCCAGGGCTGGGCATTTTTATCATTCAGAAACAGCGGATGTCCCCCCTCTCAAGTAGCCTTTTAAGAGACGAAGCCAATGACTGTTGACACCATGCGGGCAATCGACCGATGGCTCGGAATTCCGCTGACCTTCTTGCTGACACTCCTGCACAGATTCTGGAGCATGTTCAACCAGACGACAATTCCTCCTTGCAGAAACATATTATTCATAGAACTTTCCGAAATGGGCTCCACCATCCTTGCCAACCCTGCGATGGAAAAAGTACGAAAGCGTCCCGACACCCAACTCTTTTTTGCTATATTTGCCAAGAACAAGGCCAGCCTTCTGCTTTTGAACACTGTGCAAGAAGAACGAATATTCACCCTGCGGGAGGAGAATATATGGACGCTGCTCATAGATACCGTCCGTTTCCTGCTCTGGACGCGGCGACAACACATTGATACCGTCATTGATCTGGAGCTTTTTTCCCGCTTTACCGCCTTGCTCACAGGCCTTTCAGGTGCTCGGACCAGGGTTGGTTTTCACCCATTTCACAATGAAGGACTGTATCGGGGCAAACTGCTCTCGCACCAAGTGGCCTACAATCCCCATATACATATCGCAAAAAATTATCTCGCTCTTGTATATGCTCTTGATGCCAAAGAGCAGGAAGTGCCCTTTTCTAAGATACACATACCCGACCATGAACTGCGCTTGCCCAAAATTTTGATCACCCAAAAACAAAGAGAACAAATACAAGCAGTTATCCATGCGTATTATCAGGAATACGATCCTGCCAGGCACAAAACTGTTCTGATCAATCCCAATGCAAGCGAACTTCTCCCGCAAAGGCGTTGGATGCCCGAACGGTACCAGGAACTTGCCCAAAAAATACTGGAAACAGATGAGGACGTTATAATCCTGGTAACCGGGGCACCGACAGAGAGGGAAGAGGCCGAGGAACTCTGCAGGCAGGTAGGCTGCAAAAGATGCATAAACTTCGCTGGCGCCATCCCTCTGATCCAGTTGCCGGTCCTCTATGCAATGGCAGTCCTGATGGTCACCAATGATTCTGGTCCCGGTCATTTTTCGGCCATAACCGAGTTACCGACCTTTGTCCTCTTTGGTCCAGAAACGCCTGCACTCTACGGTTCATTGGGCAATGCAACTTCAATTTATGCCGGGCTCGCCTGTTCTCCCTGTGTCAACGCGGCTAACCACCGTAAAACCCCCTGTACAGACAACAAGTGTCTGCAGGCCATTACTGTAGCAGAAGTTTTTAGGCATATACAAGGGCACCTTGTACAGAAGTAACCCGCATCAGGAGGAACAAATTCGTCTCGTCTACAAAAAAGAGAAAAACTACTGTATATCATCTCAAGGAGCAGTTTGAAATGACGGCATATCGTTCTCCCAAGGCCATCTCAGGCCCCACGACTTTCAGCAGTCTTTGGTCCTACTGAGACCCAAGTCTACGGTGCTGCAAACAACAACCGAATCGGACCCCGCCTGTACGGACCCTTGGTGCACATTTTAGAGGAATTATCCCTCGACCTTTTTCAATATAACTATTTGTTTTATATTATATTGTACAATTAAGGCAGAAGGCCACCGGGTTATTCGGTTGCAACCTGTGTAGCTTTTTTATTCAGAGGAAGCTCCGGCTTCAGCCAGATGGAGAGTAATTCTCCGGTAATAAAAACGAAACCTCCTGCCCAGATAATATCACTGAGAAAGTGGGCTCCTTGATAGATACGAGCATACCCGACCAGCCCCCCCCACCCAATGGATGCAGCAAAAACAAAACTTTCCAACTTGCCGTTTCCTCGTTTTCGTATCAGAAACCAAGGGCCAAGGGTTGCGAAGGCTATAGATGCATGGCCGGAGGGAAAAGAAGAGTTGGTCTCCGTCGGACCGGGTTGCCAAAACTGGTGATACGCATACCTGCCGTTGAATTCGGTAATCTCACGAGGACGTGGTCGGCCAAGATTTTCCTTGAAAACAATATTCACCAAAAGCCAGGGGCAAAGGATCAACAAAAGCAACATAAATATTGCTGCTTTTCGATAGCGGCGTAAAGCCCGGAATTTCACCCCCAGCATAATGACAAAAAGGGCGACAGTGCCGAAGAGAAGAGATGGTATGGGTGCAAGGTTATAGATGATACACCAGATATCCTCGGTGACCCCAGGACCAGGCCAACGTTGCCCAGGGGTGTAAAACAAGGAGGTGACATACCTGTCTGCATTGGTCAGCCAGATAACCAGGGTTGCACCAATCAAAACAAGACAGACAAGAAACAAACGGTTAAGATGATCCAATGATACACTCCTTGGAGAAAAGAAAACAGTTATGGGAGGGCAGTCAAAGCTCTAACACGGACACCTGCTTTCAGAGTCCTGGATACCTGCTGGGTAAAACCCAGCAGCATAGCAAAATAATTTTTTTCCCAGATTAAGGCGGAGCAAACCGTGGAGACGTACGAACAGGTAACCGCTACCCACAAGCCCTGCACCGGACATCACTGATATGTTGCCCCTATTGAGATTTAGGCCGGAGTTCATGAACAGAGAAAACACAAAAAGCCTCTTGTATACAAGTCTGGCGATTATCATTGGCTGCGCTTTGGTTCGCTGCCTCATTGGTACCCAGTTCCTCCTTGCTCCAGATGAAGCCAACTACTGGCAATGGAGCAGGTATCCGGCGCTTGGATACCATGACCATCCTCCCATGATCGCCTGGAGCATTTGGCTCTCAACCAGAGCTTTAGGCCACAGTGAGCTTGCTGTGCGCCTGCCTGCCATATTGGGCGGAATGCTATTCTCGCTCTACACTGTCCTGCTCACAGCCCACTGGACCGGCTGGAAAAATGGTCCAGCCGGAGCACTTCTGACCCAGGTCATCCTTTTGTATACCGGGTCGGCACTGCTTGCCACTCCAGACAGCCTCCTTCTTCCCTGCTGGGCAGCAGCCTGTTACCACGCATCTTTAGCGCTGTCCGGTGGCCGATACAGAACCCACTGGATACTAACCGGCACCTGGTTTGGTCTTGGCATGCTTTCCAAATACACCATGCTCCTTTTTCTTCCCTGCCTTTTTTTCTGCATGTTGTCCCGGAAAAAATTCCGTCATGCCCTGACAGGTCCCTGGCCATGGCTGGGACTGGTTATGAGCAGTCTGCTCTTCTCACCGGTCATTCTATGGAACCTGCACAATGAATGGACAACCTTTCGACATGTTCTCTACCAGGGTGGTATAGACCATGGGTGGCACTTCTCCATTCGTTATCTTGGCAACTTTTTCGGGGCTCAGGCGACATTACTGTCTCCCTTTCTGCTCCTGTTCATTCTTTTCCTGTGGCTCTATCCCCCGGCGACCAGAGACTTGGACAAGGATGCACGTACTTTTTTGATCTGGATGTCTTTGCCTGGATTTGTCCTCTTTTTCCTCCTCGCTTTTCATGTCCGCATATACGGCAACTGGCCGGCTCCGATATTTACCACCGGCCTGGTGCTTTTTCTTGCCGTTTTTAGTCCAGAACGTGAAAAACAAGGATCCAAGTGGCCATGGAGGCTTTCTCTATACGGGGCAATCTGCACCACCCTCCCGGTTCTCATCCAGGTCACCTACCCCCTGCTTCCTCTTCCCCTGGATCTGGACCGTACGGCTAAGGAAACAACTGGCTGGGATCAACTTGGAGTGATGGTTTATGAGAAACAGAGGACCATGAAACGACCAGAATTGACGTTCCTATTCGGACTACGCTACCAGTATGCCAGTGAGCTGGCCTTTTACACTCCGGGCCATCCCCGAACGGTTTCCATCAACCGGTGGACACGTCCCAATGTTTATGATTTCTGGGTCAATGATGCCATGCTGCAAGGACAGGACGGGATTGGAGTTTTTCAATATCGCCCCATGGCCGACCTGGTCGCAACCCTGTTTCATTATACTGACCCCATAGAAGAAATAACCCTAACTCGTTATTCCCCCTGGTTCGGTACACAGCCGGTGCAGAAGCTCTACCTCATCACAGGATATGGCTTCAAGGGAGGTCAACGCTGGTTGCCCAGGGACAATCGAGATATTCGCTCCACCAAAAAGAGTACAGAGAGTAAGTAATAGTACTGCACAAAGTGTTTATGCGTCAATACAACACTTGCACCTAGAAGGTCTCAGGTTCCCATGCATCACCCTTACCGCAGGTGTTCCAGGCTCTTCTTACAGTCGCTCATAAAAAAACAAGGTATGAGGGGACCTTCGATAGCACAAACTCCATGGGGTGCTGTAGATGCTGTCGAGGCAACCACCCTATAAAAATGCTGACCTCTTTTTGGTTTCACAGTATACTGTTCCCCCAAGGTGGGTCAGGCAACACCAGTCGCCTGTACCCATACACGTATACCTGAGCACGGTAATAATATGTATATTGCTCTAGCTGCACAGATGAGGGAGTTGGATCGACTTGCCATAGAAACACTTGGCATTCCAGGCATGGTTCTCATGGAGAATGCCGGCAGAGGGACCATTACATACATGGTTGAGACCTTCGGCCCGCCGCAAGGGAAGCATGTCGCGATTTTTGTCGGCCCAGGAAACAATGGGGGAGATGGCCTTGTCATCGCACGGACCCTGATTAATCACGGGGCCTTGCCCCTGCTCTACCTGCTCGTACCGCCAACGAAGCTGACAGGAGATGCGCGAGCCAATTATGCAATCATAGCCAAAATGGGGCTGCCCTATACGGTACTGACCTCGTATGAAGAGGTCCAATCCGCGTACAACAGCATCCTTCGTTATCACAGAAAAAAACCGATCTATGCCCTTGTGGATGCCCTTTTCGGGATTGGCTTGGTCCGCGAACTGGAGGGGCATTTCCTTGATGCCGTTGACTGTATCAACGCACTGAGACAGCAGGAGCAGATCCCCATTGTTGCTGTTGACATTCCTTCCGGAATTCACAGCGATAGCGGTCAAATCTGTGGTGGGGCAGTGCAGGCTGATATGACCATAACCTACGGGCTCCCCAAGCCTGCTCATTATCACAACGGTGGTGCAGGCATCGGTACTCTAGGTGTCGTTGACATTGGCATCCCAAAACAGCTTTATCCAAAAGTAAATCTGAGAGGACAGACCCTGTCCCTGAAGCACATCCCTGCCCTTGCCGACAAGCGGATAACTGCACACAAAGGCACCAATGGGCACCTGGCTATCCTGGCAGGATCTGCTGGAAAAACCGGCGCAGCCATTCTTTGTGCCACCAGTGCTTTACACTGCGGCGCTGGCTTGGTTTCACTCGCCGTACCCGCCGACCTGAATGTTATTTTCGAGATGTCCCTGCCAGAGGCCATGACGGTGCCCCTGAAGCATTCCCGTTCCAGGCTAAGCAACAACGATTTAGACGCCATTGCGGCATTCTGTGCAGATAAAGAAGGTGTCGTTATCGGACCTGGACTGGGCACGAGTTCCGAAACCATAGATCTGGTACTCGATTTATACAGCTCACTGACAATTCCCATGGTCGTTGACGCCGATGCCCTCAACATTCTCGCCATGCGGCAGGACATACTTGATCAGCCCGGGGGACCGCGTATTCTCACACCACATCCAGGTGAGATGGCTCGACTTTGCGGGAAAACCATTGAAGAGGTGCAGAAAGACCGGCTTGAGTGCGCTCTCTGGAAAAATAAAACCCCTGGCAACCATGAAGTAATCACCATACTCAAAGGGGCAGGCAGCGTGTTGGCCTCCTCTACCGGGTCTTGGGCGATAAACACTTCAGGAAACCCCGGCATGGCCACAGGCGGGATGGGAGATGTGCTTGCCGGTGTTATCGGCAGCCTGCTTGTTCAGGGGTACAGCCCATGGGATGCAGCCTGCCTGGGAACCTTTCTCCATGGATATACTGCCGACCGCCTGGCAGATGTACAGCCTTACGGGTACCTGGCGACCGATGTCGCTCGACAGATACCTCTGAGTATTGCGGAATTATCCCGGAATTTATATGTATAATTCTAGAAAATTACCTATACAATATAAAAATAATAGTTTTAAACATCAAGGATATACAGCATATTCATTGAAAGGCACTCCCCAGTCCACAGTGTTCCAGATGTAGAGTGGAATACTACTACGGGAATTTTTAACCCTACAAAGAGGGGATGCTATGAGGCAATACATAACGACGAAAAAGGTAGAAAGATGCTGACAGCAAAAGATATCATGTCCACAGAAATAATGGTCATCAATGAGTCTGATTCCATCCGGGAACTGGCGACTATTCTCCTGACCAATAAAATTAATGGTCTGCCGGTGGTGGACGAAGCAGATAATGTAGTGGGAATTGTAACGGAAAGCGACCTAATATTCCAAAATAAAAAAGTGCATATCCCTACTACTGTCGCTATTCTCGATGCCTTCTTGTTTCTGGAGAGTCCAGATAAGATGGAACAGGAGTTAAAAAAAATAACAGGTTCAAAAGTCAGTGATATCTGCTCATATGACTTGGTCAGCGTAACCCCTGATACCTCGCTGGAAGATATCGCGACTCTAATGACAGAAAAAAAGATACATACCATACCGGTCATCCAAGACGGTATTCTGCAAGGAATTATCGGTAATACTGATATTATTAAGACAATCGCCCATGGTGAATAGTCAACGCCTGGTTACCCCTGCCCTTTCCGCTCTCTCTTGACTGTGGAGAGAGAGGATGGATCCTCAAGGATTTCATTGGCCTCAGCACTATAAAATGCCCAGCAGTTTCGTCCGTTTCTCTTGGCCTGATACATGGCGACATCAGCATGGCGCAACATAGATGCTGCATCATGACAGTCATCAGGATAAACGGAAATACCTATACTTGCCCCTATACAGCAAATATGGCCATCTACCTCAATGGGCTCGTTGAGCAAATCAATGGCTTTTTGAGCCACATAGCTGGCTCCTTCCACCGTATTCGTCGATTCCAGCAAGATGACGAATTCGTCTCCCCCCAATCGACAAACCGAATCTGAGGAACGCAGTGTCGTACGTAGGCTCTCCGCTGCCTGAACCAAAACCCTATCACCGACACCATGCCCATAGGTATCGTTAATGGGTTTAAATCGATCCAGATCAATAAAGAGCAGGCATAAAATTCTTTTTTGCCGCTGGGCAAGGGAAACGGCCTGGGGTAAACGTTTTCTCAAATAGTTTCTATTGGGGAGTTTCGTCAGGGTATCATGGTTTGCCATGTAGCGAATAAGTTCCGCCGCTTCCAAACGTTCTGTAATATCTTCATAAACAAGCACCCCGCCTGCTAAAAAATTGGCCTGAATGATAGGGGTGGAACGAAAATCAGCTGGGAACATGCTTTGATCCTTTCGAAGTAAACGAACTTCTTTAAAATACGTGGTATCCTGAACAGAACTGTCCTTAAAAAAAGGGCAACATTCCATGGCAAGGATGTCTTCCCCAGGAGGTGAAAGTTGGAAAATTTTTTCATACGGACTGCCCAGAACCTCTTCCTGCTTATATCCCAGCATTTTCAATCCAGCCGGATTCATGTAACTGATTTCGCCGCAAGCATTTACACCACATATACCATTGGCCGCCGCATCCAAAATCATTTCATAATTTTTAGACAGCAATTCGAGTTTCAGCTTAGCCCTGTGTGAGCCCAGTATGTATCGGATACGATTTTTTAACACCGGCCAGCGAATTGGCTTTTTAATATAATCAACAGCACCCGCATTGAAAGAACGATCCACATTATCTTCATCATCCAGGGCAGTAACCATTAACACGGGTGGCGGGTTGATTAAAGAAGTACTGATATGTTCACAGACGTTGGGTCCGTCTATACCGGGCATGGTAATATCCAGAATAACGAGATCAAAGGAAACTTCCGCTATACGCTTCAGAGCATCATATCCATTGTCAAGTTCTTCTACCAAATACTGCTCAGCCTCCAGAAATTGCCGTAATACAACACGAATGACTTCATCATCATCAACTATTAATAGTCGCGGGGTTGCTTCTGAAAAAAATGCTTTCTTCATAGCTATAGGTTAGTTGGTGTCCATTCAAAAATAAACTTTTTTTCCAGTTTCCGTGTTATGGTTACTTTTTTCTCAGTGATTCATATATAAATTATCTCCTGTTCAAACATCTTGCGTCAAATCCTAAAAAAAGCAAAATGGAAGGCTAATCAAATTCTATCATAAACATCTTGAGGATATAAAACAATAATGAAAAAAAAATGATATAGAGACAATTTCTTTAAAAAAATCATCAAAGCTCAGCCCAAGCGACTCCATCTTCGACAGTCTTTTTACAGCAAAGAGAAGTACTATATTGCACTGCCCAAAACTATGAATTTGGTACCGCCTAAGCTAAGCTTTCGTGAACAGTTTGTCGAAATGCAAGCCGGCTCACGGGTATTATATCCATCTTTTTTTGTATATTTTTTCTAAAACAAGATTCGAGGTAGAACGGCTAGTTAGCCGACCGTCCCCTCACAGATCCCGGCGTGCGGTTTTCTCGCACAGGTCTCCTCTGTATTATTCGCTTCGTACAAAAGCCATTCAGCTTTCTTTGCTATTCGTGGCAGTAAGGTGGAATGGTCAAGTAAAAGTAGACAATTTTTTCATGCGACCATTTTCAGTTTAATCCACTTGTTCAAAAAATTTTTTTGGGAGTACTTTTCCAAGAAAGAGGTGACGTCTGAAGCTATTGTAATACATTTCAACATAATCAATTATATTAACCTTGGCTTGTTCTCTGGTTTTATATAATGTAGAATGAACTCGTTCCTTTTTTAACAAAGAAAAAAACATTCAGCCACAGCATTTTCTCAACAATTACTCTTACGACTCATACTCCCTCTTAATCCGTTCCCTGCAATATAGGATGTAGAGTCATTGCTGCAATATTGACTGCCGAGATCTGAATAAAAATCAATCCTTTTGCTGGTTTCTTTTTCCAAATAGCCATTCGGGTTGCCCTGATTACAAGGTGCCGGTTAACCCGTTCATTCATAGACCAGCCGACAATTTCCCGGTTAAAAAAATCTATAACTGCGTATTCCAGTGATTCCAGAGAAATCCGGCCGCCCAGTCCAGGGGATTCCGGCCAGGCCGTCGGAGCGTAGCGACGCCATCATTTCCTTCTTGCTCTGAGGGCAATTTTTACGTCAAGTTCTCTTTTCTGAGCGGTGTGGATTAAGCGGTCGAGAATGGCGTCGGCCAGTCAGCAGACCGTGGCTATGCAAATTCCTCGGTTGCACCTATTTCCATATGTATGGTCAGTCCAAGGTCAGACCTCCTGACCTCGACAATTTAAGCCATCCTCTGCTTGCCGTTGTAATTTCTTAATTTTCTGTACAAACATCGAAAAAGTCACCCGCATGAATAAAATAGGATTTACCAAGGGCAAAGATTCCGATATGCTACCGTAAACA
>PDWJ01002266.1_pt1 | contig 20998 bp, 15 predicted proteins | sample 1430881 | NCBI WGS metagenome assembly PDWJ01 (sample SAMN01162460, study PRJNA174530) | Oral metagenome, whole genome shotgun sequencing project. | biome: Marine environment; feature: Marine mammal; material: Swab sample of the gingival sulcus; isolation source: swab sample of gingival sulcus... | reverse complement strand
CGTTTAAGCATGAATTACCTCTTTGGTTAAAGCAATAATTTTTTTTGCCGATTGAATAAGAAAGCCACTATTGTCTTGCTTGTCATTCACTTGCATAACAGGGTCATATATGGACGTTTGTCCATAATATAGCGAGACATATCTGGACAGAAGTCCAGATAACACAATAATAAGCGACAAGCACGGTTTTCCCGACTTCTAAATGACTGCGTTTGAGTCTACAACAGCCCTCTATATATAGCAGTATATTATAATGTATAGTAGACAGTCAACATGAAAATCATGAAAACGAAGAAATTGTCGTTGCTCGGTGATACTGTTATTCTGCAAGTTTATCAGTGAAAATGCCTCCCTATAGGTCTTTTGAGATAATATCGGGGATCGACTTGGACACCTACACATCCCATTATACCGTTCCAGATCGGACAGAGGAAGGCAGGTATCTGGCTATAGAATTCAAGAGGCCGTTTTATATAATAGGGTCCTGCGGAAGTACAACGATGGCCGATACAGCATGTCGTATCAGTGTTCCTATTAGGAGGCGGTAAATAATGAAGACATATCCTGTCGGTCTGGTTCCAGGGCCAGTCTCGGTGCCAAGAGAGATTCGAGAGGCCTGGCTGACGGACTACGCCAGCTCCGATATTGAGGCCGAGTTTTACGATCTGTACCACGAGAATCAAGCTCTGACTCAGGAGCTGCTTGAGACGAAAAACGACGTGGTCATTTCCTCCGGCGAAGCGATGTCGATCCTCTGGGGCGGGCTCAAGAGCTCCCTGACTCCCGGGAAGGACAAGCTCCTGGCCGTTGCCTCCGGTCTCTTTGGGGAGGGTTTTGCGGATATGGCCCGCGACATAGGCTGCGAGGCGGAGGTCGTTGCGGCACCGTACAGTTCTCTGCCGAACGTGGAAGATGTCCGTGCAGCTGCGCGCCGCCTCCATCCGAATCTCGTGACCGCCGTTCACTGCGAGACACCCTGTGGCACGTTGAACCCCTACCTGAAGGAGATCGGCGAGGTTGCTCATGAGGTCGGGGCTCTCTTTCTGGTCGATTTTGTCTCCAGCGGCGGCGGAACGCCAGTGAGGGTCGACGAATGGAACATCGACATCGGCCTCCTGGGTAGTCAGAAGGCGCTTTCCCTGCCTCCATCCCTTTCTGTTTCAACGATCAGTGAACGGGCTTGGGAGGTTTTCGACGCGGTCAACTATCAAGGATATGACGCCTATCTTCCATGGCGGGAGATCCCAAAGACACCTCCCTGCCCCTATACTCACGACTGGTATGGGAACGCCGGGCTGAATACATCCCTGAAGGCTCTGATGGCTGAGGGGCTGGAAGAGGTCTATTCCCGACATGAACGGGTTGCGCGCCTCTGTCGGGAGCGAGGTCGTGAGATGGGGCTTGAGCTGTTCCCCGAGAGCGACGCTATCTCATCGCCGACCGTGACGGCTTTTTACACACCCTCTGGATGGACATGGGAAAGTTTTGACACCGCGCTTCGGAAGAGAGGCTTAGCGGTTGGGGGGAATTACTCATCCTTGGCTGGGAAGGTTTTCCGCATAGGACATATGGGCTCCCAGGCTCAGGAGGAGCTCGTCACCAGGGGGATGAAGATTATCGAAGAGGTGCTCTCCTGAGGAAATGTCCGGCAAAGGGAGTCCATCCTCATATAAAACCAAGAAGAGTATCGGAGACACATATCGAGACCTAAAGGCATGGATGAGGCCTCAAAAACGAGCCGTCCCGCATATTGGGGCGGCTTTTGTTCCGTAACCTGACGTCAGTTCTTCAACAATAGTGCCGCACTCAACGTCTCTTCAGTCAGGAGGGCCTCTTTTCGGGCTCAGACCGATCTACCACCCTGATCCGACGAATGGGAACGTTAGGCAAGCTCTCCAAGACCTTCCAATCCCTTCGGGAAAGTACTCGTCCGTCCAAGATGGCCACCCGACCTTGATCGGTTTCAGACCGTATGAGCCGCCCCACAGCCTGACGGAGGTGCATCTTAGCACTGGGGAGCACGGACTGGACGAAGCTGGAGCCTCCGTCCAGATCGCGTCTGGCTCGCTGAAGTGGATCATCAGGATGGGGAAAGGGAATTCGGTCCACGATAACCTGAGTCAGGGAATCGCCCGGAATATCCACACCCTCCCGAAAGGATACGGTTCCCACCAGCACCGATGAGGGATCTTCCCGAAAGCGTCTGAGGAGTTCGGCCCTTGGTCGGTCGCCTTGGACAAGCACGGTGTACCCATCGTCGTTTTTTCGAAGGAATTCCCCCACCCGGCGGAGGAGCCTGATCGAGCTCAGGAGAACCAGACTGCTTCCCTGGTTACCCCGGCACAGTCTTCGAACCACTCGACATACCCGCTCGTCGTATCCTGAATCGGTCACGGGGAGTTTCAGGTCCACAACCAAGATCGTCATCTGCCTCTCCAGAGGGAAGGGCGAATCGAGTAAGAGTTCGGCATCAGCACACAGTCCAGTCTCCCTACTCCAAAACTCGAACCGGCGATCCACCGCCATGGTCGCTGAAACAGCCGCCACGAGGGGGGGCTCATCGCCCTGAAAAGCCCGGGGCAAAAAGTCGTCGCACCGGCTGGGCGCACTGTAGAGAGCTTCATCTTCCTTCCAATAGGTCCATCGAGGATAGTCCTCGACATCCAGACACCACCGAAGGGCTTGCGCCATCTCGTCCAATCCCCCGACCCAGGACAGATATTCGGCCCCCTTTCGAGCTACTTCTTCACCCAACGGACCCAGTTCGTCCAGATATTCCTCGAAACGCCTTCCCGTGGCAACCAGGGGAGCCACAGCTGCCAGAACCTCTCGCCCGGTTCGAAGAAGTCTCTCGGGAAACTCAAGGCACAGTCCGTTTGGGACCCCCGAGACCATCAGTCCCTCGAACAACTCTCGTATCGCCCGAAGGACTGTTCTTACTCCGTCGGCTTCTTTTTGTTGGTCATACCCAACTGCGGAGTTCCCTGCGGCGTCAAGTCCCGGTAAGGGAATCCGCCGAAGATGCCTGGTCCAGTCATCCAGCCGGACGCTCATGGCCGAGACCGATGAGGCAGCATCGGCCATGCGATGGGCCTCGTCACAGAGGATCACCTGAGCTGGAATTGGGAAGCCCCCAGCTCGCCCCAAAGCGTAGGAAAAATATAGATGATAGTTGGCCACCACCACCCGCCATTTTGCGGCACTCCGAAGCCCCTTCTGGACGAAGCACTGATCTCGGTGAGGACAGCGACTTCCCAGACATCCCCTAAAGCTCGCAGCAATTCGCTCAAGTGCAGGATGGCCCGGTGGCAGGGGAAGCTCGGACAGATCGCCTTCATCGGTCGTCACCAGCCACTCCAGAATCACCGACGACGCCTCTCCTTTGTCGTTGAACGATAACAAGCCCTCGTCGCCGAGTTCCGTGGCCTTCCGAAGACAGGCGTAGTTGTTCCGTCCCTTCAAAAGGCCAAAGGGCAGGGGGAGTCCTAAAACGTTCACGAGGGTTGGCAGATCTTTTTGGATAAGTTGCTCCTGAAGGGTGATACTGGAGGTCAACATGACCACCGTACTGCCAGTTTTCTGGGCCCAGGTCATGGCAGGAGCCAAAAGGGCAAATGTCTTCCCCACACCCGGGGGAGCTTCTGCCGCGAGAATCCGTCCAGCTCGACCATCCAGAAGATCCTTTATGGCCCGGGAGAGTTCCTCCTGCTGGGGACGATGCTCGAACCCCGGAAGCTTTGACCGGAACAAACCGTGAGGTCCGAAGAAATCGCTCATGCAATCACCGCCGTTTTCTGATACAATCTTGTCTTGTACTCGGACCATAGCTGAGAGCTCTCAGTTCAACGAGAGTGTATATTTTACACCGAGGAGGAGGTGAGTCGAGGATGCCCAACAAGCAGTCCGCAAAAAGACGGGTACGAACGTCAGAGAAGAACCGGCTGTATAACCGCTACTGGAAGAGTCGGTGCAAGACCGCCGCGAAAAGGGTGCTCCAGTCCATCGCCGACGGTGACACTGATCTGGCCGTCAAGAGGCTTGATATGGCCCAGTCGGTTCTGGACAAGGCCGTCGTCAAGGGAGTTATTCACAAGAACACCGCCGCCCGGCGTAAGTCCCGTCTGGCCGCCAAGGTCAAGATCCTGACCACGCCTCAGGCGTAAGAGCGCCGAACCTTGACACCTCACAATATGCAAGAATATCCACCGAGAGGCTGCGACCTTTGTGCGCACCCTCTCTTTTTTATGTTCACAGGGAATGAAGCACGAGCCGTTCCAAACCCGACCAGCCCTGACCGTCACCCGTACGCTCGGCCAGAGAGAGGCCGATGATCCCGGCCAAAAAGTCGGCCAGCTCCCGACGAGCATATCGTCCTGCGGCATCCCGAGCCTGTCTGGCCTGATAGGCCGTCATGGATAAGGCTTTTGCAGCTCCCGACGGAATGATCGACATGTACAGAGCAAACCGAAGGCGCTTGTGAAGCGCCGCCAAGGTGGGGATGAGCTCACCCTCGGCACGGAGCTCTACCAAGCCCTCAAGACAGATTCCTGCCCTTCGACTGCTCACCCCGTCCAACAACTTGAGCATTCCCCGACCCTGCTGGTTCACCACCAGCATCTCAACGATCCGTCGATCCACTGGCCCATCCTGAACGAACTGGCCTAGAAAATCGAGGGTAGAGAGAAGCTCCTCGGGCTCCTCCACCCAGTCAACCAGCAGAGATGCCCCGTCGCCCTTCAGATCGATCCCAGCGTTCTGAGCTTTCTGACGCAGCCAGTCGGCTCGTTTGGACGGCCAAAACGGAACAGTCTCGGCTTCCAGAACGGTACATCTGCTCAAGACCTCCCTGGGTAGGTAGGAGCGGCGTTTTCCATAGACCAATATGAACACCGAGTCAGCGTCATTACCCTCCAGAGACGGAAGAAGCTCCCTGGGAAAAGCTCCCATGGACTCGGCATCCTCTACCACCCGGACAGTCCGGGAGGCGAAGAGCCCACCGGTCATGGCGTCAGCAAACAGGTCGATCCACCGACCTCCCTCAATCCTGCCAAACAACTCGTACCCGCGGTCCCGATGGTTTTTCAGGGTATCCAAGAGAAGGCGCCGCTGAGAGGACTCAGCGGCGCTCACCACCACCAGATGGGGCATGGCTCAGGAAACCACCAGGTTTACCAACCGACCAGGAACCACGATGACCTTGACAAGAGTTTTTCCGTCCAGACGTCTGACGATACCCGGGTTTTCCAGAGCCAATCGTTCCAGATCCTTCCGGGAGATGTCTGCCGCTACTTCGAGCTTTTCCCGAAGCTTGCCGTTAATCTGGACAGGTACGGTTATAACCTGGTCCTCGGCCAGATCGGGATTGTAGGCAGGCCAGGGCTGCAGAGAGGCACAGGGCTCGTGCCCCATCCGTTCCCACAGCTCCTCGACCATATGGGGAGCATAGGGAGAGAGGCAGAGGACGAAGGGCTCCATGAGAGCCCGATAAAGTGTCTTTTCCTTAAAACATTCGTTCACAAAGACCATCATCTGAGCGATGGCCGTGTTAAAGTTCAGGGTCTCCGTGTCCTCGGAGATTTTCCGTATAGTCTTGTGAAGAAGCCGAAGAAGCTTCTCTGGAGGCTCGCCATCGACCAGAGGTCGATCCATAAGACGCCACAGTCGATCTAAAAACCGGTGAACACCGATAAGCCCCTGGGTGGACCAGGGCTTGGAGGTCTGCAGGGGCCCCATGAACATCTCATACATTCGCATGGAGTCGGCGCCATAGTCTCGGATGATCTCATCGGGGTTGATGACGTTTTTCAGGGATTTGGACATTTTGGCGACGACCCGCTCCAGAGGCGCTCCCGTCGCGATCTCGACGAACCGGTCCGGTCCGACTTCGGAGACCTCATCCATAGGCACAAGAGACGTATCGGGCCTTTGATAGGCATAGGAGGTGATCATACCCTGGTTCACCAGACACTGGAAGGGTTCGTCCGTGTTCACCAGCCCCATATCGAAAAGAACTTTATGCCAGAAGCGAGCATAAAGGAGGTGGAGTACCGCATGTTCTGCCCCTCCTACGTAGAGATCCACAGGCATCCAGTAGTCCACTTTCTCTTGATCGACCATGGCACGGTCATTGTGAGGATCCAGATACCGAAGATAATACCAGCACGAGCCAGCCCACTGGGGCATGGTGTTCGTCTCACGCTTGGCGGGACCACCACACCGAGGGCAGGAGGTGTTCACCCATTCGTCTATAGCCGCTAGAGGAGATTCCCCCGTTCCTGTAGGGGCGTAGCTTTCCACCTCTGGAAGCAGAAGAGGCAGCTGATTCTCAGGCAGGGGAACCACACCGCACTGGGGACAATGAACTAAGGGAATGGGCTCACCCCAATATCTCTGCCGAGAGAAAACCCAGTCGCGAAGCTTGTAATTTACGGCCGATGTTCCCGCTCCACGTTCCTCAAGCCAAGCGATCATGGCAGCGATAGCCTCGTCCTTGCCCATGCCGTCTAAAAACTGGGAATTGATGTGGGGGCCGTCGCCAATAAACGCCTCCTTGGTCACATCACCACCATCCAGAACGGGGATCACCGGCAAATCGAAGGCCCGAGCAAACTCCCAGTCCCGCTGATCATGGGCAGGAACGGCCATGATGGCCCCGGTACCGTAGGAAATCAGGATATAGTCGGAAATCCAGATAGGGACCCTCTGTCCGTTTACCGGATTGATCCCGTACCCACCGGTGAAGACACCGGATTTTTCCTTGCTCAGCTCGGTTCGTTCCAGATCGGATTTGAGCGAAGCCTGACGGATATAGGCCTCCACAGCTGGACGCTGCTTATCGGTGGTGATGGCCTCCACCAAAGGATGCTCCGGTGCCAAAACCATGTAGGTAGCACCAAAGAGGGTATCCGGTCTGGTGGTGTAAACCGTCAGGCCCTGGGATTGTCCCTCAACCGGGAAGGTGACATCGGCACCGGTGCTCCGGCCAATCCAGTTGCGTTGCATGGCCTTGATGGCCTCGGGCCAATCCACCGTGTCAATATCTCGAAGGAGGCGGTCAGCATAGGCAGTGATCTTAAGGATCCACTGCCGGAGGTTTTTTCGCTCCGCTGGCGTGCCGCACCGCTCACATCGCCCTTCCTTGACCTCCTCGTTGGCAAGCCCCGTCTTACAGGAGGAACACCAGTTTATGGGGGTCTCGGCTTCGTATGCCAAACCTTTCTCGAACATTTTCAGGAAGATCCACTGGGTCCATCGGTAATACTCGGGCATATGGGTGGAGACCTCTCGTCCCCAGTCGTAGGAGAAGCCCAGGGATTTGATCTGTTCACGGAACCGTTCGATATTGTCCTCAGTCGTTTCCAGAGGAGGAGTCCCGGTCTTGATGGCGTAGTTTTCAGCAGGAAGGCCGAAGGAATCGAAACCCATGGGGTGAAGCACAGCGTAGCCTTTCATCCGCAGATACCGACAGTGGATGTCCGTCGCAGTGTACCCCTCGGGGTGTCCTACGTGAAGTCCCGCCCCTGATGGGTAAGGGAACATATCCAGCACGTATCGCCGTTTTTCCCTGGGGATCGACGGATCCTCAGACACAGCAAACGTCTCATGCTCGTCCCAATACTTCTGCCACTTACTCTCAATAGATCGAAAATCGTAATCCACTAGCAGTTCCTCCTCCGCTCTCTTGAGTCACATCCTGCTGATTATACCCACAAACGGAAACAACCGCTAGGCGAGCCCAAAGCGGGACAGGGCCTCGGCCAAAGAACGAGCTCGAATCACCGTCATCTCCTTCGGCAAAGATTCCCTCTCACGGGCGCTGACTACTGCGGTTTGAAAACCGAGTCGATGTGCCTCCTTCAGCCTCTGAGCCGTTCGCCCCACTGGCCGTATCTCTCCTACAAGCCCGACTTCCCCCAGAAGGCAACAGTCCGAGGGAAGCGCCCGGTCCGAGGCCGACGACGCCAAAGCCGCCGCAAGAGCCAAATCAGCTCCGGGATCCCGAAGCTCAAGCCCCCCGGCCACGTTGGCGTAGACGTCCAAACCAGAGGATCCCAGCCCACATCGTTTCTGGAGAACAGCCAAAAGCAGATGAAGCTTGTTGACCGACAGCCCCCGTACGGTCCGCCGCGGATAGGGAAAAGCCGTGGTCGCCGCCAGGGCCTGGATCTCCGCCACGAGAGGGCGACTCCCCTCCATGATAACGGTCACGGCAACACCGGGGACAGCCTGATCGCCTCGATCCCAGTATAGACCACTGGGATTTTCCACAGGTAGCAAGCCAGTCGAAACCATTTGGAAAAGCCCCATCTCATCCACGGCTCCGTAACGGTTCTTGGTAGCTCGAAGCACCCGATAGGGCGAGCTATCCTCGCCCGAAAACAGAAGCACCGTGTCCACCATGTGCTCCAGAAGCATAGGGCCAGCGATCCGGCCTTCCTTGGTGATGTGTCCCACCAAAACCATCGGTATGGATGAGGACTTGGCTTGGTCGATACATCTTTGAGCAACCGATCGAACCTGAGATGGCGTCCCGGGCCAGCCGCCCTCATCACCCGTCTTCATAGCCTGGACACTGTCGACCACAACCAACCCATGCCCCTTTACGACCTTCAAAGCCCCATCCACGTCGTTGTGACACAGAAGCTCCAGACCGTGGGCGTCGGAATCAAGGCGGGCGGCCCGAAGAGCGATCTGTGAGGCAGATTCTTCCCCGGAGATATAGAGAACCGATATTCCTCTCCGGGCCAGGGCACCACATGCCTGCAAGAGGAGGGTGGATTTTCCGATGCCCGGCTGGCCGCCCAGAAGAACCACCCCACCCTGGACCCAACCACCGCCCAAAACCCGATCCAACTCGTCTATCCCCGAGGAGAGGCGCTCAGGAGCCTGAAGATCAAGCACGGCCTGAGGGACCATTATTGAGGGCCCAGAAATTCCGCTGCTCCGAGATGAATCCATGATCTGAACCTCAGGCTCCACCGTCCCCCATTGGTTGCACCTGGGGCACCGACCCAAAGGCGACAGACTGACGTATTGACATTCGGAACAGACGTATCGAAGATCGTTTTTTTTTGTCACGGCAAGACTCCCTCTACGCGGTCCGGCCATAACGACCGTCTATAAAAAAAGGCCGAGGAGTCCTCGGCCCGTATCTCACGGCACCATTATTGCATCGTAATAATAACCAGGGCCGGACTCGGCAAGAGACAGTATCTCGCCAGCCTCCCATCGACCATCCTTGGCACGAACCACTGTCACAACCCGAGATGCGGGACGATGAGTTACCGAACTGGCGTTGATGATCTCAGCCCCCAAAGGGATCTGAGTAGATCGAGCCATGGCCCAAGCCACCGAGTCGGGCGTCGCCTCTCCGACGAGCTCGAAAGCCTTGAACACCCACCGACAACAAGCGTATGCCTTGGCTGCTATAGGACGATCCTGAACGTGAATTCGGGTAGCATCCCAGATATCCATCTTGAGCGCCTTAGTGGTCGTATCCATCTCCAACGCCCGATCCTGATCCGCCGTCATGATGCCATCAAGTCCCACAATCCCTTGAGGATCGGGTCCTGCAGCCCATATGACAACCGACGGGCTGACGGCCCGGATTTGATGGTACAGCTCGCGAACGGCCACCTGATCCATCCAAAGGACGATGGCCTCCGCCCCGTACCCCATCATTTCCTGAGCCATCATCTTGTACGAGTCGACCCCACCGCCAGCGACCCAGAACACCTGAGCGCTCAATCGCCTGTCGCGCAGGCCCGATGCCGTTGCACGTGCGGCTTGAGATAAGGATGCGGCCAAGACATCCGACAGTAAGGCCACCTCGCTGTCCGACGGCAAAAGCACCCCATAGGCCTCGGTAACAGCCCGAGAGAGGTAGGATTTATGAAGCTGAAGGGCGAACACGCCCGCCTTGGGAATCTCGGCATCGTCCCTGAGAGATGTCTCAGCATCGTCAGCGAGGAGAAGCACTGGATCGCCAGGGCTCCATGCCTTAACAAGCTGCCGATTCGTCTCGGGCTCAGCGAAGGATATTACCGCCAGAAAACCGTCGTTTCGCCAGTCCCTTAAGCGCTTCGCAGCGTCGGTTACCGGCGGCTCCAAGCGGAAAAACACGTCATGTTCCCGAATCCCCATAACCGAGTCGTTCACCTGCCCCCTGGCAAATTCAACAGCAGGAGCCACCGAGAGGCCGGGTTCAACGTCCCACCCCTGAGAAGAGGGAATCACCGCCACAGGCCAGGTCCACCCCTCCTGAACGGATCTCGGCAGCGAATCTCCCCAAGCAGCCCCAACCGACAGGAGAACCCAAAGAATCACGGGGGAGACAATTCGGAGCATCACCGCTTGTACCCAATCACATCTCGAAGCAGGGCCTTCCGAGCCACAACGTCGTCCTCTGTCTCAACACCCTTAGGAGGAACCCCGTCAATGACCCCTACAACGCCTCGTCCCTGCTCGGTCTCAGCTATCAAAACCTGCAGAGGATTGGCCGTGGCTGCGAAAATACGACAGACTTCATGACACCCCTTGACCCTATCCAAGACGTTGATGGGAAAGCCGTTTCTCATGACGATCACAAAGGTGTGTCCCGAGGCTACCTTTTGCGCGTTCTCAACAGCCAAGGCAACAAGGTCATCAGCGTTGCCGTCTCGACGGATACGACACTCACCCGACGCCTCACAAAAGGCAATACCGAACTGAAGAGACGGGGATGATGTCACCAAAGCCTCATATAAATCCTCAATAGTTTTTATAAAATGGCTCTGCCCCAAAATGATATTACATCCCTCGGGGATGACCATATCCTCCACATGCCACGCAGACACACAAGCCATCACATACTCCTCCTCACGTTCACCAATCTGCAACTATATCACATAGATCTGCCTGAATCAGACGGCTCACCAATTCTTCAGGACCTCCATCGTCTGGAGGCGGAATCACCCAGGAGGCAACGTCCAAAACTTCTTGAGGAGCCGTAGAAACCGCAACAGCCAAGTCAACCCTCAGGAGCAATTCAAGATCGTTCTCGTTATCCCCCACAGCCACGACCGGACGATAACATCGCCCCATTTGATCAAGCCACCGATCCAGAGCGGCTCCCTTACTCACTCCAGAAGGCAAGACATCCAAAAACCCGTCTCCTGCAGCGACAATCTCGACTCGATCACCCAAAACAGACCGAAGTTCTGCTCCAACGACAACGGCTCGAGAAGGATCGGGATCGTAGAGCATCACACGAAATAAGCGACGAGATGGCAACACCGGCCCGATGAGCTCTGACACATAGGGCGCTCCGACTTGGTCGAGAAATGCCATGGTACGCCAATCCTCCGGACGACAGATGATCAGCTCATCGGCCATGAGCTGGACCTCCATTCCAGACTCCCACGCCAGCCGTAAAGCCTCCTGAGCCACAGAAGCACTCATAGGCACCTCCCACAGGGAAACGCCAGAGGCCTTCATAATTCGGCCACCATCGTAAACGATAGCAGGAAGGTCGGAGCCCACAGAGATCATATGTTGACGAGCTGAGTGGAGCATCCGCCCTGTGGCAACTGTCACATCCCAGCCAGTTCGGCGCAGGACTTCCAGAGCTTGAATAGTCCCTCGGGCTATCTGGTTCCTTTTATCGACGGCCGTTCCATCAAGATCTGTCACAAGCAAAGGCCGAAAAGGCCCCGCCTCACGGCGGGGCCTCGGGTCAGACGTCCCGACACTCACTTAGAGACGTTCATTTTCTTGAGCTGTTGGATTACATCATCGGTTAAATCAATACCGCCGTAGAAAACCTGAGCCTTGTCAAGAACAACCGTGACCTTCTTGGCCTTGGCTACGGTTCGAATCGCCAAGTTAATCTCTTTGAAGAGGGGAGCCATAAGTTTCTGCTCCTCCATGGCGGCTTCCTGCTTTTTAGTGGCGTAGATCTCGGCCTTTTTCTTGTTGTCAGATGCTTTCTCGATTGCCGACTTCGCCTCGCCCTGCTTGGATTCTAAAACAGCTTTAACCCGTTTGGTTACCTGATCAAACTTGGGGTGCTGGAACAAAATCTTCTGAGGCTCAATGACACCGACCTTCTCTTGCGCAGCAGCAATTGATGCAAAAGAGACAGCGATAAGAGCCCCTAGAACCACCAACCTGACCGATTTCATGATACCCATACAGACAGACCTCCTCAAAACGGCGACATATTTGAGGATTGATTTTATCCGTAAGAACAAAATCTGTCCACGGTAAAAATGCTTATATTTGCCATAAAAAATAAGTCATTGTCTCTGTCCTTGGGATTGATCCCGAAGAGAACAGACCATGGATTCCAAAATATCCATTCGGGGCGGGAGCTCCTCCCGAAATACCAGCGCAGGCTGAAAGGTCTTGCCCTCTTCAAAAGCTTCCACAACAGAGCTCATACTCTCCTCCAAGGCCCTTCGTACCTCATAAAAACGAGAGGTCATCTCCTCCTCGGGATCCTCCCCCAGCAACACAGAACACCGGCTCACTGCACACAGTAACCAGTCTACTCCCTCCATTACCTGGACAGACAGAGCCATAGCATCTTCGACTTTCTCCTTCTCCAGCAAGTCAGCCACGGACAAAGCCCCATGCCTCAGACGAGGCAAATACTCCTCAGCAGTGGACAGAGACTCATCGATCAGGTCTGAGATCGCCACGGAGAGAAATTCGGCGACACTACCACCGGCAAGGGCCTGAAACGCCTCTGGTTCCATATTGACCCCATCCACGGTCACCGACTGGATCACACGCCCCTGATTAATCAGGTTGGCTGAAATCTCCTCAAAAAGCCTCCGGTTATCCTGAACGTCAAGTTCCAAAACCATCCCGTCAAGCATCACCTTTTCCATAGACATTCCCCTACTTTCATCTCAAAATCAAACGGGATAACCAAAAGCTTCTCTCCGTGACACACGGCCCCAAATAACAACGGTACGACAAAGACAATCTCTCCCTGTGCGGAGGTTACGAAAAGAGAGCATCCTCCATGACGTCGATCATCATCCTGGCAGCCTTTGTCGGCGGAGTCTCGCCTCGTTCAACCAAGGCTCGAATGTCCTCCCGACGCTGGGCAATGATGGGGTTCTGGACAATCCGATGGTGGAGGAACTCCTGAACCATGGTATCCACCCACTGAAGGGCCTGGTCGCTTCGTCTTCTCTGGAAAAAGCCCGAATCCTCCATTTTTTTCCTGAACCGGAGCACTACGTCCCAGATCGTGTCAATATCCTCACCGGTCAGAGACGAGCACGTGTACGCCTGAGTCGTCCACCCCTCGGTGGCAGGACGAAGGTAGTGGAGAATCTGATTATAGTCTGCCCTGGTTATCATGGCACGCCGTTTGTTATCACCGTCGGCCTTATTCACCACGATAGCATCGGCCAACTCGATGACCCCTTTCTTGATACCCTGGAGGTCGTCGCCGGCACCGGTCAGAACCAGAACCATGAAGAAATCCACCATGGACCGGACGGTGGTCTCGCTCTGGCCGACTCCAACGGTCTCCACCAGTATGACGTCATACCCTGCGGCCTCACACAGAAGAAGGGTTTCCCGGCTCTTACGGGTAACACCGCCCAGAGTACCACTGGAGGGAGACGGCCTGATGAAGGCATTGGTCTCTCGGGCTAACTGTTCCATCCTGGTCTTGTCACCCAGGATACTGCCTCCCGATACGGTGCTGCTGGGGTCTACCGCCAGAACAGCCACCTTGTGATCCTCCCGACAGAGAGTGCAGCCCAGTGTCTCGATGAAGGTGCTCTTCCCCGCTCCCGGTACGCCGGTGATACCCACCCGAATGGCCCTGCCCGTATGGGGAAGGATACGTTGAACGAGCTCCTGTGCGGCGTCAAAGTGGCGGGGAGCGTTGCTCTCGATGAGGGTGATAGCTCGGGAGAGGATCATACGATCACCATTGAGAATCCCCGCCTCGTAGTCGTCCAGGGTCAGGTTTTTACGTGGCGGAGGTGCCTCTTTCCTGAGGGGGCCCGCTCCGTCCTTTTCCGTCACCCCGGTCATGACCCGACAGGAGAACCCCTCTCCCCCGCCTTCGGGAACCCAATCGGGCCGGTAGGTTTCGTGAGGCATTTACGGCCACTCCGCCTCGGCCAGACGCTGGTTCAGGATTTCCAGCATCTCCTTGGCGGCCGCTGGAATTATGGTCCCGGGGCCGTAGATAGCAGCAGCACCCTGCTCTCTCAAATAATCATAGTCCTGAGCGGGTATGACACCTCCGGCGATGACCATGATATCATCCCGCCCTCGTTTTTTAAGCTCCTCCACAAGCTGAGGAAGAAGGGTTTTATGTCCTGCTGCCAGAGAGCTCATACCCACGATATGAACGTCGTTATCCACCGCTTCCTGAGCCGTCTCGGCCGGAGTCTGGAACAAAGCACCGACATCCACGTCAAATCCCATATCGGCGTAGGCAGTCGCCACGACCTTGGCACCTCTATCGTGGCCATCCTGGCCCATCTTAGCCACCATGATACGGGGGCGACGCCCCTCCCTTTTCTCAAAATCAGCTGTCATTAGCCGAACTTCCTGGATGATGTCCTCATCAGCAAACTCTGAGCTATAGATTCCCGAGATGGACCGGATGATGGCCTTGTGCCGTCCACAGACAGTCTCGATAGCGTCGGAGATCTCCCCGAGGCTCGCTCGGACTCGGGCTGCGTTCACCGCAAGATCCAGCAAGTTTCCTTCGCCGGTCTCCATAGACCTGGTCAGGGCATTCAGAGCCTCTTTAACTTTCTCGGTGTCCCGCTCTGCCCGGAGCTTCTCCAGACGGCGAATCTGCGCCTGGCGGACCACGGTGTTGTCAACCTCCAGAATATCGATGGGGTCTTCCTGTTCGAGCTGGTGAAAGTTGACCCCCAGGATCTTTTCCTTGCCCGAGTCAATGTGAGCCTGACGCCTGGCGGCGGCCTCCTCAATACGCATTTTGGGTAACCCCGTGTCGATAGCCTTGGACATACCCCCCAGATCCTCGACTTCCTGGATATGGCCCCAGGCCCGTCGGATAAGCTCGTCGGTAAGGGCCTCCACGTAGTAAGAGCCGCCCCAGGGATCGATAACCTTACAGACTGACGTCTCATCCTGAATGTAGAGCTGGGTGTTCCGGGCGATTCGGGCTGAGAAGTCGGTAGGGAGAGCTATGGCCTCGTCCAGGGCGTTGGTGTGAAGCGACTGGGTGTGTCCCAGAGCCGCCGCCATCGCCTCCACACAGGTTCGGGCAATGTTGTTGAAGGGGTCCTGAGCCGTAAGACTCCACCCCGAAGTCTGGGAGTGGGTCCGCAGAGCCATGGATTTGGTTTTTTGGGGGTTGAACTGCCTGACGATCTTGGCCCAGAGCATACGAGCGGCCCTCATTTTGGCCACCTCCATGAAGTAGTTCTTACCGATAGCCCAGAAGAAGGAGAGCCGAGGAGCAAAATTATCCACATCAAGCCCAGCATTGATGCCGGTTCGAATATACTCCAGTCCATCAGCCAGGGTGTACCCCAGCTCGATGTCCGCCGTAGCCCCAGCTTCCTGCATGTGATACCCCGAGATGCTGATACTGTTGAATTTCGGCATGAACTGAGAGGTGTATGAGAAAATATCCCCGATAATCCTCATTGACGCTGTCGGGGGGTAGATGTATGTGTTGCGAACCATGAATTCTTTGAGGATGTCGTTTTGGATGGTCCCGCTCAACTGGGCTCGGTCCACTCCCTGCTCCTCGGCCGCCAAGATGTAGAAAGCCATAACCGGGAGCACCGCCCCATTCATGGTCATGGAGACGGACATCTGTCCCAGGGGAATCCCAGAGAAGAGAATCTCCATATCCAGAATGGAGTCTACTGCCACACCGGCCTTCCCCACATCGCCTACGACACGGGGATGATCTGAATCATACCCCCTATGGGTAGCCAGGTCAAAGGCGATGGAGAGCCCTTTCTGACCAGCAGCCAAGTTCCTTCGATAGAAGGCATTGCTTTCCTCGGCCGTGGAAAACCCAGCGTACTGGCGCACCGTCCAGGGACGGGTCACGTACATGGTGGAATAGGGACCTCGAAGAAATGGCGGAATCCCTGCCATATACGGCAGATGCTGAGCCTCGTTCATGTCATCCGGCCGATAGAGAGGCTTGATGTTAATCTGTTCCATCGTTTGAGCCATGAGGGTCTCGAAGGGTTGCCCCGTGGAGGCCTCAATCTCCTTCTTCCAGCCGTCAATGTCAACAGGACATTGGGGACTGGGCCGGAAGGGAATGTCCGCAAAGTTGGGCTGTATTTTTTCTGCCATCAGAGAATTCCTCCCGCTCTCTGTAGGGACTCCAAGACCTTGAAGCAGTCCACCTTCACATGGATGAAATCGTCGACCCCAGCGTTAACGTATGAATCCTTATATTCTGGTGCTGGCGCCCCCGCGAGAAGGACGATCATCTCCGGTCGTGCGGCTTTGATGGCCTTAGCCAGAGGGGGAACTACATCAGGGTAGGTGTCGTCGGTGGAACAGATCACGGCGATCTGAGCACCCGAGTCAACTGCTGCCCGAGCAGCTTCTTCGGGGGTAGCAAAGCCATCGTTTCTCAGCACCTCAAAATGGGCAACCTCCATAAAGGCCGAGCTAAAGTCAGCCCGAGGTTTATGCTGCTTGAGAGGCCCCATGTTGGCCAAAAACACCTGAACTGGTTTACCCGCCGCCGCAGCTTCCTCTGTCCTGCGACGCAGGGCCTCGAATCGCTCGGTCCACCTGTGAGGGCTGATAGCCTCGACACCTGATTCCTGACCATCATCCAGGGCCTCTCGAACCTCCCACAGGGCCGCACCAGCATCGTAGGCCTCGATAAGCTTGGCCATCAGCTCCATGGGCTCACCCTGTCGGATCTGGGAAAGACGACCCAGGCATTGGGCCCGGGCAACCTCGTCTGTAGAGACCCTATAGGCGTCAAAGCTCTCTTTACGGGATGTATTGTCGCTTACGGCGGGAAACTCCAACGACTTCTCCGTCACGTTGGCGTACATATTGGTACCCACCGCCCGATCAGCTCGGCGGTTGAGCCTGAGGAATCGACCCTGAAGCACCTCGTCCACGGCTCTCTGAATTGATCCGGAGCGCAGAGCCTCCAAAACGCCGCCCTCGGCTTCCACGGCCTGCATAGCCTCCCAGCTCTTCTGAATCAGCTGTTCGGTCAAGGACTCTACATACCACGACCCCCCAGAGGGATCTATGGGCTGTCGGAGGTTAAATTCCTCCTGGAGGAGAATCTGGATATTTCGAGCAATACGTCGAGACTGTTCGGTCCCAGGGCGGATGGACTCGTCGAAGCGACGGATACTCATGACCGAGGCCCCCCCCACAACGCCGGAGAAGGCTTGAGTCGTCGCCCGAAGAACGTTCACATAGGGATCGTACACCGACTGCGTAAACCGAGACGTGGAGGCAAAGAGGTCGATCTTCTGGGCCACATCATCGCCGCCAAAGGCCTGCACCACCTGCGCCCAAAACATCCGAGCAGCCCGAAGTTTGGCAATTTCCATAAAGAAGTTGGCCCCCAAGGGAAAGCTGAAGCGGATCTGTGCAGCGATGGCATTCACATCAAGACCACGATCCTGAAGGGCTCTAACGTAAGCAATCCCAGTAGACATGGCATAGGCCAGCTCCTGGACGGCACTACCGCCCCCGTCGTGGTACACGTCGCCCCGAACCAAAATGGTCCGAAGCCCAGGAGCAAAGCCAGAAGCCCACCGAACCGTCTGAGCCATCTGGTCCAGCAGATTTTCCATTGAGCAGGAAAGAGCTCCTTTTTCGGCCAGCACACCGATGGGATCGGCACCTATACATCCCTGAGAGGACCTGAGAGTGTTCTCTCGCTCGGATGATCCGGCAGACAGTAAGCTCAACAGAGGAAGGGCGGATGCTCCAACAAAAGAGTGGATAGTCTGGAAGCCAAGCTTCATGTCTCCGACGAGCTTCTGAGCGTCTTCTTTCGTGGTCAGAGAGATTCCTGAAATGGCTTCCGCGCGACTAAAGGGATTTGTCCCAGTTAGAGAGGCCTCATCCAAGACAAGGTGAACTGTGTCGGCTCCTTTGTTCAACTCCCTCGTCAAAACATCGTGAGCGACGTCGGGCGAACGGTCATCACAGGGCTGAGCGATACCCCACGGTGCCCCAACATATCCCGACGGAGATGTCCCCCTGATGTAATCGGTCTGGCCTGGCAGGGAGAGCGGATGGCGCAGGTCTTTTGTGCTATCAGCGGTGTAAATGGGTTGGAGCACGATCCCCTCGTGAGTACGAGTCAAAAGTTTTTTCTCAAAAGGAGCTCCCTTAAGGGCCGTTTCGGCCTCCTGTTTCCATTCCTCATAGGATGGAGGCGTAAACTCATTAAAGGAGACTGGAGGGAACTCCCGGGGTTGTGACTGCCGCTCTTCCAGATCCATCGATCATCATACCTTCCTTACATGTGTCTGCCTAAACGACAAACGGGAGACCACCTGCACGCGGCCTCCCATCCATCTCAAATCCCAAGCCGCATTTGCCGCACGTAACACAACATCGTGAGCACCTTTCCGTGATCATGTCGAGATCTCTTGAACAACGACACGATCATCAGCAACGCATTCACTCTTATAGTAAACACGCCATGAGATCGTGTCAAGGAATCGCCGGTCCCTTACGACGTTCGATGGAGCGTATCTTCAAGCAATGCTGTTCGTTTGATATTCTGCTCTATGGTATAGTGTATGTTGTTGGAGACTATGCCCTATACGTACACTATGCTTGGTCTTATTTTACTGTGCTTCGTCTTTTGGAAATGGAGCGATGAAGATGCCCGAGTTCCCCTACAATAACGTCCATCCCTTAAACGACCTTCTTTTTGATGATCTAGCTCGAAGCGCTAAGAGCCTGATCCAATGGGCCTCCCCTCTTCTATCTCCAGCAGAGCTTGAGGCTTCCAGAGCAGCGGCGGATAACTTTATCGATGGCCCCGGCCCCGTACTTCAGGCCGAGCTTGAACGAACACGAGCGGAAAGCGCTGATATCTTCGAACTGTTTCACTACTGGGAAGGGGTTTATCTGAAGCAACGAGACCCCTTGCCGGTTAACGTAAACCCCTTCTATACCTTCGACCCCTCGGCTATCCCCAAAGAGACAGATCCCTGCCGTCTGGCAGCACGAATGGCCTTGGCCGCAGCCTCCTTTTGTATCGATCTTGATCGGGGAGAAGCACCGATTGATCGATTACGGGGAGAGCCTCTCTGTATGGCCGGATATGCCAAGCTTTTTCGGACTTCTAGGGTAGCCGCTCTCGTTCGCGATCGAGTGACCGTTGGATCTCCGGATTCTCTTGAGGGGCGATGCGCCCTTGTGCTCGTGGGTGGTTGCCCAGCTCTTCTGGAGCTCATCTCGGAAGACGGACAGCTTCGGGATGTCGATGAGGTGGCATCATGTCTGAGAACTCTTGTGAATGAGTCAAAAGAGCCCGATCCCAACCCAATAGGCCTCTTAACCTGCCTCCATCGGGATGATGCAGCCTGGGCCAGGGGGATCCTCGTACAGGAACCCGAGAACAAAAGAACACTGGCTCGTCTTGAGGGGACCTTGTTTGCTCTGTGTCTTGACGAAGCCTGCCCCCAAACACTGGAGGATATGTCCAGGCGATTTCTCTTTGATGAAGGGAAAAACCGGTGGTTTGAGAAATGCTTCCAGATTATGGTGACCGCTGACGGTCAGTGCGGGCTGAACTTCGAACATTCTGGTCGAGACGGAACCCACGTGGGACGGCTGGTCAGTGAAATGCTTGAACGATCGACATCGTTAGGGCGCGGAGTGACGGGAATGGGAAAAGCATTCCCCCTGACCTTCGTCCGTTCCGACAGCCTCGTACGCGTCCTGAATCGAGCACATGATTGCGCAAAAGCACTTCGACAGTCCTTGCAGCAAAGACCTTTCGTGCTTGACCTGTTTGGTCGAGAGGCGATAAAAACCTGCGGGCTCAGCCCCGATTCCTTTATCCAATGCGCCATGCTCGTGTCACAACGGTCACTCTGGACGCAGTGGCGCAGCGTCTATGAATCGGTACAGATACGAAGGTTTCGAGGAGGCAGGACCGAAGTAACTCGACCATTGACGCCTCAGGCAAAAAAATTCGCTGAGGCTTTTCTGGAAGGCTGTGAGGCTCAGACTTGTCTCGAGCTCCTTCGACAAGCCGGAGAAGCTCACAAAAAACGCATCTCCACCTGCCTGGCTGGAGAAGGCCCCGAGAGGCATCTGGCGATGCTTCGTCGAATCTGGCAGGATCGTGGGTGGGATCTAGGCCTTCCCCGAGAACCAGAGCTCTACCGAACTCCCGCATGGTGGCGTTTGACGAGCAACTCGGTCTCCTCCAGCACCACGGTGGGAGCCGGACTTCAACTGGCGGGATACGGCCCCGTAGAGCCCGGCGGCCTCGGCGTCCGGTACCTCACCCGTTCCGACAGACTCATTTTTCATGTAGGGTCCTGGGCCAAGGACGGCTCACTGGGAACAAACTTCGTCCAAGTTCTGGAGCAAACATTAAGAACAATGGGAAATATGTTTCTTCAAAAACGTTGATAGCTGGTCCTAATAAGGGAAAAGTTCATGGCGGAGTTGCCTAGTTCAAAAAGCATCTCCGCCATGAACTTTTTCACTCTTGTATTCTACACCGGCATTATAGCCGAGCTGTCTTCATCATCGAGAGAAAACTGGCCGATCAGGGAATTCAAGCCCTCAGCACTTGATGAGAGGTTCTGCGCCTCTTGCGCCACCTGCTCAGAAGCAAGTGCCGTGTCGTCGCTGGCACCCTTGACGGTGTGCAGCAGCTCAGCTATCTCAAGAGTTCCCTTACTTGCCTGGTCAATTCCCAAGGCCATCTCCTCACTCGACGCCGCCTGCTCTTCCGCAAGGGCCGCTATGTTATGCATGGTGCTCTCCACATGGGAGATTTGCTTTAAGGTCGCCCCAA
>PDWJ01002265.1_pt1 | contig 21000 bp, 17 predicted proteins | sample 1430881 | NCBI WGS metagenome assembly PDWJ01 (sample SAMN01162460, study PRJNA174530) | Oral metagenome, whole genome shotgun sequencing project. | biome: Marine environment; feature: Marine mammal; material: Swab sample of the gingival sulcus; isolation source: swab sample of gingival sulcus... | reverse complement strand
CCGATCATGTGCGACAGCGGCGTCAGCGCCGCGGGCAGATCCTCGCTCAGCAGGGCGAAGCTAGTGGCGTACGGCTGATGGGTATGGGTTATCCCAAACACGTCGGGGCGGCGCTGATACAGGTACAGGTGAATCCCCAAGTCGACCGACGGCTTCAGCTTGCCCTCTACGACGTTGCCCTCAAGGTCGGTAACGACAAGGTCTTCCGCCTTCAGGTGGCGATACTTGACGCCGCTGGGTTTGATGATGATGAGCCCGGTCTCCGGGTCGCGCCCGGAGACGTTGCCGCCGCTGCCGACGACGAGATTATTCTCGGGCAGCATCATGTTGGCTTCAAATACTTCTTCGCGTAGTTCGGGCAGCATCATGCTGGTACTCCTTGTGGGTAGAGGACGATCTTTAGGGATTCTTCTGCTGCTTGGAGCAGCTTAAATGCGGTTGGCAGCTCGCTGAGGTCGAACCGGTGCGAGATCGCGGCGGCAGCATTGACGCGGCCAGCCTCAAGCAACCGCAGGTACTGGTAGGTGCTGCGGTGATCGGCGGAATACTTGCTGGTCACGGTGATCTCGCCGAAGTAGTGCTGCGCGGCGTCGACCGCCCAGGGGGTTCCTGGCCTACCGGGCGCACCTAGGTGCAGCATGCCGCCCTTCTCGACCAGCCGGTAAGCGGCATCCCATGCCTTGACCGATGGGCTGGTGCAGATCACCACGTCCGCTAGCAAGCCGCCGTTCATCTCCCGAACTGCGGCGGGGGCGTCCTCGGTGTCTGCCGGTAGCACGTCGGTAGCGCCAAGCTCCATGGCCTTGTCGAGCCGCCACTGCACAAAATCGGAGGCGATGACTCGGCCCGCACCAAAGAGCTGCGCCATGTGCACGAAGCCAAGGCCCATGAAGCCGCAGCCGAGCACGGCGACTGTGTCTCCGGGCTGGATTTGGCAGGCTTTCAGCCCAGCGAGCACACACGACCAGGGCTCGATGGTGGTGGCCACGTCGTCCGGGATCGAATCGGGCACGATATGCACGTCAGCGCGGATGTGATTGGCGCTCACCCGGAAGTATTCGCACATGGCGCCGGGGTCGAGCCGGTTTTCTTTGTAGAACGGATCCATCGTCTCGTGGCCGCGAATAGCCCAGTGCGAGCGCATCCTGCCCACGTGGTGGTTGACGAAGACCCGGTCCCCCACGGCAAAATCGGTCACTGCCGAGCCGACCTTGGCGACGACACCGACGGGCTCGTGGCCGAGGATCTTGCCACCCTCCTTGGTCGAATACCACTCCATGGCCTCGCCGCCACACAGCGCGGTGGCGCTCACCTTCACCAGCAGCTCATCGTCGCCGATCTGTGGCACTGGACGAGACTCAACCCGAATATCGTCGGCGGAATAGTAGATTCCGACGTCCATAACCGCAGGTATATCGTTCATTGCTTCCTCCAATGTTCAAGCGCATTCTCGACGAGCGAGAGGTAGGTTGCATATCTGTGAAGTTGCCGCTCGCGGCCAGGGCCAGGGTGGAAGGCGCGGCGGTTGTCGACGCCCACCTCAGGCAGCTGGTCGAAGCCCGGAACGAGGGCGGCGGCCCCGATGGCCCCGGGGTGTGGCCGTTGATCGACCAGCACTTCGGCGCCGGTGACGTCAGCGACCAGCTGACACCAGTGTGCCGACGTGGCCCCGCCGCCGGTGAGCACGAGCTGCGCCGGGCTAGCCTCAAGTGCGGTGAGGTTGTGCTGCAACGCATAGGTGATGCCTTCCGCGGTTGCTTGGGCGAGGTCGGGCAGGCCGGATTCGGCGCGCAGCCCCCAGTAGACGCCGCTGGCCTGCGGGGCGATGAAGGGCGCCCGCTCGCCGCGCAGGAACGGCAGCAACTGCACCTCGGTGGCCGCGGCTAGACAGTCACGCCAGAATCGGTCGTATCGGTCGGCTCCGGTATAGCCGTGCAGGCCGAGGAACCATTCCAGGGTGGAGGTTCCGGCGGTTGAGCCGAGCACTCGCATGAACCGGCCGTCGCCGTAGCTCAAGACTGCTCCGGCGGGCTCGGCAAGCTGCGGGAAGCCGCTGGTGATTGAGATCGCGACCGCAGTCGTCCCCAGCACGCACAGCGGCCCCGAATCGACGCCAATGCCGAGCCCGCCTGCCATCGCCGCGACGTCGATGCAGCCCTGATACACCGGGGTGCCCTGGTCGAGTCCGGTGGCTTCGGCCGCGGCGGAAGAAACCTCGCCAAGGAGTTCTCCGGCGAGCTTAGGCGTGGGCAAGACGTCCAGAATCTCATGCGGCAGCCCGAGCAGCTCTGCGAGTTCAGTTGAGTACCGCGAGGTATGCGGGTCGAGGAAGGGGATGGTGGCATCGGTGAAGTCAGTGGCCACTTCGCCGGTGAGGCAGTAGTTGACCCAATCCTTGGCCGCCCACACCACCCGGGTCTGCGCTAGCTGCTCCGGGCTTTCGGCTTGCAGCCAGCGCCAGATCGCGCCCGACGCGCCCGGCCAGAGGGTGGTGCCGGTCGCGTCGAAGTAGCGCTTGATCGTGCCGTCGCGCTCCCAGCCGGAGACGACTTCGGCGGCTTCGGTGGAGTTCCACAGGTAGGCGGGCAGGGCTTCGCCGTCGCGGTTCAGCCGCCACAGGCCGTCGCCTTGCCCCGCCACCACCACGGCCTCGATCCCGGGCACGGCGATCTGATTCAGGGCCGAGGCGGTCGCCTCCCACACGGCTTGCGGCGATACCGGCGAGTCGCCAGGCGCGGGCCGGTGCGCCTCGCTCAGCACCTCTCCCGTGTCAGCGACTCGCACCGCCTTGATCATGGAACTGCCGACATCGACAGCTATCACGCTTCGCATTGCTAGCGACCTTTCAGCCGCATCGATTGTTTGGCGACGAGGTAGGCAACTGAAAGGGCCAGGATCAAGACGGCGCCGCGCAGGGCGGCCTTCAGGTTGAAGTCGAGCCCCATCAGGTCCAACCCGTTGCTAACCACGGTCAGGAAGAGCACCCCGACTAGGGTGCCAAGCACGTTCGGCCGCTGTCGCGGGTGCATCGAAGCCCCGATGAACACCGCCGCGATGGCGTCCATCAGGTACGAAAAACCAGCGTTCGGCGTGAACAGCCGCAGCCCGGAACTCAACAGGATGCCCGCTAGGGCACAAACGACCGAAGATGCGATGAGCGCAATCGCCCGGTAGCGCTTAGTGGGCACGCCTGCCACGACGGCAGCTGAATCCTGCAAACCCATCGAGCGCAGCCCAATGCCTTGAGCTGATCGGTGGATCACCAGGAAGAAGACCACAATCGCCGCGATCCCGAAGAAGACCTCGTTCGGAATGCCGAAGATGTCCCCCTGGGCTAATGCCCGAAATGGCTCGGGAGCCCGGCGGAAGCTGATGGACGCGCCACCGCCGGTTCCCACCTGTTCGACGCTCCTACCGATGAAGTAGGTGCCGAGGGTGGCGAGGAACGGCGAGACGCCAAGCTTGACGATGAGGAAGGCGTTGAGCACACCGATCAGCGCACCACCGGCAAGGCCGATGAGTACGGCGATCGGCCAGGGCACCCCCCACGCCATCATCGACACCAACGACAGCCACGCCCCGAAGTCGAGCGCGACGCCGACCGACAGGTCGATGCCGCCCGTGGTGATGACCAGGGTCATGCCCAGTGCCACGAGCAGCAGCACCACGCTGCCCTCAACCAGGTTGAGCAGGTTGCCGCCGGTGAGGAAGGTGGGCGAGTTCACCGAAAAGATGATCGCCACGATGACGAAGGCGAAGAGGAACGCGAACTGTAGGGCCAGCGCCAGCAGTTTCTTCGAGTTGAAGGCACGATCTGTCATGACTTAACTCGATTCTGCAGCGACGCGGAGGCGACCACGATCAAGATCAGCGCGCCCTTCACTCCGTCAATCCAGGAGTTATCGACCCGCAACAAGATGAGGCCGTTCGAGAGCAACGCCACTAGAACTGCGCCCAACAGCGCGCCGTAAATCGTCACCACGTTCCGGGCCGAGAAGCTGGCCCCCAGGAACGCCGCCAACACCATGTCGATCATCAACTGCTCGTCGATGCCCGGCGACATGCCAGACCCACGGGCCACGAGGGGAACCGTGGCAATCGCCGCCGCTAATGCCGCGAGCGGGAACGCCGAGGCAAGGTATCGGTTCGGGTTGATGCCAGACGTGCGGGCCGCCTCGGCGCTGCCGCCGACGGCCTGCAACCGCATGCCGTATTTGGTGCGGTGCACGATGAAGTAGAACACAACAAATGCAGCCAGCATGATGAGAACTGGAACCGGGATCCCAAGCACCCGGCCTTCGCGCAAGAACTCTATCGTCGGCCCGCCTACGGTGATTCGCCGATTGGAGGTGTACACGCGAATGACGCCGACGACGGTGGCGTAGGTAGCGAGAGTCGTCAGGATCGCGCTCAGCCCGACGCCGCTCACCAGGATTGCGTTAATCACCCCGACCAGCAGTGCTACGGCTAGGGCTAGTAAGAGGGAGAACCAAAGCGACCAGCCTTGGTTCGCGAGCCCGTCGGCGACAATTGCGGTGCCGAGCGCGGCGCTTGCGGGCAGGGAGAGGTCGATCCCGCCTACGACGATGTCATCGCCGCCGCCAATGATCACGACTGCCAGGCCGTAGGACACGATTGCAATCGGGGCCGCTTGAATCAGGGAAGCCTCAAGATTCGAGGCGGTCCAAAACCCCTTTGCGAAGATGGCCAGGTAGGCCAGCAGCAACGCAAACAGCACCAACGGCCCACGCCGGATAAGCAGATCCTTCAGCCACCCGTCAGCCATTTTTTCTCGCATCACTGGCTCACCTCCTGCGACTGCTCACTTCCGGTGGTGATCGAGACCAACCGCTCCATGGACGTGCCTGCCGGCAGTTCGGCAACGATCTCGCCGCGCAACATGACCAGCACTCGATCACAGATTCCCAACAATTCGACCGGGTCGTTGGAGGAGACCAGCACGGCCTTGGCATCGCTGGCAACCTCGGCTAGCAGTCGGTAGATCTCGGATTTGGCTCCGATGTCGACTCCGACGGTTGGCTCGTCCAGCACAAATAGGTCTACATCAGCCGCAAGCCAGCGCCCTAACACCACTTTTTGTTGGTTGCCGCCGCTGAGTTGTCGGGTGACGATATCTGGCCGGTTGGGCCGGATGTCTAGCTTCGCGATGAACTCTTGGGCCCGTGCCAGCGCCTGCTTTGCGGAGATGAAGCCTCTAACAGACACCGCTTTCGGGGTAGGTAGGTTGAGGTTGTCTGCGACGTCGAAGCCGAGAACGAGCCCGTCGTTTCGCCGGTCGCGTGGCACCAGCGCCATGCCGAGCTGCAGCAGTTGTGACGGCGATTTTGGCTTGACGGGTTGCCCACGCAAGCTAATTAGCCCCTCAGCAAGCGGGCGTAGCCCGAACAGGCAGTCAACCAGCTCTTCTCGCCCCGAGCCAAGCAACCCGGCGATGCCGACTATTTCGCCTTCGCGCACGCTTAGCGACACGTTTGAAAACCGCTTACCGTCGCTTAAGTTTTCGGCCTGCAGCAACACCTCGCCCGGCTCACGGTCAGACGTCGCGAACAGCTGGCCCAAGTCGCGACCGATCATCAGTTTGATCAGTTCAGCCTCAACGCCGGGTTGCACGTCTGACAGCACGCCGACGTCGGTGCCGTTGCGCAGCACCGTGACCCGGTCGCATAGTTGGGTGATTTCACTGAGGTAGTGCGAAACATAGAGCACCGCAATGCCTTGGGCCTTCAGCCCTTCAATTGCGGCGAACACCCAGTCGACCTCAGCCGCCGCCAGCGGCGCGGTGGGTTCGTCAAAAACAATGAGCCGTGGGCTCTCGTTGACTAGGGCGCGGGCAATTTGGACGAGCTTACGATCAGCTGGCCGAATGTCTCTGACCAGGGTGCGTGGGTTCAGCTCAGCCCCAAGCTGAGTGCCCAGCACCTCGGCGGCCCGGCTTTCCATCTCGCGCCGCTTGACGCCGAGAACGCCGGCCCGTTCTTGGCCCATGAAAACCGCCTCTGCCACCGTGAAATGCGGCACGAGATGCAGCTCTTGGTGCACAAAGTGAATCCCTGCAGCGCGAATCGCCTTGGGCGTCGGCGAGTCTATGGTTTCACCGGCGATTCGGATGGTGCCCGCGTCTCGCCGGTATACCCCGGCGAGCACCTTGATAATCGTTGATTTGCCTGCGCCGTTCTCGCCGACTAAGCCGTGGACTTCGCCCGCACGAACGCTCAGACTGGCATCGTCCAGAGCCTTCACACCTGGGAAGGTCTGGACGATGCCAGACATCTCTAAGAGTCCAACCATATTCGTTGTGGTTGGTTAGCCGCCGTAGCCAAGGTCGTTGTAGACCTTCTCGGCTTCTTCGGGGCCGCTGACCGGGAAGACGGGCAGCTGCGTGGTCTCGTCGATGTCTTCGCCGTTGAGATACTTGGCTGCGTTATCGACCGCGGTGGTGGCTATCAGGCGGGGTTGCTGCGCAACGTTAACCCTGAACGGGCTCTTATCTTCCATCATGATTTCGAGGGTTTCGGGCCCGGCATCGATGGCGGAGACGATGACATCATCGCGCCCGGCTTCTTCAATCGCCTGCACGACGCCGATCGCCGGCTGATCCCAGCAGGCCACATGAATCGCGTCGATGCTTCCTGCCGGATACTTCTGCAGCAGCGTCAGGGTTTGCTTGCGAGCATCCTCAGGAGCGTTGGCGAACTGTTCGGCCAGTTCGGGCTGCAGGATCTCGATGTCTGCCTTCTCCATCTCAGCCTTCCAGTTCTCGTAGCGCACACCACAGAAACTCAAGGCTTCCGAGAACGCGTTAAAGACCGCAACCTTCTTGCCTGGGCCAAGCTCACTGGCGAGCCGCTCACCAGCTGCTTTACCCGCAAATGCGTTGTCAGATTCGGAGTTGTTGAGAACGTTCTCAGAGGCATGGTCAACGCCAAAGACGGGGATGCCCTTTTCTTTCAGTTCCTGCAGCTTCGGCTCCACCGATGCGTCGCCAAGGATGGTGATCACGGCGTCCACGTCGGAACTCAAGAAAATGTCATGGTTTTGAGCGTGGACGGTGTTGTCGCGCCCGCCGTCGGTGGTTAGTACCTCGCCACCGAGGCGCTCGACTTCGTCTACTGCCCCTTGGAAGGCTTCGCGATCCCAGAAGTGCTGGGTGCCGACAACGGCTACGCCGATTGTCTTTCCTTCAAGTGAATACTTCCCGGCATCTAGCTGGTCGGCAGCCGAATCCGTTCCAGCCGTTTCAGTTCCCCCGGTACAACCTGCCATCAGCAGAGCCAGCGCAGCCCCACCGGCCGCAATCATCTTCAGCGAATGGTTTTTCATCATCGACCTCTCACATCCTTGTGAACATTTGTGCAAAGCTTGAATAATCGTGCACTTGGGGTTAATGTAGTTGTCGACAACTAGCACTGTCAAGACCAAACGACATATCCCAATCCTTGGAGAAGCAATGGTCAAACAATTCGATGCAGTGGTGATCGGAATCCACATCGTTGACATTCTCGGAAAGTACGTCGAACGAATCCCCGACGGCCAGGGAGTCTCCCTGATCGACGAGATCCGCGTCACCGTGGCTGGCACCGGCGCCGGCACTGCGGTTGACATGGCGCGGCTCGGGCTAAAGGTGGCGGCGATCGGCACAGTGGGCGACGACGAGCTGGGCGGTTGGCTGCGCCAGAAGATGAGCGACGAAGGGGTAGACGTCTCCGGCATTCAGGTAATTGCCGGGGTGCCGACGTCGGCCACGATGCTGCCGATCCGCCCAAACGGCCAGCGGCCTGCACTCCACGTGATCGGCGCGAACGCAAAGCTGTCGCTAGATCATGTTGATTGGGACCTAATTGCGGCTGCCAAGCACGTACACGTCGGCGGCACCACGCTGCTGGCGAGCCTCGACGGGGCACCGACCGCAGAGTTGCTTAAGCGCTCTCGCGAGCTCGGGGCCATTACCTCGCTCGACCTAATCTCGATGCCAGGAACCGACTACGACGAGCTGCTCGGGCAGTGCTACCCGCATCTTGATTACCTGCTGCCCAATGATGAGGACGTGCTGACCCTCACCGGCGCGGCCGACTTGGCTACCGGGATCGCCGACCTGTTGGCTAGGGGCGTAGGCACGGCAGCGGTGACGCTAGGCGCGGACGGCACCCGCCTGGCCCCAAGCGGCGAAGAGCCACAGACGATCCCCACCCACGTCGTCGACGTAGTAGACACGACGGGCTGTGGCGACGCATTCTCCGCCGGGTTCATCGCCGGACTGGTCGAGGGCCGCAGCCCGCTGGATGCCGTACGCCTCGGCAACGCCGCTGGCGCCTGCGTTGCAACCGGCCTCGGCTCGGACGCCGGGCTAACCACGCGAGCAGCGCTGGACGAGTTCATTGCCAACACCCCACTACGTAGCTAAGGAGACCACATGCAAACCGAAGCCATGGCTCACGCGATCCGGCTGCGAGTGTTTGATCACGTATTACGCAACAACGGCGGGTACCTGAGCCAAGCCCTCTCATCGGCAGAGATGTTCGCGGTGCTGTACGACCGCATCCTTAACCTGGGACCAGTTACCGGCTCCCGCATGCCGGGGCCATTCGCTGGCGTCCCCGGCCCGAACAACCCCGACTACGTGGGCGGCGGCCGTTTCAACGGTGACCCCGCCCCGGACCGGGATCGATTCATCTTCTCCCCGGCTCACTACGCGCTGGTGCTTTACGCCGCGCTGATCGAGGCCGGTCGGCTAGACGAGGCTGCACTGGAGCAGTTCGACGCCGATGGCTCCACCGTCGAAATGATCGGGGCCGAGCACTCGCCTGGCGTCGAGATCACCACCGGCAGCCTCGCGCAGGCGCTCAGCCAGGCGGCAGGCATTGCCATGGCTCGCCGCATGAAAGGTGAAACCGGCGACACCTGGGTGATGCTGTCCGACGGCGAATTCCAGGAAGGCCAAACCTGGGAGGCCCTAAACTTCGCCTCCTTTTACCAGCTCAATCAGCTCAAGGCGGTCGTGGACGCCAACGGCCAGCAATGCGACGGGGCAGTGACAAGCGTGTCAGAGCTAGAGCCATTCGCAGAGCGCGTCGAGTCATTCGGCTGGGAAGTCCGCGAGGTGGATGGGCATTCGATCGAGGCCCTAACCACGGCGATGCAAACCAAGTCCGACAAGCCGCTTCTGGTGATCGCGCGGACCGACCCGGTTCGCGGCGTGGAGTTGTATGCCGAACGCGCCCCCAAGCTACACACCCTCAGGTTCACCGGCCCCGAAGACAAGGCCCGGTTCCAGCAGGCATTCGAAGAGATGAAGGCACAGTGATATGCAGACAGTAGTTCGTCCACACGTTCAAAACTTCATCGATTGGTCGGCCGATAAGCCGAAGGTGCTGGTCGTCGCCGCGGACCTGACCAACTCGTGCGAGGTCGGCAACTGGCGCGACACCTACCCCGACCGGTACGTCACTGCGGGCATGGCCGAGCAAAACATGCTCAGCGTGGCCGGTGGCTTGGCTCGCGAGGGCTTCCATCCGTGGATTCACACGTTCGCAGTGTTCATCTATCGCCGTCCGTACGATCAACTCGCCATGTCGATCGCCTACCCGAACCTGCCGGTGCGGCTCGTTGGCTTCCTTCCCGGCATCGTCACGCCCGGCGGCGTCACGCACCAGGCAATCGAAGATCTCGCGATCCTGCGGGCCACACCGAACATGACCATCCTGGAGACCGGGGACGCGACCGAGGTCGAATCGGTTCTCGACGTCGCCGAAGCGGTCGATGGCCCGGTCTACATTCGTATGCTGCGCGGCGAGCTGCCCCGACTATTCGCCCAGGACGATCCGATGAAGTTCGGCCAGTCGCGGCAGTTGAGCGATGGCGATGACATCACGATCATTACTGCGGGCATCACCACCGAAGAGGCCATGCGGGCCACCCAGGTGCTTGCGGCCAAGGGCGTCGGCATCACCCACGTGCACGTCTCGACGATCAAGCCGTTCGGCGACGAGGTGCTGGAGGCCGCCATCGCGAAGGCCAAGCACGGCGTGATCACGCTGGAGAATCATTCGATCATTGGCGGGTTGGGCTCGGCTGTTAGCGAGTTCGTGACCGACCGCGGCCTAGGCCAGCGGGTGCTGCGGCTTGGCTTGCGTGACGTGTACGCCCACGGCGCCTCGAAGGGGTATCTGCTAAAGGAATACGGCCTGGATGCGACGGCGCTGGTTACCGCGGTTCAGGATCTGGTGGGCCGCGACCTAGCAATCACCGAGGACGAGCTGTTGGCGACTCGCATCGAGACGCCAGGAGTGAACGCGGAGTCGCTCTAGCTCTTAAGCAAGATACTGACTCGAAAGCCCAAGCCTGCACTTGCGGGCTTGGGCTTTCGGTTTATTGCCACACGTGTGGGACCGGTTCACCAGCCGCCCAGGCCCGCAGCGCGGCGGCGGCCATACGCGAATGCGCAGTGATCACATCGTCCGACGCGCCACCAATGTGTGGCGTGCAGACCACGTTGGGCAGCGTCAGCAGTTCGTTGTCTTTCGGGATCGGCTCGTCCCAGTAGACGTCGAAGCCAGCCCCAGCAATGCGCCCCTCGCGCAACGCGGCCAGCAACGGTTGCTCCTGCACCACGGCCGCGCGGCTGGCGTTGATCAGGTAAGCGTCGGGCCGCATCTTGGCGATCTGGCGCTCGCCTACTAGGCCGCGAGTCTGCTCGGTTAGGGCCACATGGACGCTCACCACGTCCGAGACCTGAAACACCTCGTCTAGGGCCGCAGGGGTGACGCCAGCTGGGGCGTTTTCTTGCGTCAGTTTCGGGTCAGCGGCTACGACCCGCATTCCGAATCCCTGGGCTCGCTCAGCTACTTTTCGTCCGACAGCGCCGAACCCGATGATCCCCAGGGTGCGGCCTTCCAGGGTCGGGCCGCGGAACAGGTAGTAGCTCTCGAAGGGGTCGTCTTTGCGCCAATTGCCGCTGCGCAGCCAGGCTTCGGCGGCCGAGACGCGGCGCAAGGTGTTGAGTAGCAGCGCAACGCTGAGATCCGCGGTCGCGGCAGCGTTCCTGGCCGGGGTGGTGGCCACCACAATTCCGCGCTCGCGGCACACGTCGAGAGCTACGTTGACGGGGTTTGCCCGTGCCGAGATCACGAGCCGCAAGCTCGGCATCATCGCCAAGGTCTGGGCGTCTAGCACGTCGGTCTCGCAGATGATCGCCTCCACGGCGGCAAGTTCGTCGGCGCTGGCGCGCGGCCCGAGCGGGTCGGGCCCGGGGGCCGCCGGTCGGCGATGCACTTCGAAATCGCTTTCGAGAGCTGCGGCGAGTTGCTCGTCGAAATCGGCGGCAATAAGTAGCTGGGGTCGCATCTGGAGCTCCTAGCGAAATGTACATTGGTGCACTGCTTGAACTATAGCACTGCTGGCGGGTCGAGCAGGCTGGAAATGATCGACGCTACGCCAACGGCAAGGCTTGCCAGCCCCGGCAACGCTTAACTAGGCGAGCAAGGCCTGCGCGGTGTCGCGGTCGGTCACCAACACGTTGGCATAGCCGCCAGCGAGCGCACCACCAAGCGGCGCCACCTTTAGCGGCCCACCCGCCAGCGCCACCCGGGTGGGGATCGAGAGCAAGTCGTTGAGGGCCAGGCCGATGATGCGGGAATCCAGGCTGGTATCTACCACTTCACCCTTGGCATTGAAAAAACCGGCCGAGATGTTTCCGACCGCGCCCAAGCGGCGCAGCTCTGCCATCTTCTCGGGGCTCGTATCGTCCATGATGATGCCCGAGCCGGGCACGACGCCGCCGACCCCAAACGCGATCACGTCAGCTTGCGAAGCGACCGTTAGCGCGCGGGCAACGTCGGGCTCGCTACGAATCAACTCGGCGGCAGCTTGGGTGGACGCCAGCATCGGGGCTGGCAGGTGACACACTGTGCCACCGAAAGCCTGGGCAAGTTCTTGGGCTGACTCGCCGGGCTGAATCCATTCACCCGAGCCCAGCCTGCTACCGGTGGCTGGCACGAAGGTCACATCGGCGACCTCGGTATCACTGACGTGATGCGAGATGCGCCCAACGGTTTCCGAAACCCCAACCGCCACGGTGGCACCGGCATGCACGCAGCCGCGCAAGGCGAGCGCCCCCATGGTGCCGAGCGCATCCAGCTGCTGGGCCCGTTCGCTGAACGTCGGGGCCACCCAGGCGCTGGCCAACCCGAAGCGCTTAACCAGCGCCATCTCTAGATCGGTGAATAGGGTCTCGGAGCTGTGCACCCGGATCTCGACGACCCCGGTGCGCCTCGCCTCAGCGAGCATGCGGGTCACCTTCACCCGGGAGAAACCAAGCAAGTTGGCGATCTCGGCATGAGTCATGGAGTACTCGTAGTAAAGGCGGGCGACTCGACCGATCATGACACTCCGTTCACGCAATGAACCATTGATCGTCAATGATAGTCCCCGCCCTCGCTATCTCGGACACCCTGCCGCAGTGCTCCACCTGTTCCGCAGCAGCCGCAATGACTTGGCCGAGCGAAAGGGCCAGGATAAACCCGAGTAGCCGAGTCCCCCGCTAAACCTACTAGCGGGGGCTCTGTTGTACCTTAACAGAGAACCGAAAGGAGCGGCGGAATGCCTCGTTACGAGGGTATCGCAATGGTAGCTATCATCGTCTTCCTAATGCAGCAGGCCCAAGCCCACGTGGCGCCACTTACCATTGCCAGCGTTTCACTTGCCGTGTAACTGAGGTCGTTTCAACCTGGCGCGAGGCCCGCCACCAGCGGTCTCCATACATTCGCTAGCGGCCGCCAACCCAGAGTTCGAGTGGCTGCTAGCGCAGCGAACCGTAAGTCGACTTGGCCTTCTGCAGCGCCTCGACGTAGCAGGCCACCGAGGCAGGGGTGAGCAAACAGGCCCTACAAATGCTGGTGCATCGCGACCCCCTGCAACGAGCCGCTTTCGGCGTCTACCGATTCCCCCGGTATCCGGTCAGCCAGTACGACCCATACCTGGTCGCGGTCTTATGGACACGCGCACCAGAGGCTTGCTTGAGCCATGAGACCGCACTGGATGCCCATCAGATCAGCGATGTTAACCCCTCCGCCATTCACATAACGGTTGCCCGAAATCGCCGCCTGCGCCGCACCGACGGCGAGGGTTATCTCGTTCACCACGAGGATCTGACCGCAGACCAGATCGGCTGATGGCAAGAAATCCCGACAGTCACCGCCGCCACAGCAATTCGCCAGTGCATCTCTTACGGCACACCCACGTACCCACTGCGGCAAGCACTAGAACGGGGATACGAGCAGGGTTTCTTAACCGCAGCCGAACAGCAGCAACTGACACAGTCCGTGAATGAGGTGGCGTAATTACCCTAGAAAGGCGCTGTGGGCCCCGTCAAACGGGGCCCACAGGCAAATATGAGGCACTACTCGAGAGTGCAAACCGCTACGCAGACCTCTGCGAGCGAACCGACGGGTGCTGGGCTAACCCAAAGCCGCCTGGTAACTCAAGTATGCATGTTCTATCCGTTCCCGGCAAGGGGGCGATCTCGCCACGTGAGGATGTTGACTTTACCTCTGCGCGTATCTGCAAACGATTCTAAACCTAAGCAGCGCCGCAGTCGCGCGGCTAACTTTGCCTTCGGAGTTTTCTCTTCGAAGGGGGCATCAGGGGTGTCGCCATGCCACTGACGGCGCTCGTAAGCAATCGATCCGGCGACCAAGTCCGCTACCTGCAACAGATTGGTGCTCCTAGAGTCTAAGTCGTAGCACCCAAGTACACACCGGGCAGCAAGTTGCCGGTTTGCATCGGCACGCACACTGGTAGCAAAGCTTTCTCCCCTTGGAGTCTGCACTAAGTCGAGAAACACATTGACAAGTTCTCCTCTATTGACGTTGGCTACAACCAAGCGTTTAGCCATTTCAGCCTGTGTCTGCCAAGTATCTTTGTGCCTGAAAAAACTTTGACGTGAATCATAGACTGTACCGCCCACCCTTACGTCGCCGTCCGTTACTAGCTCTACCAAATGCATAGAAAATTACTGTTATAGCGATTAACCGTCCCGAATTTGATTTCCTCAAACATCTTAAACTGTTGACGTAAATGCCTAATCTCCCGATCAAGCTTCGCTGTCTCACGTACCTTGATGAAACCAATCACGAACAGACCGCTTGGCGCGTCCCTGGAGCCACTCTCATCTATGAAAATCGTTGATACGGGAACATCTTCGGGGAGCGAAAAATACCCATCGCCTGATTCTTCAAAAAGTGGGTCTTGCCTCGTCATCTTTTTCCCTGCACCAGAGCCCTGCAGTGAAGCAAAACTCACAACCGATCAGCTCACCTAAGCATCATTTCTGCGTATCCTGCCACAGATTGATTTTCGAAGAACCCTGTTCAGGAAACTGGGGAAAACACCCTAGACAAGAGATCTGAAACACATCAGCGCAACGAACCGTATGTCGACTTGGCCTTTTGCAGCGCCTCGACGTAGCCTGCGCGCTCATACACGCTAGCGTCGGCCTGACTGGGCACCGCCAGCATCCCCCTAGCCTGCGCCAAGGTGAAGCCGCGGCGCTCCAGCCACTCGTCCAACCCTACGATTAGCTGCCGCGCATACGCTGGCTGGTGGCGGATCAGTGCGGAGGTCGTCATGACCACGTCTGCGCCGGCCAAGATGTACTTGACGACATCCTCGGCAGTCTCCACCCCGGAGGTGGCCGCCAGACTGGCTTTGAGCTGACCCTTCAACACCGCGATCCAGGTGCGCGGCAGGTGGGAATCGGCCTCCCGTGACAGCGTAACCTGCGAGGTGACCCGCAGCCGCTCGATGTCGACACCGGGCTGGAAGAATCGGTTGAACAGCACCAGGCCGTCGGCGCCGGCCTGATCGAGTTGCGCGCACATGTTGCCAATCGAGGAAAAGAACGGGCTCAGCTTCACCGCCACCGGCACCGAAACCGCCTGCTTCACCGCCTGCAGGATCTCCAGATGGCGCTGCTCCACCTGCGCCCCGGTCAACTCAAGGTCGCCAGGCACGAGATAGATGTTCAACTCAATCGCAGCAGCCCCGGCATCCTGTAGCCGCCGGGCCGATTCGGTCCACCCGCCCACCGACGAGCCATTGAGCGAACCGATCAGTGGCACATCCACCGCCTTGGCAGCCGCCTCCAGCACCCGCAGGTACTCCGTCATGGCGCCCACATCCTCGGCCTGCGGCACATTCGGGAAGAACGACGAGGCTTCGGAATACATGTCGTCATGCATGGCATCCATCAGTGCCCGCTGCTCGTCCTCGCGCCGCAACTGCTCTTCAAACAGCGAATACATGACAACCGCGCCGACCCCGGAATCGGCCAGTGACTTGATCCCCGGCTCGGTCTGCGACAGCGGCCCGGCCGAGGCGACTACGGGGTTGCGTAGCGTCAACCCAAGATACGTCGTGGTCAGATCAGACATGGAGACCCTCCTGCTCGGGACGCGGATCGGCGGCGAAGCGCTCCGCCCCGCGCATGGCGTATTCCTCATACTCGGCCCAGCGCTGGTCGATCTGGGCCTGCGCCATCGCCACGAGCCGATCAGCCTCGGCAGGATGGGCAGCCTTCAAAATCTTGTAGCGCAGCTCGGCGCTCTGGTACTCCTGCAGGCTCAGCCGCGGCCTGGGCGAGTCCAGCAGGAACGGGTTGCCGCCCGCGTCCCGGATCACCGGGTTGTAGCGCATCAGCGGCCAGTGCCCGCTGTGCACCGCCTTGTACTGCTGGCTGAGACCATTTCGCAGATCGTAGCCGTGCGCGATGCAGTGGCTGTAAGCGATGATCAGGCTTGGCCCGTCGTAGGCCTCGGCCTCGCGGAACGCCTTTAGCGTCTGCTGCGGATCGGCACCCATCGCGACCCGGGCCACATAGACCGAGCCGTAGGCGATGGCCTGCAGCGCCATGTCCTTCTTGTTGGTGTGCTTGCCAGCCGCCGCGAACTTCGCCACCGCACCCAGCGGCGTCGACTTGGACGCCTGCCCGCCAGTGTTGGAGTACACCTCGGTGTCCAGCACCAGCACGTTGATGTCGCGCCCGGAGGCCAGCACGTGGTCTACGCCCGCCGAGCCAATGTCGTAGGCCCAGCCATCGCCGCCGACGATCCACACCGAGCGGCGCAGCAGGTGATCGGCGACGCTGCGCAGGTCGGCCGCCCCCGGCCCAGACATGACGTCCAGCCGGTGCAGCAACTCATTCAGCCGCCGTTTCTGGGCAGCCAGCTCACTCTCGTAGCGCTGCGGTGCGTGCAGCAACCCGTCGACCAGCTCGTCGTCACCGATCTCGTGGCGAAGCTCCTCCAGCCGCCGCCGGGCCAGGTTTGTGTGCAGGTCGGCGGCCAGCCGCATGCCCAGCCCAAACTCGGCGTTGTCCTCGAACAGCGAGTTCGACCAGGCCGGGCCGCGCCCGTCGGCATTCTTGGCCCACGGGGTCGTCGGCAGGTTGCCGCCATAGATCGACGAGCAGCCCGTCGCGTTCGCCACCGAGGCGCGCTCGCCGAACAACTGGGTGAGCAGCTTCAGGTACGGCGTCTCGCCGCATCCGGCGCAGGCCCCGGAGAATTCGAACAGCGGCTCTAGGAATTGGGTACCGCGGACGGTGCCGAAATCCACCCGGCTGCGGTCGTTGGTCGGGATCGTCTCGAAGAACGTGACCGCCTGCTTCTCGGGTTCGCGATCCAGCTTGCGCTCCAGGTTGATCGCCTTGCGCGACGGCTGATCCGGCACCCGCACCGGGCACGCCTCGACGCACAGGCCGCAGCCGGTGCAGTCCTCGACGTAGACCTGCAGCGTGTAGTGCGTCTCGGGCAGGCCCGCGCTTTCCAGCAGCGCCGTCTGGAAACCGCCAGGGGCGCCCGCAAGCTCGGACTCCGGGTAGTACTTCGCGCGCAGCACGCCGTGCGGGCAGACGAACGAACAGTTGCCACACTGGATGCAGGCCTCCGGATCCCATTCGGCCACGATCTCTGAGACGTTTCGCTTCTCGAACCGGGTGGTGCCGGAGGGATAGCTGCCGTCGTCGGGGAACACCGACACCGGCAGGTCGTCGCCCTTGCCCAGCAGCATGGCCGCAGTCACGCTGCGCACGAAGCTGGGGGCGTGATCGGGCACCGGCTTCAGATAGCCCTTCTCGGAGGTGGCCTCGACCGGAATCTCTAGATGTTGCATCTGGTTCAGCGACGCATCCACGGCCTCATGGTTCTTGCGCACGATCTCGGCAGACTTGCGCGCATAGGTCTTGGTGATGGCGTCCTTCACCTTCGCGATGGCCTCGTCGCGGGGCAGCACCCCGCTGATCGCGAAGAAGCAGGTCTGCAAGACGGTGTTGGTGCGCCCACCCAGGCCAGCCGCCCGGGCCACCGCGCTCGCGTCAATGACGTGCACGTCGAGTTGCAGCTCAATGATCTTCGCCTGCATCTGCGCGGGCAGCTGATTCCAGGTGTCGGCACCGAAGGGCGAGTTGAGTAGCAGCGTCGTGCCGGGGCGTGCGAATTCCAGCACGTCGATGCGTTCCAGGATCGACCAGTGATGGCAGCCGATGAAGCTGGCCCCGCTGACTAGGTAGGGTGCCCGGATCGGGTTCGGCCCGAACCGCAGGTGGCTGACCGTGCGCGACCCGGACTTCTTCGAGTCGTAGACGAAGTAGCCCTGCGCGTAGGTGCCATCCGAGGAGCCCAGGATCTTGATGGTGTTCTTGTTGGCCCCGACGGTGCCGTCCGAGCCCAGGCCGTAGAACACGGCGCTGACGGTGTCGTCGTCGGGCAGCTCGAACGAAGAATCGTAGTCGAGCGACAGGTGGGTGACGTCGTCGGTGATGCCGACGGTGAACCGTGCCCGGGGCGATGGCTCTGCCAGTTCGTCGTAGACGGCCTTGGCCATGGCCGGTGTGAACTCCTTGCTCGACAGGCCGTAGCGGCCGCCGATCACCAGCGGCAGTGATTCGCGCTCCCCGCGAGTCGCTGCCTCGCTGAGCGCCACCGTCACGTCCAGGAACAGCGGCTCGCCCTCGGCGCCCGGTTCCTTGGTGCGGTCTAGTACGGCCACCCGCTGCACCGTCTGCGGCATAGCGGCTAGGAATTGCTCCAGCGGGAACGGCCGGTACAGCCGCACGAAGATCACGCCGGTCTTGGCCCCGTCCCGGTTGAGTTGATCGACCACCGGCTGCACGGCCTCGATACCCGAACCCATGATGACTACGACCCGCTCGGCATCGGGCGCGCCGTGGTATTCGACCAGCCGGTAACGCCGCCCGGTGATCTCGGCGAAGCGGTCCATGGCCGCCTCGACGTACTCGGGGGCCCGCAGGTAATACGGGTTGACCGATTCGCGCGACTGGAAGTAGGTGTCCGGGTTCTGCGCGGTCCCCCGGATGAACGGGTTGGCCGGGCTGAGCGCGCGGGCGCGATGCTCGTGCACCAGCGATTCGGGCACCAGCTGGCGCAGCTGCTCGTCGGTGAGCTGCTCCAGGGTGTTCAGCTCATGCGAGGTGCGGAAGCCATCGAAGAAGTGGATCAACGGGATCCGGGACGCCAGCGCGGCCGCGTGGGCGACGGCGGCCATGTCGTGGGCCTCCTGCACTGACGCGGAGCTGAGCAGCCCCACCCCGGTCTGCCGCACCGCCATGACGTCCTGGTGATCGCCGAAGATGCTTAGGCCCTGCGCGGCCAGCGACCGCGCCGCAACATGCAACACCGTGGCGGTCAACTCACCGGCGATCCGGTACAGGTTGGGGATCATCAGCAGCAGCCCCTGGGAGGCCGTGAAGGTGGTCGACAGGGCGCCGCCCTGCAGGGCCCCGTGCAGGGCGCCAGCCGCACCACCCTCGGACTGCATCTCGACGACCGAGGGCACCTGGCCCCAGACGTTTTGTCGGCCGTGCGAGGCCCACTCGTCGGCCAGTTCGGCCATGGTGGAGCTAGGGGTGATCGGGTAGATCGAGCACAATTCGCTGAGCCGGTAAGCGACGTCCGCAGCCGCTTCGTTACCGTCGACAATCATCGGGTGCCCTCCGGAATCATCTCTATCGCGTGCACCGGGCACTGCTCGTAGCAGGTGGCGCACCCCGTGCATTTGTCGTAGTCGAAGCGGTACCGGTTCCCCGGGCCGAGCTTGATGACAGCGTCCTCGGGGCAGGAGCCGTAGCAGCCGTCGCACTCGAAGCAGTTGCCGCAAGACAGGCAGCGCCGGGCCTCGTATTCGGCCTCGGCGGTGGTCAGGCCAGCGACGATCTCACCGAAATCAGACACCCGGGTGTCGGCGTCGGTCTCGTCGTGCTGTCGGCGCTCATGCCCGCCGAAGTACCACAGGTTCATCTGATCCAGGGACACGATCGGGTGCTTCTCAGCATCCCGGCTCTGGTCCAGGTTCAGCCACTTGTCGATGCGATTGGCGGCCTTCTTGCCATGGCCCACCCCAATCGTGACGGTGCGGTCCGAGGGCACCGCGTCGCCACCAGCGAATACGCCGGGCACGTCGGTCATGAGCGTCTCCGGATCCACCCGCACTACGTCATGATCGAAAGTCATGCCGGGAATCTCGCGCAGGAAGTTGCTGTCGGCTTCCTGCCCGACCGCCAGGATCACGGTGTCGGCAGCCAGCTTCTCGTAGCGGCCAGTGCCATAGGGCTTGCCGTCCTCGTCCAACTCCATGATTTCGATGGTCATCTCGCCCTCGTCCATGGAGGTGATGGTGCGTAGCCAGTTCATGGTGACGCCTTCACGTTCGGCGCCTTCCAGTTCCTCGCTGTGGGCTGGCATGTGCTCCTGGGTGCGTCGATAGACCACGACGGATTCTTCTGCGCCGAGTCGGCGCGCCACTCGGGCCGCGTCCATGGCGGTGTTGCCGCCGCCGTAGATGGCGACCTTCCGGCCGATCACCGGGCGCTCGCCAGAGGCCACGTCGCGCAGGAAGCTGACCGCGTCCACCATTCGCGAGGCGTCCGTGGACGGGATGTCCACTCGCTTGCTGAGGTGCGCCCCGATCGCCACGAAGACCGCATCGAAGTTGCCGTCGCGCTGCATCTTAAGCAGATCCTTGACCGGCGATTTGGTGTGAATCACCACGCCCAGGTCGACGATGCGATTTATCTCGGCGTCCAGGACATCGCGCGGCAGCCGGTACTCGGGGATGCCGTAACGCATCATGCCGCCGGGCGCATCCGACGCGTCAAAGACCTCTACCTCGTGGCCAAGCCGACGCAGATGATAGGCGGCGGACAGCCCGGAGGGGCCCGCGCCGACGATCATTACGCGGTGTCCTGACGAGCGGCGCGGCGGCTTAAACGCCCAGCCCTTCTCGATGGCCAGGTCGCCCAGGTAGCGCTCAACGGAGTGGATCGACACGGCTTCATCCAGGTCGGCCCGGTTACAGGCCGTCTCACACGGGTGGTAGCAGACGCGGCCATGAACCGCAGGCATTGGATTGTCCTTAGTGAGTTGCCGCCAGGCGTCCTCATGCCTGCCAGCCTTGATGAGCCGCAGCCACTCCTGGATGTTCTCACCAGCCGGGCAACCCGCGTTGCATGGTGGCAGCATGTCCAGATAGACCGGCTTGCGCGACCGAACCGGAGCTACTCGCCCACCTGTCCGTTCCAAGTCCGGCAGCTGCGTCATATCTTTATGCTCAGTCACGAACGCACACTCCCATATTCCGTTTCCGTGCGGAAACCCATACCGGTGGCCTTCCGCGAAGCCTGCCAATCTTGGGTCACCAAAGTCACTGCTCCTGTTCGGAGACAACATAGAGTCGCTCCGCGACCAGTGGGTCGACGACCGCACGCCCCTCTGGGCCACGCAGCTCGAGACCATGCCCAACGATCCGGGCAACAAATTCCACCTGCGGCGCCAGGCCCAACTCACCAAGGCAGGCCAAGGTATCCGCGTCGGCCTGCAGCGATTCACTCATCCGCCCCAGCCGACACTTCACCTGGATGCCCGGCTGCAGCAGGGTCACCAACGGCTGAGTGCCCTCACGGAAACGCACGGC
>PDWJ01003944.1_pt1 | contig 21009 bp, 20 predicted proteins | sample 1430881 | NCBI WGS metagenome assembly PDWJ01 (sample SAMN01162460, study PRJNA174530) | Oral metagenome, whole genome shotgun sequencing project. | biome: Marine environment; feature: Marine mammal; material: Swab sample of the gingival sulcus; isolation source: swab sample of gingival sulcus... | reverse complement strand
TTCCATTTTTATATGCTTATCTCTATCCCAACCTGCTCTTTCTATAGCAGGTGTTATAAATTTAAGTTTTATATCCTCTTCTGTCATCTCTTTTTTATTTTGAAGATTATTCATATTATTTGCTCCTGTTTAATCTACTACTTCAAAACCTAGTTCTTCAACGTTTATCTTTATCTTTTTTTACTATCCACTTACCACTCTTATCGCTACCATCTCTATAAATTAAACCCTCTTTTCTAAGTTTTTCTATATCTCGCTTAATAGTAGCATCACTAACATTTAATATCTTAGTTAATTCTAATCTTGTTGTTTTAGAATTAACTATCATTAAACTTATTATCTTATCGCGTCTTTCTTTAGCACTTAATTTTACTGGGTCATTTACTGGGTCATTTACTGGGTCATCTACTGGGTCATTCTTTGTATAATTCCCAGTGTTTATTGGGTCATTTTTGTTAAATATACTTTTAAACGTTACCATAATTCCACTTTTATCAACTGAATATTCTGGTAATGGGTTACCTTCTTTTTTACAAGCGTTTACTATTTTTTCTATCCCACGACCCCAAGATTCTACAAATCCTGCCCTGTATAAAGTCTTTGCAATTAAAGGATTGTATGGAACTGAAGCATGTTTTTCAAATAGATTTTTTTCAGTCCAACCTTCAGGAAATACACAGGTATTTGCTATAATTATTTTATCATCAAAAACCTTAATCTGAATCGGGACTTGCCTCTCATAATTTTTGTGAGCAATCGCATTCAAAATAGCCTCTCTAATAGCTTCTTTTGGGTATGGATAAGTCTCCACCCTATGAATACCATCATAGCTTATTTGGGCTTTTAAATATTTCAAGTATAATATATCAATGGCATTTTGTGCTTGATACAACAAAGAACCATAAATCTCATCTTGGTATTCAATCTCGGCATCACTGCTAAAGTACCCAATTTTTATATGCGCACCGTGAGCCCATTTTTCTGCCTTATGGTGAAAAAGTAAAACTCCAGCTCGTGTTAATTTACCATCTTCTATCAATTCAAGTTTTTCTAATAATTCTCTATTGTCAATATTTAAGTCTGCTTCATTCATTCTTCTGCTTCTGATGACATTTTCCTTAAATATCATAAAACTATCATTTATTAATTCATCTACGCCTACATTATCGATAATCGCACTTTCCCAAGTTATATTCATTTTTTTAAGAAGAAATTGATTTAAGGCATTACCCTTTAATTCTTGTTTTGTACTACCACTTCTATAATGGTACTGCCCTTTATAAGAAATAGGAAAAGAACTCGGACTTGTTATAATTTCAATATATTCTTTACCATTTTCAGATAATAAATTAACGTCAACGATAATACCAAGTATATCTCTAATTTTATTTGGAATATCTTCTAGTAATTTTTTGCTATTATCTATACCTTTGATACTACCATCATCGGCTTTACCAATATAAATAGTACCTCCCTGAGCATTAGCAAAACCACATATCCATTTAATATATTCATCTTTCCAAGATTCTTTATATTCAATATTTTGACTTTCCAAAATAATCTCCTTTGCCTTCGTAATAATAGCTTTTAATCACGGCTAATATGCCATAATTAACTTTCTACTCTTTCCATAATTTCTGAAATATCACAATCTAGTTCATCACAAATTCTAAGTAATACATCAGTAGTTACATTCCCACCATTTTTGATCTTATAAAATGTACTTTTACTAATGTTAGCTTTCTCCATAAGTTCAGTATTTGTCATATCTAAATCTATCATCATTTTAAACATTTTCTTATAACTCATTTTTGACATCCATTTTCCTCCTAAAAAGAAATATATCCGTTCATTTATCTATATAATTATATCATAATCACACCTATTTATACAATATAATATTCTTTTTTCGCAAACTATTAGAGCACTAAATTGAACTAACAAATGATTTTCTACTAATAAAATCATCTTCAATAAGGTATCACAATTTGTGATGCCTATTTATGCAACAGTCTATTGCAAAATTACTAAACCTTATAACTTTTGACATATTACTTTATTTGCAACTTCCAAAGCTCTTACCACTATTTCTTGATCACTTAAACACTCTTGTCCTATAACATAGCCACCATTTTTTCTTATGCTAGGTAAAACTTCACTTGTTACCCAACGCTTATATTTCTTAGCTCGTGGTAATTTTGAAGCCATTATAAGCGAATATAACCCTGCTTCTGTTATTAAAGTTACTTCTCGTCTTTGATTAGCATACTTGATTTGGGCACGCAGCTTATCTTCTTCATCTATGTGAATCATTACTGCTTTTCTATAATTTGAATAACCTAATATCCTTGCTACTTCATTACCGATGAAATACACTTCTCCTTCTTTCTCTATTACTGTTAAGTTTCCAAAGTCTGTATTTTTAAATTCTTTTATTTCATTCATAATCAAATTCTCCTTTTCAAATTTTAAAATTCTAGACTGCTTTGCAAAATATAAATAAAATCAATATAACTTATATCTATATATCTATTATTTATATAACTACAGTAAATATTTTATACTTCTAGAAGTCCATTTTTTATACCTTTGAAGAATGAAATATGTACTCTTGAAGTGTAATATTTACACTTCTAGAAGTGTAGTAACTCTATCTCATCATTTAGAAAATCTTTTACATAGATTAAGTTCGGTCTGCCTAGTCCAAGTCGCTTTCTCTCTATAAGTCCTATACCATTTTTAGAGTCTAGTTCATCTAATATCTTAGTTGCTCTCATTTTCGAGCAATTCATCTTCTCCATAAGCTCTTTTAAGGTAAATATGACATATACCCTACCTTTATCATCTATCCACTTATTTTTAAGCGATAAGGCTGTTCTAGAGAGTAATATAGCATAGACTAATTTGGCATCACTTGATAAATCTGCAAATATCTTTTCTTCAAAAAATACCTGTGGTATTCTTATAAACTTATATCTCTTAGTATCTTCACCTGTAAAATAGTTGAATTTCATCATATCATCCTTTCTTTAAGTACGAAAAAAGGCAATAGTTTCCTATCGCCAATTTCACTTACTACATATTTTTAGTTCTTGTGTCTACACAACCCATATCCAAACAAACATTCACATCAATTTCATTTTTTAAGACCTTTTTCTTGCCACCTTGACCATCATCTACAAAGACAAAATGTTTGAAAAACTGTGTAAAATGAAGGATTCTTACTAGATTTATCTTTGTAGTAAAACTATACACTCCACATGCATTGAATGGGCAAACATATCGACCGGCACAACGGTTTTAAGTTGGTAGTCATTGGCAACCAGATATTTAATATCGCGCGCCAAGGTGCTCGGCTTGCACGATATATAGACGATTTTTTGTGGTGATATTTTAACGATAGCTGCAAGCACAGCTTGAGCGGCGCCTTTTCGCGGTGGATCTAAAAAGACTACGTCCGGTCTGTCGTACTTATCTAACCAGGTCGGTACAATCGCCTCAGCAGCACCTTCGATAAATGTGACATTATCAATAGCGTTGCGCGCTGCATTGGCGCGCGCATCGACAATCGCTTGTGGCACGATTTCGTTGCCATAGACCCACTTGACATGCTTAGCTAGTTGTAGGGTTATGCTGCCGGCGCCACAATAAATATCCCAAGCGACTTCATCACCTTGTAAATCTGCCAGTTCAATTGCCTTATTATATAATTTGATCGTCTGACGCGGATTAACCTGAAAAAAGCTGGCCATTGACAGCTCGTAGTCAATATCGCCAATACAATCGATGACGCTTGAACTGCCGTACAGCATTTTAAAGCGATCACCTAATATGCGATTACCAGCCTTGTCATTGATGTTTTGAACAATGCTGACGACAGATGGGTGCTGCGCAGTGATCAGTTTAATTAACGCATCTAGCTGCTTGACGCTTGCCGTTTTTGTAACCAGCCCTATCATATGTTCACCATAACGCGTGGTGCGCAGCATGACGTGGCGCAACTGACCAGTCCCCTGCTTTTCATCATATGGCATAATGCCATAGTTATTGGCCCACTGTTCTACTAGCTGAATTATCGCGCCGCAGATTGGATCTTGAATTAAGCAGTCATCGATATCGACCAGTTGGTGACTGCCCTTTTGATAAAGGCCAAGCCGTAGCTGACCATTGATTAATGCCGCCGGCAAAAGCGCCTTATTGCGATAGCGATAGGGATCAGACATGCCGATAATCGACTGCAATTCATAACCTTTTTGTAGGGCAATGCGCTCTATTGCATCTGTCACTAGCGCCGTTTTTAGTTTTAACTGCTCGTCATAGCTAATTTGCTGCACACTACATCCGCCGCAATGCTTAGCAAAGCTACAGGGCGCTGTTATTCTAAACGGCGACGGGTTTACTATTTTGACAATGCGGGCTTTGTTATAGGCCTTTTTTTGCTGTATGATTTTAATCAACAAGCGATCGCCCGGTACGGCACTCTCAACAAAGTGTACTTTGCCGCCTATGCGACCAATCCCTTCGCCGCGTTCGTTAATTGTCGTTATTAAAATTTCGGACATCGTTTCCTCTTTGCTAACTAAAACAGGCATAATCATATTTTTTAAAGATTTTGCTAAAAGGCTAGCAAATTTATCAGTTATTGCCTATAATAATATTATAAGCGTACGGAGAGTGCTATGAAACAGATTATTACACTGATTATTATTATTTTATTAATTATCACAACATTTGTCATTCCGGTTAATTCGTCAATTTTTTCGTTGAATATGGCAAATATTTTCGAACAAGATGTTGATGACACCACTTTGGCACCCAATAAAATCGTCTTGTCAAAACTAGATGGAGCTGACGATTTATTTTGCTTTGCCATCGATAGTACGCGCAGTCTAAGTGAAAGTGAACGCAATCAACTCAATTTTGAAGCCAGCTTAACCGATTATTCAGGCAATACGCGCCAGCTGACCTTAGATGACTTTAACTACGATGTCGACGTTTCTAATCAGCGCACGACTTATCATATAAAAGACTTAAAGACACCTGCTTTATACCGCTCTGACGATATTCGCGCAACTGTTACTTTGCTCGATAATTCAATTGAGCTAAGCGCCTATGTCTTTGAACCGACTAAAGGCCTTAGCCCCAATGGTAAAACGGCCGAACAAGTCAGTGAAACACTGATTCCAATCTATTACAGTTCAGAAGCAAAGCAAGTTGATTTTCCCGTTTATACCAAGCCGCTTGCCGGCAATAACGACTTTAGGCAAACACTAAATTGTCTATCGCACACACCAAATTATCCTGGCTTAAAAGAACGTCCGCGCTTTCCGCGCGTCGACTACATCTGGTATGCCGCCGGCGTCTTACAGCTTAAGCTGATCACTGCTGATATCGCTGATTTTAGCGATGCCCAGCTGGCGCGTAGCGCGCTGAACAACCTGCTTAAATCATTTGAATATACCATGAGTAGCTATGTAGTCAACAAGATTTCGCTGTCAGTTGACGGCCAGAACGCATCGACGGCATTTGGCGGCATTGACCTTAGCCAAGATTTTGATATCGAGCGCAATCCATTGGTCTATCTACCACTAATTCAAGGGGAACAAGTCACTTGGGTGCCGCAGCCAATTAACGCCTCGGAATCGCCCGACGATATGTGCCGCCAAATTATTGCCGCTTATAAAAACCCGATGGCCTTAACAAAACAATCGCTTTATCCACCAATGCTATCGAAAAGTGTTGAATTAAAAAGTGTACAAGTCGTCGCCAATACCTTAAAATTGACTTTTAACCAAGCTTTTGAAGAAACCACTAAGAACGATGCACAGTATTGCGCTACATTGTTAGAAGGCCTGGCTCTTTCGGTTACTTCGCTGCCCTTTATTGATGATATCGAACTCTATGTTGACGGTAGAAAGTTAACAAGTATAGGCAGTTACCAGATTCCTACGCCAATTACTGCACCAACTTACTTTAATGTCGATTTAGATTATTTGATAAAGTAACGCCAGCATATTAAGATGCTGGCGTCTTCTTAACTTTGCTATAGAACCCTTGTCTTACCAGCGTAGATAATACCTTTTTCTGAGTCTAAGGTGACCAACTGGCCGTCCTTAAACTTTTGCATAGCGCCGGTCGCGCCGACAATGACCGGTTTGTTAAGATTAAGTGCTACAATCGCTGCATGCGATGTATAACCGCCTTCTTCGACGATTAAGGCACTGGCCTTATCGACCGAATCCATCATATCTTTGTCAGTTGCATAAGCGACTAAAATATCACCGGCGTTAATTTTGGCACGCGCCTCGGCACCATCTTTTGCTGTGCAAACCTTGGCACTAATAACCTCTTTACCAATGCCGAGACCCTTCATCAGTATTTCGCCCACCAAATGCACTTTCATTAGATTGGTCGCACCGGCTACACCAACCGGTACACCGGCTGTAATAATGACGATTTCGCCTTCTTTGATATAATTGAGTTCGCGAGCGCGCTGTAACGATTGATCAAAAATTGCCTCCGTCGTCTTGGCATCAGGGATAATAAACGAATACACCCCCCAAACCAACGCCAGTTTTCGTCTCACTTGCTCGCTGGTACAAGCGGCAATAATTAACGAATTTGGGCGATTTTCGGATATTTTGCGCGCCGTAAAGCCGGACGAAGTCGCCGTAATAATAGCCGATGCTTTCAAATCGCTGGCCGTTGTTACCGTTGCATGAGAAACGGCATATGTAACATCAACTGACTTGCGCGCGCGCTTTTTATGCATAATGTTCTCATAGTCAAGTGCCTGTTCGGTCACTGCAGCGATCGTCGCCATCATTTCAACCGCCTCTTGCGGGTATTTGCCGGCGGCTGTTTCACCGGATAACATAATGGCATCTGTACCATCAAAGATGGCATTTGCAACGTCGGTTGTTTCCGCTCTGGTTGGCCGTGGGTTTCTTATCATCGAGTCGAGCATCTGCGTCGCTGTAATGACGACCTTGCCGGCGTTATTACACTTTTCAATCATACGCTTTTGCTCTAGTGGCACTTGTTCAGTCGGTATCTCAACCCCTAAATCACCACGCGCTACCATAATGCCGTCGGATACGCGTATAATGTCATCAAGGTTCTCGACACCCTGACGGTTTTCTATCTTTGATATAATATTAATGTCATAGGCATTATTGCGTTCTAAGATTTCGCGAATCGCCAATACATCAGCCGCTTTTCTAATGAATGAGGCGGCGATAAAATCAATGCCCTGCTCGATACCAAATTCAATATCGGCAATGTCTTTTGGCGTTAGTGAGGGCAAGTTGATTTTTACACCTGGCACATTAACGCCTTTATTGCTTTTAATCGTGCCGGCATTATTAACCCGGCACTTGATTTCGTTGGCGGTCGGTTCGGCAATGACTTCTAGTTCAATTAAGCCATCGTCAACTAATATTTTGTCACCAAGTTCGACATCAGCCGGCAAATCACGATACGAAATATGACATTTTTGGGCATCGCCTAAATACTCTTCAGTTGTCAGTGTATACTCGTCACCTTCATTGAGTTCAACCGGTTCGGCAAACTGGCCAAGACGTATCTCAGGCCCCTTTGTATCGAGTAAAATCGCTACCGGTTCAGCCAATTCTTCACGAACCGACTTAATCATATTAATTCTGGCCAAATGTTCAGCGTGGTTGCCATGCGAAAAATTGAGTCGCGCAACATTCAAACCGGCCTTGACCAATTCGCTAAAGACCGCTCGATCTTCACTGGCCGGCCCTATAGTACAAACTATCTTGGTTTTTTTCATACTAGTTATTCCTCTCCTATTGATTTAACAGATCAATACATTCTATCAAATCTACCAATTTTCTAAATCTAACAAATGCAGTTCTTAAAGCAACGCACTTTATTAGACTAACTTATATTATACCACAAATTATTGATTTTTAGGCATTTTACTGAGTTTAACAATCAATAATCTCTATTATCAACTAAACGAACGTTTTCTGATCCAAATAATTTTTGCAGCTCGGCAATCGCCGGTGCCGTTAAAGCAATGCGACGCTTATAGACCAATGCCTGTCCATTGTCAGATTGAAATATTTTAATAATCTGGCTACCGCTAAACCGGCGACTAAGTTTATCCAATAGCTGTTGATGGCCCGCCGACAGCCGATTTACCCTTAAATATACTAATTGATCGACACTTGCAACATTGTATTCAGCAGGCTGTTCTTTAACAGATTGCGCGCGATTAAGCGGCCTAATTTGCTCGGCAATTAACGTTATCTCCTCTTCAGATTTGACGTTTAGCTTACCACTGACGGCAATGACTTGATCTTCTTTTAACAGCTGTCGATAGCGCTGTAAAACGCGGCTGAACACCACAACTTCGATTTCACCACTGTAATCTTGCAGTGTTACAAAAGCCATCGTATTACCTTTTCTGGTATTCTTTAGCGTCAACCTTGTCACCAAGCCAACAAGATGGTGCGGTTGACCATCAAAGGCGGTTTCAACATTGCCATCGTCATCGCTTAAATCGGCAATGCAAAAAGTGCTGATGCGTTTAATCGCCTGTCGGTAATCATCAAGTGGGTGACCGCTGATATAGATGCCAATCGCCTCTCGTTCGCAATTGAGCCGTTCGACTGCACTGAATGCTGCGCGCTGAACATAATCAAAACCGGGGCGTTGCGCGCCGGACAAGCCGTCAAATAAACTGATTTGACCATCTGCATTGTGACGCCTTTGCCGCTGAATGCTGTCGATTAGCAACTCGCAGTTAGTCAGCAAAGTGGCACGATTAAAGCCAAATCCATCTAATGCACCAGCTTTAATTAGGCTTTCGATCGCTTTTTTATTGAGTTCGCGCGGCTCGATTCGCTTTATAAAATCTTCAAAGTCCAGAAAAGGCTTTTGACGGCGCGCTTTTACAATTGAGTTAACTATCCCTTTACCGACATGTTTGATGGCAAATAAGGCAAACCTAATAGCGCCATCTTCAACTGAAAAATATCCTTCTGAGCGGTTGACATCAGGCGCTAAAACGGCGATTTTCATCTCTTTAGCCGCCTGCATATAGCGAGCAATCTTCTTATGTGAGTGCAAATTGGCCGTCATACAGGCCGCCATAAAAGCCAGCGGATAATGCGCTTTTAAGTAGGCTGTCTGATAAGCAATAACGGCATAACCGGCAGCGTGTGATTTGTTAAAAGCGTATTTAGCAAAGTCGATCATATCATCAAATATTTTTTCAGCCACTGGCGCCGCAATGCCATTACGGATACAACCTTTAATTAACACATTGCCCTCTTTATCATCTAAACCATAAACGAAATGTCGCCGTTCTTGTTGCATGACAGACATTTTTTTCTTACTCATTGCCCGTCGCACCAAATCGGAACGGCCATAGCTATAACCGGCCAACTGACGGACAATTTGCATGACCTGCTCCTGATAGACCAGGCACCCGTAAGTGACTTCGAGAATCGGCTTTAATTCGGGCGTTAAATAGCGGATATTCTGTGGATTGTTTTTGTTTTTTATATAGGTCGGAATCGAATCCATCGGTCCCGGCCGATACAGCGAAATACCGGCGATAATATCTTCGATCGTCGTCGGTTTTAGCGCTTTCATAAACCGTATCATGCCGGCCGATTCCAATTGAAAAATGCCCAGCGTTTGGCCTTTAGCAATCAAATCATAGGCCGCCCTATCATCGATTGGCAACTTTTCTAAATCAATTGTATGTCCACTGTTTTTTTCGATTAAACGCAAGGTATTCTTGATAATTGTCAATGTCGTCAAGCCCAAAAAATCAAACTTAACCAACCCCAATTCTGCCAGTAAATCCATATTATACTGCGTCGAAATATTGTTGTCGTGCAAATACAGTGGTACGTAATCGTCAATCGGTTGCTTACCAATCACGACGCCGGCGGCGTGTGTAGAGGCATGGCGTGGCACGCCCTCTAAGGCGCGCGCCGTATCAATTAAACGGCGAATTTGAGAATCTGTTCGGTATTTTTCATGCAATGTCGGATTACTAGCCAAAGCGTCATCAATGGTGATGCCCAATACAAAAGGCACTGCTTTGGCAATGACATCAACCTGCTGGTAAGACATACCGAGCACGCGGCCGACATCGCGAATGGCAGCACGCGCCGCCATTGTGCCAAAGGTAATAATTTGGGCAACGTGATCAGCGCCGTATTTTTGCACCACGTAGTCAATCACTTCAGCGCGCCGATCATCTTGAAAATCGATGTCAAAATCCGGCATGGTGATTCGCTCAGGGTTTAAAAAACGCTCAAAAATAAGATTGTAACGCAACGGGTCAACATCGGTAATGCCCAAACAATAGGCGACGATGCTACCACCTCCACTGCCGCGACAGGGCCCAACTAAGATACCCTGTTTTTTAGCATAGCTTACAAAATCGCAAACGATCAAAAAATAATCTTCATAACCCATCTGAAAGATAATCGACAGTTCATCTTGCATGCGCTGCTTTGCCTTGGCATCAGTGCCATAGCGCCTGACTAAACCGCGCTGACACTGTTCAATCAAATAGTCTTTAGCACTCATACCAGCTGGCGGATCAAAGACCGGCAAATGCAAGCTGCTAAAATCGAAATCATACTGACAGCGCTCGGCAATTTTAACTGTATTTGTAATCGCCTGTGGCGCATAACTAAACAAATCGCACATTTGTTCAGGCGACTTTAGATAAAATTCTTCAGTTTGAAAGCGCATGCGGTCATCATCAGCTAAGGTCTTACCGGTCTGAATTGCCAATAAAACATCGTGAATTTTGGCATCGTTTTTTTCGATATAATGCACATCATTGGTGGCAACTAGTTCGACATCGCATTCGGCTGCCAACTTAAGCAACTGCTTATTGACGTTTTTTTGCTCTAATATGCCATGGTCTTGTAGTTCCAAATAGAAGTGGTCACGATCAAAGATAGTCAAATAATCATTGACGAGATTTTTGGCCTCATTGTAATTGCCATAATTAAGCGCCTGTTGCACATCGCCCGCTAAACAGGCGCTCAGCGCGATAAGGCCTTCGCTATGTCGACGCAACAATGCCTTGTCGATGCGTGGCTTATAGTAAAAGCCTTCGCTAAATCCCTTAGAAACTAGTTTCACTAAATTGTGGTAACCGGTTTCGTTTTCAGCAAGTAAAATAAGATGAGAACGCTTTTTGTCATGCGTAGGCGTCTTGTCAGTCATACTGCGAGCTGCTAGGTAAACTTCACAACCAATAATCGGTTTAATACCATGCTTTTTAGCCTGCTTATAAAATTCAACAGCACCAAACATGACGCCGTGATCGGTTATTGCAACGGTTGTCATTCCCAATTCGGCGACCTTGTCAAACAAGCGGTCAATTCGTGCAAAGCCATCTAGCAAACTGTATTCAGTATGTAAATGCAGGTGAACAAAAGACATAGACTTACCCTTTAACTGCGCTATTCAATGTCATCGGCAATCTGCATCAGCTTTTTCATGCGATGGTTAACGCCCGATTTACTGATGGGTGGCGATAAGAGTTGGCCCAACTCAAGCAAGGTCATCTCACGATTTTGCAAACGCAGTTGCGCAATCTGAACCAACGCATCGGGCAAGGCTGCCAAGCCGATTGTTCGCTCAATTTTTTCAATGGCGCTAACATGACGTTCTACTGCTGCCATCATCTTTTTAAGATTGGCCGTATCGCAGTTAACCATGCGGTTGACGTGATTGCGCATCGCCTTATCGACACGCGTCGTTTCATAAGTCAACAAATAACTGTGCGCCCCGATGATATTGAGTACGTCAACAATTTGGTTAGAATCTTTTAGATAGATAATCTGGTGATTTTTGCGCTCTAATAGCTTAGCTGATAAATCAAAGGCCTTTAACAGCTCGATAAAGCGCAACGCAAAATTTGCCGAATTAACGACAAACTCTAAGTGATAAAACTTGGCCGGATCGCTAATTGAACCGGCGCCGAGAAACATACCGCGAATATAGGCGCGCGAATTGGCATTATCGGCAAAGACAAAGCTGGGCACGTCATCGACAATGTAAAAGTAATTTGTCGTATCGACGACGCCCAGTTCGGTTAATAGCGCCCGCGCATCACTGACGGTAAAGCGATAGACAGTGTGCTTGTTAAGCGATTCTTGGGCAATTGAAGCCAATTGTCCTTGTACGTTAAACAACTTGCTGAACAATACTTGCATCAACTCTGATACTGCGCTGTTTTCAGTTGAAAGGCTTAAATCAAGCCGCCCTTTAGAGCCGAAGTTTAGCGTGCCACAAGCCCTTACTAAAGCAGATAGTTCAGCTTTTAGCTGTTTGTTACTGCCGGAAATTTGGGCCGCCATATCGGTTTTTATCTTAGAAGCATAAGACATAGCATCACCCAGCCAAACTAAGCCAAGTACTTTTCAACATAACGCGCAATCGCTTTTTTGACAATGTCGCGTTCATCGTCATAATGCGTCATATCATAAGCTTTATCAATTGGTACAAAGCGCGCCAGCTTAAAACCTTCTTCATGTTGCGGGTAACAGTGTTTTGATTTTGTCGTCATCAGATACCAATGTACCGTTTTGCTGGTCATTTCGTTATTGCGCCAAACATTATAAAACTTATAGTGAATACTGCCTAAGTATTCGTGAATGGTCGCCTTGACATCAGCCTCTTCTAATACTTCACGCAAAGCGGTTTGTGAGCGATGTTCGTTTTGCTCAATGCGCCCTTTTGGTAACACCCAATCACCGTTTTTCTTCATCAAAAGCAACATCGTTTCTCCCAAAAAAACGACACCGCCCGCACTTGTTGTAATTTTCAAATTAACCACCTAAATAAACATAATACAACTTGTAATATCACTAGTATATCACATCGGCAGCACTTCGCCAATCTAAATGAAAAAAATGTAAAGTGCCATTCAAGTCAAAAAGCGAGCTGCCTTATAAAACAACTCGCTTTAAAATGCTAATGCTATATCATTTAAATAATGCGACTAATCAATTGGCTTTAACCTGGCCGTAAAGTGACGTAACACTTTAGGCTCGTAGTCAAAAGTGAGACCTTTTAACGTATCGGCTTTTTTCATAACCGCAATTACCGCTTCGGCGACAACGTCCATATGATTATTGGTATAAACGCGTTTTGGAATAGTAAGACGCATCAATTCAAGCGGTGATTCCAAATTCTCTCCCGTGTCAGGATCACGCCCCAACAAGAATGAGCCGATTTCAACCGGACGTACACCCGATTCAAGATAAACGGCATTACAAACCGCCTGCGCCGGAAACTGATGATAAGGAATATGTGGACACATCTTTTTACAATCGACAAAGACTGCGTGACCACCGATAGGATACTGCACCGGCACGCCGGCCGCCTTTAACTTTTCGCCCAAATAGGTAACTTGGCCGATACGGCTAGCCTGAAAATCGACCCCTCTAACGGCACGCAAGTTGAACGACAAGCCGTGTACAGTGCCTCATCATCTTTAAAGGTCAATAAACCGCCCATATTGACAAGGCCATCTTTTTTAGAGCTCATTGCCATACCATCGGCTAAATCAAACATTTCACGGGCAATTTCACGTAGCGACTTATCTTGATAACCCGCTTCGCGCTCGCGAATAAAATAAGCATTTTCAGCATATCTGGCGCCATCAATAAAAACTTTAATGCCGTATTTATCGGCTATTTTTCTAACACCACGCATATTTTCCATTGAAACAGGCTGGCCGCCGGCTGAATTACAGGTGACCGTCATCACGAAACAGGCGATATTTTCAGCGCCCTTTTCTTTGATAAACTGCTCGGTTTTAGCAAGGTCAAAATTGCCTTTAAACGGATGATAAGCTTGCGTATCAAACGCCACAGCGTCGATCATATTAATGGCGCGACCACCGGCAATTTCGACATGTGCTTTGGTGGTATCAAAGTGCATATTAGAAATAATAAAGTCACCCGCTTTTTTTAACACATTGGGAAACAACACCTGCTCGGCACCGCGCCCCTGGTGTACCGGAATGACATATTGATAACCGGTTATATCCTTAACGACTTTTTCAAGACGATAAAAGCTACGCGAACCGGCGTATGATTCATCGCCCATCATCAAAGCGCTCCATTGTCTGTCGCTCATTGCACCGGTACCGGAATCGGTCAACAAGTCGATGTAGACGTGTTCGGCACGCAACGAAAATGGATTATAACCGGCTTCGATAAGTGCCTTTTCACGCGCTTGACGCGTAATGATATTAAGTGGTTCAACCATTTTAATCTTATAAGGTTCAGCTTTTGGTATGTTCATATCGTCCTCCTTTGACATAACCTGTTATCCCAATCATCACTTGATCAAAGGGCTTAGCCATCACTTTTTAATATAACGTACCGTATCGACCAAATTAAGTAGCTGTTTGGTCAATGCAATAGCATCATGTCTTACATAACCGGCCCGTTCTTCTAAAAATTGACCTTCTACTAACTTGATACCCAATTTTTCAATCTGCTCTCTGTCAGATCGCTTAAGTTTCAATAAATGTGCACCCTTAGCGGCATATTTAGTCGTAGCAGCCTGCGAAATGCGCTTGGTATTGACCAACAAATAGTCAATTGCCGTCGGTCCCAACTGTTGACTGATAACCAGCAAATGGTCTGCCGCCGACAGCCGATCAGTTTCGCCGGGCTGCGTCATTAAATTCATCGTCACGACGACTTTAGCTTTAGTTTGCCTAATGGCATCTTTGATCTGCGGCATTAATAAACTGGGCATAATGCTGGTGTAGAGACTGCCTGGGCCAATCAATACAATATCGGCATCTAAAATTGCCGTAATGCTTTCTGGGTAAGCTACTGCGTCTGCCGGCTCGATATAAACATGGTCAATTGCCGTATCATTCCACTGCACAACATTGGGAATATTCGATTCGCCGCGTACGATATTGCCATCTTTTAGCTGAGCCAACAAAACGATATCAGCCAAAGATACCGGCATTACTCTCCCCTTGACGGCAAATATGTCGTGAATATGTGATAGTGCCTCTTCAAAGCTACCCGTCATATCTACTAAGCCGGCAATGATCATATTGCCAAGCGAATGTCCGCTAAACTGTCCTGATTTAAAACGATACTGCATTAGGGCCTCCATCACCGGTTCGGTGTCAGATAAAGCAACAATGCAGTTTCTAATATCGCCGGGCGGCAACATGGCGAGGTCTTCTCTAATCACACCGGAGCTGCCGCCGTCATCGGCCACGGTTACAATGGCAGAAATTTGTTCAGTAAAGCGCTTTAGGCCGCGCAATACCACACTTATACCCGAACCCCCGCCAATAACCGCTACCTTGGTCGCTTGCATCGCCATAGTACCTAAGCCTCTAAATCCCTATGTGCTAGCGACACATCGTAGCCCTGTTCGCGATAATCAGAGCCTAATTGATTGCAAATTGCGACCGAGCGATGGCGTCCACCGGTACAACCTATTGAAACCGTCACGTGATTCTTGCCTTCTCTAATATATTGCGGCAACAAAAAATCGAGCATTTCACGTAGTTTTCCATAAAATAGCTGGGTTTCATGCCACTGGAAGACATAATCCCTAATCGCTTGATCATTGCCGCTTAACGGGCGTAATTTTTCATCATAGTAGGGATTCGGCAAAAACCTGACATCAAAAAGCAGATCGCTGTCGAGCGGCAAACCGCGTTTAAAACCAAATGATTGAAACGAAATAGTAATGGCCTGCGCACTGGCTGCGCCCAATATGTTCATCTTGATAAAATGACGCAACTGATGACTATTCATCTCGCTAGTATCAAGTATGCGCGAGGCTAATTTTTTAATATTGGACATCTGTTGTCGTTCGACGTTGATACCGTCAATTAAGATGCCGGTTTCACTGAGCGGATGAGTCCGCCGAGTCTCTTTAAAGCGGTTGATTAGCACTCTATCAGACGCTTCAAAAAAGTATATTTCACAGTTATTATAGCGTGTTTTTAAATCATGCAAACTGCTTTCAACATCGTCAAAAAATGCATAGCTGCGCACGTCAATGCCGAGCGCAACTTTGTCAATAGGCTGTTTTAAGCTTTTGCACATCTCGATGAATTGAACCATCAAAGAAGGCGGCAAATTATCAATGCTAAAATAGCCAAGGTCTTCTAAACACTTGATAGCGGTCGACTTACCCGCCCCCGACAAACCGGTGATAATTTTAATATCCAAGCTGTGCCTCCTAAAAGCCCTGCCCAATTTTGCGTACTTCAGTCTGCATTTTTACGCCAAAATTATCAAATACCGTCTTTTCGATAAAATGAATTAACGTGATTACATCACGACAGGTGGCCTCACCTAAATTGACGACAAAGCCACAGTGTTTTTCACTAACCGCCGCATCACCAAAGCGCACGCCACGCAGGCCGCTATCTTGTATCAATTTACCGGCATAATAGCCGGGTGGTCTTTTAAATGTCGAGCCGGCCGAAGGCAATTCAAGTGGCTGTTTTGCCTCGCGTCGCGCCATTAGATCGGCAACGGTTGCTGCGATGGTCGATTTATCTCCTTCGGTCAGTTGCAGTTCAACTTCAAGCACAATATAACCGTTGTCTTGTACGTTTGAACCGCGATAACAAAAGGTCAATTGCTCTTTTGTTAAACGTAATATCTGACCAGACTGATCTAAAATCGTAACGGCCGCAACCACCTGTGCCATTTCACCATCGTAGGCACCGGCATTCATAAACGTCGCACCGCCAATTGTACCGGGAATGCCACAAGCAAACTCAAACCCGGTTAGACTGTTTTCAGCAGCTATTCTTGAAACATCCCGCAGCAGCGCACCGCCTGCCGCTATTAAACGCTGTCCATCAACTGTTATATCACTTAAATTTTCAGCAAGTTTAATGACGGCACCACGAATACCGGCATCGGACACCAATAGATTTGAACCGTTACCTATCCAAGTAATCGGTATATCTAGCGTTTTTAGATAGCGATAAGCCGCAACTACATCATCAATGCTATGCGGCAAAATCAATAGATCAGCCGGCCCACCGATTTGGAAAGAGGTATGATTTTTCATCAGTTCATCGACCAAAACGGTGCTGTCGGCTAATCGATTATTTAATTGACTGGCAAGTTCTTTATTAGTCATTCTCTATATTTTGCGATTGGTTGAGTACAAGTTCGACAAAAAGGTGTAAGGCACGTGCAACATCAGCTCTTGTGGCCGGATCGCGCGGTCTAACAAAACCTTTTTGAACATCCAACATATTTAGACGATGCGCCCATTTGACAGCTGGATAAGCCCAACTGCCAATTTCGTCATGATCTTCTAAGTAAACTAAATCTTCAAAGACAGTGACATCTTTTTTGCGGTATTGTGCATAACGATAAAGTATTGTCGCCAGTTGTTCTCTGGTCAATTTAGCTTCCGGATTAAATTTGCCATCGCCAAAACCATTCATAACTTCAATAAAATTGATCCAGACGACTGCTTTAGCATACCACTTTGATGGTGTCACATCACTGAACACCTGGCTGACAAAAACTCTCGGTTCATCTTGCATGCGATAAATAACCGTCGCCATCATCGCGCGATTAACAGCGGTTTGCGGCTCAAAAGCCTTGTCAGACACACCTTTCATCAAGTCATTATCAAAGACATATTTAATATCTTGATAATTAAAATGGTCTTCCGTAACATCTTCAAAAGTCAGTTTTTCGTCTGCTTTTGGCGGCTTCGTCGCATTGACATTGGATTCGACTAATATCGGTACAACCCGCACAGTACAACGCGTTTTTTTGTTGCCATCTTGTGTGGTAAGCTCAATCGTCGCTTCACCGGGACTAACCGCCTGAATTAAACCATTTGAGTTCACTGTGACAACACCAAGGTCGCTGCTACGCCATTTAACATTTTTATTTGCAGCTGTCGGTGGAAAAATAGTTGCTATCAAGTACTGACTGTTGCCCTCTACCAACTCGATTTGAGTGTAGTTTAGCGCAACGCTTTCAACATTTTTAGGCACAACCTGCTCTTCAGTCGGGTCAGGCGTTGTCGATTGATCATCCGGATTCGTCTGATCATCGTCCTCATTAGGCGTCGCCTCAGTTACCTTAAGATTAAAAGAAGATAATACAATACTATTAGTTGAAACCGCTTGAATGGTAGAGCTACCCGCACTCTTACAAGTAACGACACCATTTGAATTAACGCTAGCAACACTCTTATTTGAACTCAACCAAATAATTGCATTGCGATCGGCCGTCTCCGGTTCAACACTGTAATTAACAGTAAAAGAGTCGCCGATATTCTTAGTAATATAACTATAATTAATTATAATTTTAGAAATAGGCGTTCCAACTGTAGCACTCGGTTCAGCATAGGCCAAACTCAAACTTAAAATTGTGATAAGCATTACAAATACTAATAGTTTTTTTCTCATATCTTTTCCTTTCTTGCACAGTAAAATATTCCCCTTAATGCAATTCTAATAAACCTGCCGGACGGTGTCAAGTCCTTATATCGACAAAGTTGTAACTGCCTAGCTTAAAATTTGTATAAAAATTAAGAAAGCCACGGTTATTTAGCTAAACTGTCTAGATTTACGTTTTCCATAATGATAACTTTTGCACCTTTTGTGCTGAGACGACGCCCTAATTCAATAAAACCATTTGCTCGCCAAAATTTCAAGGCGGAATGATTGTCTTCAATCACAGCAAGCTGAACTTTACTAAAACCGTTTTTTTCTATTGCGCGTAGAAAATGCTGAACAATTGTCTGAGCAATGGCTTGGCGCTGATAGCTTGCATCGACCATTAACAGGCCAATCCAAACTGTCATTTTTTGCGGATAGCTTTCAATATAGTCTAACACTGCCGTTAAATATCCGCTCTGGTAAAAGCCGATATAAAACTTTTGGTCAGCTGATGTATTGGGTGGTAGCGTCTTGGTTCCTGCAATACAGTTTTGCAATGAAACAAACCGTTCACCAAAAAAGGCATTGTAGCGTGGGTTTGAATTGTGCAACTTGTGTAATTTACCGTAATCAGCTTGCTCAATTTTTTTAATTTTAAAATCTTTTAATTCAAGTTGCAAATCAATCAATATCATAAAGCCCCTTCCAATTTGAGCAACTTCAGCTTAGTCGCAAGACCACCTGCATAGCCGACCAACTTGCCACCACTTCCAATGACGCGGTGGCATGGCACAACAATACTGAGCGGATTTTTATTATTGGCCGTGCCGACAGCGCGATAGGCGCTAGGTCGACCAATTGCAATTGCAATATCTTTATAGCTACGCGTCTGTCCATACGGTATTTTGGTAAGTTGACGCCATACTTTTTGCTGAAAATCTGTGCCCGCTAGTTTGTAGCGAAAATCAAACCGCTTGCGCTTGCCATTAAAGTATTCTTCTAATTGCTGAAAAACCACATCACTTAGAGCGCTTTTAACACCATAGTCAGCAACCGTTTCAGTAATACGCGCTATCTGCACGATGTAGCCGTTATCATATGTTATCTTATATAGCCCAAAAGTCGTCTTATAAATCGCAAAATTTGTCATCAGTGACCTCCTTCTTATAGCCATTAAAACAAACCGCCATTATATTTCTTTTGTACCCCGTAAAGCACAGCAAAAGACAGTGATAGCCCAATTAAAACAATCAGCAGATTATCCCTCTCAAAATAAGCTGCAATCGCTGCAGTCAAACAAGTCAAGGCAATTAAAAACATACCTTTGGCAAACGACCTACCATAAGCCACTTTATCACTTTCTTTAATATGCCGCCGGTGATAAGCATGAATTAAATCCGTGCGGCCACGGTAAATCAACAAGCCCATAACAAAAAATAGCAGCGCTAACGCAAATAGTAGTATTTCAGCAAATCCAAGCAAACCGACACCTCCGCTTAAATAAATTACAGTTGCGCTCAATCATATTTTATCACAAAACTAAGTACATTTGACAAACTCGACCTAAAAAAGATTTAGGCACTTCGCTCAACTAACCATTTCATTCTATTATATCGTTTTTTGTGGTGCCAGGTTCAGTTGTGTTTTTTTGTGGTGCCAGGTTCAGTTGTGTTTATTTTTTATGGTGTCAGGTTCAATTGTTCTTTTTTTATGGTGCCAGGTTCAGTTGTGATTAAAAATCAAATAATTAAAAAATCGACCATATCCTTCAAAAACTTCCTAGTGCCAAAAACACGAACACCCAAAATTCTCTCCAGCTGTGCCTGCAACAAAATACAAAAATCCATCTTTTTAACTGTGCCTGGCACCCAAGAATAATCCAACTGTGCCTGGCACCTAAGAATAAATTTCGAAATCCTAGTATGTGTCATTTCAACTTGGTGCATTTTCTTTCTTAAAAAGCAAAACATCAAAGTGGATTCTATTGACTTTACCCTTAATAAATGGTATATTTTCATCGATGAAATTTATTCTCAATTATATTTTTTTAACCGCTGTACAAGGAGGATCTCTTGAAGAAAAACATAAAGTTAATTGCCTCGGCAATTCTCGGCATACTAGGTATTATTTTAGCGCTTTCTCCCTATCAACTTTTTCCAGTTTGCACAATGATGGCTCCCGATGGAACACCGATGAAGTGCGCTTACAGCGCCAAATTGTTTATTGCAATGGGCATCATTATTCTAGTAGTCAATTTACTGGCAATCTTAAAGCGTAAAAAGGCGCTCTACAGCATTGCCTATATCATAACAGCAATCGCTGCTTTTGTTAGTTATGCTTTGCCCAAACAGTTGATTAAAGTTGGCAATAAAAAAACCATGAGCTGGGAAATTGGGCTTTGTGCCAATGCTGAACACGGTTGCCGAGCACATACCTTGCCCGCACTAGAAGTGCTTATCCCAATAATTATTATTGGTGCTGTTGTGGCATTGATATTAAACTTTTTAATTAAGGACGACTATGCCTAAAATTGATTTAAAATATTTATCGGTTGAAAATATTCGCCAAAAACCGCT
>PDWJ01002263.1_pt1 | contig 21016 bp, 16 predicted proteins | sample 1430881 | NCBI WGS metagenome assembly PDWJ01 (sample SAMN01162460, study PRJNA174530) | Oral metagenome, whole genome shotgun sequencing project. | biome: Marine environment; feature: Marine mammal; material: Swab sample of the gingival sulcus; isolation source: swab sample of gingival sulcus... | reverse complement strand
TACAACTCTCATATTTACAACACTTTGAATCTAAATTTTGATGTGCTCAGACAAATTGGAGAGTTCTATTTTGAGAAATCCCATTTTCAAAATGCAATTGAGGTGTTTTTGAAACTTATTGAGGCGGGGATTGTAAGTGATGAACTGTACGAAAAATTAGCCTTTTCGTATCAGAAAACAGGAAATTATCTCAAGGCGCTGGAGTATTACAAGAAAGCCGAACTCTTTGATACAAACAGAACGTGGAATTTACAAAAAATGGCATTTTGCTATCGAAAACTTAAAGACCATGAAAAAGCCTTGAATATTTGGTTGGAATTATTAGACTTGGACCCCGACAATCTGTTTTATCAAGCCTCGGCAGGACAAGCCTACCTTGATTTAGGAAACTATCAAGAAGCTGTTCGTTATTATTATCGAATAGAATTTTCTGATGCTGAAAATATCAAAGTAAAACGACCGCTGGCATGGTGCAACTTTATACTTCAGAAGTATGAAGAATCTTTTAGATATTATGAAATATTGATGGAAAATAATCCTACCCGTTATGATCTGTTAAATTATGGTCACGCGCTGTGGTGTGATGGCAAACCTGAAAAGGCTGCGGAATTGTATTTACGTAGCGTGAAACATAAGGATAGTAATCTCTCCGATTTTATAAGAAGTTTTGAGCAAGACAAAGAAGTGCTGATGAATAATGGCATTTCTGAAAAGGACATTTTCTTTATGATGGATCATGTGCAGTATCTTTTGCATGATTTAGTGTAAAAAAAGTTATTTTTTTACAAAGATGGGAAAAACCACAAAGAACAAAACAAACAACTGATATATAAGGTTTTAAGAACCAACTTCGTGAGTTTTTTTTGTAACTATAGATGGATGAAGCATCTTTTTAAGAAAAAAATTGAGATATTTTGAAAAAAAAATTTGTTTACTAACTAATTAATTATAGCTTTGCAGTTCATACATACTATTGTATGATTTGGTATTAATAGTTTTAATAGCATAATGGTTTTAATGTTTAAGTGTTGTTAAGTGGTTTAAAGGTATCCCGGGAGGAGATACCTTTTTTGCATTTAGGACTTTTCATTATGCCGATACCGAAGGTAGTTCTGTAGTTCCTTAATGGCTTTACAAAACCGAGTGAGGAATTGAAATAAAATCAAGATCATTTTTGAAACAATATTCAAAAAAAGTTGTTAACAGCATACCGTACAAGGGTAAAGAATATTATTAATTGTAAAGGTTATCAGAAGGTGAAAAGAAAGTCAGGGCGTAAAAGTCGATGGAGACTCCTCCATCAGTATTACAGTTACACAGGTTTTTATTCATTCTTGGGAAAGAGTCTTAAAAAATCGGCATTACCCATTCTTGGGTTTGTGGGGGCAATCTTGTTCGTACATTATTTTATAATTGACCTTCATGTAGTACTCCATGAGTTTACGGAAAACTATCATTCACTTTCGATACTTGGCTTGTTTTATGCTTCGGAAACCATTTTAGGATTACTACCGCCCGAAGTATTTATTGCATGGACTTACAAAACTACAGATCCCATATTCTTTCTAAGTATGTTAGCGCTACTTTCTTACGCGGGAGGAGTAACCGCCTATCAGATAGGTTTTCTCTTATCCAAACAACCCAAGATTCACAAATACATGGAAGAGCGTTTGAGCAAACACATGAAACAAGTACAAAAATGGGGAGCCATGCTTATTGTTGCAGGAGCTTTATTACCATTACCTTTTGCCATAGTAAGTTTAGCCAGCGGACTGATTAACTACCGCTTTAAGCTCTATTTGTTATGGGGGCTTTTCCGAATACCAAGGTTTTATTTGTATGCCGTAGCATTAATAAACTTAGTGTAGTGATTATTACTATCTTTGCGGACTATTAAAAAACGGTCAGAAAGAAAAAAAATATTATGGCGATTGAATTAAGCGAACAGGAAGTCTTACGTCGGAACTCACTAAAGGAGCTTCGAAAATTAGGTATTGAACCTTATCCCGCAGCAGAATATAAGGTAACGAAAACAGCGGATGAAATTCTAAAAAACTTCAAAGAAGGCGATGAAGAATATGAAGACATTCGTATTGCCGGGCGAATCATGAAACGTCGTATTCAGGGAGCTGCTTCCTTTGCCGAAATTCAAGATCACAGCGGTAAGATTCAACTTTACTTCAGAAGAGATGATATTTGCCCCGGAGAAGACAAAACCTTATACAATACCGTTTACAAAAAACTTCTCGACCTTGGAGACATCATCGGTGTGCGTGGTCACGTCTTTGTAACAAAACTGGGTGAAATCACCATCTATGTCAAAGAGTTTACGATACTCAGCAAGTCTTTAAAACCACTTCCGGTAGTTAAGGAGAAAGATGGTAAGGTATATGATGCCTTTGGAGATCCTGAGCAACGCTACCGAATGAGGTATGTTGACCTTATTGTGAATGAACACGTGAAGGAAACTTTTGTAAAACGTACAAAGGTTATGACTTCCATGCGTGATTTTTTTAACAATAAAGGCTACCTTGAAGTGGAAACACCAATTCTTCAACCAATTCCGGGAGGAGCTGCTGCACGCCCATTTATTACACATCACAATGCCTTAGACATTCCTTTATACTTGCGAATTGCAAATGAGCTATACCTGAAAAGACTTATCGTTGGAGGATTTGAGGGAGTATATGAGTTTGCGAAAGACTTTAGAAATGAAGGAATGGATCGTACGCACAATCCTGAATTTACAGTGATGGAAATCTATGTGGCTTACAAAGATTACAACTGGATGATGGATTTTACCGAACAAATGATTGAAAAAGTTGCCCTAGACGTAAACGGCACAACCGACCTTCAAGTGGGAGAACACACAATAAACTTCAAGCCTCCGTTTGCTCGCGTTCCAATTCTTCAAGCCATCAAAGATTTTACAGGTCATGACCTCAACGGTAAAACCGAAGATGAAATTAGAGCAGTAGCCAAAACGTTAGACATTGAGGTAGATGAAAGCATGGGTAAAGGCAAGCTGATTGATGAAATATTTGGTGAAAAATGTGAAGGAAAATATATTCAACCGACTTTTATCACTGATTACCCTGTTGAGATGTCTCCACTTTGCAAGCGACACCGAAAAAATCCGGAACTTACAGAACGTTTTGAACTTATGGTGAACGGAAAAGAAATTGCCAATGCCTATTCAGAACTAAACGACCCGATTGATCAGTTGGAACGTTTTGAAGATCAACTTAAACTTTCAGAAAAAGGTGATGATGAAGCAATGTTTATCGACAGGGATTTTGTTCGCGCATTGGAATACGGCATGCCGCCAACATCGGGGATGGGTATCGGCATTGACCGATTGGTAATGTTGATGACAAATAATGCCTCAATCCAAGAAGTCTTATTCTTCCCACAAATGAAACCTGAACCGAAAAAGGTTCTTCCAAAACCTGAGGATTTTGTTGCCATCGGAGTTCCCGAAGAATGGGCTGAGCATCTGATGAAAGCAGGCTACGCATCTGTGGAAGCACTTCGCGAAAATAAGGCTACACAGGTTCACCAAAAACTTAACGGGTATAGAAAGAAAAACAAATTAAAGATTCCGGCTCTTCAACTTGATCAAGTAGAAACTTGGTTTGAGTAAGAACCGAAAGATCATAAATAAAACTTGAATGAAAAAAGGGTGTCCTTTTAGAACACCCTCTTCACCTAAGCCTTTACTGTAAAAATATACAGAGGTTTTTACCAACTATTTTTGGACTATTATTATGCAAAAGGCTGCTCTAATTTTTTTCAGAGCAGCCTTTCGAGTTTTTTGTCGACCATATTTTTGATCGGGTTTTTGTTTTAAGTGTGAAGTGTTTTATATACTCGCACTTGACGTTGTGATGTCTCTTTTGACTTTTTTAACGAGTCCCTGAAGAACCTTTCCCGGTCCGACTTCAACAAACTCATTCGCACCATCGGCAATCATATTTTGTGCTGTTTGTGTCCATTTTACAGGAGATGTCAATTGAGCAACAAGGTTGGATTTGATAACATCCGGGTTTTTAACAGATTGTGCATTTACATTTTGGTAAATCGGGCATACCGGTTCATTGAAAGTTGTTTTGTTAATTGCTTTCGCAAGCTCTACGCGTGCCGATTCCATAAGAGGAGAATGGAAAGCTCCGCCAACCTTGAGCGGTAGTGCTCTTTTAGCTCCGGCTTCTTTCAATTTTTCAATTGCCATTTCGATGCCTTTTGTCGATCCGGAAATTACAAGTTGCCCCGGACTGTTATAGTTTGCAGGTACAACAACCTCATCAATGCTTTTTAGAATATCCTCAACAACGTCATCTTCAAGCCCGAGTATTGCAGCCATTGTAGAAGGCTCTTGTTCGCAAGCTTCTTGCATAGCCAATGCTCTTTTATAAACAAGCTTCAAGCCGTCTTCAAAAGACATGGCTCCACTAGCCACAAGTGCAGAAAATTCTCCCAATGAATGCCCTGCTACCATGTCAGGTTTAAAATCATCCAATAGCTTGGCTAAAATAACTGAATGTAGGAAAATCGCCGGCTGAGTTACTTTCGTTTGTCTCAGGTCTTCATCGGTTCCTTCAAACATTAGGTCTGTAATACGGAATCCAAGAATTGTGTTTGCCTTTTCAAACATATCCTTTGCAATGGGAGAAGCTTCATAAAGATCTTTTCCCATTCCTACAAACTGAGCTCCTTGACCCGGAAAAACATATGCTTTCATACGTGTATATTTTAATTATATCTGGTTTTCTTAATTTAAATGTAAAATATCAATTGGTGTTTTATCTTCCAACAAAACTCAACAAAAGTAGTAATAATCTGCTAACGCTGTTACTTTCCTGCTATTCTTAATGCTTAAAAATAGGAATGTCTTTATAATCAACTTTTTGTACTTTAATGAAGATTTGCGCCAATCAGGTTGATAAACTCTAATCGTGTTTCATTTTTACGAAATACTCCTGTGAAATCTGATGTTGTGGTGTAGGAATTTTGTTTTTGCACTCCTCGCATCGACATGCAAAGGTGTTTTGCTTCAATAACTACGGCAACTCCCATTGGGTTTAGGGTCTCCTGTATGCAGTCTTTTATCTGTGTGGTCAACCGTTCTTGAACTTGCAATCGTCTGGAAAATGCGTCTACTACTCTTGCAATTTTGCTCAATCCCGTGATGTACCCGTTCGGAATGTATGCAACGTGGGCTTTCCCGATGAAGGGAATCATGTGATGCTCACACAACGAATAAATTTCAATATCCTTAACAATTACCATTTCCCGGTAATCTTCTTTAAACATTGCCGATTTAAGAATTTTTTTCGGATCTAAGTCATATCCATGTGTTAAGAATTGTATCGACTTTCCTACTCTCATAGGGGTATCAATCAAGCCCTCTCTTTCGGGATCTTCACCTATCAGTTTGAGTATTTCTTTATAATGATACGAAAGCTTTTCAATCGTTTCCAAATTATATCTGTCAATCTTTTCATAACCGTTCGGATTGTTGTTTTTAAGTGTATCCTCTAAACGGTCATTGTTTTTGTTTTCACACATAGTTTTATTATTTACCAAAATACTCTACAAAATTATTTTCTGTTTCTTGAATTTTCACACAGTGCAATTGTCCTCCGAGATTCGTAATGTCTTCTTCAATTTGCTCCCAAATTCCAATTGCAAGGTTCTCAGTAGAGCTTATTTTGTTTTTCATAAAGTCTACTTCGAGGTTTATGTTCTTATGATCTATTTTTTCAATAACTTTTTTTCTTAGAATATCACTCAATGCTTTTAAATTTATCAAGAAACCGGTTTCCGGATTTGTTGTTCCTTTTACCGTAACCCAAAGAACATAGTTGTGTCCGTGCCAATTTGGGTTTGAACACTTCCCAAAGGTTTCAAAATTCTTTTCATCTGAATAGTTCGGGTTAAAGAGTCTGTGTGCTGCGTTAAACCTCTCTCGACGAGTAATATAAATCATAGTCTATCTGTGTTACCTTTTAATTAAAATTGTGAAAGATCAAAATACTTACTTAAAATATAATTACAGTTAATAGATAAACAATGTTATTGATAAAAAGTTAGGTTTGTTTTTCTTGATTTTTAGAGATTTTCATTAGACTGTATATTTCAAAAGTCGTGAAAATAAAATAAATCACCGAGAAGTTTATGACGAATGCGATAGCTTCTCCTTTGTTCATAAAAGCATAAATACCCATTATGCTTACTGAAAGCATCATTTTTAAAAATGTAACGCCCATAAATCGTGGTGAAAATTTTGCGAAATTTTGTTCTATTGCATTAATCAAATATTTCCCAATCATGAACGAAATGGCAATCATCATAAATAGGATGTAAGGTAGGGTGTACGACACAAACTTTTCAGGACCGTAAAACATAAATCCCACCGCTGCTAAAGCTATCAGCACGGACAGGATGCTAAGTTTTTTGACATAATTTTTAAAGTTTTCCATGTTCTATTTATTTATTACATCTTTTATTGCAAAGTAAATGGCGGCAAAAACTCCAATAAGTGAGAGACTTAGCGTGAAATATGGAAACGAAGCATTCACCAGTTTGTCTAACTGAATACCGCCCCAAATTCCTAAAAATATTGTAGCTCCCATTTGGAATGCAATCCCGGAATATTTCGCAAAGTTTAAGTCCGGTTTATTTTTTTCTTTTTTCGACATCAGAATTTTCTTCCATCTTACATGCAGCATTAAAATGTGCTCCGGCTTCAATGGCAAGATTTCTTGTGCTTACATCTCCGGTAGTGTGTGACGATGATTTTAAACTTAGTAAACCTGCAACTGTAATATTCCCACTAACCTTTCCGAATATTTCAGCCTCAGTACATTCAACCTGACCGATGATTTCTCCCGTTTCTCCAATGATAAGTTTTCCTTCAACTTTAACAATCCCCTCCACTTTGCCATCAATTCTGGTGTTTGCCTTTGTAATAATATCACCCTTAATAAAGGCTCCGTTCTGTATCATGTTCGCTGATACAGGATCATTTGCTGTTGTTTTAGCCATCCTATTCTTCCTATTTTTTTTTAAAATCCTCAATTGCGCAAATATATAATTATCTTAAATATTATACCTTTCTCCTATAAATCTTCTTTTAAATACTCGCTTCGGAAGAAACGTAAATACATTTCCACATCTTTTTTCTGATAAAAGACCGGATAGTTGTTGTTTGAGATCACAAAGTGCCTGAAGCTGTCCGGAGAGATATTCGCAAATACATAGTTATTGTTTTGCATATCTTTAAAGTAATCCATTGCCTTATCTTTTGAACCAAAGCCCGATACGGTTATCAGTTCATAGTTTTTATCTAACAATAAACTATTGACTTTAAGGTCGATAAGTCTGTAGTTCTTTATGTTGTGATCGGCAAAACGAACTTTTGTTGCATTGATGTTTATTTTTCCTGCCGGAATTACCATCACATAGTAATGCGAAGCTTGTGGGGTGTACGAAAAAGCATCCATAGCTTCATCAATCTGCCTTTGCTTTTCCATTTGAATTTTTTCTTCATCCGACAACTCTGCTTTTACATTGAAACGATTCAGAACTTCGCGTGCCATAGGGGTGAGGTCACTTACAGGGTATTTCCTGACAAACTTTCTAAGTTGATCTACAAGCGTATCCTCTCCGTCAGATTTCCCTCTCGAAAGTGCCTTGATGTATTCAAAATGAGGCAACATCGGACTTTTAGGATAGGCCCCAATTGCTTCTTCTGCGTACAATATTGCCGAGAAATACTGTTCTTCTTCATACGCTAAATAGGTGTCGTGATACAAACGATTTACTCTATCCTGCTCCTGCATTAATTCTTCCAAGTATTTCGGATCAAGAATAAGTTTTGCATAGTCACTTTCAGGATAGTTGCCTGTAAGAATTTCAGAGTATTTGTTCACATTTGCCTGATCGCTTTTTGCTTGATACAATAAGTAAAGCTGATAGTAAGAGCTTGGTGTTTTCTGGTTTTCGGGAAAACGTGAAACAAAAGACTCAAACGATTCTATTGCTTTTTCATTGCTTTTAAGCTCTTCTTTGTATAAAAATCCTAATTTATAGAGGGATTTTGCAATCCGCTTGTTGGAACGTTCCATTTTTTCTTTCGACAGCGGAATGTTCTGCATGTAAGTTTTCGGACTCAACGGGTCAGTGCTTTGGTTTGTTGTGTCAACATTGCCTTCCAGAGCAAGATCATCTTCATCTCCAAAGTTGAAGTCTTGCATTCTTTTATCGCTCAAACGCCAGAGGTCTTCGAGTTTTCTTCGACCCCATTTTTTCATAAACTCGGTGTAGCCAAAGCTCATTGCCGAAGAATTGTAGAAATACCAGTTTGCTCCTCCTCCCGAACCGGCACTTTTTCTCGGAGATGTTCTACGGTTTTGTTGCATGAAAGCCATGCTTTCGCGACGCTCTCTTTCGAGTTCTTCCTGACGTTTCTTTTCCTCACGTGCCTTGTTTACCAAATCATCAATAATTTTCTTCCTCTCGGCTTCCGGTAAATTTGCCAAGTATTGCAAGCTGTCTTCCGTCTTTACGGTCGTGATGTGATTGGCTAAGTCCGTCAGTATGTAGTTCGTTTTTTCATAATGATCATAATTTTTATAATCAAAAGGTAAAAACTGCATCGTTGTGTCGTAATATATTTGTGCATTCAAATAGTCAGCCTCTGCATAATAAATTTCCGCAAGTTGCAGAGCTGATATAGCCTTCTGGTAGTCGTTGGAAATACTGTACTTGCACGAGTTTTTTAGATGTGCGCGTGTTAGTGTATCGTTGCCTTCCTTGTTTGCAACCTGTGCCAGCGCATAATAAATCTGATCTTTGTAGTCTTTATTCTTTACGTCTTTTAATAATTTGTTCAGCTCCTTCGTGACTAATTTCGCATCTCCGGTTTTTACATCAAAGGCTGTTGCAAGATTGATGTTGGCATTAAACGCCATTTCATAATCAGGATTTCTCTTGATTACCTTTGTGTAATATTCAGTAGCTTGAAAATCAATCTTTTCATGCTGATATATTTGTGCAAGAATAAACATTAATCGTGTTTTCCTTTGCTTGTTTTTCTCCAGTTCGATAGCCTGTTTCAAGGGGTCTATGGCTTGACTGTATTTTCCTTGCAGGATATACATATCGGCATAAGCCTGTGGAAGGTCAATAATGGTTTTTTTGTCGATTTTTTCATCACCGCCAATCTTACTTTTTAGTTGGTCGAGCAATGTTTGTCCTTTTTCATACTCCTCTTTGTGGATAAGTGTTTTTGCCAGCCAAAGCATTGCTGTATACTTCTCCGGAGCGTCATATTTTTTTATTACGAAATCAAAATTCCTTTTGGCTGCGATATAGTCTTTTTTATAAAAATTCGCCTTGCCCATCAGTAAATAGCTGTTATCGACCCACCGTACATGTTCTACCCGATTGAACTCCATAGAGTGTCGATTGATTACTTTAGCACCTTTTTCGATCGCTCTGTCTAAGTAAGGCTTCAGAGCATCCGATTGCTGCTTGTCTCCAAGTTTGTATACCGGAAGAATTTTCATGTAGTTGTCTGATACGGAATTTTCCAGTTCACGTTCAGCAGCTAATAAAGCCTCTTTCCCGTTGAAGTATACATTGTAGTGTGCTGTCAAGTTGTGAAAAACCCGACGCGTAAACGTATTCTTTTTATTAGAACAAGCGTTAATCATCATCATTCCTGCAATCAGGAACAATATAATTGCGATGTGAGAATATTTAGATTTTTTCATGTACTCAATCTTAATATGCGATCTTAAAACAGGATTACCGTGTTCTTACGAATGTGCTCTCCCGCCTAAAGTCCTACATTCAATGCTTTTATCTGCTATTAATACATAACTTGTATTTTGCAAAAATATTTTATTTTTTCGGGAAATAACGAATTGATTTTAAATACTCTTAAATCTTTCTGTTTTTTTTCTTGAAAACAGAACCTTCATCAGTAGTAAGTCCTTGTTGAGAAGGCGGTGGGACAAAGATTTTATGAACAAACAAAGTTCATCGCTTTCTTATTGTTAGATGTTCGAAAGGATGAACTTTGTTTTTCGAGTTCGGAAATGATGCCTTGCTTTTTCAATAAACAACAGGCATCGATTTATTAATCATTAATTGACCATTCCGATCCTTCTTTTGTATCTTTTACCTGTATTTTTATTTTGCTCAACGCATCTCTGATCATATCCGCAGTAGCCCAGTCTTTATTCAGTTTTGCTTGTTTACGAAGGTCTAAAACAAGATCCATAACTTCATCTAAGCGTTGATTTTCTTGCTTACCTTCTTCTGCAACAAGACCGAGAATATCAAAAACAAAAGTCTTGAAGAATGTTTTTAACGAATCGAGATCCTCAGCTGTAAGACTCATTTTCCCCTCTTTGATACTGTTTATGAGCTTTACGGTTTCGAACAGATGGGCAATCAATATTGGAGTGTTCAAATCATCATTCATTGCTGCGTAGCATTTTTCTTTAAGAGCTTGAACATCAGCACTGGAAGTCTTTCCGGATTTCAAGTGTTCGAGTGTGGCTGCGGCAGCAATTAGTTTTTTATATCCTTTTTCGGCAGCTTGAAGCGCATTGTTCGAGAAGTCAACAGTAGACCTGTAATGTGCTTGAAGCATGAAAAAACGGATGGTCATCGGTGAGTATGCTTGCTCTAAGGATTCATGGCTACCATTGAAAAACTGTTCCAAAGTAATAAAATTCCCCAAGGATTTTCCCATTTTTTGCCCATTAATGGTAATCATATTGTTGTGCATCCAATATTTCACAGGGCTTTGTCCATTTGCAGCTTTACTTTGAGCAATCTCTGATTCGTGGTGCGGAAATTGAAGGTCTAAACCACCGCCGTGAATATCAAAGAAATCACCCAAATATTTTTTTCCCATAGCACTGCATTCGCAATGCCATCCCGGAAATCCATCGCTCCATTCCGAAGGCCAACGCATGATGTGCTCTGGACTGGCTTTTTTCCAGAGTGCGAAATCCGCAGAATTTCTTTTTTCTTGTTGTCCCGAAAGAGCTCTCGTTGTTTCGAGCATTTCCTCCACCTTTCTACCCGATAGCTCTCCATAAGGATAATCTTTGCTGTATCTTTCAATATCGAAATATACTGACCCTTCACTTTCGTAGGCATAGCCTTTGTCAAGAATTTGCTTGATAAGCTCTATTTGTTCGATAATGTGCCCTGATGCGTGCGGCTCGATGGAAGGAGCCAACACGTTTAGTTCCTTCATATAATCGTGATACCTGTTTGTGAAATACTGAACAACCTCCATCGGTTCCAATTGCTCCAGTCTTGCCTTTTTTGCGATTTTATCTTCACCTTCATCAGCATCGTTCTCTAAGTGCCCTACATCGGTAATGTTTCTAACATAGCGAACCTTGTAGCCGCATTCTTTTAAATAGCGAAATAAGATGTCAAAGGTCACCGCCGGACGAGCGTGTCCCAAATGTGGATCGCCGTAAACTGTTGGACCGCAAACATAGAGCCCTACATTGGGAGCGTTTATGGGTTCAAATACTTCTTTTGTCCTACTGAGTGTGTTGTATATCTGAAGTGAACTGTTCATAACAAATGATTTTTTGCAAAAATAGGATTAATTCCTGACATGACTTTGATAACAGTTGAAATGAAATGCCTGAAATGAAAGTTATTTCATTAAGTTGTTGAACTTAAAAGTGTGAGTTTCTATGAGGGTTTGAGTAAGTAGCTGATTGTTCGGCAAATAAATCCATTCCGGAGGATAAACAAAAGAGGTTACGCCTTTTGGGAATAACCTCTTTGTTGTGTGTTCAGATGGTGTAAATTAGCAATTGCAACAGCAACCACCATTGTTAGCACCAATAACACCGAGTTCTTTACCAATTTTCTCGAAGGCTGCAATTGCCTTATCAAGGTGTGCACGGTCGTGTGCGGCAGAAAGCTGAACACGGATACGCGCTTCGCCTTTTGGCACTACCGGATAGTAGAATCCGATTACGTAAATACCTTCTTCAAGCAGTTTAGCAGCAAATTCTTGTGATAATTTTGCGTCATAAAGCATTACTGCACAAATCGCTGATGCAGTCGGTTTAATATCGAAACCTGCATCACGCATTTTTGCCACGAAATAATCGGTGTTGTCGTGAAGTTTGTCTTGAAGTTCGTTTGTCGCACTCATCATTTCAACCATTTTGATACCGGCAGCAGCAACCAAAGGAGGAATGGAGTTAGAAAAAAGATACGGTCTTGAACGCTGACGAAGCATGTCAATCATTTCTTTCTTTCCGGTTGTGAAACCGCCAATGGCTCCACCAAACGCTTTTCCGAGAGTTCCCGTGATTAACTCTGCTTTTCCTCGACAATCAAAAAGTTCAGTAACACCGCGACCTGTTTTTCCAACAACACCGGCTGAGTGACTTTCGTCAATCATTACCATTGCATCATACTTTTCTGCCAGTTCAAGGATTTTGTCCATCGGAGCAACATTTCCATCCATTGAGAATACTCCGTCAGTAACAATCAGGCGGAATCTGTTTTTCTGAGCTTCTTTTAATTTTTCTTCAAGGTCAGCCATGTCAGCATTAGCATAGCGGTAGCGAGCCGCTTTACAAAGACGAACACCGTCAATGATTGACGCATGGTTGAGAGAGTCGGAAATAATGGCATCTTCTTGGGTTAATAATGGCTCAAAAACACCGCCGTTTGCATCAAAACAAGCAGCATACAGAATTGTATCTTCTGTTCCGAAAAATTCTGCAATCTTCTTTTCAAGCTCTTTGTGAAGATCTGTTGTTCCGCAAATAAAGCGAACGGAAGACATCCCGTAACCATGACTGTCTAATGCTGTTTTTGCAGCTTCGATAAGTTGATTGTTGTTTGATAAGCCTAAATAGTTATTGGCGCAAAAGTTTAAAACTTCTTGACCGCTATTTACTTTAATTTCTGCTCCTTGCGGAGAAATGATAATTCGTTCGTTTTTATATAAACCTGCTGCCTCGATGTCGTTCAGCTCTTTTTGCAGATGTTTTTGAAAATTGTCGTACATATATCAATTGGGTTTAAAGGTTGAGTCTGTTTCGAGCAGTCCAATTCGCCTGAATACTGTGCCGTTTTGAAACTTTAGCTCCCCTACTTACAGCGGTAAATCGTGGAGTCAAACATTTCAAAAAAACATTGATTTTGAGCGAACTTACACCTTTCGTAACAAGCTCAGGATTATTCACTTTTTAATTATATCTCTGCAAATTTAAGTGATTAATACCTAATAAGCATTCTAAATACTGAGAATAATTTACTTTTGTTTCGCAATGAGTAATTTCTTCACTGTATCTTTCCGAAAAAACACAGAACTCCGAGCGAAAACGCATTGACCAATATTTGTTTTACTCTTCAAATATTACGTGCATGACCGTGTTGCCAACCACCAATAAACTTGCAGGATCAATGATGTCTATGTTGTCTTTGGTCGTGTGCCAATGGTCAAAAAAAGATTCGTTTATCGACTCTTCGTCCAAATGGATAATGTCGATAGTGGGGATTCTTGCAAGTTTGTTGATGTAATAGTGGTCATCGTTGATCCACGTGCCGTCTTCGTCAATAAAATATTCTCCGTAACCCAGACGGTGAGCCGTACTCCAAACTTTGTCCAAAATCGGCGAAGCATATTCCTTACTAAAAGCTTCGTGAGGAAATTTAGCATCCGCAGCACCTACCATATCTAACAATATTCCATATTTAGCCGTGTAGTTGAACCTGTGTGGGTTTTGTGCCCAGTATTGAGAACCTAAAGCCCAAGTGTCTTGTTTGGTGCTTTCCATTTGTGATGGTGTGCCATAATCCTCAACATCAAAAAGTATAATGTCTATTCCGACTTCGGGTTGTTGCTTTTTTAAATGTCTGGCAATTTCAATCAAAACACCTACTCCGCTAGCTCCATCGTTTGCCCCAATTATGGGAAGTTTGTGATTGTCAGGGTTGGCATCTTGGTCTGCCACATGCCTTGAATCCCAATGCGCAGCAAGAAAAACTCTGTTTTGTTTTTCAGGACTGAAACAAGCAATAATATTTTTGCAATCAAGTAATGAATTGTCGTAAGCTCTCACTTTTGTTTCCTGAACAATTACTTCATCTGCATACTGCTTGAGTTTGTTTGTTAAATATTCGCCACATGCTTGGTGAGCTTCGGTTCCGGGAACTCTTGGACCAAAATCGCATTGCGTTTTTACATAGTGAAATGCGGAATCTCCATTAAACGCAGGAATGTTAAGGTCTTTTTTCGGTGCAGTGTTTTTTATTGTGGTCTTGGTTTCTTTATGACTATTGTTGCATGAAACACCAATCAGTAGTGTCAGCCCAAGAAGCAGTGTAAAAAAATACTTTGTCATAATTTTATTTTTATGCTTGCTACAAAAAAAACAACCCCGAAGCCTTTGATGTGAAAACATCAAAGGCTTCTGTTGTTAAATTATAAAGATCTTGTTTGTAAGCCTTCTAGGGTATTCAAAAACAAAATTAAGACTTTGTGATCTTTTGAAACAGACGTTTTAAATATGGTTCTTTGCTTTTTACAACCCCGTTTCTATTTTGATCAAAAGTCTTGAATTTTTAGATACTACCCTAAAATAAATTTGATTTCTCCCCAAAAGTACTTGAAAAAATAAATTCATCAAAATCTTTTCGTATTCGTTCACCGTATTCGAGCTTTTCGAGTTTTGGCGGCAGTTGATTTGCATCTCCCAAGTACCCGACTGTAAAGACAGTCATTATTTTGAAATTAACCGGAATCTTGAATTCGAGGCTCATTGCTTCAATATTTAATCCGGTCATTTGGTGAATGAACAAGCCCATGCTTGATGCTTGAATGCTGAGGTGTGCTACCGCTTGTCCAAGATCGTAGGCGTATGATTTGTTGATTTTGTTAGAATCATCAATGATTTTTGCAACACTGATTATTAGTACAGGAGCTGTTTTAGCCCAAAGTTGGTTAAATTCTACCAAGCATTTCATGATTCTGTCGTAAGTAGAATCACCTTTGAACCCGATGATAAAATTCCATGGTTGGAGGTTAGAAGCTGATGGCGCCCATCGTGCTGCTTCAAATAATGTGTGTAATTTTTCCTTTTCAACAACTTTTTCACTGTAGGCACGAGGACTCCAACGTTTTTCTAACTCCTTTATCAAAGGGTATTTGTTTTTCGTTTTTTTATCTGTCATGTCTATTTATTAAGGTTTGTATGTTATTCTTTATGGAATTTGTGCATTTTTTATCGTAAAACTTATGAAAATAAAGATTTCATTTTTTCTTGATATTGTTCCTTTTTGAGCATTGGTAATACCGTTTTCAGGGCAGTACTTTTGCTGTGTTTAAAACGACCAATAGTTATTGATTTTTGTTTTTAGGCACTATTATCCCATCCCTACTAATCAAAAAACGAGCCAAACATTTTTAATTATTGACATTCAAATATTTATATATTTTATTGTTTTCAGTATTTGTACGTATTTGAGAATAATGTTTCAAATATTGTACAATGTGGTTGTGGTGTTGGAGTTAATCATCCATAATTCCAATACCCATTTTACGCATTAAAAAACTCGCATTTAGATTCCGAGAAACACCGTTTTTTAGTTTGTAATCGAAACTTAGTTGATTTCCAACAATTTCGACTTCAAAACATTTGTTTGTGATAAATTGTGGATATTCAAGGATAAGATCTCCTAAATTGAGGTCGTGCGTTGCAATCATGCCGCTGGCTTTTAGACTGATTAATTGTTTTAGTAGAGCAATCGAACCATTTTGTTTGTCCTTCGAGTTTGTTCCTTTAAGTATTTCATCAAGTATGATAAATAAATGTTCTCCGGCTTGAAGTGTGTCTATGATTTCTTTCAGTCTGCGCAATTCTGCGTAGAAATACGATTCATGTTTTTGTAGCGAATCTTTGGTTCTTATGGAAGAAAATATACTTACCGGACTGAAAATCATGTTTTTTGCAAAAACAGGAGCTCCTGTCATTGCAAGGACAAGATTTACGCCAACGGTTCTCAGGTACGTGCTTTTTCCTGCCATGTTTGCTCCTGTGATTACAACGAAAGAAGCTTCATTTTTTATGGTTACGTCATTGGTAATGCATGTGTCGTAACTCAGCATCGGGTGTCCCAGTGCTTCACCATTTAGTTCAAAGGGCTTTTCGGACACTTTCGGGAATGTGTAGCCGGGGTTGTTAAACGAATAGTTTGCAAGTGAATTTAAAGCGTCAATCATTCCTATTCTGAGAAACCATTGTTCCAACTCTCCTTTGTTCTGATCTTTCCATTTTTCCATTGCCCAAACGATGTGCAAATCCCACAATAGAAAGGCGTTGAGAAAAATGGATACAAAAATATTTAAGCGGTAATCAAGTTTCGTCAGTATCAACGAAAGTTGCTTGATTTTTGCTGATGCTTCTTGATGTTCGTCATGTGTTATTTTTTTCAGGTAGTCAGCATTAAACTCTTCTTCTTCAATAAGTTTTAGGAGTTTACTGTACTTCAAAAGGATCGCTGATTTTTTGCTTAAATGACTTTGAATGACATTAACAGCCTTGTATTTACTTCCAATTATTCCTAATGGAACGATGAAGATGTATAGGATAAAAAGATTGACATTGAGTATTGAAAATATGGTGAGCAGCAACAGTGTAATTGTTACAACCGGAATGGCAAACAATAAATATTTTATTCGTGAATCGGAAATCAAGTGCTTCTCTTCCAGCCATGCGATGAGTTCTTTTTTGTCGCTTTTACTTTCTTCTTTTGAAGAGATGGTCGTTGCAAAATCTTGTCGGAAGGTGGTTCTGTGCGCAAGGTCTTTGATGGCTTCTTGTCTTTCGGTAATTTGTTTCTTGTCAGTCAATCCTTCATTTAGGAAAGAAGCTAAAATTGTTTTTCCGGGATGACTAATACAGCGGTTTAACATCTGATAAATGGATTCTTTACCGAATAAATCGAGGTCGTCACTGTAGCGATGATTCAGATCGATGAACTCAGCGCCCGACTCAAAGGCTGTATAATCTCCGTTAAGTGCTTTGCGTTCATTTTGGTTTAACAGGAGTAAGGATTTTGCTTTTTCTTTTTTGTGTTGGTTTTTGCTATGAGCTCTAACCAATTGAATAAATCCGCCAACGAAAATAAGAAGCTCGATAATTACGAGAGTAACGGAATGCAATGCAGCAAAATATAGCGAAATAAACCCACCAATAAACCAAATTAAACGATAGAGCGTAAGCCGTTTCCCTTGCTTATTGAAACGGTCATATTCACTTTTATACTTATCTATATTTTTTGAGTAGAATGATGTAATTGTTTCCGGCATTGTGTATTTTGTTTCGACTCTGCGATAAAACTTCAAACACGTTTTTAAAATAGGAAGTTTGTTGCAGATATTTAATTTATAGGATACAAAAATAAAAATTAAGAGCTATGCGTCATCGTGTTTTGATTTTTTGATATTTATTATGTGTGATGCAAAAGTTTTGATTTTTCTTTTCGTTGCGATGTGAGCAAGTGCTGCCCTCACATGTAGCAACTGTTCATGTTTTATGCTTTTATAATTGAAATTAGTAGTGTTTCTAAAAATAACTTTCTTATTTTCGTTGAAAATAAAACACTACGCATGAAACACACACATTTATATTTTATCCTTATTGGCGTATTTCTTATGGCGTGTCGGCATGAGCCGAAACCAATTGAAATTGTCGAAGTACCAAAGGAAGTGCTGCCCGATGGTAAGTATATTTCAAAAGATTTACCGACCAATGAGGCAAAGGTGTTTATGCCGAATTTTATATCCAAACATTTGGCAGAGAGGGATGCCGCGCTTTCTCCAACGATGGATGCGTTCTATTATACCATTTGGCTACCTACAAGAAGAGGCGTAATTATGGTTTCAAAAAAAGTTAATAATGTTTGGCAAAAACCTACACCAGCTCCTTTTTCGGGAGTCTATAACGACTTAGAACCCACTTTTTCTCCGGATGGTTCTAAATTGTATTTTGTTTCGAATCGACCTTTGAATAATTCAGAAACTACCGGCGATTTTAATGTTTGGTATGTTTTCAAAACGAATAAAGGTTGGACAAAACCTTATTCGGCAGGTAAAGGAATAAACTCGCCCGAAAATGAATTTTATCCTTCCGTAGCAAAAAATGGTACAATTTATTTTACAAGACAAAATGAAAAAGGAGAGAAGATATTTTATTCGCCCGTGATTGATGGAAAACATAATCTTTCGTATGCCATGAGCGATTCAATTAATTTTTCTCGTTTGCATTACAATGCTTTTGTTGATCCGGATGAAAAATATTTAATTTATAGTGCTTACCCCTCTGAAAACTCTTTTGGTGGTGGGGATTTGTTGATTAGTTTTAGAGAAAAAAAAAGGTGGAAACGCCCCGTAAATATGGGCAGTGTTGTGAATACTCCTTATTTGGATTATTGTCCCTCTGTAAGTCCTGACGGAAAGTTTTTCTTTTTTACTTCGGGGCGAGTGGCTGATGAAATGTATCAGATGCCTATAAAAAACTATGAGGATGTTCTGCGCTTGTATAATGCCAATGAAAATGGAAACTCTGATATTTATTGGATTTCAACAACTCTTATTCAATCTCTCAATCCGGAATATAAAGATGGTGAGCGTCAAGAGTACGTATCAATGACTCTGTCTGATGTTTTAGAACGTGTTACAGGTTTTTGTATTGATAATCAAGAAGTAGATAAATAAATATCTTTTGAAAAAAACAATACGAAAAGTTAGAAACATTGAAAAAAGCGGCATAATAATCAAAAATGGTTGGTAAAAACCTCTGCACCCCTTCACAGTAAAGAAATACAGAAGCTTCTACCGACCATTTTTTACCACATTATCTTGTTATAAAAAGCCTAACACTTCCAACGTGAAAGCTTATCGCTTAGAGTATTGTTTTTCATAATATTGTTGGTAATCTCCGGACGTAATATTATTCATCCACTCTTCATTTTCAAGATACCAATCAATGGTTTTATCAATACCCTCTTCAAACTGTAATGAAGGAACCCAACCCAATTCATTTTGCAATTTTGTTGAATCAATTGCGTAACGAAGGTCATGCCCTGCACGGTCTTTCACATAAGTAATGAGCTTTTCGGATTCGCCTTCGGCACGTCCCAACTTTCGATCCATCACACGACACATCACTTTTATAAGGTCGATATTCTTCCACTCATTGTGTCCGCCAATATTATACGTTTCCCCAAGAACGCCTTTATGAAAAATAACATCAATTGCACGCGCATGGTCTTCAACCCACAGCCAATCTCGAACATTTTCACCTTTTCCATAAACAGGCAGCGGCTTATTATTGCGAATATTGTTAATGAATAGCGGAATTAATTTTTCAGGAAACTGGAAAGAACCATAATTATTTGAACAATTAGAAACCACACACGGCAGTCCGAAAGTGTCTTGATACGCCCGAACAAAATGATCGGAAGAAGCCTTCGATGCCGAATAAGGGCTGTGCGGATCGTAAGCTGTCGTTTCCGTAAACATGCCACTGTCTCCCAAACTTCCATACACTTCATCAGTAGATACGTGATAGAAACGCTTTCCATCCATATCATCTTTCCAAATATGCTTCGCCGCATTCAGAAGGTTCACTGTACCGATAACATTTGTAAAAACAAACTCCGTCGGGTTGGAAATTGATCGATCAACATGAGACTCCGCTGCCAAGTGAATAACTCCATCAAAGCGATATTTCTCAAACAATGACTGAATAAAATCTGCATCAACAATATCTCCTTTTACAAACTCGTAGTTCGCAGCATGTTCAATATCTTTAAGGTTAGCAAGATTTCCGGCATACGTAAGTTTGTCAAGATTAATAATTTTGTAATCCGAATATTTATTTACAAACAGGCGAACAACATGAGAACCGATAAAACCTGCTCCACCTGTGATAAGAATATTTTTCATGTATTTAATATTTTGTGACCACCCCTGAAAGATCGCGAAGCGTAAGCACCTCGCCGCATATCTCAATGTATCTCAAACATGGTCTATTTCATTTTAGTTATTTTCGTTTGCTTTATCTTTTAATGCTTGCTCCCACTTCCAAGCTGAAAGCGTCATTTCATCGAGAGTTTTCTCGGCTTTCCAGCCCAGAACTTCATTTGCAAAGCTTGTATCAGCCCAAACTTGTTCAACATCGCCGGGACGGCGATCAACAATTTTATAGTTCAAGGATTCACCGGAAGTCTTTTCAAAGGATTTAATAACCTCCAAAACACTCATTCCGTTTCCTGTTCCCAAATTAAAAACTTCAAAACGTTTTTCCGACTTTTTCTCAATCATTCTATCCACAGCAACCACATGGGCTTTCGCCAAATCAACCACATGGATATAATCGCGGATGGCAGTGCCGTCAGGCGTGTTATAATCAGATCCAAAAACACTTAATTGCTCCCGAATACCGATAGCTGTTTGAGTTATAAATGGCATCAGATTATTAGGAACTCCTAGAGGCAACTCGCCAATCAATGCAGAATCGTGCGCCCCAATAGGATTAAAATACCGAAGAGCAATTGTATTCAGGCTTTCTGCAGTTTTGAGGGTATCACTAATAATTTCTTCCGAAATTTGTTTGGTGTTGCCGTATGGCGACCAAGCCGGCTGGATAGGAGAAGTTTCTTTAACTGGTAATTCTTCAGGTTGTCCATAAACAGTGCAACTAGACGAAAACACTAAATTATGGATATTAAACTTCTGCATATTCTCAAGAATATTTACCAACGACTCAAGATTGTTTCGGTAATACATCAATGGCTTCGCAACAGATTCTCCTACTGCTTTAAACGCTGCAAAATGGATAATTCCCGCAATATCCTGATTTCGTTCAAAAAAATCAGCCGTTTTTTCTTTATCAATAAGATCAAATTCTTCAAATGCCGGACGCTTACCAACAATTTTCTC
>PDWJ01002262.1_pt1 | contig 21026 bp, 17 predicted proteins | sample 1430881 | NCBI WGS metagenome assembly PDWJ01 (sample SAMN01162460, study PRJNA174530) | Oral metagenome, whole genome shotgun sequencing project. | biome: Marine environment; feature: Marine mammal; material: Swab sample of the gingival sulcus; isolation source: swab sample of gingival sulcus... | reverse complement strand
AAAAAAAAAAAAAAAAAAAACGATTAATCAATCAGTTAGCCCGCCAAACAAAATTTCTATTGAACTTTTCGATAAAAACTTCAAGCATTAGAAATACTCACATCTTCCTGATTCCAAAATTCCACTTTATCAATCAGAAAAACCGGCTAATATATGGACGATGTGCAAATCAGTAACAGTCAAGAGCCTGAGCTCCAGGATTACCGTTTATTAAAATTCCGGCAGGCTAAGAAATAAGGTGTTTTTACACTTATTTGGAACAACAGGACGCTGTCTGACCTGAAAATTGAAAACTCAACCTTTCAATGAAAAATGAAAAAAATATCCCACATATTACTTTTTTTACCTTTAATACTCACGACTGCGTGTCAGTTTAACGAACAAATTATCGCAGATAAAAATTCAGCAAACATTCCATCAACTTACCATGGTGTGTACAAAGGCACACTGCCCTGTGCCGATTGCCCAGGCATAGAGAGCAAACTTACACTAAATGAGGATACAACCTGTACATACGAAAACAATTACCTGGATACAAGCGACGGGCTTGTTACATATACGGGCAACTATACCGTCAAAGACAATCTGTTAACCCTGCAAACAAATGCGGCCCCGATATATTTTCTTTCAAAGGGTCAGGAACTTCTTCTCCTGGATAATGAACTAAAACCAGCCCAGGGCACCCTTGCCCCCTACTACACATTGAAAAAGCAAGGAAATTTTATCTACCCTGGCACATATGAAACCTTCCACGAGGGAAAACAGGCGTATAAACAAACACTTTCTATTTCAGCCAAAGGGGAGAATCGGAAAAATTATCATATTGAATTTTCTGCATCAAAAACAAGAGATCAGGAAAATTGTCGATTTTCAGGAACAGCATGGTTGAGAGACGGTAAACTATGGGCCAATATCAGCACCAATAAAAACAAGGAAGTAACAATGCATATCGCCCCGACCCACGACAATATGGGTGTGGAAGTATTTACTCCAGATTTTGAAGAACGTTTTCACCTGATGCATTATTGCCGAGGTGGCGGTTCTCTGGCTGGTGAATATATAAAAAATACCATTACACCTGAAAGTATCGGAGTTTTTACTGCCTCAACCACAATTGAAGAGGTTCTGCATACACTCCCTCTAACGCAGGTCCATAAAGAAATTGGCAAGGGAGAGTTTGCAGATGATCTATACGACGACTACGAGATATGGACACGTAACAATGAACATCTTTTTACCCTGACCCCCAAAGACAGGGGATCCGTTCAACAAAAAATAAACAGGGTACTTGTTCAGAGTCCTTTTTTTAAAACAACAAAAGGAATCCATCGCAACTCGACGTATCGGGATATCGCTGATGCCTACGAAATTACAGAAGTACTACCCGGGATGGAACATATTATACTGGTTGTCGATGAAATAAATGCTCAGTTCAATATACCCAAAAAAGAATTACAGGAAGGCTGGTGGGATAACACGACAAAAACAGTCGACAGGAATAAAATTCCGCAGGATGCCCGGGCAGACAGTTTTATATTATGGTGGAATCCATAACAATCAGAATTTTTTTTAAGATAATCGGCCTGGGCAGCCCCCCCCCGGCACGTCCTACAGAATCATTGACACAACGAACACCAATTGCTAAACAGGGGCTTATAACTCAGCAAATTATAAAGGCGACCGACTTTATAATTTTGATTCGACACTCCCTCTAACCGTAAGAAAGAATTTATGGACAACCAAGTAAAAAACCTGTCTCTACAGTTCTTTTACCAGTTCTCACGCCTTGAGTTTGCGCTTAAAGCCAATGGATACATTAAAACCATAGGCCATATTAAACGGGTTGAACCAGACTGGGATAGATTTGTATACAATATCAAAGCCGACTTCAAGGCCAGCAATTTCCAAATAAAGGATTCACTCCAGTATTATTTCAACAACCCGCCCAAAGTGCTGATCCAGAAGGATAACACGTTAAGCTGGCATCAATTTCCAAGAGACACGGCAAGAACAGTAGAAAATATTTTTATCTTTATCAGGAGAATCAAAGACAATCTTTTTTGCGGGGACATAACAGAGGGACGGCAATTTGCAGCCCCTTGCAACGACATTATGCTTCTCGAACATGGTATCGCCATAATGGATTACGTTGCCGAAATCTACCCAAAGCTGAAAAACACCAGCCCACAGGAGTAGCACGTGTTTACAACGCGAGCCACCACAATAGTCGCAATTGTTGCAATGTCTTGCACCTTCAACATTACGGATGTGCCGCCTGCATTATCAGCGGCAAAAGATATACACAAGGAAATCCCCGCTGCGTCGCTCCCAGGAGTGTACATTCTTGACAATCACTCAGGTTACCAGAGCCTCAACTCATATTTTACGGTCGTAGGTGAAGTTGTTAATAACAGTCCTGACATTATTCGATATGTCCAGGTTTCTGTAGATTTTTATGATAAAAATGACATCTTGCAAAAAACGGATTTCACATTCACAAAAATTGACAACATGATCCCCGGCACCCGCTCCTGCTTTAGTATATCTGTTCCTGACGCAGGAAATATTGATCAATACGAATTTGCATCTGTCTCGTACCATAAGGGTGGTAGCGCCCCACCGGATCTCTCCCTAGACCGGTTTTCTTCATCGGCGACCACCGACAACAACCAAAAAATAACAGGGGCTGTCTATAATAATTCGGGAGAATTGGTACGATACGTGAGTGCTGTTGCATCAATTTATGCACCGGATAATACCATTATTGGCTGCAGTCGCAGCTTTGCAGACAATACACATTTACCAGCGCAACAAAGCGCAAGTTTTGCCATCAACGCTTTCATACCGCAAAACACATCCATGGCAAAATATGACGTCCAACTAGAAGGCAAAACACGACAAGGCAGGAAGAGCAAACAATACCATTGTCCAACGCACTGACGATGAAAACTTTATTTTATTCCTTGTTTATTCCTGTTTTTTCCCATATATTCGTCTGCCATTTTCTACAAGATGTCCCTTAGTTGGATTTTTCATGTTTTTTTAGTGCCTCTTTACCAAAAGGACTGTTTTAAAAGGAGTACCACGAATGAAGATTGGAATTGTTGGTCTACCTAATGTTGGTAAATCCACACTTTTTAATGCGTTAACCAAAGCGGGTGCCGAAGCCAATAATTACCCTTTTTGCACCATTGAACCAAATGTCGGGATTGTCCGCGTCCCTGACGAACGCCTGAAGGTACTCGCAAATCTGGGCAAATCAAACAAGATAATCCCTACAACCATTGAATTTGTGGATATTGCCGGTCTGGTAAAGGGCGCCTCGAAGGGTGAGGGGTTGGGTAATATGTTCCTTAATCATATTCGAAATGTTGATGCAATTGCCCAGGTTGTTCGCTGCTTTGAAGACGGCCAGGTAACCCACGTGCACGGCAATGTGGACCCGGTAAGCGATGCGGAAACAATCAACCTTGAACTTATCCTCGCCGATCTTGAACTGGTGGAAAAGCGCATGGAAACAGAACGTAAAAAGGCTAAAGGTCAGGATAAGGACGCCAAAATAAAAATGGCAGGTCTTGAGAAATTAAAGGCGGTGTTGGAAGAAGAAAAACCGGCAAGAACTGCGGCTCTCACCGATGACGAAAAAAATCTGATATACCGTGACAGTCAGTTCCTTACCAATAAAAAGGTAATTTATGTAGCCAATGTCAGTGAAGACGACATCACTGCAGAAGAAGAAAACGATTACGTTAAGAGGCTTAAGGAGTACGCCTCTCGCCACAACGATGAAACCGTAATGGTCTCCGCCAAAATTGAAGCTGAACTCTCCGAAATGGAGCCAGAGGAAGCTGCAGAATTTCTCAACGACCTGGGCATTAAGGACTCGGGATTCAACAAGCTGGTTAAGGCCGCCTACTCTCTTCTTGATCTCATCTCTTTTCTCACAACCGGTGAAAAGGAAACCAGGGCATGGACTATTAAAAGAGGAACCAAAGCCCCACAGGCCGCTGGTGTTATTCACTCCGATTTTGAAAAACACTTTATTCGTGCTGAGGTTGTCTCTTATGAGGATCTGGTAGAAGCCGGCTCCTGGAGTGCCGCCAGAGATCAGGGCAAACTCCGTGTTGAAGGCAAAGAATATGTTTTTCAGGATGGGGAAGTTACTGTCTTCCTGACCAGTGCATAAGCTGCCAGTTTCCCTTACTCAAAAGTATTCTTTTTTTCACGCCTGAAAATAGAGTGAATTTCGGTTGCAGCAAGCGGAGGATCTAGCTCCAGATAAAGACTGTTGCCGGGGTTCGCTTTTTCAATTTCTCTGCCTTCGGCGTCGATCATTTTGGTGATTGTCGTTTTTTCAATCTGTTCACCTCTCCCCATCAACTCAACACGCTCACCAGGGAATATGGTATTGCGCATCTCAACGAAAGGTTTCTTGCCATTTTTGCGAATAACAGCAACGGGTTCAAAACTCTGTTCAAGCCTTGAAGTATTGTAAATCATCTCGGTACTTCCAGGCCTGTCAATGATAAAATTTTCTGTCGATCCTCTGGTTCCGGTTCGATGCACTTCATCAACAAGCTCCCCAGGAATTGTAATATCTTCAGGTTTGTCCCATGCACTCTCCGGCAACGAAGCAAGATAGTTCAAGGCAAGTCGATACACCCTTACCACCCCGCCAACATAAAAAATGGACTTCATCCGCCCTTCTATTTTCAAGGAGTCAACCCCGGCAGCGACAAGTCTGGGCAACATCTCAAGCAAACACAAATCCTTAGAATTAAAGATATAGGTCCCCCGCTCATCCTCCTCAACCGGAAAAAACTCTCCAGGCCGTTTTTCCTCAACAAGAGAATAACTGAAACGGCAGGGATGGGCGCAGCTGCCCTGATTGGCATCACGCCCCGTCAGGTAGTTCGACAACATACAGCGCCCGGAATAGGAGATACATAACGCACCATGGACAAAAACCTCAAGCTCTGCCTTCACATTTTTTCTGATCTCGCAAATCTCATCCAAAGAAAGCTCCCGGGCAAGATTCAACCGACTCACCCCCTGAGCAACCCAAAAATTTGCGGAGTGATGATTGGTCACATTTGCCTGGGTGGAAAGATGAATTTCAAGCCTGGGAACAACGTTCTGTGCAATCGAAAGAATGCCAGGATCGGCAATAATCAACCCATCCACACCAACCTTCTGCAAGCCCAGGAGATAATCATCCAGGTTATGCAGATCACGATTATGAGCAAAAATATTGACGGTACTATAAACCTTAACCCCATGCTCATGAGCAAAGAGAACCCCCTCACGCATACTGTCGCTGCTGAAATTTCCCGCTTTGGCTCGCAAACTAAAATCCTTACCGCCCAGATAAATGGCATCGGCACCATAATGTACCGCGGTTACAAGTTTTTCATAATTTCCGGCAGGTGCTAATAATTCGGGTAGTACAATCGACATGTCTTTCTCATTTGCGTTATATATTGTTCATATGACTATACTTTCTGGGATTGTCTTCCCCCGTAACAGATACCGGGAGAAAAGACTTTTGCATGCGGCTCATAAAACTTGCGCTGGAATATGTATGTATTAAGGTGAGTAATTTCAATCACAATCAGGTGCTTTCTTTTAACATTAACAATAAATTACTCAAATAGCATTGAAGAGACAGAAAATAGGGATTGCGCTCAGCGGCGGCGTTGATTCCACTTCCGCAGCTATCCTGCTGCAAGAAAAATATGAAGTGGAAGGCTTCTTTATGAAGCTGGCCCAGCCGGAGCTGGAGCAGCAGATTGTTCAGGTTACAACTGTGGCAGAAAAACTGGGCATCAAGCTGCATCTTGTCGATCTTAAAGAACAATTTGACAAGCAGGTACTTGATTATTTTTCGTCCAGCTACTTTCAGGCCATAACCCCCAACCCCTGCGTTATTTGCAACAAGAAGATCAAGTTTGGTCTTTTTCTTGACATTATCCTGCAAAGCGGGATGGAAAAAGCGGCTTCGGGACATTATGCCAGAATCGTCCCTTCAGAAAATAACAAAAACCAGTATCATCTTCTCACCGGAGTAGACTCCAAAAAGGATCAATCGTATTTTCTTTCCAGATTAAGCCAGCGAGAGTTAGCAAAACTTATATTTCCCCTTGGAGATATGACCAAGGATCAAATTTATGCGCTGGCAGAAGCCCGCGGCTTTACCGGCTTCAGAGGGAAGGAATCCCAGGATATCTGCTTTCTGGAAAACAAGCAGCTGGGGAATTTTCTGGAAAACAGAATAGATCCGAAAGACAAGAGAGGCGACGGCTTGATACTCTCCACCTCCGGCCAAAGATTGGGAACCCATAAAGGATTGTACCATTACACTATAGGCCAACGAAAGGGATTAGGGATATCCAGTACCGCCCCACTTTACGTGGTTCAACTGGACAAAGAACGCAACGCCGTAATTGTCGGCTCCAGTGAAGCTCTGGAGAAAAACATAATTGTCGTTAACAACGTACACTGGATTTCAGGAACCAAGCCGTCACTGGATAAAAGCTACACCATTCGCATCCGTTATTCGCATCGGGGTGCCGCTGCAAAAATTTATGAGCTCAAGGGAAATACCGCCGAATTACATTTTAATGAACCCCAAAGGGCAATCACCCCGGGGCAATTCGCTGCCATTTATGATGACGAAGAATTACTGGGTTCAGGAGTTATTGTATAGGAATCACACGTGAGTAAAAAAATATTCATAACAACCCTCGGATGTAAGGTTAACCAGTTCGAATCTGCCGCATTCAAAACTGGATTTGAAGAGGCAGGACACACCATTGTCTCTAAAAATGAAAAAGCGGACATTGTTGTTGTCAACAGCTGCTGCGTCACAGAAACCGGCGGCGCTCAATCCCGTCAGACTCTGCGAAAAGCCATGCGGGCAAACCCGGAGGCACAAATAATATTTACCGGCTGCCACGCGGAACTGGATCTCAAAGAGCTACAGCAGGACAAGCCTTTTCAAGACAGACAGGTTCTCTTCATAGGTAACAGTAAAAAACATCTTTTAGTCGATGCAGCCCTTGGTAAGATAAACCCTTCGCCGGAAGAACTCTTAGGGAAGATAGCTGAGGCGGATAAAATCTGTAATCTCCCCGTTGCCTGTTTTGGAGAGAGGAGCCGCGCCTATTTGCGAATTCAGGATGGATGTGAAAGTTTTTGCAGTTATTGCATCGTACCTTACACAAGAGGGCCAAGCAGAAGTCTGGAAGTTGCTGAGGTCATCAGGCAGGCAAAGCAATATGAAGAGGCAGGTCATAAGGAGGTTGTCCTCACCGGAATTCATCTTGGTTATTATGGACAGGATCTGAAACCCCATGAATCAATTATTACATTACTGGACAGACTAAGTATCGAGACACCAAATCTGCTATACAGGATAAGTTCCCTGGAGCCTATGGAAATAACAGAAGAGCTTTTGTTTTTGATGAAACAGCGCCGCAACATCCAACCGCACTTCCATATACCTCTGCAAAGCGGCCATGACCGGATTCTAAGCCGTATGAACAGACGGTACACAACTGCCCAGTTCAAGGAGGTTGTTGAACGCTGTAACGAAATTATTCCAGATATCAATATTGGTATTGATATCCTGGCAGGTTTTCCCGGAGAGACGGAAGAATATTTTCAAGGCGCAATTCACTTTCTCACAGAACTCCCGTTTACCTATCTTCATGTTTTCCCTTACTCAAGGAGACCAGGTACCAGAGCAGCACAGTTTTCGGATCAAATCCCAAAGAAGGAGAAAGAAAGACGAGTCAGGATCCTGCGGGAATTAAGCGAGCAAAAAAAACGGGATTATTATACAAAATTTCTTGGTCAAACCAGACCGATGGTCATAGAACGAAAACGAGCTGCCAACGGGATGTTAAAGGGTTTTACAGATAATTATATAGATATTAGGCTGACAGGGCCGGAGCATTTGAAGAACTCCATCGTAATAGTAAATCTACAATCCATAAAAGACACATACGTGATCGGGGAAGTGGTCCCAGATGAAGATTGAAATAATAGCCATAGGTGACGAACTCACCTCGGGCAGAATCCAGAATACAACGAGCAGCTTTGCGGCAAGACATCTCTTTGAGGCAGGTTACGAAGTGTATGCCATGAACACCATTGGTGACAGCCCCAAACTCATAGGACAAGCTCTGCAACAAGCCCTGCACAGGGTTGATGCCGTACTGGTTACCGGCGGTCTTGGCACAACAGATGATGATATCACCAACGAAGCGGTATCAAAAGCCCTTAACCGCCCTTCCATGCCCAATCTTGAGATACTTGCAAATATCAGGAATCATCTCGACAAAATAACCGGCACCACAGAGTCACGCCTTGAAAAACTGGCATGGTTACCCTCTGGGGCTGAGGCACTGAGCCCGAATTCCCGTATGGCCGGATATCAACTTGTTCATAATGACAAACCGATATTTTTTCTCCCTGGAATTCCCAGTCAAATGCAGCAGCTCCTTATAGACGAGGTGCTGCCCAAGCTATCCACCTGGGACGAAAAGCATCAACTGACCACATACCAGCGGGTTTTCAGAATATTCAATCTGCCGGAAACTGAGGTAAACCGTAGAATAAAAACTCTCGACTTCGCCCCGGATGTACAAATTGGCTATTACCCGGTCTACCCCGAAGTTCATGTAAGCCTGACTGTGCGGGATAAGACCACGAATAATGCAAAAAAATTGTTCCAATCCTCCTGCAAAGCCATCAATACCGTACTCGGAGATTCAATCTACGGAGTTGACCGGGACAGTATGGAAAAGATAGTCGGTGCTTTACTAACCAAACAAAACCTCCGGCTTGCTGTTGCAGAATCGTGTACCGGAGGACTCATCTGTAAAAAACTGACGGAAACCGCCGGCAGCTCAAATTATTTGCTTGGAGGAGTGGTTTCCTACTCCAACTCTCTGAAAAATATTTATTTGGGAGTGAAAACCGAATCTCTTGAGAATTATGGCGCAGTCAGCCGCCAGGTTGCCGAAGAAATGGCTGTGGGAGTGAGAAAAAAAACCAGGGCGGATATCGGCCTTGCTGTAACAGGTATTGCAGGACCGGGTGGAGGCACTCCCGAAAAACCGGTAGGCACAGTATACATTGCCATTGCAGCAAAAGATGAGAACTGGGTCAGCAAGTTTCATTTTGAAGGCAACAGAAATCAGGTTCGTGAAATTACAGCTCAGAGTGGTTTAAACCTTATTCGTAATTACCTTTTGCAACAATTATGGTAATAAAGACACAAGCAATTTTCCCAAAGTTTTGTTTTGTAACAAAAATCACTTTTTCAATTAATTATTTCCTGGAGTTTTATTATGGCCGCAGGTGCGAATAAAGATAAAAACAGCAGCGTTGATAACGCTATCAGTCAAATTCAAAGACAATTCGGAAAAGGTGCCATCATGCGCCTGGGTACCCAGGAAACTGAAAATGTTCCCGTTGTACCAACAGGGGCCCTCAGCCTTGATATCGCCCTTGGGGTTGGCGGATTACCCAAAGGACGAATCACAGAGGTGTATGGCCCGGAATCTTCCGGTAAAACAACCCTTGCTCTCCATGTTGTTGCTGAAGCACAGAAACGAGGCGGCACCGCAGCGTTCATTGATGCAGAGCACGCCCTTGATACCAGTTACGCAGAACGCCTCGGGGTTGATGTGGATAACCTCATTGTTTCCCAACCAGATTTTGGAGAGCAGGCACTGGAAATTGCGGAAATCCTTATCCGTTCAGGCGGAGTGGATGTTATTGTAATCGATTCCGTGGCAGCTCTCGTTCCACGGGCCGAGATTGATGGCAATGTTGGTGACTCCCATGTCGGCCTCCAGGCACGCCTTATGTCACAAGCCATGAGAAAGTTTACCGGGGTTCTCAATCGCAGTAACACCATCCTGATCTTCATTAACCAGATTCGAATGAAGATTGGTGTTATGTTTGGCAATCCAGAAACTACAACTGGTGGTAACGCCCTTAAATTCTATTCTTCCCTCAGACTTGATATCAGAAGAATTGGTCAGATTAAAGATGGCCAGGAAGTTATCGGTAACCGCACCCGGGTAAAAGTAGTAAAAAATAAAGTCGCCCCGCCATTTAAAGAGGCAGAATTCGATATCGTTTATGGTGAAGGCATTTCCAGGATTGGTGATATGCTCGACCTTGCGGTAAATCTTGATATCGTTGAGAAAAGCGGTTCCTGGTATTCCTACAACGAAGAGAGAATTGGCCAGGGCAGAGAAAATGCAAAACGTTTTCTGAAAGAACATCCAGATCTCTGTATTGATATTGAAAACAAGGTTCGAATGGCCTATGGCATGCAGACAACTGCTGAGCTTCCTCCAACGCCAGACAAAGACTCCGGGGAGTAAACCCAATATTCTGGAACATCTCTCTACATCCCTTCTGTGATTTTTTGTATCGCAAATACAACAACCTCATACCAGGATGTTGGCCTGCAACAAGAAGGGATGTAAAAAAAAATAGAGCCATCACAGCAGGTGGTAAAAAACAGGAAAATGAAAAACACTTTTGATGTCATCATTGTTGGCGGCGGACCAGCAGGGTTGTTTGCCGCTTACTACCTGGCGGAACATTCAAGTCTGAACGTTCTGCTTATTGAAAAAGGCAAGGCTCCATTAAAACGCAAATGCCCCATAAAAGACGTTGGCTGCGTTAAATGCAATCCTTGCAATATTCTTTGCGGAATTGGCGGTGCCGGACTTTTCTCTGACGGTAAGCTCAATTTTATTCATAAATTGGGGAAGACTGACCTTACCCAGTTTTTAACCGCGACCAAAGCAAAAGAGTTAATTAACGAGACCGAGCAGATATTCAATCGATTCGGGATGGATGGAAAGGTCTACCCCACAGATATGGATAAAGCCAGAGAAATACGCAAGGAAGCCCGGAAACAGGGTATTGAATTGCTGTTGATCAAACAAAAGCATCTGGGAAGCGATAACTTGCCATACCATATCGCCAGAATGGCGGAGTACATTGCAGATAACAACGTGGTATTCCATCACTCAGAAGAAGTAACGGAACTGATAGTAGAAAATGAAAGAATTGCTGGAGTTGTAACCAGCAAGGCAACCTACAGGGCACCCAATGTCATTCTGGCACCTGGCCGGGTCGGCGCAGAATGGACAGCGAAAGCAGTCCAGGAACACGGCATCGACGTATCCCAGCGCGGAATTGAGGTCGGGGTTCGCGTTGAAGTACATAATGAAATTACCCAGGATCTCTGTTCCACCATCTACGACCCGACATTTTTCGTCAGAACGTCCAAGTATGACGACCAGACCAGGACCTTCTGCACTAATCTCGGTGGTTATGTCGCACTGGAAAACTATCAGGATTTTGTCTGCGTAAACGGCCACGCCTATATGGATAAAAAATCCGAGAACACCAACTTTGCCTTTCTTTCAAAAGTTGTCCTTAATGATCCGGTGGAAGACAATCAGGCATATGGGGAATCCATTGGCAAGCTGGCTACCCTGATTGGCGGAGGCAAGCCGATCCTGCAACGATATGGAGATCTCAAACGCGGAAGACGATCAACCTGGAGACGAGTCAAAAACAGTTATATAGAGCCCACACTCACCAGTGTCACCTGCGGAGATATCGCAATGGCTCTGCCGGAAAGGATTCTTACCAACCTCATAGACGGTCTTGAACAACTTAATCACGTCATTCCCGGAGTATCCAATGATGAAACTCTGCTTTACGCACCGGAGATTAAATTTTTTGCAACCCAGGTTGCTACAGATAACGATTTGCAAACAAAAATAAAGGGACTCTACGTTGCCGGCGATGGCCCCGGAGTTGCGGGAAATATAGTTTCAGCTACAGCTACGGCACTTATTCCATGCAAAAAGATCATAAGGGAGCAAAAATAAGTTTTTATAACAAATTTTATTTTTTCTCTATTGACTATCAGAAGAGCCAGCCTATATTCAATCTCAGTTGATACCAATTACTATTTAGAAGAAATAGTATCCGACACTGTTGGAACTTGAAGATGTTAAACAATGAGAGCCGGATAGTACGTGATCCAAGCCATAGGTAAACGGCTCGTAAATTCAATAAAAATGGAGAATACAATGCAGAAATGGGAATGTCCTTGTGGTTATGTTTACGATCCAGAAGTTGGCGATGATGCAAACGGGGTTGCTCCGGGCACTGCCTGGGAAGATTTACCAGATGACTGGTGCTGTCCGTTCTGCGGCGCAGAAAAGGATTCTTTTTGGGAAACAGACTAACAGGATCTGTTTGTAAATAAGATAACCAAAGAATAAAAAAGCAGCAAAAATATATTTTAGAATAAGAGGATTTTATGAGCCTTATAGTTACCCAACCAGCCCCTGATTTTACGGCAACTGCAGTAATGCCGGATAACTCTTTCAAAGAGGATTTTAAACTCTCCGATTACCGAGGAAAGTACGTACTGCTCTTTTTCTACCCGCTGGACTTCACTTTTGTCTGTCCTTCTGAAATTCTCGCTTTCAACAAGGCCGTAGAAAAATTTAAGGCAAGTAACTGTGAACTGATTGGAATTTCCATCGACTCCCATTTTTCTCATCTGGCATGGAAAAACACCCCTGTTAATGAGGGAGGCATCGGTAATATCCAGTATCCATTGGTCGCCGACTTAAACAAGGAAATATCCAAAGCATACGAAGTGCTCATTGGTGCAGGAATTGCTCTGCGAGGTCTTTTCCTGATCGACAAGGAAGGTATTGTACGACATCAGGTCGTCAACGATCTTCCACTGGGTCGTAACGTCGATGAAGCCCTGCGAGTTCTTGATGCACTCCAGTTCACTGAAGAACACGGAGAGGTCTGCCCAGCTAACTGGAATAAGGGTGATGAAGCAATGAAGCCTACCGCGGAAGGCGTTGCTGACTACCTGAGCAAGCACGCTAAGTAGTTTGCCTGGTTGAAATAAAAAAGGGGAATCGTTTTTGCGATTCCCCTTTTTTATTGCCTATTGTTTTTTTATTTATCAAACCCTGTTGGCAATATTTTCGTACATCTCTACGTTGAACCCTATGTAGCAAACACCACCAATCCTCAACGCAGGTGCCCGCAAATTCCCGGTACGGCCGGTAATTTTTTTCAGTACCTCATTTTTATCCGCTGTCTTCGGATCATACTCAAGGGTCTTTTTTCCACTGGCAACAACTACTTTACCTGCATCAGCAACAACCTTCCAGGCATCCTCTCCGTTATACACCTCCTTTTTGGCATTAACTTCCTCCACCACTTCAACCTTGTTTTCTTCAAAAACCGTCCAGGCTTTTTTACAGGAAACTCAACCTTTACGCATATATGCCCATTCAATTTTCATTAAATTCTCCTTTATTTATAATAATTACTTACGGCTCCGTTTCAGATACATTTTGCGGAAGACAATACAAAATAAATATAAACAAACTACAAGTATAATGTTACCCGCCTAAAAGGCGAGGGTTTTAACCTTTCCCAGATACAATAAAAGTAAATACCAAACAGCTTTTACGGTCTCAAAGACTCGTTCAAGTGTAACAACTGGAGCCTCTACTTCTGACCGTGTCCTGCCTGAAATTGTCAAATTTGCAAATAAACATAAATTTCTTCTTGTAACCGTTCATTTTTTAGTCCATCATATAAAAAGAAAACAAAATTCACAAACAGGATGAATGCACAACAAGTCATTTTACCGGACTCGTTGCACTCGCAGGTAAACTCAGCCATTTACCCAGCTGCGCTGCGTAAATGGCTGAGTTACCGGAGCCAGACGTTTATCCGCTACGCTGCGCAAAACGAACGTCTGACGACCGACATTGGATAAATTCAGCTAACCAGACAACTATCTAAAGGTACAGCAATTAATGTCTTATCTTATCTACTTTAGACAAATATTTATTCAAGAAAGAATATTACGGTACGTTTATTTTGCGTGTATTCCAGCATTGTTATTTTATAGTCTTTCCTTATTAGGCTTATCGTCTTCAGGTTTTGAAATTATAGAGATACTAAGGGATCCTGCACAGCAGAGTGGGCAGTCAAGTTTTCTTGGTTTTCTATCCAACGTAGGTGTTTGGTTATGGGTTTCCTCAGCTGCAATTTGTTTTTTTAGCACCTTAACTTATAAAAGTGTAGCTAACGGCAGACATAAAGAGCTACTTTTTTTAGTAGGTATGTTGTCAATGATTCTCGCCATAGATGATTTTTTCATGATCCATGATCGATATGTTAATCAAAATATCTGTTATCTAACATATGCCGTTATTGCAGGCTCTTTATTGGTGCGTCATTATAAAGAGATAATTGAAATTGACGGTTTTTCCTTTCTTTTAGCAGGATTATTGCTCGCATTATCTATATTAACCGATCTAATCCAGGGATATATCCCGCTAAGATATGCATACACCCAAGTACTTGAAGAAGGATTTAAATTTGTTGGGGCGGCTACCTGGTTATATTTTAGTTATTGTATAGCATCGTTTCACTCTTTACACTCCACAAAAAAACAATAAAAGCTAATAATTAATCCAAAGCGGGCATGATGCACGCAACCCAATAATATACCCCAAATGAGCCGCATCTTTTGAATACAGAATCCACTTAAAGAGGTGGTACTGAATTTGGGGTTAAGCGCATGGCACTGTATTCTCAAGTATCTGCGGAGTGCCAGGAGCATTAATTTTGAGTCAGCACCACTCTTGAAACGAGATGGAAAGCTGACGTCACGGACTCAGGTAAATTGCTATGGAAGAGGAATGATAATGTCGCTAAAAAAACTTTTTTTCTCCATTTTTATAGTATTCAGCCTTTTATTTGTATGCCAGGGAATCCTGGTTATGCTGTTGCTTGAGAATCAAGACAGGCTGCAAGATCAAGAGAATACACGATATCAATCATATCTGGTCGCTGATGAATTCCGTAAAAGTTCCCAGGATCTTACTCGTCTGGCCAGGACCTATGTTGCCACAGAAAGTTCAAAATATGAAACCATGTATAATGATGTTATCGCTGTGCGAGATGGTAATAAGCCCAGACCTGATGGAAGAACAATATCTCTCAGGGAAATCATGAAAAACCTTGGTTTTACTGCCGAAGAATTTTCATTGCTGGATGAAGCCGCCAATAAATCCAACGAGCTGGTCGCAACAGAGGTAAAAGCGATGAATGCGGTCAAAGGGTTGTTCGATGATGGCAGCGGTCGTTATACCAGGAGCGGTCCTCCGGATATGGAGCTGGCAAGAGAACTTATGTTCAACCAGCAATACCACGATTATATCAAAGAAATAATGGATCCGGTGAACCGTTTTTTCTCTCATCTGGACAAGCGAACCAAAGCGGCCTGTGAACTATTACAGCGAAAAACCGATCTCTATATGAAAATATTTGTTGTAACTCTCGTTATCCTTTTTATATGTTTGATTTTTTCAGGCTGGGTAATCTACAAACAGGTCATTCGTTCCGTGGGGCTTCTGGTTGGAAGTGTGACGGAAATCGGTAAGGGTAACCTGACCCGAAAAGTCAATGTTTCCGGAGGGGAAGAGATCCGGCATTTAGCCAATTCTCTGCAAGACATGGCAAAAAATCTGGCTGAGATGGTAGGGGTTATCGTATCCGGGGTACAGACGTTGAAAACATCTTCCGGTGAATTATCGTCACTTTCTGCCGGGATGGAAAGAGCCGTAGACGACAGCATGAAACTTTCACATACGGTAGCAGCCGCGTCTGAAGAGATGAGCGCCAATATGGGCTCTATTGCTGATACAAGTGAAGATAGTGCCTCTAATATGCAAACAATCGCCTTCGGAGTAGAACAACTTAATATTGCAGAACAGGAAATTGTCGTTAAATCCAGGGAAGCTGGAGATATTGTCAAGGAAGCTGTTACCAAATCAATGACGGCCTCAAAACAACTGCAGGAGCTGGGAAGTGCTGCCGATAAAATCAACGGTGTAACAGAAGTTATTACCGCCATTTCCGAACAGACCAATCTCCTCGCCTTGAATGCCACGATTGAAGCGGCAAGAGCGGGCGAGTCGGGAAAGGGGTTTGCCGTTGTTGCCAATGAGATCAAAGAGCTGGCTCACCAGACAACTGAGGCTACTCAGGAGATCAAAATGAAAATCTCCGGGATGCAGACAGCTACTGAAGAAACAGCCAGAGAAATCAGCAACGTTACTGATGTAATTTCCAATCTCAACGATATTGTCAATACTATTACGGCAGCGGTAGCGAAACAATCCTCAACAACAGCAGAAATCAGTAGCAATTTACAACAAGCCAATGCAGGAATTTCAGAAATGAATGGCAGTATCGCCCAAAGTGCCGAGGTCTCCTCTTCCATCTCGGAAGATATCGCTATGGTAAGTCGTGCCGGTACTAGAGTTGCGGAAGACTGTTCCCAGGTACATGAGAGTTCGGTAAAGCTCGATATGCTGGCAAAACAACTCACCGGGATGGTCTCAAAGTTTACAGTCTAGCTTACAAAAATTCTGCGGCATTGGCAAATAGAAGAGTAACACAACAGGGGAACTACATTCTGTTGCTTGAAAATTTGTTGTTTATGGAGAGAATTTCTCCATGAAATGATAAAACAGCCCCGGCAATGTACTCTTGGCACAAGGTGGAAAGCTGACGTCACGGATTCAGGTTACAGTAAACGCAAATCATTGCTTACCATGGAACCATTTTTCACGACCTCTGCTCTCTGTATTCCCCAGAATTATCAGCAGTAGAACCACCATCCATACAATATCCTCTAACGCGTACGCCCCACAACAAAACTGAACAAAGTTCTATCATATTATTTTTTATCAGAATTTTATTCTTGACAAAACCCTTTCAGAGAAACATAATCACCAAAACAGGAGAAATACTATGATAGATCAAATAAGTTTACAGATACTGAAAATCTTACAGGAAAAAGCCAGAATTCCCAATGTTGATGTTTCCAGAAAGGTTGGGCTTGCGCCCTCAGCTGTTCTCGAGAGGGTAAAAAAACTGGAAAAAAGAGGGATAATAGATGGATATGAGGTTAGACTGAACCCGGATAAATTCAATCGTTCCCAACTCGCATTCACTCATATATTCACAAACCCGGAATGCACCCGTAGGGTAGGTCAAAAACTTGCGGCATTGCCTGAAATACAGGAACTCCATTTCGTCTCGGGCCAGGACTGTTTTGTCACCAAAATTCGCTGTGCCAATAATAAGGAACTCGCTGAAATTATTCAATCAAAACTACAAACCATACCAGGTGTTGTTTCTACAAAGACGGAAACAGTCCTTGAAACTATCAAGGAAACAAGCAGAATACCTCTACCAGACCAAATTTAGACGACAGGAACACTCCATGCCAATTTCAGAAGACTACAAAAACAGACTCTTTGCATCTGTTGAAAAAATATCCCAACATTTTGGCACCCCGTTTCATATTTACGATGAGAAAGGGATCAGGGAAACAGGAGAACGCTTAAAGACAGTCTTTTCCGGAGTGCACAAATTCAAGGAATTTTTTGCCGTCAAAGCCCTTCCCAATCCAAAGATCCTGTCAATCATGAAGGAGATGGATTTCGGTTTTGACTGCAGCTCAACTTCAGAACTTATTCTCAGCAGGCAGGCTGGTGCAAGACCTGAAGATATCATGTTTACTTCCAACAACACCAGCTACGCTGATTTTAAGGAAGCTGCTAAATCAGGTGGATGTATAATCAATATTGATGACATAACCCTCCTCGACAAACTTGATGTCATCCCAGAGCTTATCTGTTTCAGATACAATCCAGGGGAGCGGCGTACCGGCAACGATATCATAGGCACTCCAGTCGAATCTAAATATGGTGTAAGCCATGACCAGATTATTGAAGCCTACAGGAGAGCAAAGGCAAAAGGGGCCGTCCGTTTTGGAATTCATGCGATGCTCGCCTCCAATGAGCTGAATTACAGTTACATGGTGCAGACAACACAAATGCTCCTTGAACTTATTGAAGATATTACAAAAGAAACCGAAATCACCTTTGAGTTTATCAATATTGGAGGCGGCCTCGGGATTCCTTACCATCCAGAGGAACAGCAACTGGATATTGAAACTATGGCAAAAGAAATTACCCAGCTCTTCACCGCATTTGAAAGACATAATGGTTATCAGCCCGCAATGTACATGGAAAGCGGACGCTATATGACCGGCCCTCATGGCGCACTGGTAACAACTGCCATCAACAGAAAAGAGATCTACAGGACCTATATCGGAGTGGACGCATCCATGAGCAGCTTAATGAGACCGGGAATGTATGGGGCTTATCATCATATTGACGTTGTTAATAAAGAGAGCAGCGAAAAGACAGAAATCGTTGATGTCGTCGGCTCACTTTGTGAAAATAACGATAAATTTGCAATCCAGAGGAAATTGCCTGTTATCAGTGACGGTGATCTCATTGTTATCCACGACACAGGTGCCCATGGCAGTGCGATGGGCTTTAACTACAACGGAAGTCTTCGCCCCAAGGAGCTGCTCTTGACCGAGGATGGCAAGACAGAACTTATCAGAAGAGCAGAAACAATAAACGATTACTTCGCAACGCTGAATTTTGATGCTGACACTCTTGACGTATAATCTTCACTTTATATTAACGGCTTACAAAATTAACCATGACAATAGATATAGACCTTTTTCTACAAACCGTTGAGCGCGAAGTAAAAGATAAAGAGGTTCCCGTTGTAGATCTTATTGCCGTACAAACAAAAGATCCGTTTAAGGTTCTTGTCGCAACCATTCTCTCGGCCAGGACAAAAGATGAAACCACAGCCGTTGCGGCAGGAAAACTCTTTAAAAAAGCAGATAACTCTCTTGAACTCTCAAAACTTTCTGAAGAAGAAATCGCCAAGGCCATTTATCCCGTCGGCTTTTACAAGACAAAAGCAAAACATCTCAAACAACTTCACCAATGTCTGCAACAATTTAACGGAAAGATCCCCGAGACAATAGATGAACTATTAAAACTCCCGGGGGTGGGCCGCAAAACGGCAAACCTCGTTGTCAGTGTTGCCTTTAATAAACCAGCGATTTGCGTGGATACCCATGTTCACAGAATTATGAACATTTGGCAGTATGTAAAAACTGACACTCCGTTAAAAACAGAGATGGAGCTTCGCAGTAAACTGGCTCAAAAACACTGGATTCCTGTAAATTCACTTCTGGTTTCCTTTGGACAATCCATCTGCCGCCCTATCAGCCCTCACTGTAACGTATGTGCACTTAAAAAGCTTTGTCCCCAACAAGGGGTCACTCCAAGAAAAGAGAAAAAAATGACTAAAAAATCTTCTAAAACCCATACCCTTATTTCATGGAATGTAAACGGAATCCGCGCTGTTGAGAAAAAAGGATTTATTGATCAACTCCAGGAATTTGATGCGGATGTTATCGGCATCCAGGAAACCAAGGCTCAGCCAGACCAGCTTTCAGAAAAACTCAAAGACATTCCCGGCTACACCTCTTACTGGCATAGCGCAGAAAAAAAAGGCTATTCAGGAGTAGCCGTATACACAAAAATTAAACCAGTTACTGTTACCTATGGCCTTGGCGTTGACGAGTTTGACGCTGAGGGGCGGGTTATCACTCTGGAATTTGACAGCTATTATTTACTCAATATTTACTTTCCCAATGCTGGAGACAAACTTAAAAGACTTGATTATAAATTACGCTTTGATCAAACCCTGCTGGCTCATCTTGAGGAGTTAAAAAAGAGCAAGGACGTGGTAATTTGTGGTGACTATAATGTCGCCCATAAAGAGATTGATTTAAAAAATCCGAAAACAAACACCAAGAATGCAGGTTTTACCCCAGAAGAGCGGGCCTGGATGGACGGCTTCATTGAAGCCGGATATGTTGACACTTTCAGGATGTTTAACCAGGAACCTGATCAATACAGTTGGTGGAGCTACCGTTTCAACGCACGCTCCAGAAATATTGGCTGGCGTATAGATTACTTCTGCGTCAACAGTAAAGCAAAAGAGAGGGTCGTTGATGCAACAATCCTGAATGAGATCATGGGCTCCGATCATTGCCCTGTTTCGCTTGTATTCAAATCCTGATATTTTGTGTTTTGTGTCTTAGCCCAATTTTTCCATGAGACGGGTTAAGACACACTCCCCAGCAAAGATGGGGAGTGTGTCCTGATATATTCAAAAATCTTTTTTGTTCCGGCGGGAAATCCATAATTTGCAAGTTCTGCAAATGTAACCCACTGCCCATGCTCAGGTACACTGGTAATTTTTTCTAACTTCCCAAGATACGCAGCCACTTGCACTTTATGATGGGTGTATTGGTGCTTAACGCGTGCTATCAATTCCAGATTGATCGTATCAAAGGCCCCGCAGCCGCAATATTCTGGTAGCGAATTGAGAATCTCCTGGGAAATATGTTCCGAATTTTCAATTTCACGGCCCGGCAATTCCCATAATCCAGACCAAAGTTTTGTATTAACACGTTGTTGAAGTAACACCTTGTCTCCAGATACAAGCAACAACGCAATCCGATGAACATGAATGGTCTTTTTTTTCTGTGGCATTACAGGCCTTTCATCAACCACGCCCAAACGATGGGAAATGCAATGAGACTTGATAACACACTCTCCACATTTGGGATCGCGCGGCTTACAAATCAACCCGCCAAAATCCATCATTGCCTGATTAAAGTGCCGAGCTCGACCTTTTCTGTCTATTTCAGCTAAAAGCCCTTTAACAAGGGAGATAATCAAACGTTGGGCACTGACACTTTTGATTGATTTTTCTATGTTATAAAGACGAGCAATGATTCTGTTAACATTGGCATCTATGACCGGAATGTCTTGCCCTCCGGCAATACTCGCAATAGCTGAAGCGGTATATAGCCCAATTCCAGGCAGAGTCAACAGTTGATCAAAATCAGCGGGAACAACGCCATTATAGTCAGCCACGATGCGTTGAGCTGCTTTTCTCAGGTTCCTGGC
>PDWJ01002261.1_pt1 | contig 21031 bp, 9 predicted proteins | sample 1430881 | NCBI WGS metagenome assembly PDWJ01 (sample SAMN01162460, study PRJNA174530) | Oral metagenome, whole genome shotgun sequencing project. | biome: Marine environment; feature: Marine mammal; material: Swab sample of the gingival sulcus; isolation source: swab sample of gingival sulcus... | reverse complement strand
CTTTTTTACTTTTACCAATGAAAAGAAGGGATTTTCCAAATGGCCTTTTGACAAAAAGTTTTATCTTATTCTGAATTTGGCAGTTGGAGGAACTTGGGGAGGACGGCATGGAATCGATGATTCATTATTTCCTCATCATTTTTATATTGATTATGTTCGGGTTTATCGGAAGAAAGAATAGCCTGAATCTTCTTTGAAATAATCTCAAACATATTTGAACAATCTTATGTCATACAGTCCGAATTTTAAAGACATCCTGCTTATATGTTTTTTCGTGATTTTTGTATCTTGTCGTTCCGATAAGCCGTCATATACAGTTACTTTAGACAAGGTTGATTCTTTTTTATCTTTTGCTGTTCCAACGGATGTGAAGAATCCTCAGTTTGGAGTTTATCCTTTCGTTGATAACGGAAAAGATTTTTTAAGTTTCTGTAATAATCATCAGAATGAGATTGTCATTTATGAAATGACAACAGGACGATTATTGAAAAGAATTGCCATACATACCGAGGGGGTAGATGCCGTACCCGGAGGCATAAGAGGTTATCAGATTCAAGACATGAAACATATCTTTATTCCCGGCTTATATCAGCCTGTCATTTATAGAACCGATACTTCGGGAAAGATAAGTCAGCGGATTCATTTTGAGAAAACGGATGCCGGTCAACCGTTAATGCCTTTTATTTTCACGAATAAATCTCCGTTTGTTTTTATAGGCGACAGTTTATATATTTCTCAGACTTTAAATCCTTTTTATGGGGATAAAACCTTCGATGAAAGCCCTGTTAAAATCGTTGTGGATACGGCGGAAAAAAGTGTGGAAGCCTTGCCGATGAGATTCCCGAAATTGATTACATTTGCCGATTTGGGAACTCCTGCCGGGTTGGGTTGTGATTTTTCGGATTGTTACGACGGGAATCATTTTGTCTATTCATTCGCTTATGATGAAAATCTTTATAAGGCAGCTTCCAAACACAAAGATATCCTCAAAATCCCCGCTAAGAGTCGTTATATTGATAAGATAAATGTATTCAGAACAAAAGAGACGGATGTCGGGAAGATTTTAAAAGCTCAATGCGAATATCCTTCGTATGGGAATATTATTTATGACAGCTATCGAGAGGTCTATTACCGATTTGCTTACCCTCATACTCAGCTTGATGATTATAAAGGAGATTATCTTGATTTGATACGCTCGGGACGAAAACAATTTTCTATACTTATATTGGATAGCAATTTGAAGATTATCGGAGAGAAACTTTTTCCCGAATATACATACAATCCGAATTTGTATTTTATTCTCGAAGACGGCTTGTATATCAGTTTGAATCACATTAAAAATCCCGATTATAGCGATGATATGCTGTCTTTCCAACGATTTGTTTTAAGGAGCACGAGATAGAGCCACAAAGAAAGGGGCTGTTGCTAAAATTAAACATATTTATTATTTTATTAAACAATAATAAAACAGAGGCGCAAAAATTATCAAAAATTGAGACAAAATTACGCTAATTAAGATTAAATAAGCCGTAATTTTGTTCATCAATTTAATCTTAATATAAATGAAACGGTTCTGTTATTACTCATTTTTACCAATTTTGGTGCTTGTTTTTCTTAATATTTCAGGCACATACGCACAAGACAATAAGGTTTCCGGAAAAGTTTTCGATTCCGATGGAGAAGCAACTATTGGGACAACTGTTTTGGTTAAAGGTACAAACAGAGGGGTTGTCACGGATTTGGATGGATATTTTACCATTTCGGTTCCCGACATAGAAAATGACACGCTTGTGTTTTCTTATGTTGGAATGAAGACTATCGAAGTGAAAATAAAGGGTCGAAAAATAATCAACGTTACTTTAGAACCCAGCAGTGTAATACTCAATGAAGTTGTTGCCATCGGATATGGTAGTTCCAGACGTAGAGATTTAACAGGCTCTGTAACCTCGGTGAAAAGCGAAGAGTTATTGAAAGTTCCGGCATCTGATGTCACACAAACTCTGGCGGGCAGGATGGCCGGGGTACAAGTGCATCAAAATGAGGGAGTACCCGGCTCTGGCATTGCCATACGCGTAAGGGGAGGTATATCAATCACTCAAAGCAATGAACCTTTATATATCATTGATGGATTTCCTTATGAAGATGGACTGGCAACATTGGATCCGGCTGAAATAGCATCCATAGATGTGTTAAAAGATGCATCGTCTACAGCTATTTACGGAGCCAGAGGAGCAAATGGAGTTGTGTTAATCACAACGACGAAAGGATTGAAGAACAATCATAAATTTTCTATTACCATAGATTCTTATGTCAGTTTTAAAAGAGTGTCAAACAAATTGCCGGTATTATCGACAAAAGAATTTGTTCTTTTGGATTATGAAAGGAGGATCGGTCTTGAACCTAAAGAAGGCGTTGCAAAATTTGAAGAAACTTACGGAGCCTTTAACGATATCACTTCGAATTACGGAAGCAGGCGTGGAATAGATTGGCAAGAGGAAACATTGGGAAGAACAGCCACCACCAACAACTATCGCATAGGAATAACCGGAGGGAACAAAGCTTTACAGTATAATATAGGATACTTACATTTTAAAGATGAAGGAGCAATGGTTTATAGTGGAAATAATAAAGATAATATCTCTCTTAATCTTAATCACAAAGCCACTGATAAAATACGATTGTCCGGAAGAATTAACTATGATCAAATAAAAATATTTGGCATGGGTACTTCCGAAAATGGAGATCGCTTTAATAAAATGCAACATATTCTGCAATATCGTCCGACAATAGGCATCTCAGGAACAGATGCTGTCTTATTAGATGGTGAAGATCCGATACTTTTGGATGATAGCGGCAATGTGATGCAAAACCCCTTAATATCTGCTGCCGAAGAAACAAACAATAAGGAATATCGAACCATTCAAGCCAATATTGGCTTAACATTCAATTTGTTCAAAGGATTTTCATTCAAAAACAACACGGGAATAAGATATCAGACTCGTCGATATGAAATATTCTATGGCGATCAGTCTGTTATTGGTAAACGCTCCAGCATTAATGGCAGTTTAAGGAATATGGATTTTGGCAGCATTCAAACATCAAATGTTGTTAGTTATAAATTTAACATAGCTGATAATAAAATCACAACGATGTTAGGGCAAGAATATGTATATAGATGGGATCGTTATTTTGAAGCAAGTTCAAGCAATTTTCCCAATGATGATATCGGATTAAATGATTTGTCTTTGGGTGCAACTCCCGGAATTCCAAAATCCGGAGTTAATTTTGATAATAAGCTATTATCATTTTTCACAAGAATAAATTATAATTATAAAGATAAGTATTTATTATCTGCCTCTTTAAGAGCCGACGGATCTTCGAAATTTGGAAAAAACAACAAATGGGGTGTTTTTCCTGCTCTTTCCGGAGCTTGGCGTCTATCGGAAGAGCCGTTTATCAAAGATCTTCGACTTTTCTCTGATTTAAAGTTGCGTGTCGGTTACGGTTTAGCGGGAAATGATCGCATCCGCAGTTACTCATCTCTTCCTATATTAGGTTCAATAACATACCCTCAAGGAGAATTGACAAAACCGGGGTATGCTTCAACACAAATTCCAAATCCTTATTTAAAATGGGAGTCTAATAAAACATTTAATGTAGGAATTGATTTTGGTTTTTTTAATCAACGTCTGACAATAACACCGGAATTTTATATAAATAGAAGTTCTAATCTGTTGTTAAATTCCAGAGTGCCGAGATCTTCCGGATTCTCAAACATGATACGAAATGTGGGCGAAACGGAAAATAAGGGTATCGACCTAAGCATAAACGCTGTAAATATTGATAAAAAAGATTTCACTTGGACAACAAGCTTTAATATTTCACATAATCAAAATAAGATAATCGCACTCTCCGGAGAAGATTATTTTTTGGAAGAAGCGCGCTTCGGATATAATTTAAAAACACATCTAATTCAGGTCGGCGAGCCGTTAGGCTTATTTTATGGATTTGAAACAGACGGTGTTTACCAGACAGATGATTTTGATTATGACAATGTGACCAAGCAATACAAATTAAAAGATGGTGTTGCTTATATGGGAAATAAGAACAAAGTAAAGCCCGGAATGTGGAAATTTAAAAACATTGATAATTCCAACGACGTCATTGATGAAAAGGATAAAACGATAATCGGTAGGGCAAATCCGATATTTTATGGCGGTATCAATAACACGTTCAGATATAAAAGTTTCGATTTAAGCATATTCTTTTCATTTAATTACGGGAATGATGTATTCAATGCAACCAAACTGACGAACTCTTTGGGTGGAAGAGCAAATAGAAGTGCTCTTGATGTGATTAACAGTTCTGAGCGATGGATGACCGTAAACCAAAAAGGAGAAATGATTACAGATCCGAATGAACTGAAAGCATTAAATTCTGCCAAGTCCGTTGCTGCATGGTATGATCTTGAAGATGGAGATAAATATATTCATTCTTGGGCAATAGAAGACGGCTCTTTTTTAAGATTGAGTAATATTTCTTTGGGATATTCTTTACCCAAGAATTTGATCAAAAAACTATCTATTCAAAAGTTAAGATTTTATATAACGGGAAACAACTTATATGTATGGACAAAATATTCCGGATTTGACCCTGAAGTTTCAACACGTGGTAACGGATTAACACCCGGCGTTGATTTCGGAGCATATCCGAGGAGTCGTTCAATTGTATTTGGCGTTAATTTAGTATTTTAAAAAACAATAGAAATGAAAACAATAAAACTTTTTCTCATAACAACTTTGGCTTTTATGCTTCTTTATTCTTGTAAAGACGTTCTTATGGAAAAGCCTGACTCGTATTATAAAAAAGAAAATTTTTTTATTTCAAGCTCTAATGCCGAAATGGCAATTTTGGGGATATACGATGTGCTTGCAAAAATCGATCATTACGGTCAATTTGAAATGGCAATGCCCTGCTCCGATGACACCTACTATATCAAAGGAACGAATACCGATAATACCCGTAGAGACATTGCTCATTACACCCTAACCTCAGCAAATCGATGGATAGAAAGTATCTGGGATAACAAATATACCGGTCTTGACAGAGCTAATTTTGCCATATCGGGAATCGAATCAATGAATGGATATGTCGACGGCGATAAAGATCTTATGAAGCTTATCGCAGAAGCTAAATTTCTACGAGCTTTATTGGCTTTTGATCTGGTTAAATATTGGGGTGACGTTCCATTCAAAACGACCTATTCAAATAGTTATGAAGAGGCATATCAGTCAAGAAAAGACAGAGAAGAAATCTATGATCAAATAATTGAAGACTTAAATTTTGCAAAAGACAATTTACCTTGGGCTGATGCTTCATCATCTCCCGAAAGAGCTACTCAAGGAGCTGCGAGAGGTCTTTTGATGAGGGTCTTTCTTCAACGTGCAGGATATAGTCTTCAGATGGATGGATCCTTGACCAGACCTGATGATGCAAAACGAAAAGAATATTTCAACAGCATTGTGAAAGAGTGGGAGGCTTTTGTTAAAAGCGGTTATCATGGATTTTATGATTCGGGCTATATGGAGCTCTTTAAAGGCTTTTCTCATGGTCTATTAAATTCAAAAGAAAGTCTTTTTGAAATTGCTTTTTATAGTGCGGATGGTTCGCGTGAAGATTCCGGCAATTGGGGTACTTATAATGGGCCGGCTGTTGCTGCACCGAGGGTTTCATCTACTGAGGCGATAAATCATATGGGAAGAGCAAACGCTTTTTTCAGGGTCGTTCCGGAATGGAAAGACTTTTTTGAAGAACCCGATATCAGAAGGGATGTGATGGTTTGCACATATCAATATAAATGGGATAAAAAGTCCGGTTCGCATGTAAAGAAAGAAAATAAGAAGAAAGCAGATTGGTATCCGGGAAAGTGGCGAAGGGAATGGATGCCGTTAGGTTACAAAGACCCCAACAATACGGATGTTAATTTCTGTTATCTGAGATATGCGGATATTGTTTTAATCGCAGCAGAAGCCTACAATGAATTAAATCAAACTGCAACGGCTTGGAGTTTGCTCAATAAAGTTCGAGTCCGTGCGGGAGCAACAGAAGTATCTTCTACGAATTATTCAACTATTTATAAATCACCTAAGGTTTATAACCTTCCATTTATCCAAGATAACGATGAACAAGGAAAATGCAGAACTGCCCTATATTGGGAAAGGGGTTTTGAGCTGGCATTTGAAGGACAACGAAAATTCGACTTAATTCGATGGGGTATCTTAAAAGAAGCATTATCGTTATTTCGCAAAAATACGGATGCAAGTGTAATTCAGAATTATCCTGCAGCGGAAAATTTCATGAAAGGCAAGCATGAATTATTCCCCATTCCCTTGGATGAAATACAAATTAATTATAAACTTGAAGGAAAAAATAATCCGGGTTATTAAGAAATAAAGAGAAGTTTTGCATCAATTGTTTTAGTGTATGAAGATTTTCATCAAGTCTTTTAGAGGTCGTAACAGATGAATCAGCTACCTTTGCAGCATTGAACCTCATTAAAAAATGCTATGAAAACAAAGCTTGTATGTACAATATCTTTTTTTCTTGTTATTATTAAGTTGCTTGCTTCCGAAACAAACGGCGAGCTACGTTTTCACCGATTGAAAAACAAACAAGGTCTGTCAAATAGCACGGTGATGTCTATCGTACAAGACAGAAATCAAATGTTGTGGATTGCAACTTTCGACGGTTTGAATCGTTACGATGGATATAATTTCAAGGTTTATCACCATAAAACATCAAAAAAGAATTCTCTGTTGAATGATCTTTTGCGTGTTTTGTTTATCGATAAGCAGGGCGAATTATGGATTGGAAGCAAAGATGGGCTATCTCATTATATATCCGAAAAAGACAATTTTGATAATTTTGTATATACTTATCCTGCGAAAGAAATAGCTCAGATAAATGCAATTATCGAATATGATGATGATAAATTATTACTTGGAACAGATGACGGATTGTTACTGTTCGATAAGAAGAATTGTGTTTTCGAACAATTTCCGATGATGAGAAAAGGCAAAACAATCATTCAATGCTTGACAAAGCAAGATGACTGCATTTTTATCGGCACTGACAAAGGGCTATATCTTTATCGAATATCCGAACATTCTTATACTAATATCCATAAAGATTTATATGACAAGAAAATTCAGTCGATTTTATATCAATCTAAGGAGCGTATATGGATTGGAACCGAGGGGTATGGTTTGTTTCTGTTAAATCTGGTTACCGGAGAGTTGAAAAACTACAAACATAAACCGGAAGATTCTTCAAGCATCTGCTCTAATTATATACGAACGCTGGAAATAGATTCTCAATTCAGACTTTGGATAGGAACATTCAATGGGTTGAGTCTTCTCGCCAATGGAGATGAAACATTTGATAATTATTCCCATAATCCGATGGATGAAGGTTCCTTGAGCCAAAATTCCATTCGTAGCATATTTAAAGACATGCAAGGCGGAATGTGGTTGGGTACTTATTATGGCGGACTCAATTACTTTCATCCTTTGAGAAATCAATTTCGGCACATGCAACAAAATCCTTATACACGTACGTTGAACGATAAAGTGCTAAGTTGCATCAGCGAAGATGACGATGGTACGCTATGGATTGGAACCAATGATAATGGCATTAATGTATACAATCCTCAAAACAATCGGTTTATCTACTACAATCGAAGCAACAACAGCCTTTTTACTTCAAATAATATAAAAATATTTCTTTTCTCACACGATAAAAAGCACATTTATGTCGGAACTCATGCCGGAGGGCTTTTGTATATGGATAAGACTACCGGACGAGGGAAAGCTATTGATATCCCGTCGGATAATGTATATGCATTGTGTTATGGATTAAATGAAGATGTATGGATCGGTACTTTGGATGGATTATTTCGTTATAACGAAAAGACAAAAGAAACAAATAAATTTGAAAGACCCACTTTAAACTCAAAGCAGATTTTTTATTTAAAAGTCGATTCTAAAAACCGACTATGGATTGGAGGGGACAGATCGCTCGGCATGTATGAACTAACCACGCAAAAGTTCAAAAATTATACATCAAATGAGTATTATGGAACAATTAGCAATGGCGCAATAAATTCCATCATGGAAGATTCGCAACATGTCATTTGGATTGCCACACGGGGTGGATTAAGTCGATTTTCAGAAAAAAATGACCGATTTAAGACTTATTCCAAAGAAGACGGTCTTCCCAACAATGTGATTTACGGAATTATAGAAGATGATGCCGGAGATCTATGGATAAGCACAAATAATGGGCTTGGATGTTTTAACACGAAAACAGAGCATTTTAGAAATTACTCTGACTCCGATCTTCTTCCATTCAGCCAATTTAATATGTATTCATTTTGTAAAACATCATCCGGATTAATTTATTTTGGAGGAATCGACGGTCTTATTTCGTTTTATCCGGATCTTTTAATGGATAATCCGTTTACGGCTGAACCGAAAATCATAAAAATACAAATATCCAACAAAGAAATCTCTCCTTTTGATGAAACAGGCATACTCAATGACAATATTTTAAATACGAAAAAGATTAAATTAAAACCTTATCAATCCAATATTGGGTTTGAATTTGTAGTCTCTAATTATTTATCCGGCAAACATAATCTTTTTGCATATAAACTGGACGGCTTAGACAAAGATTGGAATTATACTTCCCATAATCGATTTGTTACCTATTCTAATTTGCAATCAGGGAGTTATACATTCATGGTCAAAGCAGCCAACAGTGATGGCAGATGGAGTGATAAACAAGCACATTTAACAGTTGTTGTTTTACCTGATTGGTGGCAAACGTGGTGGGCTGTTCTTCTGTTCAGTCTTGTCGGACTATCTGTCCTATATGCCTTATATTATTTTTTACATCAACGTCGCTTGATGGAAAAACAATTGGTTCTTGAACATATGGAAAGAGATAAGATGGCAGAGGTTAATCAGATGAAGATGAGGTTTTTTATCAATATTTCGCATGAATTTAAAACGCCGTTGACTCTAATCTTATCTCCTTTGCAAGAGATGCTTGAACGAACAACCAATAAATGGGAAGCGTCTCAATTGAAGTTTATTGAAAAAAACGCAAATAAGTTGATGCGTTTGGTCAATCAATTAATGGATTATCGAAGAGCCGAACTTGGGATTTTTGAACTTAAAGCACAATATACAGTTCCCAGAAATACCGTCTATGAGACATTCTCGCTTTTTGACAAAATGGCACGTCAAAGAAACATCGCATACAATTTGGAGTATCAGCCCGAAGACAAAGAATTTTTAATAGACCTCAATTTTTTGGAAATAATTTTAAGTAATCTCTTGTCAAATGCATTTAAGTACACTCCCGAAAATGGTACGATATCAGTACGAGTAGAAGAAGAATTGAATTATTTAATCTTAGAAATTGAAGATACGGGATGTGGAATTTCAAAAGAAAAACTGCCATTTATTTTTGATCGATATTATCAAATAGATGATTCAATGATGGGAAGTGGTATCGGACTCTCTTTGGTGAAGAAGTTATTGGACATTCATCATGGCTCGGTTAACGTGAAAAGCGAGATCGACCGAGGCTCCACATTCTCCATTTTCTTCCCTCAGAACGAAGAAGAATATGAAATGACGGAAATAGATAAAAGCAAAGACAAACATAAAGCAAAACAAAACAATATTAACTTTTTAATTGACAGCGAGCCCAATGAAGCCATTCAGGTTAAATCATCTCTTTCGTTTAAAGGCACATTGCTGATTGTCGAAGATAATGATGATATGCTTACTTATCTAAATGAGAGCTTGTCCGAATCATATAAAATCATTAATGCCAAGAATGGAGAAGAAGCCTTAAAGAGGGTCAAGGAAAATCAAATAGATCTTATCTTGACTGATGTGATGATGGATAAAATGGATGGCATAAAATTATGTAAAACAATTAAGCAGAACATACGTACATGCCATATTCCCGTGATTATGTTATCAGCAAAATCCAATATTAGCGATCAATTGAAAGGGCTTAAAGTTGGAGCCGATGATTATCTCTCCAAACCATTTACCTTGTCGGTATTGAATGCAAAAATTCAAAATATGCTTAAATCCCGTATCGTAATAAAAGAATACTATTCGTCTTCTTCGGAAATTGAACCGGAAAAAGTCGCATTCAACGAACTCGATAAAGAACTGCTGACCAAAGCCGGAGAGATTGTGATGAAGAATTTAGACAATGCCGCTTTTTCAGCAGACTTGTTTAGTGCGGAAATGGGAATGAGTCGTTCAAACTTTCACCTCAAACTTAAAGCGATTACAGGCGAATCTACGATAGATTTCATTCGGAAGATTCGATTTAATGAAGCTTCCAAACTGCTTCTGGATGGAAGATACAATATTGCCGAAGTTAGCACAATGGTGGGTTTCAATTCTCCGTCGTACTTTGCTACAAGTTTTAAAAAATATTTTGGATGCTTGCCTACGGATTATATAAAAAAACAACGAGGCAAAAAACAATTATAGGACTTTTTGAGACAAATTTAAAACAATGTTATCGATCATTCGTCTATTTTTGTACGGTATTCTAATTTTATTTTCAAATTATAAAACTTATTTTGACATGAAATGTAAACACCTTTCTTTCATTGTTTTTCCATTTTTTTTACTCATATTTTCCTGTAAGCAAAAAATGTCGATAGAACATTCTGTGGAAACATCTGCTTACCAGTTGAAAATGATGACGGAAGCAATAGCAGATTCTTTAAAGTTTCCACGTTCAATAAAAGACGGGAGAGTTCGTTTGGAAAATATTTATGATTGGACAAGCGGCTTTTTCCCCGGTAGTCTATGGTATATTTACGAACTTACCAACGACGACTATTTTAAGACAGAAGCTCAAAAGTATACCACACTGCTGGAACCTTTGAGAGAATATAAAAGTACTCACGATTTAGGTTTCATGGTTTATTGCAGTTATGGCAATAAATATAGAATCACAAGAGATACGTCTGCTGTATCCGTGATGTTACAAACTGCAGATAATCTGGCAGGGCGTTTTAACGAGCAGACTCAAACCATTCGTTCGTGGGACTTTGGAAATTGGCAATACCCCGTGATTATCGATAACATGATGAATCTTGAACTTCTTTTTTGGGCAAGCGAGTATACGAAAAAGAATCGTTATAAAGAGATTGCTGTCCGACACGCCAACACAACCATGAAGAATCATTTTCGGGAAGATGGTTCTTCTTATCACGTTGTTGATTACGATACGATTAGCGGAAATTTTCTTTCGAAAGGCACCTTTCAAGGTTATTCCGACGAAAGTGCATGGGCGAGGGGACAAGCTTGGGGTTTATATGGATACACGGTTTGTTATCGATATACAAAAGACAGCAAATATCTCGATTTTGCAAAAAAAATAGCCCGTTTTATTATTGAGAATGTAAAAACAGACGATCTGATCCCATATTGGGATTATCATGCGCCAAATATTCCCGATGCTCCACGAGATGCATCTGCTGCAGCCATAACGGCTTCGGCATTGTTTGAATTGTCTGAGTATGTCGAATCGGGAGAAGAATACTTTAATTATGCGGAAAGAATATTGAAAAACCTTTCCGGCAAGAATTATTTAGCTGAAAAAGGAGATAATTTAGGTTTTATCTTAATGCATTCGGTTGGGCATTTACCGGCTCATTCTGAAATTGACACGCCCCTCAACTATGCAGATTATTATTATTTGGAAACATTGAAACGTTACTTGAATTATGAAAAATAAGTTGTTACTTGTAATTATTTCGATTGTCTCCTCGATTGCTGTTTCATCATTGCAAGCGCAATCGCTCAATGCAGAAGTGTTTGATCTGTTGGACCTTAATTACAAAGGGCTTGAACAGGTAAAAACACACCTTGAAGCAGGAGATGATCTTGCTGCGGCAGATGCTCTTTTAATTTATTATAAAAACCGGACACATATTCATCATCCGGATATTAACTTAAAGATGATTGATTTAAGTGAAAAAGAACAAGTGTGGGCAGATGAAGGATTGGAACATAAATTTTTTGCACATAAAGGCTATCAGCCATCTTATTTTTACGGTGAGGATATTCGTTGGGACTTTTGGCCTATTCAAGATAATGAATTGCGTTGGCAGCTTCATCGTCATAAATGGTGGTCGCCTATGGGGAAAGCTTATCGATTATCTCACAATGAAAAATATGTACAAGAATGGATTTTTCAATATCTGGACTGGATAAAAAAAAATCCGTTGATTGACGAAAACAAATTAAATCCGACAGACCAAGAGAAAAAAACGATAGAAAACATGCGTTTTGCGTGGCGTCCTCTTGAAGTAAGTCATCGGCTTGAAGACCAGACAAGGCAATTTGTGTATTTCAATACGAGTGAAAACTTCACTTCCGCCTTTTTAACCGTTTTTCTAGCAAATTATCATAGACATGCCGAGCATATTCTCAGGCATTATTCGAAACAAGGAAATCATTTGCTTTTTGAAGCACAACGTATGATTTATGCCGGCGTATTTTTCCCTGAATTTAAAGATGCTGCAAAATGGCGCAAGAGTGGTATGACCATATTGGGTGAAGAAATAAAAAAACAAGTTTACGAAGATGGCATGCAGTATGAGCTTGACCCTCATTATCATTTGGCTTCAATCAATATTTTCTATAAAGCATTGAAAATGGCAGATATTAATGGATTTAAAAATGAGTTTACGCAGGATTATCGCAGAACACTTGAAAAAATGACGGATATTGTTTATAATATGTCGTTTCCGGATTATACCATGCCGTGTTTTGGAGATGCTAAGGCAGTGAATAAAAAAGAGATGATTAAACATTATAAACGGTGGCAAAAAATATTTCCAAATAATCAGGCTCTCGCTTATTTCGCCACGACCGGAAAAGAAGGATCATCTCCTTCTTATCTTTCTAAGGATTATAGACAATCAGGCTATTACATCTTCAGAAATGGTTGGCAAGCCGATGCTACCGTTATGGTTTTCAAGGCCGGTCCACCCGCTTTTTGGCACAATCAGCCTGACAATGGAACGTTTGAATTGTATGTCAAAGGGCGAAATTTCTTTCCGGATGCGGGGAGTTACGTGTACGGAGGAAATGAAAAGGTCTTGAAAGAACGAAATTGGTTTCGTCAGACCATGGTACATAAAACGTTAACGTTGGATAATCAAAATATCGAGACCACGGATTCCAAATTGCTTTTGTGGGATATTTCCACTAAAAACATGCAAAAAATGGTCGTTGAAAACCAAAGTTATAAAAACTTAAAACACCAACGGGCTTTGTTTTTTATTGATGAAACATTCTTTGTCATTTTTGATCGAGCCGTTGGAGCGGCATTAGGTGCCGTTGGCATTCATTATCAATTAGCTGAAGGAAATGCAATGTTTAACAAAAACAATTTCTCCGTAAACACTTCTTACAGCGATAAGAATAATATCATGGTAAAAGCCTTTGGCGACAATTCAATGGAACTCAAAGAAGAAGAGGGGTGGGTATCTTATAATTATCGTCAAAAAAGCAAACGCCCTGCATTTGTTTTTGAATCGAATAAAAAAGATGACAAGCCTGTCCGATTCTTAACTGTTCTTGTGCCTTATTCAACCGATAAACCCGAGGTCTCGGCAATTATTTTGCCGTCAGAGGAAAACGAAGTTGAAATAGAGTTGAAAATGAACAATAAAAAATACACATTATATGCAAGCTGGTAATCGTATATTAAAAAAACTTGCCATTGCTCCATCGGCTATTCTATTTGTGGGACAATCATTGGCACAAGAGAAACCCAATATTATCTTTATTATAACCGATCAACAGACTGCGGGTGCAATGAGCAATCAAGGGAATCCTTATTTGAAGACTCCCGCTATGGATGAATTAGCAAGAGATGGTGTAACATTCACGCGTGCATATTGTGCTTATCCATTGAGCGGCCCATCTCGTGCAAGTCTTTTCACCGGGAAAATGCCAAACCAAGTGAATGTTCGCGAAAATAATGATTCTTTGCCTCGTGAAGCTCGTTTACATTCATTAGGTTTTATGCTCACGGAAGCCGGATATGATTGCTTATATGCAGGCAAATGGCATATACCTACCATAGATCACCCTGACAATAAAGAGTTTGGATTTGAGAAAGTTTGTGGCATGAACGATCCGTCAATGGCGGAGCATATAGAAAAAGCATTGTCAAAAAAAAGAACCAACCCTTTTTTCTTAGTTGCATCTTATCTTAATCCACATGAAGCATGTGAATATGCACGTTCACAAACATTACATTATGGACAAATAGATATTCCGGAAAATGCAATCTTACCCCCGTTACCGGATAATTTTGACGCCTTAAATAATCTTCCCGAATTAGTGGAAATACATAAAAAGAAATCACCGAAGTTATATCCTACGCAAAATTATACAAAAAAAGATTGGCGACGCTACATATATGCGTATAACCGATTAGTTGAAAGGGTTGATAATGAAATCAGTAAGCTTTTGCTCATTCTAAAAGAAAAAGGGCTGTATGATAGCTCGATCATTATTTTTACAAGTGATCATGGCGATGGACTTGCAGCACACCGATGGAATCAAAAGCGAGCTCTTTTCGAAGAAAACATAAATATTCCATTGATTATTAAGCCCAATAAAAAAACGCAAAAAACAGGAACGATAAACCGTGATGCGCTTATCAATATCGGGACGGATATTTTTCCTACTGTTTGTGAGTTTGCACAAGTTCGGAAAAACCTCAAGTTAAAAGGGATTGGCATGAAAGGATTGGTAGAAGGCAATGCCGAAAAGGCACATCAGAGTATTCTTATTGAGACGAATTTGGATGGAATCGAGTCGGCACGGGGTTGGGCTGTTATTAAAGGAAATTACAAATATGTTTTCTATCGTTTTTTTAAGAATAGAGAGCAATTGTTTAATCTGGAAAAGGATAAAGGCGAAATGAATAATCTAATAGGAAATCCCGATTGTCAGGATGTATATAAAATGATGAAAAATGAAATGCGTAAACTAGCCGAACAGGCGAATGACAAGATGTTAATAAAGGATTTAAATTTTTGATTTTAATTTAACGATGAAAAAATATTGGTCGTTTTTATTTCTCTTTTGTACGGTTTTTGGGAATCTGTTTTCTCAAGCTACTATTAAATTGACCGATAAGACGTTAATGCATGAGATGCGTGAAACACCTTTGCCCTTGGATAATGCGGTAATCTCTGAAAGGATTGTTTGTTTTTCATGGCCTCTCAAGCATCCTTATTCAGCACATTCCAGTGCCTTGGATGGGGCAACATCTAAAACGAAAGAAACGGATAAAACGCAATTAAAATACCAAATTCGATATACACAAGACGCTAAATTTAAAAAAGAGATACATTCCACAATGACTATTTGGCCGTTTTATAATCCTGAAGAAGACTTGAGTTGTGGAAAATGGTATTGGCAATACGGGTACATAAGTGAAGATTCGGTTGAATGGTCTGATATGTTATCGTTTACCGTACAAGAAAATCCTGAGAAGTATACACCGCCCTCTTTTAAATCGTTTATCGATAAACTTCCTCAAACACATCCTCGCGTATGGTTGGATGCAAAAAGCTGGAATTCTTTTATCGAAAAAAGCAAATTAAAACCGGAGCGCAATTGGTATATTGACTATGCAGAGCAAGTTCTTTTGTGGAAATTGAAGCATATTGATGAGACAATGAATACGCGCAATGCAAACACAATAACCAATGAGGTTAAAAGAAATGCCTTGTTGATTAGAGAAAGCCGTCGAATTGTTGATCGTGAAGAGAAAAACACCGAAGCGCTTATTCGTGCATATCTATTGACAAAAGACAAACGTTTTTTTCATGCAGCAATGGAGCGGATCGAAGAAATTGCAAGTTGGCGAAACAGCAAAAACCTGAAAGGTGATTTCAATGAATCCACACTTCTTTCTCTTTCATCGATGGCTTATGATGCATTTTTTTGTTTGCTTTCCGATGCTCAAAAGAAAGCATTGCTAAAAGAAATAAAAATAATCGGCACCAAATTTTATAACCGTTTCAATAATCATTTAGAGAATCATATTGCAGATAATCATACATGGCAAATGTCTTTGCGTATTTTCTCAATGGCTGCATTCAGCACATACGGAGACTTGCCGGAAGCCTCATTATGGGCTAAGTATGCCTATAATATATGGCTGGTACGATTTCCCGGATTAAATAATGACGGAGCTTGGCATAACGGTGATTCTTATTTCCATGTAAATATAAAAACGTTAATTGAAGTGCCTCTCTTTTACAGTCGAATCACCGGATTCAATTTTTTTAATGATCCATGGTATGAAAAAAATGTGTTATATGTAATCTATCAACAACCTCCATTCTCGAAGTCAGGAGGAAACGGAAGCTCTCATCAAAAGATTAAAAAACCAAGTGGCACTCGTGTCGGTTATGCCGATGCGCTGGCAAAACTAACAGATAATACTTATGCTGCTGATTATGTGAGAAGAATTTCGGTGAAAGAACCATGCATACTAAAAGACGCTTTTCTCTCAAAAGCCGGAGATCTGGCATGGTTCAGATTGCAATGTGACAATGCACTGCCTATGGGTGATGGGTTGAATAACTTGCCTTTGGGGAAAGTGTTCCCAAATTCGGGAATAGCCTCTTTCATGTCGCAATGGGACGACATTTCTAATAATGCAATGCTGACATTCCGCTCCAGTCCTTACGGTTCAACATCTCACGCATTGGCAAATCAAAATGCATTCAATCTGTTTTACGGAGGAGAGCCTGTTTTTTATAGCAGTGGGCATCATGTCAGCTTTACGGATCATCACAGTATTTATTGTCATCGCGCAACAAGAGCCCATAATTCCATATTGGTCAATAAAATGGGACAACGTATAGGAACAGAAGGGTATGGATGGATTCCCCGTCATTATATTGGAGAAAAAATCTTTTATGTCGTGGGAGACGCCTCGAATGCATACGGAGAAGTGGTTTCTCCTCTTTGGCTTAAACGGGGTGAGGAGTCGAAGCTGGAATATTCTCCTGAGAATGGTTGGGATAAAAATCATTTGAAAACATTTCGCAGACATATTGTAGGACTTGGAAGTGCTCAATTAATCTTTATTTATGATGAATTGGAAGCTGATACGCTTGTTACATGGAGTTATATGCTGCATTCATTAAAGAAGAAAATGAAGATTGAACACAAAAAAGGCTATCTGCTCATTACGGGACAGAATAATACCGGTGTCAGCAAAGCTTATTTATTAGCAAGTGATACTTTAGCAACAAACCAAACGAATCGTTTCTTTTATCCTGCGATAAACTGGTTGCGTGCTGACGATAAAGGATATTTCAAACCTTACGAAAACCATTGGCATTTTACTGCAACTTCTTCAATGAATCGGGTTTTCAGATTTGTGACAATCATTCAAACTCATCATAAAAAGAAACAAGAAAAAACAATCGAAAAACTTCCGAATGGAAAAATAAAAATAGATAATTGGCTTATTGAAGCAAATATTTCCAAAACAGGTAAGCCTTCATTCATTATTGAGAATAAAAAAGAGAATGTCCGAATTATATATGATGGCACAACTCAATTAATTGAAAATAATAAAAAAATAACGTTGATGGATCAGCTTCCGGAATTAGAAATATAAACGATTTTCAGTATAATCATGGTTAAAGTAAACAATAATTTTTTTCTTTGTTCTGCAGCATGTCTCTTAGGATCATATACTTCTTTACAAGCAAGAGCGAAACAGGAAAACAAACCCAATATATTGTGGCTCACGTTTGAAGACACAAGTTGGAATGAATTGGGCTGTTACGGAAATGACCAAGTCAAAACTCCCCATATAAATGCCTTGGCAAACGACGGCATAAAATATATAAATGCTTGGTCGTCAGCTCCACAAAGTTCACCTGCTCGCTCTTCTCTGATAACGGGATGTTATGCCACGACTTATGGCATGGATCTGCATCCTCGAGCATTTGATACACCTGCAGATATCTTTTTCCCCGAATATCTTAGAAAAAACGGTTATTATTGTACCAATAACAGCAAAACGCACTATAACACCAAAATAGATAATAAATTATGTTGGGACGAATGTGGAATAGATGCTTCATACAATAGTATTCGGCGTAAAAAGGATCAACCTTTTTTTGCCGTTTACAATACCGTCACTTCTCATATGGGAAGAATCCGCACCTTTCATCTTGACGGGCGAAGGGATTATACAAAGTCCGGAATATATCCTGAAAAACTGCAATTGCCTCCATATTTACCGGATGTCTATCCAATCCGTTCAGATTACGCAGCTCATCTGGAGGCGATACAAGATGTAGATGAATGGGTAGGATTATTTGTCGATGATTTAAAAGAAAAAAAATTGTACGAAAATACCATTATCTTCGTTTTCAGTGATCATGGAGGATGTCTTCCTCGAGGTAAAGGATATTTATATGAATCCGGATTGAAAGTTCCATTAATTATCCATGTTCCTGAAAAATGGAAACCTCTTTTATCCACGAAATCCGGAGAAGCAGACTCTTCATTAGTTAATTTTATTGATTTAGGGGCTACGGTTCTTAGCTTAGCCGGAATCAAACCGCCTAAGTATATGCAAGGTAAGCCGATTATGGGGAAATATGCGTCTGCTGAAAAAAAATCAATACAGTTTGCTTTTGGCACAAATCAGCTGCATCATTATATGCCCGTCAGAGCTGCAACAGATGGACGTTATAAATATATCCGAAGTTATATTCCATATAAACAATTTGCATTGCGAAATTATTATCAATGGGGAATGCCTTCAAATCAAGCATGGGATAAATTTGTGTTGAACAAATGCGTCCAAAATCCGGTATGGCTACAGCCCTATCAGCATCATCCGGCAGAGATGCTATTTGATTTGGAATCAGATCCGTTTGAAACGAAGAACTTGTCGGATAAACCTGAATATCAATATATACTGTTGAGGTTTCGTGAAGCGGTTTCAAGCAATCTTCGTCAGACAAGAGATTTAGGCTTCTTTATCCCTTTATCAAGAAAGGGTGTTAATCTTTATGATAAAATTAATAAAGAAAATTATCCATTAGAAGAACTTTTTGAGCTTGTTGAACTTGCAAGTATGCCGGAAAAATCGGATATTCCTGCATTAACGGATGCCTTAAAAAGCAAAGATGATAATATTCGCTATTGGGGAGCTGTCGGACTCGCAGTGTTAGCCGGTACAAGAAGTATTGAATGTTTTCCCCAAGAACTGTTTGCATTATTAGATGATACCAATCCTTACGTCTCATGTGAGGCTGCCTATGCAATCGCATATTCTGCAGAACCGGAAAAAGGGATAAAAAGACTTCTTTCTCCGGTCAAAGAAAATGAACGAAAAATAGGATATTCATTATTGGAATGCCTTTCTTTAGACCCGAATATGAAATATTTAATAAAAAAACAGGGTGGCGAGTTAATAAATCAGGCATGGACTCTTCCTGATTTAGAAAATGAAGATTGCGGACTAATGGTTAGAGGCATACTTGCAAATATTGGTGTTTTAAGTATTAATGACATATATAATAAATTCTATGAAAAGGGATTAAAGCTGAATAGAAGCCGGAGACCCATTAAACCTTTACCTTGATAAATGAATTTACCCCTTCTTAAAAAAATAATAATGATATGGACAGAAGAAAATTTATAAAAAACACAGGCTGGTCTTTTTTAGGCCTTGCTGCTTCCGGCAACCTCTTAGCAAGTTGCACCGGTGTACAAGAAAAGAAAAAAATCTTACCTACTCCACATTCTCTTAAACTATATTGGGGAGACATTCACAATCATTGTAATCTTACATACGGTCATGGAGATCTCAGAGATGCTTTTGAAGCAGCTAAGGAACAACTTGACTTTGTTTCCATCACTCCTCATGCCATGTGGGAAGACATCCCCGGAAGAGATGATCCTCGCTTACAGTGGGTGATTGATTACCATACGAAAGCATTCAAAGAACTCCGCAACGGGAAATGGAATGAGTATGTTGAAATGACTAATGAATATAATCGTGAAAATGAGTTCCTCGCATTCTTAAGCTATGAATGTCATGACATGGCGCATGGCGATCACGTAGCCTTATTATACGATTTGCAAAGCACGATGGTTGATCCGACCAATGCCATGGGGCTAAAAGCCAAACTTAGAGGACAAAAAGCATTTGTTACACCACATCACATGGGCTACCAAACAGGGTATCGAGGATATAATTGGAAAACATTTGCAGAAGGAGATCAGACACCTTTTGTTGAAATGTTCTCTCGTCATGGACTGGCTGAGACTGACGATGGTGATTATAATTATCTTCATGATATGGGACCACGTCAATGGGAAGGAACTGTCTTATATGGTTTGGAACAAGGACACAAGTTCGGCATCATCGGTTCTACCGATCAACACGCAGGCTATCCGGGAAGTTACAATGATGGACGTGTGATGGCGCTTTCACCTTCTCTGAAAAGAGAAGATATTTGGGACGCTCTAAGAACCAGACATGTGGGTTGTGCAACAGGAGACAAAATAAAAATTGATTTCAGGATAAATGATGCACTAATGGGCGATGCCATAAAAGGAAACAAGCGACGTATATATTTAAATGTAGAAGGTGAAAACACGATTGATTATATAGACATTGTAAAAAATGCAAAAATTATTGCTCGCATGAATGGTCCACTAATTCCGATAATACCGCCGGACGATGAAATAAGATGCAAGATTAAAGTTGATTTTGGTTGGAATCGAGAAGAAGAATATGTGCACTGGCAAGGCAAATTATCTCTTGACAAGGGTATAATCAATGCTGTAACGCCTTGTTTCAGAGGAGCAGCATATACTTCTCCTCAAGAAGGAGAAACCGCGTTTAAGAC
>PDWJ01002260.1_pt1 | contig 21032 bp, 12 predicted proteins | sample 1430881 | NCBI WGS metagenome assembly PDWJ01 (sample SAMN01162460, study PRJNA174530) | Oral metagenome, whole genome shotgun sequencing project. | biome: Marine environment; feature: Marine mammal; material: Swab sample of the gingival sulcus; isolation source: swab sample of gingival sulcus... | reverse complement strand
CACCTTCTTGAGTTGAAATTAAACTCAGAAAATAAGATTTACCTATCTAAGAGTACAGAAAGCAAGAAAATCTGTTAGTGATGAATAATCTGGGTTAAACCTCTTTTTTGCTAAACTTTCTAAACTGAGTAAATAACTTAATTTGATGGATGGGTATTCGGGTTTCCCTTCTTCAAAACTCCCCTTGTACTTGATTACAGTTTTACCGTTTTCTTCTGCAACTCTTACATCAGGTATTAATGGCAGGTAGTGTTTCCCATTTTCTTTGCAAATGTATTTGTCATAAATGTCTTTATTGGAAATTTCACTATAACCAAATTTTAATATCGGGTGATCAATATTTATTTTTTTTATCTCTGTTCCATCTTTTACCACTTCAACAGGTATGCTGTAATGATCTCTTAAAAACTTCTGACAATTTCTTCTTCCTAACAGAAAGTCATGTTCTCTGAATTTTTTTGAGAAAAAACCACCAAATCCCCCAAAGGATCCGCATGCAATATGGTTTTCAATATATGTGTCTGCACCACTGCGAGAAGGAATGATTAAGTATTTGGTGTAGTCTTTCGTTCCGTAGGCAGACTGCATTACGTCATGTTTCATTCTTAACTCTTCCAGTATAGCTGAAAGAATTTTAGGAATAATAAATTTTAAAGGCTTTAGAGGTTTGTAATTACTTTTCGGTAAATCAGAATGATTAGGAAACGGATCAATCATAAGAATTGATTGTTCGAAATTATTTATATCGGTCTGAATTTCATTATCTTTAGCGTTTTTGTTAATGCGATCATTTAGTATCTTGTTTGTTATGATATACGGGTCGTTATTTATCGTTCCTCCATCAATATTTAGAGTTTCGTAACCGTCTATGCGATTAATAGCATTTATATCCTTTTGATTGCGTATATTGATGTATTTATTATCTAAAATGTACTTGCCCTCTCGTTTAATAATCCGAGGTTCTAAGCCCAAAGGGAAAGCTCCTGTGGACATTGCAGATTGCATAAGAATATTTTTGTTTTTACTGTTTTGAGAATGGAAGTTTAGAGGTATTCTGCCGTCTTCTTCATATTCTTCATTATCACTTAATTTAAAATGTGCTAAATCCAAATGCTTTGTCATCCGGTGCATTTTTGTATTTCCCCCACTATTGAACTTGTCATAAAATGAAATGCCTCTAAGGTTGGTCAAGGTTGCAAAAATTTCCAGATCATCAGCAAAGTATGGTCGTTCATAATTATTGCCGGAAATTTCTTTGTTAATGTGTCTTTCCGCGATTGTTTTGATAAATCGTGAATTGAAAATCGAATAAACTTCGTTGTTGTTGTTTTTTATGTCATCCAGAGATAGCATTTGATTCATCATGTCATTATCATGTTCATCTGTTAGGTTTACCCAAGAATGATACAACGGATTTTTTGTAAGTTTATCGCTTTGATTATCTACATCTTCTTTTGTGATGTGCTCAAACTCTTCTTGAATTGCAGCGGCAGTCAATGCAGCAGTCATCCCCCCGGCGGAAGCACCGCTCAGAACATCAATGACAACTTCATGTTTTGGAATCTTCGAATTTTCGTTCAGGTCTTTTGCTTTTTGCCAATTTTCAAGAGTTTCAAGCAAATAATCCATAACACCTGCTGTATAAGCTCCCGCCGAAATGGCTCCTGCCATGCTAATGCCGATGTGAATTTTTTTGTTGCTCATAATTGCTATATTTTGTTCTTGTGGTTCGATTTGCTTATCGGTAATATTTTTATATGCACGCCCCTCTGGTTTGCATTTCTGATGTGTTTCAATTGTCTGTGAAGTTACAACTATTTATTCGCATATCCAAAGATTTTCTCTGTTGCTTGCCGGGCTTGCGATTCATATAGATGTCATCAAGCTGTTCCATCGTTGGTCTTAGAAACGTTTAAAAACTTGTTCATAAACAAATAAGATTTCTCTTTTTTACTCTCTTTTTTGTGACTTACTTTGAAATGGATTTTGGTTGAAGGCTGCGAAAATAGAATCCTTTGAAAATCAGGATTTGTACTCAAAACTGTAAAGCTGTAGTTTGTTTTTTTGTTTTAATATTCATGTTTACAGTGCTTTGAGAGGTTGTTGCTGCGGAGGGTGTAAGAAGTGGTGTTTGCCAAGGTTGTTGCTAAAAAATTGAACTTTCGGAGATTGAGGTCGGGTTTTGTGTAGGAAAGTATAATAAATGTTGAATGTGTGTTTTTCTTTGTTATTCACAAGTCGGATCATCTCCACATAATATAAAAATACTAAAACTTGAAGAATTATGAGTAGTGCAGAAATCTTTATCGTTAAGCGGGATGGGAAAAGAGTTCTTTTTTCAATTGATAAAATTAAAAGTGCAATAAAGAAAGCCTTTCTTTCAGTGGGAGAGTATCCCGGAGAAAAAGAGCTTGAAAAAATTCTGCATAGTATAACTATTCATGAGGGGATTAGTGTTGAAGAAATCCAGAATCAAGTTGAGCGTTCGTTGATGGCTGAAAAGTATTTCGCGGTAGCGAAGTCTTACATGCTTTATCGTAAGAAACACACCGAAGATAGGGAGACACTCGACCGAATTAAGTTTTTGATTGATTATTGTGCTGCCGGAAATGCTGCAACAGGAAGTAAATTTGATGCAAACGCAAATGTTGACAAGAAAAATATTGCTACCCTGATTGGTGAACTTCCAAAGGGCAGTTTTATACGCTTAAATCGTCGCCTGCTGACTGATCGAATGTCTCAGGTGTATGGTGCGGATTTGTCGAATAAGTATTTAAATTTTTTGAATCAGCACCTGATTTATAAAAATGATGAAACCAGTTTGGCTCCCTACTGCGCCAGTATAACCATGTATCCGTGGTTGTTGGATGGAACGTCAAAAGTTGGAGGTAACTCAACTGCTCCAACAAATTTAAAATCATTTTGTGGTGGTTTTATCAATATGGTTTTTATTGTTTCAAGTATGTTGAGCGGAGCTTGTGCTACTCCGGAGTTTTTAATGTATATGAATTATTTTATTAGCAAAGAATACGGCGATGATTACTACAAACGTAGTGATGAAGTTGTTGACCTTTCGCTAAAAAAACGCTCCATAGATAAGGTGATCACCGATTGTTTTGAGCAAATTGTTTATTCATTGAATCAGCCTACGGGAGCACGCAACTTTCAAGCTGTTTTTTGGAATATCGCTTATTATGACAAGTATTACTTTGAAAGTTTGTTTGGTGAGTTTGTTTTCCCTGATGGTACTAAGCCGCAATGGGATTCGCTAAACTGGTTGCAAAAACGCTTTATGAGCTGGTTTAATCAAGAGCGAACAAAAACGCTTCTTACTTTCCCGGTAGAAACAATGGCGTTACTTTCGGAAGATAACGATATAAAAGATAAGGAATATGGTGATTACACAGCAAAAATGTATGCCGAAGGTCATTCATTCTTTACTTATTTGAGCGATAATGCAGATAGTTTAAGCTCTTGTTGTCGTTTGCGTAATGAAATTCAAGATAATGGATTCAGCTATACACTGGGAGCAGGTGGTGTTTCTACCGGTTCAAAAAGTGTTCTGACTATCAATTTGAATCGCTGTATACAGCAAGCAAAGCGAGAAAATATTCCTTATATCAAATTCTTAGAAGAAGTTGTTGACCTTGTTCATAAAGTACAAATTTGCTACAATGAAAATCTTAAAGAGTTGCACGATAAGGGAATGCTTCCGTTGTTTGATGCAGGATATATCAATATGGAACGGCAATATCTGACAATTGGTGTAAACGGATTGGTTGAAGCTGCCGAGTTTTTAAATATTGAAATAAATGACAATCCTAAATATGAAGCTTTCACACAGGAAATTCTGGGATTGATAGAAACTTACAATAAAAAGTATCGAACAAAAGATTTGATGTTTAACTGCGAAATGATTCCTGCAGAAAATGTAGGTGTGAAGCATGCAAAATGGGATAGGGAAGATGGTTTCTTTGTTCCGCGTGATTGCTACAATAGTTATTTCTATGTGGTTGAAGATGAGTCTTTAAATATTGTCGATAAATTCAAAATGCACGGACGAAAGTATATCGAACATCTGACGGGAGGTTCAGCTCTTCACATGAATTTGGATGAGCATTTGAGTGAGGTTCAGTATCGTCATTTACTTCGAGTTGCTGCGGAGGAAGGCTGTAATTATTTTACATTTAATATACCGAATACTGTTTGTAACGATTGTGGGCATATTGACAAGCGCAATTTAAAAACGTGTCCGAAATGTAACAGTGCCAATACCGACTATCTCACTCGTGTTATCGGGTATATGAAGCGCGTGAGTAATTTTTCTCTTGCACGTCAGCAGGAAGCGTCAAAGAGATATTATGCTAAGAATGTTGAAAGTGAAAAATTAGAAGCTCAGAAATATGCTGAAGTACTATAATTACGATATTGTTTTTCAGGAAATACCTAACGAGGTGACTTTAGCTGTTAACATTACGAACTGTCCGAATCGCTGTAAAGGATGTCATAGTCCTCATTTGCAGAAAAATATTGGAGAGGTTCTTGATGAAGACTTTATCATTTCTTTATTGGATAAGTATGCTTCTGCAATAACATGTGTTGCTTTTATGGGGGGCGATGCCGCTCCTCATAGGGTTGCCGACCTTGCTTCTTTTGTGCGCAAGCACTGTCCGCAAATAAAAACGGCATGGTATTCAGGTCGTGAAAAATTACCGGATAGCTTTGATAAACAGTTGTTTCATTTTATTAAGTTGGGAGCATATATTGAAGCGTTTGGTGCTTTGAAAAGTACAAACACCAATCAGCGTTTTTTCAAAATTCAAAAAGATGGCACTATGAAAGACTTAAGTAGTTTGTTTCAGCAAAAAAGGCAATCTGCTTAGTTTGGGCTTGTTTTAGGGAGGCGTGTTTTTCTAGTGTCGATCTTATAAATTCAGAGCATTGTTGAAGAGTTTGTCCGGAATTGTTTGATGACTTTATTGAAAGGCTGAAAAATGATTGTTTAATTCCATTTTTCAGCCAAGTATAACAATGAAGTCGGACTTTCTTTCCGGGCAAACTTTATTTATTTTAATTTGATGATAACCTGCTCTTTAAGCACGTTTTCATCCTTCGCAACACTGACTTCTACCACCTCGCCACTGTTGTCTGAAAGAATTTCATTTTGCATTTTCATTGCTTCAAGTGTGCAAACCGTATCTCCGGCTTTTACAGTATCTCCTTTCTCCACAAATATGTCGATAATCTTTCCGGGCATGGGTGCTTTCACATCCAAGTCCTTCACCTGATTTGCATTTTTTGTAAGAATCTTTTTTCGCTTATGTGAAGTTGGCGTTTCGATATTGAACTCATAACTATTTCCATTAATCAAGATAATGTAAGAATTTTGCTTTTTTTCTACAATTTCAGCAAGGTAATTCTTGTTTTTGTGCTTGATAATTAGAGTATTGTCTCCCTCTTCTTGTATGGACACCATTGCTTTTTTTCCATTTATTGTTTTAATTTCATCGGCGGTAGTTTTAAAATTGTAGGATTTATCTCCTTCAACAATAAATTTAGAATATTTTTGATTTCTTCCTATTAATTTCATAACACACAATCTCCTTTTTTAGTTTTTTAATCGTTTACTCATCAACCAAGATGAAATACCTTCTGATTCATTATCAATGTGCTGCCCTTCGGTTTGTTTTATTTCCTGTAAATAATCATACATAGCAACACAAGCCGCTAACATCTCTTCATTGTCTTCCTGATAATAGAGTTTTTCCATTTTTTTCTCTATAAACCCGGTGTCGAAGTTTGATTTTTTAAAATCCTCTGTAGTGATAAGTGCCTTAAAAAATGGAATCGTTGTTTTGATTCCTTTGATATAAATTCTGGATAAGGCTTTGTCTGCTATTTTTAACAGCTGTTCTCTGTTTTCGGCATAAACAATAAGTTTGGCAAGCATCGAATCGTATTCGCTCGGCATATTATCTCCCGAGAGGTATCCCGTATCTACTCTGATGCCATTCATTTTTGGAAACTCCATTTTTTCAATAATTCCAATATTGGGCGTAAAGTTTTGCTGAACATCCTCGGCATTAATTCTAAATTCCATCGCCCAACCATTCAGCTTAACTTCTTCTTGCGATATCGGAAGCGGTTCGTCTTCTGCAATACGAATCTGTAATTCTACTAAATCTAATCCGGTAACCATTTCTGTAACAGGATGCTCTACCTGGATACGCGTGTTCATTTCCATGAAGTAGCAATCGTCATTAGCATCAACCAAAAACTCAACAGTACCCAAGCTGTAGTAGTCTACCCCTTTACAGAGCTTGACCGACCATTCACCCAATTTTTTTCGCAGTTCAGGCGTTACGATGGTTGAAGGAGCTTCTTCCAGCAGTTTTTGATGTCGCCGTTGAATGGAGCATTCCCTTTCGCCAAGATAAATAACATTTCCATGTTTATCGGCAGCCACCTGCATTTCTATATGGCGTGGTTTTTCAATAAATTTTTCCATGTACAGCGACGGATCATCAAATGATTTTTCGGCTTCCGACGAAGCAATTCGGTACATTTTCATAAACTCCTTTTCGGAATAAACAACACGCATTCCTTTTCCACCACCTCCCGAGGCAGCTTTAATAATCACGGGAAAACCTATTTTTTTTGCCAACTCTAAGGCTTCATCTGCGTTCTTGCACGTTCTGTTGATTCCTTCCGGAAGTGGAATGTTTAATTTTTGAGCGGTTTTTCGGGCAAATGTTTTGTTACCCATTTTGTATATCGAATCATCCGAAGGTCCGATAAAAGTAATGTTTTCACTTTTACATCTGCTGGCGAAATACGCATTCTCAGCCAAAAAACCATATCCCGGGTGAATCGCATCGATTTTATGTTCTTTAGCGGCTTCTAAAATTCTATCAATATCTAAAAATTCAGGTAAGTCACCAACTTCATTGCTGAAATCAATGACTTCATCCGCTTGTTTGATATGCAAAGCATTCGGTTCTTTTAGTGTTAAAATTGCATAGGTTTTTATACCCATTCTTTTTGCCGTAGCAATAATTCTAACTGCTATTTCTCCTCGATTTGCTATTAATATTGATTTTATTTTCATATCTATAAAGTTTTCAGGTCAAGCCTGCTTTGGTATATTCTGTTTGTAACTTATCTAATTATCCGGCTCTTTGTTTTTATTAAAAGGCTGTCTTTATTTTTTAAATCAAGCACAGTCTGTTTCTACAAAGGCATATTGCCGTGTTTCTTTTTCACTACTTCGGTGTATTTATTTCCGAGAGCTTCAAAGACTGTTATCAATTTTTGTCGTGTTTTGGCAGGGTCAATCACTTCGTCAATATATCCTTTTTCATCAGCAATGTAAGGATTTGCAACATCATCTCTATATTGTTGAGCCAATTGTTTTTTCAACTTTACAGGATCTTCTGCTTCTGAAATTTCTTTTCGATACAAAATTGAAACAGCACCTTCCGGTCCCATAACAGCCACCTCGGCAGTAGGCCAAGCAAAATTGAAATCACCACCCATATTTTTACTGTTCATCACGATGTACGCCCCACCGTAGGCTTTGCGTAAAATAACGGTTATCTTAGGGACAGTTGCCTCTGCGTAGGCATACAGTAGTTTAGCTCCATGCTTAATAATGCCCAAGTGTTCTTGTTCGGTTCCCGGCATAAAGCCCGGAACATCTTCGAGCGTGAGTATCGGAATGTTAAAGGCATCGCAAAAGCGAACGAATCGAGCCGCTTTAAGCGAAGAATTAATGTCCAAAACACCCGCCAAAAACTTCGGCTGATTAGCCACAATACCGATAACTTTTCTGTTTAGTCGAGCCAGACCGATAAAAATATTTTGGGCGTAATGCTCTGAGACTTCCAACAAAGAGTTTTTATCAACAATCAAGTTAATAATATCTTTAACATCGTAAGGTTTGTTTGCATCGTTCGGAATAATCTGTCGCAATATTTCAGAGTTTTGCGGCTCTATATCTTCAACATTGTACAGCGGAGCACTTTCTATGTTATTGGATGGGAGGTAGTTTAATAGTTTTTTAACGCCCATCAGCGCATGCTCTTCATCGTTGTATACAAATTGGGAAACGCCGCTTTTCTGTGCGTGAACATCTGCTCCGCCAAGCTCTTCGTGGCTTACATCCTCACTCAACACTTCTTTTACGACATCCGGTCCGGTTACAAACATGTAACTCGTGTTGCGAGTCATAAAAATAAAATCGGTTAAGGCTGGTGAGTAAACAGCACCTCCAGCCGCAGGTCCCAAAATAACCGAAATCTGAGGAATTACGCCGGAAGATTTAACATTGCGTTGAAAAATATTGGCATAGCCTGCCAAGCTGGCAATTCCTTCTTGTATTCGTGCACCTCCCGAATCGATTAATCCAATAATGGGAGCTCCCATTTTAAGAGCCATATCTTGTATTTTGGATATTTTCTGCGCATGAACCAAGCCCAAAGAACCACCCATCACGGCAAAGTCTTGAGCAAACAAAAAAACCAATCGCCCATTAATTTTTCCATGTCCGGCAATAACACCGTCTCCATATTTTTTTTGTATTTTTCCAAATTTGGCATCTGTCATTTGAGGAACTACAAAGGCATCAATTTCCTCGAAAGTACCCTCGTCAAGTAAAAATTCTACGCGTTCTTTAGCTGTTAGTTTACCTTTTTTGTGCTGTTTTTCATAGTACTTCTCATCGTACTGTCCTTCAAAGCTATGATTCCTTTCTTCAAAACGGATGTAGGACTTTCGGTAATCTTTCATTTCCATACAATAATCATTTTATATTTTGCTAAGAATTAAAGTCTTAACAAAAAAAACATATCTTATTTAAGCAATCTATAGCCGTATGTAATAGGGGAACAGTGCGCAGAACATGCGCTCATAAAGGATTTGCCCCATCGCCTTTCACCCGAAAGCTATAGAAATCTTTATTTAAGGCAGGTATTCCGGCTCATCCTCCCTGCAACAGCCTTCTCACCTGTAAAAGCAATGACTATAATTTGTTGCAGAGTTTGTCGTAGGATTTACGGCTGCGGGGACAGCTCCTGATTTCTTATAAAATAGTCTAAGTCACAGGATTCCCTTTTAATCTTCGCTTCGACTTTTAAGCGAAAAACCTTAAATCAGAACACAAATGTATAACAATAATTAAAAAAACAGACATTATAAATCAATATTTTTTCGATACGACACCTCGGGATGTAAATAGTGTCTGTAAGAAAGCATTCCTCGACTATTCAAAATTGATTATTTGTAAAGGGTTGTTAAATAGTATTTTATGATTTTAGTGTTGTTGTTTTACTATATAACTAACAAACCTGAAAACAACAGCTTTACGATTCTAATAGTCGATATAATTTTTTTCTATCTCTAAACTTTTATTTGTGACTTAATTATGTTGTGTCTATTTATGTTTTAATTTTTTTTGTGATTTTTAAAAATTATAGAATAATATTGGAGTGTAAAATATTTTAAATTATGTTAATAATCAAGATGTTGTAGTTTGAATGATCATAGCCGTGAAAACCTTGCTGTTAACTGATTACAAACATAATTATTTAATTTGAGTATAAATTAGAGGTGTTTTGTTATTTGTAATTATTGTTAACAAGGTGCTTACTATCTGTAAAACAATCCTTTAATTAGGTTTGCTAATAAGTGTTGACTGATCAATCAACTTAACTGTGTAAAAATAAGCGTATTAAGTATTAACTTTATGCCTACATGCTAGGTAATGATTAATTACATTTAATACGACGATAATGAAAATAAGAGCATTTATAAAAAAGCTTTTTCCTTCAGTACAAAAACAAATATTGGGTATTGTAATAATGGGGGTACTTTGTGGCTTAGTAGCTTATTTAACGTATGCATCACATGCGGCGAGCTATCTATCAGACAATCCAAAGGCTTGTGTCAACTGTCATATTATGGGATCATATTATGCTACTTGGAATCATAGCTCACATGCAAGGGTTGCGACATGTAACGATTGCCATGTACCTCATGATAATTTTTTCAAGAAATGGTTTTTTAAAGCAAAAGATGGTATGCGTCATGCTTCAATTTTTGCTATAGGCAACGAGCCACAAGTAATGAAGACTATTGATGCGAGTTCAGAAGTAATTATGGATAATTGTATTCGTTGTCATGCACAGTTAAATCAAGAATTTGTTAAGACAGGAAGAATTACTTATTCTGAAGTAACATGCGGTAACGGAAAAGCCTGTTGGGATTGTCACAGAGATGTTCCGCACAAAGGAGTAAACAGTCTTTCTTCAACTCCTAATGCCATAGTGCCCTACCCGAAAGGTATAACTCCTGAATGGTTAAAAGATTTAATGCAATAATGAATATATCAAGAAGTATAAATTATAATTAACACAATAAACGTATGAAAACAGGTTTAAAATCATGGCAAGGTTGGCTATTATTTGTAGGTGTAATGGCTCTAGTGTTTGCTTTAGGAATTTTAGCAGCATCTATTAACGAAAGACATGCGGAGGTTATAAGTATCTACAACAATAAAAAAGTAGATATCAAAAATGGTGAGGCTCGAAATGAAATCTTTGCTGCAAATTACCCAAGACAGTACGATACTTGGAAAGCGACTGAGCAAACTAATTTTGAATCAGAATTTAATGGTAATATATCTAAAGATGTATTAGCTCAGCGTCCTAATATGGTGGTGCTGTGGGCAGGTTATGGTTTTTCAAAAGATTACCGATCACCTCGTGGACATATGCACGCTATTGAAGATCAATATCATAATTTACGATTAGGTTCTCCGGGAGTAGGGAGCGATCCTATGCCATCTACTTGCTGGACATGTAAAAGCCCTGATGTGCCACGTATGATGGCTAATATGGGGGTTGCAGAATTTTATAAACATAAATGGGGAGATTTTGGAAACGAAGTTGTAAACCCCATTGGTTGCTCTAACTGCCATGATGCAGAAACCATGAATCTACAAATTTCACAACCCGCACTTATAGAAGCATTTAATAGACAAGGAAAAGATATTACCAAAGTCACACATCAACAAATGCGAACATTAGTATGTGCACAGTGCCATGTGGAATACTTTTTTAAAGGTGAAGGTAAATATTTAACATTTCCATGGGATCAGGGCTTTACTGTAGAAGATATTGAAAATTACTACGATTCACTTAACTATAAAGATTATACACACAAATTAAGTAAGGCTCCTATCTTAAAAGCTCAACACCCGGGTTATGAAACATGGCAAATGGGTATCCATGGGCAACGCGGTGTTGCTTGTGCTGATTGTCACATGCCATACAAAAGTGAAGGTGGTATTAAATTTAGCGACCATCATATCCAAAGCCCTTTAGCCATGATAGACAGAACCTGTCAAACATGTCATAGGGAAAGTGCTGAAGATTTAACACTCAATGTATATGAGCGTCAAAGAAAAGCCAATGAAACTCGTACTATTCTCGAACAAGAGTTGGCAAAAGCACACATTGAAGCAAAATTTGCTTGGGAAAAAGGTGCAACTGAAAAACAAATGTATGATGCCCTACAATTAATTCGTCAAGCACAATGGCGTTGGGATTTTGCCGTAGCATCGCACGGAGGTTCATTCCATGCTCCACAAGAAATACAACGTATTTTAGGTTCAGGTTTAGAAAGAGCTTTAAAAGCTCAGTTAGCAATATCCAAAGTATTAGCGCAGTTGGGATATATTGATGATGTGCCAATGCCTGATATATCCACAAAAGCTAAAGCACAAGCATATATAGGTTTAGAAATGGAAAAATTAGATAATAACAAAGCTGAATTTCTAAAGAAGATAGTACCTAAATGGCTAAAAGAGGCAAAAGCCAATAATCGTCTCACAGAACGCATATAATAAATAACAGGTGTATGTGGAAATATCCTTGGAAGTATGCCGAAGGTTTTGCAATCTGCATTGGTTTATTTATAACCGGTGCAGTTTTGCAATCCATGTTTGGCTCTATAGTAATAGAACATTTTTCTTACCCTATAAACCTTATTTTTGTTGCTGTATATTTATTCTTGTTAGGAGCATTATTTTGGATAAGCAAATACAATAAGTATATTTTTTGGTTTACCAAAATGGAAGCTGCAATAACGGCTATTGCGTCATTATTGGTATTGGTAATTATTATGGGGTTTACGCGACAAGTTCCATCAATAAGTACCATAACGAATGAGCAATCCTCCTACATTCTTGACAAATTTGGCTTCCACCAAATGACAAGCTCTTACAGTTTTATTTTGTTATACATGTATTTGCTGAGCATTCTTGGCATGACTACCTTACAGCGAATAAGTAATTTTAAATGGAGAAGAGATTTCGTTTTTACAATGAATCATCTAGGGTTATTTATAGCCCTGTTAGCAGGTATGTTAAGCAGCTCTGACATCCAACGCTTACGTATGCAAACAAAATTAGGGCAAGTAGAATGGCGTGCTACCAACGAAGAAAATCAACTTATAGAATTGCCGTTAGCCATCGAATTGCAATCGTTTACCATTGAACAATACCCTCCTAAACTATTTGTTATCTCAAATATGACAGGTGAAACACTTCCTAAGTCACAACCACAAAGTGTTTTAGTGGAGGAAGTTCCCGTATCGGGTCGTTTATTAGATTGGAATGTAAAAGTAAACGAGTACTTAGATATGGCAGCACCTGTAACTAGCAATGATACTTTAAAATATGTAAATTTTAAAACACATGGAGGTACATCAGCAGTAAATGTAACAGCAACAAGAGGAGATATTGTTAAAACAGCTTGGGTGAGCGCAGGTAACTATATGTTTCCGCATTCGGCATTAACCTTAGATTCATTACATAGTATTGTAATGCCCGAAAGAGAACCAAAGAGGTACTCTTCACAAGTTATTATCTATACCAAAAATACTAAAAAAGCAATAGAAGCAACCATAGAAGTAAACAAACCTCTTAAAATTGAAGGTTGGAAAATATATCAATTGAGTTACGACGAAACAATGGGGCGATGGAGTAACATAAGTATATTTGAGTTGGTAAAAGATCCTTGGTTACCGTACGTATATACAGGAATTATACTAATGTTAATAGGGGCAGTAGGGTTGTTTATTATAGCTAAAAAACAAGAGAATTATGATGATTAATTGGCACGACTTTATTTATTTCGCTATACCATCAATTATACTATGGGCTTTGGGAGCATGGATAGCTTTTAAGCAAAATAAAAGCATGACAGCCATTTTAACTACCGTAATAGGAATACTTATTTTTGCATCATACATAGTTGCATTATGGTATTTTTTAGAGCGACCACCTCTGCGCACTATGGGTGAAACACGTCTATGGTACTCATTCTTTTTACCTGTCGCAGGATTAATAACATACATAAGGTGGAGATACCCTTGGATTTTAACATTTAGCACTGTATTAGCTACCGTATTTATTATTATAAACATTGTCAAACCCGAAATACATAATAAAACCCTAATGCCGGCCTTGCAAAGTCCTTGGTTTGCTCCCCACGTTATTATATACATGTTTGCCTATGCCATGTTAGGTGCCGGAGCATTAGTAAGCTTGTACTTTTGGTTATTTACAAAAGCGAAAAATATCAACAATAAGGTGATGAACTTAACGGATAACTTTATTTATGTGGGTACATCATTTTTAACTATAGGAATGCTATTTGGTGCTTTGTGGGCAAAAGAAGCTTGGGGGCATTATTGGAGTTGGGACCCTAAAGAAACATGGGCAGCAGCTACATGGATGGGATATTTAATATACATACATTATCGTACTCATAAGCCATTACACTATCGAAATGCTCTTATAATAGCAGTGTTTTCATTCGTGTTGCTACAAATAACATGGTTTGGAGTTAATTATTTGCCTTCTGCACAAGGCATTAGTGTACACACCTATACTTTAGATTAAAATTAGCTATAAAACATTTATATTTTAATTGCAGTAATAGATGCTATAACAATGTTTGCATAAAAATCTCCAAATTATTTTAGGTTGGATTAACAATTACGATCTAGAGGTGAGTTAAGAAATGGTACTACCTCTAGATACGGTAATGAAAATGATCCTAATTCACCTGTTTCAGGGCTTCGTAAATTTGTTAATTATTAGTCAATCATTGGTCGATTTGGTCAATTTGACTATATATTCTGAACCCGCTCCTGAACCTTTCCGTTCAAGTATTTTTTTATTAGTTAACAATAATAAATCATTTGTAACAGTTTGGCGACTTACATTAAATTTTGAAACAATAAATTTATTATTAATTCTTTTGTTCTTTTTTGCCAAAAAAACGATGTCGATTTGACGTTGATTTAATCCCAAATTCTCTAAATATTTTTTAGTTAATTTATCTTTGTAAAAAGTTATCTCGAATCCCCCGAAATATTCTCTGTATTCGGGTTCGGGTAAGTCAACTTTCAGACACTCGTTAACCATAAACGTAGTTCCGCGTCCCCATGCTTCAATTAATTCAGCTTTATAGAATGTGTTGCTTATTAGTTCGTTGCGATGCACAGAACCATGTGGTTTTTTAAGTTCATCAATGGTGATGCCGGTAAGTAATGTGCCGGAGTTCCATAAGGTAATTTTGTCTTCAAAAATCTTCATTTGTATATGAGAACCCAAATAGTCCTTATGCACCAAAGCATTTACTACAGCTTCACGAATAACATCTTCAGGATATTCAAACTCTTCTATACGCACCCAATTTTTGTATCCCTTAACTATAAGCCTGATATATTTGGTTTTAAGGATTTCTAATACTTTATCAAACTGCTCAAATAGATTCCCCTCAATAACATCGTCTGTTATTAATTCTGTTGTTCCTCTGAATTTTCCAATCTTAAAATATGAACTAAAAAAATATCGTTGCGGTTCTTTTCCAAATAATAACAGTGCTGCTCTCCTTAAATTTCCTTGATTATCAATTAAATTAAGCTTTTTTAAGATCGTCTCATTATCATCATTCTCAATGTTGGGTACTCGTTTTCTTGCCAGTGCCTTAAATTTTTCAATTGTTGAAGTTTTTAAATCATCTATTGTTGTACCTTCTTCATAAACACTTTCCCAAGTTATTTTATTCTTAGCTAATAGAAAACGATATAATTCTTTATCTGCTAATTCTTGCGTAGTACTTCCTGTTCTGATATAGAACTTACCATGATAAGAAATTGCAGTTTCATAGGGTATTACTTCAATTTCAATGAGGTCTTTATTGTCCACAACAAAATGTTTTACAATTGGATGGATATTAAGTTTTTGTACTATTTTATTTGGTAGATTTTCAAGCAAAAATTTTGCATTGTTAACACCAATATCTTCGCCAATATTATTCCTCCCCACAATTAGTTTTCCCCCTGTAGTATTTGCAAAAGCAGCCAGGGTTTTCATGTATTCATCTTTCCATATTTCTTTAAATTCGGTACATTGGTTTTCAATATTCATTTTATTTGTGTTTTGCGGAGCGTTTCCCTATTGATAATAGTACAAAGGTAAAGGTTTTTATCAGTAGGTGTTGAATAAAAGGTATAGTTTTAGAGAAGGGTATACCTAAAGATAAACCATCAAAAAACGAACAACACATCACAACTAAATCTGAATATATTGCAAAACTGCTACAAGCTGTAGCAGTTTTGCCTTGGGGTCATAATTTATTACTGTTAGACAAAGTAGAATCACTGGCTGCCGTTGAGTTTTATGCCAATGAGGTTGCTACCAAAGGGTGGTCGAGGAATCTATTGCTTAATGCTATAAAGATGGATTATTACGCTCAAGCGCAAACACAGACTGTATCAATTTTTATTACCCAAAGAGGAATGTTGATAAACGAAATACAGTCTGCTCCCTAAACGAATCGCAGAGCAGACAAAAATATGTGACAACACATAAGTCAGGCTTTATGCACGAACATCAGTTATTGTTTTGGAGTCTTTTTCACCTGTTTCAGGGCTTCGTAAATTTGTTCTCGATTTATAAGTCCGTTTTGCCTAAAAACTTCAACGCCTTCATGATATAGTCTGAATTGGGGTACACTGGTGACTTTAAGTTTGTTGATTAGTTCTTTACTGGGGCCGCTATTTACTTTTGTAACGAAAACAGAATCTTGAAGTTCTGTTTTTAAACTATCAATCATGGGCATCATTTGTCGGCAAGGACCACACCATGTAGCATAAAAGTCAACAAAAACATATTTATGTTTTTTTAGTGTTTTTTCGAACTGATCGATTGTGTAATAATCTGTTTTTTCGCTTTTAGCATCCGATTCAACTTCAATGGGGAACTTTAAATATTGCCATTCCATAATTCCTTTTCGCAGATTATAAACATTCGTATATCCTGCTCTGATAAGGCGTTTGGCAGCGTTTTTTGAACGAAAACCAGTTGTGCAGTATACGAGAATTTTTTTGTTTTTGTCAAGAAGTCTGATTTCTTTATCAAATTTTGGGTTGTAGATATTCAAATTTCCGGCATTCGGCAGGTGTCCGTTTTTGTATTCGCCGGGAGTGCGAACATCCAATACTACAACATCATCATCCATCAGTTTCTTAAATTCTGCAGAAGATAATTGATGAAATGATGAGTTTTTTTGAGCAATACTCAATGAAGGGATTAAAATGATTAACAACGAGTAAAGCTTCTTTGCAAAGCCTTTAAAGTTCTTGTTACTAAAAATAGCCATAGGGAAATGTAAGTTTTATAAATTATTGATCTTTTTTATATTAAAAAATAACACAGGGTGTTCTCTTCGGACAAAACCAAATCAAGCACAAAATTATATAAAACTTATTATTTTGAAAAAATAAAATTTGAAAAGTGGAAATAAAACACCGAAATGGTATAAAGAATAAATGCAAGTGTAGAACACCGGATAGTATTATTGGAAAAATTGATTAGAGAATTGAATGTTTTTCCACATAAGTAGCTGAAAAAGAAAACACACCATGACTTGCAAATACAAAAACAAATACCGTACAGATTCTATTCGTTTGCAAAATCGGGATTAGCGTTGGGCAGGGGTGTATTTTATCAACAGTTGTTTCTGTATAACAATATTTGATTAATTTTATTCATTAAATATTGATTGTTGAATAGCTAATTAAAAGGTTATTACCTAATTATTTAGAGAAAATTAATGGCGCATGTATATCATTTTTGATACAGAAACAACCGGATTGCCGAAGGATTACAATGCTTCAATTACGGATAGTGATAATTGGCCTCGAATGGTGCAGTTGGCATGGCAGATGCACGATATTGACGGAAATTTGATGGAAGTTAAAAATTTCATTGTCAAACCCGAAGGCTATACAATACCTTTTAATGCTTTTAAAATTCACGGTATTTCTACCGAGCGTGCTCAAAAGCAAGGTGTTGATTTGACTTTTGTTTTAAATGAATTTCAAAAGGATTTAGAAGTCGCTAAGTTTGTTGTTGGGCATAATGTGGAGTTCGATGTGAATATTGTAGGAGCAGAAATGTATCGTAAAGGTATTGCATCTCCCATTGTTGATATTCCTCAAATTGATACGATGAAGGAATCGGTTGATTATTGTGCCATTGTGGGAGGTAAAGGTAAGGGGCGTTTTAGTTTTCCGTCTCTCACCGCATTGCATGAAAAGCTGTTTGGTGAAGCCTTTGCCGAAGCACACAATGCTTCTGCCGATGTGGAAGCGACAACCCGATGTTTTCTCGAACTGATACGTATAAATGTTATTAATGCAGCACGTCTTGGCATTACAAAGGATGAGTATCAGTCTTTTATAGCTAATAATCCTGAGCAGATTGTTCCGATAGGCTTAAATATTGAACCGTATTCTCCTTTGGATGAAGAGGCTGCTGTTGAGGGTGTTGCAGACACTTCCGCTCCTCAAGTAGATACTTCCGTCACCCCAAAGGATACGAAATCCATTACATCCGCCAGCTATTCACACCTTCATAATCATAGTTCGTATTCAGTTCTCAGTGCGACCTCCGTAGTGTCGGATTTGATTAAAAATGCGGTCGATCAGCGAATGCCGGCGGTCGGGGTTACCGATCATGGAAACATGTATGCCGCGTATGTTTTTCTTCAAGAAATTGAGGAAATGAATGAGAAAATCAGGGATTTTAATAAAAGTTTAGAAGAAAATAAAAAGGACGAACCGAAAAAAATTGAGATCATAGGTATTGTAGGTTGTGAGGTTTATGTTGCAGAACATTATCGACAGCTTAAATTTACGAAAGATAATCCCGATCGGCGTTTTAATCAGGTTCTTATTGCAAAGAATAAACGTGGCTACCACAACTTGTCGAAATTGGTTTCTCATGGTTTTACTGATGGTTACTATGCCGGTTATCCTAGGGTTGGAAAAGAATTGATCGAAGAATTTAAGGAAGACCTGATGGCTACGACAGGTGGTTTGAGTGGTGAAGTTCCGAATCTTATTTTGAATGTTGGAGAAGAACAGGCAGAACAGGCTTTTTGTTATTGGCATGAATTGTTTGGTGATGATTTCTATGTAGAATTGATTCGTCATGGCTTGGAGGAAGAGGATCACGTGAATGAAGTGCTTCTTCGCTTTGCTAAAAAATATGGAGTTAAGTGTATAGCGCAGAATAACACGTATTACATTGCACAAAGTGATGCTTCGGCGCATGATATTTTGATGTGCGTGCGTGATGGAGAGCAGCAAGCTACGCCTATTGGTCGAGGACGTGGATACCGCTACGGGTTTCCGAATCAGGAATTTTATTTTAAAACGCAAGATCAAATGAAGGAGTTGTTTGCTGATATTCCTGAGGCTATTGAAAACCAAAAAGAGCTGATTGATAAGTGTGAAAATTATACGCTCAAGCAAAAAGTTTTACTTCCTGCTTTTGATATTCCTGAGGAGTTTGTTGAGCCGGAAGATGCAAAAGATGGTGGCAAGCGAGGAGAGAATATGTATTTGCGGCATCTTACCTACGTGGGGGCAAAAGTTCGTTACGGTGAAATTACAGAATCCATTGCCGAACGATTAGATTTTGAATTGATGATTATTGCATCAACGGGTTACCCCGGATATTTTTTAATTGTACAAGATTTTACGAGTGTTGCAAGAAAAATGGGAGTGTCTGTCGGTCCCGGTCGTGGCTCGGCTGCAGGCTCGGCAGTAGCCTATTGCATTGGTATTACAAATGTTGATCCTATAAAATATGATCTCCTGTTTGAGCGTTTTTTGAATCCCGAACGTGTATCACTTCCCGATATTGATATTGACTTTGATGATGAAGGTCGTGGACGCGTTATTGATTGGGTGGTTAATAAATATGGGAAAAATCAGGTAGCCCAGATAATTACCTATGGTACGATGGCGGCAAAGTTGTCCATTCGTGATACAGGGCGCGTATTGGGTTTGCCACTTGCGGAAACAGACAGAATTGCTAAGCTTGTCCCTGATATTAAGCTGAATAAATTGTTTAATATGTCGGACAGCGAATTGAAAAAAAAGCTGTCTCCTGATCAATTAGTTATGGGAAGTCAATTGAAGGATATTGCCCGTGGTGATGATTTAAGTTCATCGGTTGTAAATCAGGCGATAAAGCTTGAAGGTTCGGTTCGAAATACAGGGATTCATGCTTGTGGTGTGATTATTACACCTTCGGATATTCGGGAGCATATTCCTGTTGCTGTTTCGAAAGACTCCGATTTATTGGTGACACAGTTTGATAACTCCGTGGTTGAGAATGCCGGTTTGCTGAAAATGGACTTCCTAGGTTTGAAAACGTTAACGCTTATCAAGGATGCTGTGCGGAATGTGAAAGATCGGCACGGTATAGAAGTTGACCCTGAAAACCTTCCAATGGATGATGATAAAACCTATGAATTGTTTCAGCGAGGCGAAACGGTAGGTATATTTCAGTATGAATCGGTGGGAATGCAGAAGCATTTGAAGGATCTCAAACCAACAGTTTTTGCGGATTTGATTGCTATGAATGCTTTGTACCGTCCCGGACCGTTGGAATACATTCCTTCTTTTATTCGGAGAAAACATGGTAAGGAAGAAATTACCTATGATATACCTGAACAAGAAGAATACTTAAGTGAAACATACGGGATTACCGTCTATCAGGAACAGGTGATGTTGCTTTCGCAAAAGTTGGCAGGGTTTACGAAGGGAGAGGCAGACTCGCTTCGTAAAGGTATAGGTAAGAAAAAGAAGCATATATTGGAGACGCTAAAGCCAAAATTTTTTAAGCAAGGCGTGGAGAATGGTCACGATCGAGCGAAGCTTGAGAAAATTTGGGCAGACTGGGAGGCTTTTGCGTCTTATGCTTTTAACAAATCACACTCTACCTGCTATGCTTGGGTTGCTTACCAGACAGCTTATCTTAAGGCGCATTATCCTGCCGAATATATGGCTTCGGTACTTAGTAACAATATGAACGATATTAAGTCGGTTACTTTTTTTATTGAAGAGTGTAAGCGTATGGGGGTTCCGGTTTTGGGTCCCGATGTGAATGAATCGCAGGTGAAGTTTACGGTAAACAAAGAAGGTGCTATTCGTTTTGGTATGGCAGCCATCAAAGGAGTGGGAGAAGCTGCGGTAGAAGATCTCATCAGAGAACGTGAGGAACATGGATATTATAAAAATGTAATAGATATTGTGAAGCGTGTGAACTTGCGAACGGTGAATAAAAAGAGTTTGGAAGCTTTGGCTTTATCCGGAGCTTTCGATAGTTTTTCAGGGTATCATCGAGCGCAATATTTCTATCAAGACCTAAATGATAAATCCATTTTTATGGAAAAAATTATCAAGTTTGGTAATCAATATCAAGCCAACCTGAACTCTGCACAAGTTTCATTGTTTGGTGAAAGCTCTGAGGTGGATATGCCCGAACTGACGTTTCCAAATTGTGAACCTTATAACAATATTGAAGAGTTAAAAAAAGAAAAGGAATATATCGGCTTTTATTTGTCGGGACATCCATTGGATGTGTTTAAATTGGAAATGAAGCA